>Ga0214473_10001249_pt1 | contig 34132 bp, 43 predicted proteins | sample RVTome_7_FD_203509 | JGI IMG/M metagenome (GOLD analysis project Ga0214473, IMG submission 203509) | Soil microbial communities from uranium-contaminated site in the Upper Colorado River Basin, Wyoming, United States - RVT98D197 | ecosystem: Environmental > Terrestrial > Soil > Contaminated >... | reverse complement strand
CGGGTGGGAGGTGCGAGAGTGATGCAAGAGCCGCGGCGCGTCACGCCTTGACGGCCAGCATCGCCAAAGAGCACACTACGTCGGTGATGGCACCGATCCCAGCTGCCGCGCAGCGGCTTAGTTCAACTAGGCGTTGGAGCCGACGACGCGGGTGTGGCATAGTGCCACCGGCAATGACATTCATCCGCGTCACGGCTCAAACGCTAAGATGTTAGTCTACATACTCCATGACAACCCTGACGAGAAAGGAGGTGAAATACGGTTTCTCTGAGGTAGTTCTTAGGCAGCAGTATAGTGGTCCATTTATCATGTACGTCTCAAACAACAAGGAGGAAGTTATGAACATCTTTAGAGGGTCGTACGCCTTAATTAGTGTAGCTGTCTGCATGCTCATTACTGTGAGCGTAGCCACCTCGGCTCATGGCCACAAAGAGAGGAGGGCAAAATGAATTACGGGAAATCATTAGGATCGATCATTGGGTTAACATTAGCTGTATTGTCTTTAGTTGGGTGCATTTCCACAAAGCCAACAACGGGCGGCGGGACTGTTCCTCCAGCGAGCGGGTGTGTCGAAAAAATGGCCGCACCGACCATGCCAGAGGTTCTAGAGGCACTCCCCGCCTTACGTGGGTTTCGCGCGTTTGAAGATCCACCAGGTGACTTTTTGCTGGATCACCCGTTCTTTGAGGAGAATTTTGATGCCATGGGTGTCTTTGAGCGGACCAGGATCCCGTCCGCGTTAGACCTGCGGACGATCCGCATGGGGCAGGAAGGTGAAAGCATCATGTTTCAGATCCGCGTCGCTCCACGTGAGGAGGGCGGCCGTACGCTCACAGAGCTTCTGAACGATGAACGACGCACGGCGCAGGTGGGTATTTACATTGACACAGACCGCAATGGTGTCAGCGACTTTCTGGTCACCACGACCGCTGCTGCTGGACGCGGGCTGATCGTTGGCCGTAACGTCAACGAGCGGATTGCGGAATTGGAGGTCAGGCTGGGTGAGTCGGAGTTGACTCTGTTCGTGCCCAAGGCAATTATCGGCAACCGTTTCGACTGGATCGCCTTCACTGGCTTCACGCCCATCGAGGGTGCCTACTACCACACAAAGCTGGCAGAGATCTTCTTCCTACCCATGGTGGATGTGTACTATCCTCAGGACATTCCGGCCAACGTGGGTTTCAGCACGGCTTACAGCGGCACGAGCAAGCAGTGCTTCGTGACGACGAGCACATTCAACAGTTGTCCAGCACAAGGCAATCCTACGCTGGTCCCAGTGCCGAACACCTCTTACCAGGGTGTGCTCATTTATGATGTGCGTTGCGACGGGCGCGGCTACGACTTCTGGTGCCTGTCGCAGAGTTTTTTTGGGAAGCATGTTTACGACGCGGTCAAGCAGGGGTGGATAGCGAAGTGCCCGTACACCTATGGTTGCAACAGTGAACAGCGATGGGACCAGAACGCGGACGGACTAGTCGACAAGATTATCCACACGGTTTTCGACTCGGATGGGAGTTGCAGTATCAAACCGGGCGGACCGCACAAGGACTCTGACGGCGACAGCTTGCTGGACTCGATGGTACACACCTATCTCTATGCACCGAATCAGGTGACAAGCTGTAACCTCAACCGCGACTACAACACTAACGTTGTAGTCAGCCAGGACTGCAAACCGGCGCAGACACCCTATACGGACCCCGGCATGGTTCCGGGCCACTTGCCGTAGTAGATAGCCGTCACAACTGGTGGACTGTCTGGCCACGCATGAGCGAGAGAGAAGAAGCGACAAGGGGCACAGTCAAGCGTGCCAGGAATCAGCGGTCCGGCCTATCGCCGGCTGTTGAGTGCTACGCAACAGCCGGCGTTAGGCGCTTGCTTATTAATCGACCAGTGGATTAAAGCATGAAACAAACTAATCTCAGTTTCAAAGTAGGGACTTCGATAAGAGTGAAAGAAGGAGTAAACGATCCAGACTCAAATGTAGATCTGTGCGGCTGGCAAGGCGGAATCTTGGAAATTGACGAGAGTGACCAGTCGGTTCTCATTGCCTGGGAGAGTCGTACGCTCAGAAGTATACCTCCTTCCTATTTGGAACAAAGTGAAACAGAAGGAATGGATTGGCAGCAGTATTATCTGCGAGTTAACGATGTCGAATCCGTACAGAGCAGAGATACGCAAAAAGATGTTAAGGATGTTGCGGGTGAAATTACTTCTCGAATTGGTTGGTATTCTTTCGGGGAAGAGGGAAAGCGCATCCAGAAGGTTTCGTCTGGCGCAAAAAATGAAGAGGAAGCATTTGAAGCATGGAAGAGATACCTTGAGGAGAATCTGAGAGTTCCGTTTGAGGCAGAGGTCAGTGAATATCAAGAGAAAGGAAAGTTACGTCAAGGTGATCGGCTGAAGGTTATGAACATAACCGGAGTGGATGATCTCTACGGCATCATTGTTGCCTGTAAATGGGGCTCTCAGAATGTAGAATTCCCTCTGTGTGATTTGGCTGTCAAGGGTAAGAATGAAACCAAACAGGGTGTTTCAGATTATGCAGTATGGTTTGCGAATCGTTGTTGAACTATAAGTTGAGTAGCGTTTGATAACAACGATGCCTAACAATAGCATCCAGCGGACGGCGAGAAGCGTGGCGGCCTGACGGGCAAGCACATTGGCGCCGCCGCTGATGCTTAACGTTCGGCTGCAGGCGGCGTGGCGTGCTACACTCAGGCAGCGAGTGAGCGAAGGGCGTGAAAGCCAAGGTGTACGTGGAAACAACCGTGGTGAGCTACCTGACCGCACGAACAACGCGTGATCCGGTCGCTGTCGCGCATCAGACCTTGACCCGCGGCTGGAGGAAGCGCCGCAAGCGGTTCGACCTGTATTGTTCGCAGAGTGTTCTTCGGGAAGCCGGCGCGGGGGATGCAGCAGCGGCGCGGCGGCGACTTGCGGCGCTCCAGGGAGTGCCTTTGCTCGATATCAACGACGCGGTCAACGAACTCGCCGCAGCGATCGCGCAGACAGCCGAGTTACCGAAGAAGGCAAACGAGGATGCGATTCACATCGCTCTGGCAACCGTTCACGGCATGGATTACCTGCTCACGTGGAACTGCAAGCACATCGCGAACGCAGCGATCCGAAACGTTGTGGCCGCAGTTGCCTACGACCACGGCTACGGCGCCCCTGTGATTTGTACGCCCGAGGAACTGATGGGAGAATGAGATCATGTGGAAAGACCCGGTTGTAGAAGAGGTGCGACGTGTACGCGAACGCCACGCGGCAAAATACGGATACGACCTCGATGCGATCTGCAAGGCGCTGCAGGAAGAACAGCGCCAGAGCAGGCGGAAGGTCGTGTCATTACCACCTAAGAAGCCACAGCCCTGGACGAAAGCCGAGTGAGTGGTGGCGGGTTGCGCCAACCCCGCCGCTCGGCTGCGCGCGAAGATATGGGGTATTGAGAATCGATGGTCTACTACCTCGATCTGTTTTCCCCAGCGACGTACGAGACGTTTTCGAAATCGGATCGCACCATCTCCGGCTTCCGCCCACGACAGCGCCGCGTTGCTGAGCGCATCAAACGCGGAGACCGGTTCGTCTGCTACATGACGAAACTCTCGCGGTGGGTGGGTATTCTCGAGGTCGAATCCGGCCCGTTCGATGACTCCACACCCATCTTCTACCCCGACAGTGATCCGTTCACCGTTAGGTTCCGCGTCAAGCCGATCCACTGGCTACCACTGGACAAGTGCGTCCCGATCCACGAAGATGAAGTGTGGGAGCACCTCTCGTTCACACGCGGTCAGGGAAAGAACACCTCAAACTGGACGGGTAAGCTGCGCGGTAGTCTTGTGCAGATGTCTTCTGAAGATGGCCAGTTTCTGGAACATTTGCTCGCCGGACAGGTCATCGATGGGCGTTCCTGGCCGGTGGACGAAGATGAAATTCGTCGCCTGCTGACACCCCGCGTTCGTGGTGTGACCAAGGATATCGCGGTAACGGTTCCGACCGAGTCCGAACCAGAGCCCGAGATCACTGTTGGACCAACAGATATCCGTGAATCCATCCGTGTGCAGGCCCTACTCGCCGAAATCGGAGGTCGCATGGGCATGCAGATTTGGATTCCGCGGAACGACCGCCAAGCCGTTCTTGGGGAGTGGAAGGGAGATCATCCTCCTCCTCTCGAACGTCTCCCGTTGAATTACGATGACGTGACTCTTCGCACCATCGAGCAAATAGATGTGCTGTGGCTGAAAGGCCGGGCCATCAAACGTGCATTCGAAGTCGAGCACACGACATTGATCTATTCAGGAATTCTCCGCATGGCCGATCTGCTGGCTCTGCAACCCAACATGGACATACGGTTGCACATCGTTGCGCCGAACGCCCGGCGGGACAAAGTCTTTCAGGAGCTTCGCCGACCGGTGTTTTCTCTACTCGACCGCGGACCGCTATCGGAGAGCTGCTCCTTGCTGTCCTATGACAGTGTTCGGGAGCTGGCCGCGCAGCCCCATCTCTCGCATCTTTCCGACTCGGTCCTCGAAGAATACGGGGAAGACGCAGAGGAGTAGAGGCATGCCGAACAAGCGCGTCGAGCCGACCGGCTTGAGCTGCTTTCCCAGTTGCAAGCGTCGGTGCGCCGGCGGCTCACGCGCAAGCCGTTCGGCTTGCGTGTTGCTGAGCGGCATACATGACGTGTAGTCTGTCGCGGTGAAATTGCCCACGGGAGAGCGAGCCGTTGTCGACATTCGGAAGTTGCGCGACTACTGCCTCAATCCGGACAGTCCGCGAGGCAGACATAAGGCACGAGTCTTCGCCGCGGCGCTGGGACTCACGGCCGCAGACGCGCCGATGCTCCAAGCGAAGCTGCGAGAGGTGGCGCGAACGGGAGAGGCGAAGCGGGGTGAACGTGACCTGTACGGCCAGCGATACACGATCGACTTCGAGATGGTGACCGCGCGCGGGAGGGCGACCATCCGGAGCGGTTGGATCGTCATCCGCAGCAAGGCCGTACCGCGATTGACGACTTGCTACGCGAAGAAGAGGAAAGGCTGATGGCCAGACAGACCCCAAGGATCAAGTTGCTCGACACTGTCGCGTTACTGGCCGACCTGCCGGAGCGCAAGCTCAAGCGGGGCGAAGTCGGTACGGTTGTGGAGATCCTCGCCCCCCGTGTCTACGAGGTGGAGTTCTGCGATGAGGATGGTCAGACGTACGCCGAGCTCGCCTTGCGCAGCGATCAGGTCGTTCCGCTGCACAATAGGGGCGAAGCGCTTCAAATCGTTGCGTAGAGCGCAGTAGGCGTTGCGTCGTGTGGAGATGCCGAACAAGGGCCATGCAGCGGACGCGCAAAGAGACGCGCGCCGCTGATGGCCGGCGTTCGGCGGCGTGTTCCGAGAGTGTCGCGCGGAGCCTAGGAGATCGAGTGGTGGATTCCAGAAGCGCAAGTCACCATCAGGCGGCGCCGGACCCCAGGGATGCACGGCTAGAACGAGTGTGTGCCTACGTCCGTGAGAATCTCGACTCGGTACTTCCATCCGCACACTCGCGGAGCTGACGGGATTGAGCGCGTCGTGCTTCGCACGCTGGTTTCGTCGGCGGCTTGGGATCACCCCAGACGCCTACGTGGTTAAGACCCGGGTCGAGCGTGCCATGGACCTCATTCGCGACACCAATCTGTCCCTCGCCGAGGTCGCTCTTGCGGTGGGGTTTTCAAGCCACGCCTGCTTGAATGTCGCATTCCGCCGGCACCTGGGTGCCACTCCCGGTAGCCTCCGCGACTCGGACAGCAGAAAAGCGAAAGACAGGTAGCCGCTCGACTCGCTATACTCGTCGGACCTCAGAAAGGAGACACGATCCATGAGCCAGTATCACAAGCTATACAGCCCAGATGATGCCGCCGTCGTGTTCATCGACCACCAACCCCAGATGGTGTTCGGGGTAGCCAACATCGACCGCGCGGCGCTCATCAACAACGTAACGATGCTCGCCAAGGTCGCCAAGGAGTTCCAGGTGCCGACCGTGCTCACGGCCGTGGAGACCGAGGGCTTCTCAGGGTACATCTGGCCACAACTGCTAGACGTCTTTCCAGGGCAAGAGGTCGTCGAGCGAAGTTCAATGTGCGCGTGGGACGATGCGGCCTTTCGAAAGGCAATCGAGGCAACGGGACGCAAGAATATCCTCATGACCGGGCTGTGGACGGAAGTCTGCGTGACCTGGCCGACCATCCAGATGCTCGACGCCGGTTACCATGTCTACGTCGTCGAAGACTGCTGTGGAGCGACCTCCGTCGCGGCGCACGATGCGGCGCTGTCGCGCATGGTGCAGGCGGGCGCCACGCGCCTGACCACCATTGCAGCCGTACTCGAGTTCCAGCGCGACTGGAAGAACCGCGAGCACTACGACGCCCTGATGACGATTCTGAAGGAGCACGCAGGCGCTTACGGTAGCGGCATCGAGTACGCTTACACGATGGTGCACAAAGCACCGCAGTCGGCCAAGTCGCCGCAGAAGGTCACGCGCAAGTCCAAAGGCTGAGGGGCATGTGATTTCGAGCCATGGCCATTCACGTGGCGATTACACGACGAGTGAAACCCGGCTGCGAGGCGGAATTTCAGCAGACCTTGCGGGAATTCATCCAGGCATCGTTCGCACACGGCGGCGTGCTCGGTGTCCACATGCTCGTGCCCCCGCCGAGCTCGGGGAATCGCGAGTACGGGATCCTTCGCACCTTCGCGGACGAGTCGGAACGCGAAGCCTTCTACCGGTCGTCGCTTTTCGCGGCCTGGCAAGCGCGAGTTGCCCCACTCACCGATGGCGAGCCTGAGTACCGACAGCTCAGCGGCCTGGAAGCCTGGTTTCGCACTGGCCAGAGCCTGCCGCCGCGCTGGAAGATGGCGGTCGCGACGGTCCTTGGCGTCTATCCGACGAGCGTCGCGTTGTCGTTGTCAGTGGGTGAGGCGGTGCGTGGCTGGCCGCTGCTTGCCAGCAGCTTCGCCTTCGCGATCTGTATGGTCGTGCTGCTCACGTGGGTCGTCATGCCCGTCGTGACGCGGGTTCTTCACGTATGGCTTCATCCCAAAGTGCAGGAGAAGCGAAGATGAGCGTGAACGAAGCACCGGACTTAATCGTCGAGGACGGCCGGATCACGACGCTCGATCCGTCGCGGCCCGAAGCGCGCAGCCTCGCGGTCAAGGGTGGTCGCATCATCGGGGTCGATGACGCCGCCACGGCAGCACGCGGCCCGCTCACGACCGTGATCGATCTCGAAGGACGACGCGTCGTTCCCGGACTCAACGACTCCCACCTCCACGTCATCCGCGCGGGCCTGTACTACAACCTGGAGCTGCGCTGGGATGGCGTGCCCTCGCTGGCGGACGCCCTGCGAAGGCTGAAGGAACAGGCCCAGCGCACACCACCGCCCCACTGGGTGCGGGTGATCGGCGGGTGGAACGAGTGGCAGTTTGCTGAACGCAGAATGCCGACCCTCGAAGAACTCAACAAGGCCGCGCCAGACACGCCCGTGGTCGTGTTGCATCTCGTGGTCGTGTTGCATCTCTATGACTCCGCGATGCTCAATCGCGCGGCGTTGCGCGCGCTTGGCTTCGACTCTTCCACGCCCAACCCGCCTGGTGGCCTGATCGCGCGCGACGCGCGGGGCGAGCCGACCGGGCTCCTCATCGCCGAGCCCAACGGGTTCATTCTCTACTCGACGATTGGGCGGGCGCCTAAATTGTCGTTCGACGATCAACTCAACTCCTCGCGCCACTTCATGCGCGAGATGAACCGCTTCGGTGTGACGAGCGTTGGTGACGCGGGCGGCGGGTGGCAGAACTTTCCCGAGGACTATGCGGTCATCCGCAAGCTCGCCGAGAACCAGCAACTCACGCTTCGCATCGCCTACAGCCTGTTCGCACAGAATCCCGGCAGCGAGCTCGACGACTACGTCCGCTGGATCGGCATGACCAATCCCGGCGAGGGCGACGACATGCTCAGGGTGGCTGGCGCGGGTGAGAATCTCGTCTGGAGCGCCGCGGACTTTGAGAACTTCCTGCAGCCACGCCCCGACCTGAAACCCGTCATGGAGAGCGAGATCGAAGCGGTAATCCGGGCGCTCGTCACAGTGCGTTGGCCGTTTCGCATTCATGCAACCTACGACGAGACCATCGAGCGCTTCCTCGACGTGTTCGAGCGCGTCAACCGCGACGTTCCGTTCGACGACCTTCGCTGGTTTTTCGATCACGCGGAGACGATCTCGAGAAAGAACATCGATCGAACCCGCGCTCTTGGCGGTGGCATCGCGATCCAGCATCGGATGGCCTACCAGGGCGAGTACTTCATCCGTCGCTATGGCCGCGAAGCGGCGCGAACGTGCCCGCCGGTGAAAGAGATACTCGCTGCCGGAATGCCCGTCGGCGCCGGCACCGACGGAACGCGCGTCGCCAGCTACCACCCTTGGACCTGTCTCTACTGGCTCACGACCGGGCGGACGGTCGGCGGCACGGAAGTGAGAGCGGAAGAAAACCGCCTCTCGCGCGAGGAAGCTCTGCGCCTCTACACGGAGGGCAGTGCCTGGTTCAGCGGGGAGGCTGGACAAAAAGGCCGGCTCGTTGTCGGACAACTTGCCGACTTCGCCGTGCTGAGCGCCGACTATTTCTCCTGCGAGGCCGAAGCAATTCGTCGAATCGAGTCCGTGCTTACCGTCTGCGACGGAAGAGTCGTCTACGGTGCCGGCAGATACGCTGCGCTCGCCCCGTCGCTGCCGCCCGTGAGCCTCGATTGGTCGCCGGTCGGCAAGTACGGCGGATATGCGAACGAGGCGCCAATTGCACACGTCAACCAGCCGGTTTTCGGCGCGGACGGGCGGCTCTGGGAGATGGGCTGCGGCTGCCTGGTGTGAACGCGAAGAATGGAGCGAGCGGATGAAGATCGTCACGCGGCCCGCGGCGGCCCGCGGCCGAACCAGAACCGAGTGGCTCGACAGCCGCCACACTTTCTCTTTCGGCGAATACCAGGATCCTGCTCACATGGGCTTTCGATCGCTTCGCGTTCTCAACGACGATGTGGTCGAGTCTGGCCAAGGATTCGGACAACATGGACACCGTGACGCTGAGATATTGAGCTACGTTTTTGAGGGCCGACTCGAGCATAAGGATTCGATGGGCAACGGCCGCGTCATCGAGGAAGGTGATGTTCAATATATGAGCGCGGGACGGGGCGTGCTGCATAGCGAGTTCAATCCATCCGGCGACCAGCGCGTGCACTTCTTGCAAATATGGCTACTTCCGCACGAGACCGGCGCCGCGCCGTGCTACGCCTACAGAAGGCTCGGTAACGACGCCCAGGCGAATGCGCTCACGTTGCTCTTCTCGGGACGACCGCGCAACGGCGCCATCGGCATTCGTGCCGACGCCGATGTCTACGTCGGTAGAATCGATGCGGGCGAGCGGCTCGAGCATCGACTCGGTGCGGGACGAGGTGTGTGGCTCCACGTCGTCAACGGTGGCGTCGTTGTCGCCATCGAAACGCTCGGTCCAGGTGACGGAGCGTCAATCGAGCAGACCGAGATCATACAGATAGAGAGCCCGCGGGGGAGCGAATTCGTCTTCTTTGACTTGAAGTAGCCGCGGGGAAAGAAACCATGAATCGCCATCTGCCGCCCAAATCATGTTCGGCGTCGCAGTGATGGACAGCCCCGTTTCGCGCGCCTTTCCGATTGAGGGACCGGTCCCCGCTGACGGACGAAGTCCGAAGGTGATTGATTTACTGTCCCGCATCAACGGTGGGTGCATTGTGATCCCGCCGTTCTATGACCCGTCGCACGAGATAGACCGCAGGTTCGACAAGGTCTGCATTTCGGCCCAGCTGCTTCGCCAGCGGTTCGGCCAAACTCTCCGAAATGTGCCGCTCGCGCTGCTGCGCTTCCTGTCGCGAACCGAATTCCGGTACGGTGTCAGAAGTATTACTCAGGCTGCGCCCAGTTCTTCGACCCGAGCCCTCGAACTGCTTCGCCAAGCGAAGGCCCTCGCCAAGGAGTACTACCAGCTGACCGGTCGCCCTCTCGGCATCACCGGGGAAGTTGCGGAGTTCGAGGCAGCCCGCATTCTCGGCGTCAAACTCTCCGAGGTGAGGCAGTTGGGTTACGATGCCGTCCGAACAACCCCAGAGGGAACCCTCAGGCTCCAGGTCAAAGGCCGTTGCTTCGGTCCCGACGCCAAACCGGGCCAACGACTCGGCTCGATCCAGCTTTCCAAGGAGTGGGATGCTGTCCTCATGGTCCTCCTCGACCCTGACTTTGAAGCGCAGGAGATCTGGGAAGCGGATCGCACCACGATTGCGACTGCGCTCACGAAGCCCGGCTCCGTGGCTCGGAACAAGCGCGGCGCTCTGGGTGTCGCGCAGTTCAAGCGGATCGGCAAACAGGTGTGGAAACGTGAGACGACGAGGTCCGACGGCTAACAAGCCGATCGAGACCGACGCGAAAAGAACGCGCGGCTCATCGCCAGCGTCGGCAGGCGAGACCTTTACGGGCGCATGGACCGGTCTATCCACGATAACTTCGTGACTGGATATTCCGTCGATTGTGCGTTGCGAACGATCACGATCCACACAGAATACCGGGATCAGGGCGAACCGTTTGAACGAACGGACGTGCGCTTTGAGGGCGTCGTAGGCTACCTGTTCCGAGACAACCTCCGTGGGATCTTGTTCGACATCGAGGTCGATACCATGGTCGTATCCTCGAGGAATTCGCCGGGGACTTTGGGTGGGGAGCCACGTACGGCTGGCCGGGGACATGGCATGGTCCGAAGGAAGACCGACGCGAGTACGTGGATCGGATTCAAGCAATGGTGTGGCGCATACAATCCTCAATCGGGTTCGACGGGTTTGTCATCGGCAAGACCATGCGCCTTGAAGCTGGCGAACCAGTCGATGCAGCGAGACGGCGTCCGCTTGATTGACAGAGCGATTTCATCGGCGACGCAGCCCTGCCGCAGCGATAGCAGGGCAGGAGCATGCGTGGTACGGTCTGAGCAGTCGAGGTGACTTATGAGGTTATCAGTTGAACTCTCGCCGGCGGACAGCGCGCGACTGCAGGACCAGGCGAACCGGCTTGGTGTGAGTCCCGAACGTCTGGCGCATGCAGCGATCTCGGACCTGCTGTCTCGTGAGCGCGATGACTTCGAAAGTGCGGCCCGGCAGGTGTTGGAGAAGAACCGGGAATTGTGCCGGCGCCTCGCTTGAATGCGCTACCTCTCCCTCGCGGAAGTCATCGACTTGCACCGTATGCTCATCGCGCCAGCCGGTGGATCGCCTGGACTTCGTGATTTTGGAGCGCTCGAATCAGCTGTTGCACAACCGCGGATGACGTTCGGTGGTGACCTCTATCCCTCCTTGCTTGAGAAGGCGGCGGCGCTGTGTTTTTCGCTCGTGAAGAATCACCCATTTGTTGATGGGAATAAGCGGGTCGGCCACGCTGCGATGGAAACGCTCCTTCTACTCAACGGTTTCGAGATCGAGGCATCCACCGACGAGCAGGAACAGCTTGTGCTCGCCTTGGCAGCGGGACAACTCAGCCGAGAGGATCTCGTCGCGTGGTTACGGGCACATGTCCATGCAGCGTGAGGCGAGTCGGCAAAGCTGCCGAACCCGCCGCTCCAGGCGACGGCCAAACGCGGGCCGCGCCTGACCGGCACGCCGTTAGATTTCAGTCCACCACGTCCGGCGTCCCCGGCAGGGCAAGTTGACTTGGTACGGCATTGCCGTACAATGTGCCCGTGTTCAGCTTCATTGAGACGAGGCTCTTCACGCGCCTCGTCGGGGAGTACTTGACGGACGATGAGTATCGGGAACTCCAGGCAAGCTTGATCGAACGGCCTGAAGCTGGGCCGGTCATTCCCGGCAGCGGGGGTGTTCGGAAGCTACGTTGGCGCGCGCCTGGCCGTGGGAAGCGCGGCGGCTACCGGGTGATCTACTACGCGAAGACCGCGCAACGCGTCATCTGGATGCTGACGATGTATCCCAAGAACGTTGCAGACAGTATCCCCACGCGGGTGCTTCGACAGATTCGCAAAGAGGTGGAAGATGGCTAAGAAGAGCCGTGACATCGGGGCCGAGATCCTGCAAGGTCTTCGTGAGATCAAGCGCGGCGAGTACGGCCGTGTGATCAATGTTCCCGATATTACGCACATAAGGGAAAAGACCGGCTTGTCCCAGGCGCGCTTTGCCCAGTTGCTCGGTGTCTCGGTGCGGACGCTGCAGGACTGGGAGCAGGGGCGTCGCGCGCCTTCCGGTGCCGCTCGCACTCTCCTCATGGTCGCTGCACGCAGCCCACAAGCCTTGCTCGAAGTGGCGTAATCATGGGTGTGGAATCTAACTCGGCGATCGAGACCGCCGCGAAAAGGACACGCGGCTCATCACCAAGTCGTTATGCAACATCAGGCCAGCCGTGCTACGAACACATCGGAGGTTGTGATGGACGCGCGGAAATCAGATCTTGAGCAGAAGGTCCTTCGGTTGTCTGCGACCCAGCGAGCGCGGTTGGCCCACGTTCTTTTGGAGAGCCTCGATGGCGAGCCTGAGGAAGACGTTGAGGCCGCATGGGCCGCGGAGGCCAAGCGACGAGCCGAAGAACTTCGCAGCGGGCGTGTGAAGGGGCGGACGTCGGCTCAGGTGTACGCTCGCGCTCGTTCCGCTCTCTCGGCCCTGAGGTGATGGAGGTTATCTAGCATCCGGAGGCCGACGATGAGGTGCTTGAGTCAGCCAGGTTCTACGAGGCGCACAGCAAAGGCCTGGGATGGCGCTTCTTGAGAGCCGTCCAAGACGCGGAAGCACGGATTGCGCGTTCGCCGCACGCCTTTCCCTTCCTCGACGAACCTATCCGCAAGTGCGTGCTCGCCGGGTTTCCTTTCAACCTTCTGTTCCAAATCGACGCTGATGGCCTGTTTGTCGTTGCGGTTGCGCATCAACGTCGGCGACCAGGCTACTGGCGGCGGCGATTGCGCGGCCGTGCATAACAAGCGCCTCGAGCTGTCCGGCTTGAAGGTCGTTGCCAGTCGCAATCGCCGCTACGCCAGCAGCTCAGGCGCAAAGCGTTCGGCTCCTAGCGGTCAGTGAGGTATACTTCGAGCATGAATTTCAAGGTTGAAGTGGATCGCGAAGACGACGGTCGGTGGATCGCGGAAGTTGCGGAACTGCCGGGCGTGCTCGTCTACGGAGCATCGGCACAGGAGGCCCAAGCCAAGGCGCAAGCCCTAGCCCTCCGCGTACTCGCTGATCGGCTTGAGAACGGCGAAGCGCCGCCGTTCGAGAGTGTTTCCTTCGCAGCCGCATGAGCGAATGGGGCAGCGCACCAGCACGACGTGTTCTCGCAGCCCTCTTCAGAATCGGTTGGGCGGAGAAGCGCCGGGCTGGGGGCTCTCATCGCGTGCTGAGTCGGGAAGGTTGGCCCGACTACGTCTGGGCATTTCATGACAAGGAAGAAATCGGCCCGAAGATGCTTGCCAGGATCGCAAAGCATACCGGGCTGCGACCGGATGACATGTGACATCGTGCCGAACCAGCCGTTCAAGCCGGCGGCGGTTGGGAGCAGCCTTCTCGATCCGAACGCCTAGTCTGACCGCCGCGGCTCACCGGCACAGCGTTCGGCTTGGTAGGCGTGACGATCTGATGATCTTAAAGGCGCAGATTCTTCCGCACCTCATCTTTCTTGCCGTTGTGGTGCCATTGGCGGTGTTGGCCTTGTTCGCGCAGGACGCGGTGGATCCGAAAACGCTCGATTGCCGAGGATGGACGGGCAAGGTCATGAGCCAGGCAGAGATGAACATCTGCGCGGGGCGCGACGCTGAGATGCAACGGCAGACACTGGAGCGACTTGTCGGTGACCTACGAACCAAGCTTGCCGCCAGGGCGTCAGAGCAATGGGCGAGGACAGAACCCACACCCTCATGGAAGTTCCCAGGCAGTTGGTTCCCGCAATCCGAGAACTCATCGCAAAACAGCGGGTGCAACCTGGCCGAACCAGCCGCTCCAGGCGACGGTCAAGAGCGGGCCGTGCTTGAGCGCCAACGTTCGGCTTTCTGGGCTATGTGGACCTGAGGTGATGATTCGCTCGCGTCAGACTTGGATAGGGTTTGTCATCGGCCTGTTGGGGACCGTCGGTTTGCCGCTCCTTGTCGGAACCGTGGTCGACGCCGTGAATGGTCCCGGCCCCCTGAAGGAGACCCGAGGCGTAGCAAGGCGATAGCGGACGTTATCGCTATCGAAGAAGCGTTATCTCTTTACGCCCGCGATCACGGCCAGTCCTTAGCTCGATTCAACCAGCCCGGCGTGCCACGGCCAGGAGGGACAATCCGACCGGGCAATTGAGGTGGTCTTCCAAGCGGAGCAGTGGAACCAGCAGATCATTGATCCGCGACTGAAAGCCGGGAACGGCGCGGCGCCGGAGCAGGCGGGCATTGACGTACCAGCCGAGCGCTCCGATCATGTTGAAAGGTGCCACCCGCTCCACGCTAAACCCTGCGGCCTCCAACTTGCGCCGCAGCTCGTGGCACTCGTACCGCCGATGATGGCCAATGGAGCGGTCGATCTCGCCATAGAGGCTAGGCATGCTGGGGACAACCAGCAGCAGATGGCCAGCTGGGGACAGCAGGTCGTACATGCGGCGCAGCGCGCCGGCGTCGTCTGCCAGGTGCTCGAGCACGTTGAGACAGACGATGGTATCGAAATCGCTGCCGAGCTCCGGATAAGGGCCATTCGACGTCAGGTCGAGAGGACAGATACGCACGTGCGGGAGTCCCTCGAAGCGGGTGCGCAACTCGGCCAGATAGGCGGGGTTGATGTCGGTCGCTACCACGGAATCACGCGCCGCCAGGAACCTCGTCATGTTGCCGGTTCCGGCTCCGACCTCGAGCACCCGCTTTCCGATGTAGGGCGAGACTTTCTTCCACAACCAGCCGTTGTAACGGCGCAAGCGGCTCATGCGCTGCAGAGTGCGGTGAGCGGGCCCTAGATCGGAGATCAGCGCGAACCTGACGATCGTCCACAATGCCACCAAGCCGTCACGCCAGCCGATCTTCTTACCTTCGAGGTAGCTCCGTCCGGCGTATGAGATCGGCACCTCGTAGATCCGCGCGCGCAGCTGGGCGAATTTTGCGGTGAGCTCGGGCTCGATACCGAAGCGGCGCGAACGCAGCGGCACATCCCGTACCAGCGCGGTGCGGAATGCCTTGTAGCAGGTCTCCATGTCGGTGAGGTTGAGGTTGGTGAACATGTTCGACAACAGGGTGAGGAAATGATTGCCGACCGAGTGCCAGAAAAAAAGCACTCGGCGTGGAGAACCGGTGAAGCGCGAACCGTAAACCACGTCAGCCTTGCCATCCACAATCGGCTTGATGACCTGAAAGTACTCGTTTGGATCGTACTCCAGATCGGCGTCCTGGATAATTGTTATGTCTCCCGTGGCGGCAGCGATTCCGTGGGCGACGGCCGCTCCCTTCCCCTGGTTGTAAGGATGTACGATTAGATGGATGTCGCTGCTGAACTTACCATCCGCACCGGGTCTGACGATGTGATCGCCCGTGGCCGCCAGGCCAAGGTGGCGCAATTCGGCGTCGGTGCCATCGCTGGAGGCGTCATTGATGACGATGATTTCCTTGTTGATGGGTACGGCGCAAACGCGCCGCAGGATGTCGGCGATTGTATTGCGCTCATTGAACACGGGCATCACGACGCTGAGCTTCACGGCGGCGTGGTTGCTTTGCGCGGTGTCCAATGCTTGCACTCGTTTTGAGTTTACGCGGCCGTTGGTGGCCCCGGCACCGTTGCTTTCGAGATGTGCCAAAGCTATTTCTTAGATGCCAGAGCCGAGCGACGGCCGCAAGAGGGTGCCGGCGACCAGTTCCCGCCGCAGTGCAAGTAACGCTGCGAAGTCCAGCAACAATCTTTCTCGAGGCCTTACTTTGTGCTTTCATTCCCGCGAAATGCCTAGTACATTTGCGTCATCAAATCTCGGAGCCGAGTGGTGGGATCAAGCCGGGGTGGCATTGGCGAATAGAGCGGTCCGACTACGGCGGCTCAGCCGCCGAATGCAGGTGAACTGACAGCAGTTTATTCCAGGGGATGCGGTTGCCTGCTTGGCTCTCTTGGTGTCGGCGCGGGGCGGCGCAGACATAGAACAATCAGACCGGGTGGAGATGGTTGATCGGGCGTCCGTCAGGAAATTTGCGATGATCGCTGCGAGGTGGAGGTCATCGCACCATGTCCGCGTCCGGCAGTTAGCACCGGACGGCGGAGAAGGATGAACAGGGTACTGCAGTGAGTTGGCAAACGGATCCACAAGATGCGTCCGCCGCAGCCGCTTTTCCAAGAGGGGACCGGGATAAGCGCCGCCGGCAACGTTCTCAGCGCGGCAAGCGCCAGTGGCATCCAGAGATGCGCGCGCAGCAGAACGACAACGTCAATCGCGAACGGATATTCCAAGACCTCGAAGGGCTGCTGCGGCAGATCCGTGAGGAGGCCGAGGAGTCGTCCAACGGCAGGATCTCAGAAGGACAGATCAGCGAGATGGCTCGTGTCGTCGGCGCTTTCAGCAAAGTCCTGGAGGAGCAGTCGGACCCGATCTCCGAACGCGCACGCGGCGAATACCGGCGCATCCGAGAGAAGCTCGTCCAAACTTTGCGCAGCGAGCGCCCCTCCGATGGGCGGCGGGATCAAGCGCCGCCATCGCGCTGACCGAGCCCGCGAGCTCATTATCGCGGTGCGGGACCGTTGATCTGTTCCACAGCCCCGCTCGCCGGGTCGTAGAGCAGGTGTGCCAGGCGCTCGCGCGTGAACGCCTGCTTCCCGTCTACGTACAGAGAAAATCCCTCCGGATAATGGTCATACCTGACATGTCCGTCCGGCTGGTCCCACACTATCGTCAGGTCGTGGCCGCGGTAGCGCAAACGGTCGAGCATGAAATGGGTCCAGCGCAGGGCGGCTGGCTGCAACTCGATCTTGGCATCGACGCGCGGTGTCAGCCCGACCACACCTTCGACCACCAGCGCGCAGTACATGGAGTGGAAATCGTGGGAGATTTCTGACGGTTTGGGTCGCGAGGAACCCTGGTAGGGCTCCCACTTGGAGTAATACTCGTGCGCGTTGGGTCGCCAGAAGGGATCGTACGGGTTTACGCCGGGATACATCAAGCCGGTGAAGCGCGCCATCAGATCCATGAAGTGGTCGGGCGTGACGACGTCCTGATGATAATGTTTCAATACCTGCACGAGCGTGCGTGCGCCCATGCTGATGGGATGCGGCGCGATGTTGCGTGTCAGCCCATCCATTTCCCAGTTCCAGCGCCGGTAATGATGCTGGCTGGTGATCACCGGCGGAAAACGGGCCCAGAACTCGGCCGCGTCGACGAACTTCTCCAGGGCTTTCAGGTAACGCGGCTCGTCCGGAGTCAGCAACGTAGTGAAGGGGAAAAAGCCGTGCAACTCGCGAATAGGGGCGCGGACATGATCCGCCGACCGTCTGGGGTAGAAGAAATGGGTGGCGTCATCCCATAGCCCTTCCAGGGTGGCGCGCCGGATGCGCTTGGCGAGGGCGCTGAACTCGGAGACCAGGGCATTGTCCCCCACCACAGTGGCCAACTCGGCCACGCCCTGTGCGTTGGCGTACAGAAAGCTGGCGAAGTCGACCCGTTCCAACTCCGGGATGTCGTCGGTGAAATCGAGCTTGCCGCCGGCGAAAAACCAGTAGGAAAGGATGTCCAGATCGTAGCCCGTCACCCGCGGCCTGTCCCGCTCGGGCAGGCCGTCGGCATCGCGATCATAGAGGCTCAGCCAAGCACGCACGTCACCAGCCATGGTCGGCAGCAGCGCGGCCAGACGTTCGGGCGGAATGGCATGGACGCGGTGAAACTCGGCTACGGCAGAGGCGATCCAGTGCGAATAGGTCTCACCCCAGAACGGACTGCCGGGTGCATCGACCACAGCCCCAGATGACAGGTTGCGATAGGCGTTCTCCGCTTGTTGCAGCCCGTATTCCGGATCGCGCAGATACGTCAGCTCCTTCATTTGGGCTGGGACCGCGAAGGAGATCACGTTATCGAACCCGAGCTTGCCTTCGTAAAAGCGGTAGCCCTTCAAGTCAGGCGTGTCCGCCTGAGTCATGTTGAAGCGCACCACCCACCAGCGGTAGTACCACATCTTCTTGAATCCGGAGTCGGAGGCATCGAAGTAGGGCACGTTTTCGGCAAACCAGCGGTTGTACTGGCGCTCGTGCCGCGCGAAGAGATCTTCAGGCAGCGCAGCGGTCGAGCTGTCGCGTGCCCGCTGTTCGAAACTCACTGCCACCTGTGCTTTCCTCGGGTCGCCGCCAGCTGGCAGATCCAAGCTGCGCTGGAGATGGATGGCGGCCTTCCCGAGTGCCGTGAATCCCGGCGCATCGAGATAGGCAAACACCGGAAGCTCCTGAAACGTCCCGCTTCCAAGCAAGGGGTACGCCCGACCAGGCTCGGCACTGGGCATGGTGGGATAAGGCGCCAGTACTTCCAGCGTGAGCTGATGAGGTCGGTGGTCAGTGGCTCGCGCCGAGTACGAGCACACCGCCTGATCGTCATTGGTGATGTACTTGATCTCGTCGATCTCCACCGGACCGACGGCGTACGTTACCCGGCTGTGGCTTGGAAAACGGCTGATGCGGTACTGGTTCTCATAGATGACCAGGGGTTTGCCGTCGACGAAGAACTGCACGTCGAACAGCCGCTTCAGACAGAAGCTGGAATGCAAATAGCAGAACTTCCCGGCGAGCCCTGGTTGGTTGAGCAGCTCTCGGGTCCACAAGCGGCGTCCGGACGACAGCAGGAGTTGATCGTCGTCCAGCATGAGCTCACGTCCGACCGTGGCTGAGACGCCCTGCGGTGGAACCTGGAACACCTGGTGGCCGAGCAGGGCATCGAAGAAGCGGTCCTGCAGCAAGGGCTGCTTGCGGGCCTCGGCCGATTCATGCGCCAGCCAGGCGGTGAAAAGCGGGGGGCTGGCGGAAATGGCCGGCGCTTGCGCCGGTGGTGAGCCGGGCCGGCGGAGAAGGACCAGCACTGCAGCCGTTGCAGCGCAGGCGGTCAGCACGACTGCGATCTTGAACTTGTGCGCACCCACGCGCGGACGCTACCATGAATTGTCGTCGAAGCGGAATGGCGCAGGCTGAAGTCCCGCGGCTACAGCCGCGGGACTTCAGAGGCTGTTTCAAAACTGCGGCAGCCACAAAGGGCTGCCGCCACTGGCTGTTGAACACTGCAGAATTTTCTGGTGGCTACAGGCCTCTGTGCCTGTAGCCAGAGGTTCTGAGACGAACTCCTTCAGCCTGCGGCGCCTTCGTCGATGGGGCGTGGCTTGAACCCGGTGCGGCCACAGCGTAGATTCGGTCCAAGTGAGAGCCTACATCTGGCGCTACGGAGCGAACGCCGCGTCAGTCCGGGAGGAGTGAGAAGTACATGACACAGCTAGAAGCTGCGCGTGACGGCATCATTACGGCGGAGATGTGTCGCGTGGCGCAACGTGAAAACGTCCTGCCCGAGTTCATTCGTGATGAAGTGGCGCGCGGCCGGCTCGTCATTCCCGCCAACAAGCACCATCTCGCCGGCAGCGCCGGCGGCGCCCCGGACCACCAGGCAAACGGCAAGCGGTTGACCTACCCGCCGAGGGCCGTTGGGCATCCGGGGGCGGGGCCGGCGGCGCGCTTGTGGGTCAATCAGACTGTAGCGCAACGCTCGCAGGTCATCAGTGATCAGGAATTCCTTCGCGGCCAACGGGCTCCGAAACGCCTCGATCCGACCGGCATCGGCCGGATGATCACTACCAAGATCAACGCCAATCTCGGCGCCTCGCCCGTGAGCAGTGGTACGCGCGCCGAAGTCGAGAAACTCGAGTGGGCACAGAAATACGGCGCCGACACCGCCATGGATCTCTCCACCGGCGGGAACCTCGAAGAATGTCGCCAGGCGTTTATCGATCACAGCACGATTCCGATAGGCACCGTGCCGATCTACAGTATGATTCTCGGCCGGCGCATCGAAGATCTGACTTATGAGGTGATCCTCAAGGAAATCGAGCGACAGGCAAGACAAGGCGTCGACTATTTCACCATCCATGCCGGCGTGCTCATGGAACATCTGCCGCTGATCAAGAACCGTCTGACGGGAATAGTTTCCCGGGGCGGATCATTGCTTGCCAAGTGGATGATTACCCATGGCAAGCAGAACCCCATGTACGAGATGTTCGACGAGATCAGCGCCATCATGCGCCAGTACGACGTGACCTACTCGCTGGGTGACGGGCTGCGCCCGGGCTGCTGCGCCGACGCCTCCGATCCGGCACAGCTGGCCGAGTTGCACACCCTGGGTGAGCTTGTGCACCGCGCCCGCCAAGCCGGTGTGCAGGTTATGGTGGAAGGGCCGGGGCACGTACCGCTGGACCAGATCGCCTTCAACATGCAGCTGCAGCAACGGGTCTGCGACGATGCACCGTTCTACGTGCTGGGACCCCTGGTGACCGACGTCTTCCCTGGTTATGACCACATCACCAGTGCAATCGGGGCGGCGGAGGCTGCCCGCGCCGGCGCTGCCATGCTGTGCTATGTGACCCCGAAAGAGCACGTCGGTCTGCCCAAAGCGCAGGACGTGCAGGCCGGTTGCATCGCGTACAAGATCGCCGCCCACGCCGGCGACATTGCCCGCGGCATCACCGCAGCGCGCCAGTGGGACGACGACATGTCGCGGGCGCGTGCCGCGCTCAACTGGCCCAAGCAGTTCGAAATTGCCTTCGACGGCGATACCGCCCGCGCTTTGCACGACGAGGACCTCGAGGTTGATACCGACTTCTGCGCCATGTGCGGCCACGACTGGTGCAGCATGCGCATCTCCAAGGAGATCGAGGCCTTCGCCAGCGGCAAACACCCGGATTTTCAGCCCGAACGGCGGGTGCTGCGTAGTCCCGGCATCGCCGAGGACGGGCGCGATCTCTTGCGCCAGAGGGCAGCGCCCCTACCGGTACATGGCGGCAAGCACGCTTGCCACAGCGATTTGACGCCGAACGCCGCTGAAGCCAAAGCGGTGCAGGCGGACGCGCTGGGGGGCTCGCAAGGAACGTCCTTTTGATTTGCTCCACCCGAAACTTTACGCTACCAGTGCGCCATGCCTAAGAAGCTCACGCTGGTATTCGCCCTCGCCATAGCTCTGGCCGCCGCGTCGACTGGCCTTGCGGGTGTGGAGGACTGGAATGACGCCGGTATCCGCTGGATGTCATACGACGACGGGCTGGCGGCTGCCAAGAAGGAGCGTAAGCCGATCTGCCTGATCTTTTACACCACCTGGTGCCCGCACTGCACCAACTACTCGAAGCTGTTCAGCAACCCAGAGGTGGTGAAGAAGTCGAAGTCCTTCGTGATGGTGCGCATCGACAAGGATAAGAACCGCGAGCTCAGCGCCAAGTACAAACCCGACGGCGAGTACATACCGCGCACCTACTTCCTCTCGTCCGATGGCCGGATCGAGGAGTCACTGACGGAGCAACGACCGCAGTACAAGTACTTCTACAGCGAGAGCGATCCAATCTCCATCCTCGCTGGCATGGACCGCGCGCTGCAGAAGCTGCGCTGAGCGGGCGAAGCCGGCCTGGTGCCGGATCATCGTGTAACCGCAGATGACAGTACCACCGTCAGCGTGTGCGCAGGCACAACGCGTGGGGCACCCCTTGTGGGTGCCCGATCTCTGCCGGCACACGCTATCGTCGCTGTTTCGTCCAAGGGTCCGCGATAAACTGGCGGAAGGGCGGGAAGTTGGGTAAAGAGAAGTACGTATGAAGTACCTCATTCTGCAGCCTGACGGCGTGGCCGATACCCCGTTGCCCGATCTCGGCGGCCGCACGCCTCTCGAATACGCCCAGACCCCCAACATGGACCGCCTGGCGGCCTGCGGTATGTTGGGCATGACCCATACCATTCCGCCGGGAATGCCGCCGGGCAGCGACGTAGGAACCCTGAGTGTGCTCGGGTACGACCCGCGGCAGTACCACACCGGCCGCTCTCCGATCGAGGCCGCAAGCATGGGGGTCGAGCTCGGACCCGAAGACGTGGCTTTTCGCTGCAACCTGGTGTGCATTCAAGACGGTCTCATGCGCGATTTCAGCGCCGGACACATCTCCACCGCTGAGGCTGGTGAGATCATCCGCGAGCTTCAGCGCCAGCTCGGGAGCGACGGCATCGAATTTCATCCCGGCGTCAGCTACCGCCACCTACTGGTGTGGCGGGGCGGTAAGTCGTCCATGCGCACAACCCCGCCGCACGATATCACTGACCGCGCCGTCGAGCCTTACTGGCCGCAAGGCGAGGGGGCGGACATGTTGCTGCGGCTGAGCGAAGCAGCGCGCCAGATACTGGCGGAGCATCCGGTCAACCAGGCACGCCGCCAGAAGGGGCTGGTGGCCGCTACCTCGATATGGCTCTGGGGCCAGGGCAAACGGCCGGCCCTGCCGACGCTGCGCCAGCGTTTCGGTCTCAGCGGCGGTGTGATATCGGCGGTTGACCTGGTGAACGGCCTTGGGGTACTCGCCGGACTGGAAGTCATCAAAGTGCCGGGCGTCACCGGCTTTCTGGACACTAACTTCGAAGGGAAGGCTGCCTACGCCTTGCAGGCTCTTGCTGATAAGGATCTCGTCTTCGTGCACGTCGAAGCTACGGATGAAGCGGGGCATATGGGGGATGCGCAAAAGAAAGTTCAAGCCGTCGAACTCTTCGACAGCAAGATCGTGGCTGCGCTCCTGGAAGGGCTGCGGACCTTCCCGGAGTGGCGGATGCTGCTGATGCCCGATCACGCCACACCCTGCGCCCTCAAGACGCACTCGGCCGACCCCGTACCGTTCATCATTGTCGGCGCGCGCGATTTGCAGGCTGGTGGTGCCGCGCGTGCTTACAGCGAGCGCGCGGCCGCGGCGGCAGGGGTGTTGGTGCCGGAAGCATGCACGCTGCTCCCGACGTACCTCGTGCAGAATTGAGCAGGGACAAATTATGGATCGGAACTTGGCGCTCGAGGCGGTTCGGGTCACCGAAGCGGCAGCTCTGGCTTGTGCCCGGCTGATGGGTCGCGGAGACGTTGCAGCCACCGACCGCGCCGCAACGGAAGCAATGCGGAAAGCCTTTCGCTCCATCGCTATCGACGGACTGGTGGTCATCGGCGAGGGCGAGCAGGGTGACGGCGATATACTTTACCGCGGCGAACGGGTCGGCACGGGAACCGGGCCCGGAATCGACGTCGTACTCGACGCCCTGGAAGGCCCCACCATCTGTGCCACTGGTGGTTTCAACGCCCTGTCGATCATCGCCTTTGCGGAGCGCGGCGGGTTCTTGCAGTGCCCCGAGACCTACATGGAGAAGATCGTAGTGGGACCGGAAGGGCGCGGCCTCATCGACCTGGACCAATCGCCCAAGGACAATCTGCGCGCGTTGGCGGATGCCAAAGGTGTGTACGTCGCAGACCTGACCGTCGCCGTGCTCGACCGCCCGCGCCACGCCGGGTTGGTGGCCGAAGTGCGGCGCGCCGGTGCGCGCATCAAGTTGCTGAGCGACGGGGATGTGGCCGCGGGTATGGCGACGGCAAAGCCGGTTTCCGGTATCGACATGTTGCTCGGCGTCGGCGGCTCGTCGCAAGGCATTCTGACGGCGGCTGCCATGCGCTGCAGCGGCGGCGACATGCAGGCCCGCTTCAAACCGCGAAACGACGAGGAAGCGGCTAGTATTCGCGAAGCCGGAGTCAGCGACTTGATGAAGAAATACACCCTGGAGGAGATGGCGTCTGGAAGCGTGATGTTCGCCGCCACCGGCGTGACCAATAGCGACATGCTGCGCGGCGTGCGTTTTTTCAAGGGCGGCGCCATGACCAACTCGGTCGTGATGCGCTCCCGAACGCTCACGCTGCGCTGCATTGAAGCTGTGCACCGCTTCGATCTCAAACCGGAATACTGAGAGGACAAGATGGCCTACGAAAACCTGTTGCTGACGCGCGATGGCGCGGTGATGACCATCACCATAAACCGCCAGCAGGCACTCAACGCCCTCAACCCGGCCACCTTGGACGAGTTGCAGCGCTGCTGTGGCGACATCCGCGCAGACAGCGGCGTGCATGCGGTGATTATCACCGGCGCGGGTGAAAAGGCGTTTGTAGCGGGAGCGGATATCGCCGCCATGGTCACCATGTCTCCACTGGAAGGCCTGAGCTTCATACGCCACGGCCAGAGCGTCATGCTGGAGCTTGAGGAGCTTCCCGTCCCGGTGATCGCCGCGGTGAACGGGTTTGCCCTCGGGGGTGGTTTGGAACTGGCCTTGGCCTGCGACCTTGTGCTGGCATCGCAGTCCGCAAAGTTCGGGCTGCCCGAGATCAATCTGGGCATCGTTCCGGGATTCGGGGGAACACAGCGGCTGGCGCGGCGGATCGGCTTGGCGGCAGCCCGCCTGATGATCTATTCCGGCGAAGCCCTGGGTGCCGACGAGGCCCTGCGCCTGGGACTGGTCAATCGTGTCGTCGCGGCCGCGGACCTGCTGCCGGAAGCGCAGAAGCTGGCGGCTACCCTGGCTACCAAAGCCCCAGTAGCCGTGCAGCAGGCAAAGACCGCCATCAACGCCGGCGCGGATCTCGATCTGGCCAACGGTTGCCGCTATGAAGCACAGGCCTTTGCCATCACCTTTGCGAGCGAGGATCGGACCGAAGGCATGCGCGCTTTTCTCGATAAGCGCCGCCCGACGTTTAAAGGTCGCTGAAATGGCTTATGGCATATCGCATATGGCAAGCTTGTGGTCGGCGATTCTGGACCATATGCCATACGCAGGCACGCTAGGATGTCAGTCATGAGTTGGGAACCTTGCTATGCCACGCCGCTCGAGGCCGAAGCGCATGTCGTCAAGGGCTTCCTCGAACAGTACGGGGTCCCTTGCGTTTTGCAGAATGGCCGCTTTGGAGTTCAACCGTTGACCTTCTGTGCTCTGGGAGAGATCAAGATACTCGTGCCGGAAGATTGGCTGCGCGTAGCCTGCGGTCTGATAGGCGGGCGTGTGAAACGTGCCGCGCGGGTGAATTCACAACGCAGACAAGTACAAGACCATGCAACCGAAGAGTGAGTGGATTCCGCAGAACTATCCCAAGTCAGCGGATCGGCTGCCGGCATATACCACCCTGTCCGATCTGGAAATCGAGCCTTTGTACACACCCGAGGACTTGGAGGACTGGTCGTACGACGAGAAACTTGCCCACCCCGGCGACTATCCCTTCACGCGCGGGACCTACCCGAGCATGTACCGCGGCAAGCTCTGGACCATGCGCCAGTTTGCCGGCTTCGGCACGGCGGAGGACACCAACGAGCGCTTCAAGTTTCTGCTGCAACAAGGGCAGACCGGCCTCTCGACCGCCTTCGACATGCCCACGCTCATGGGCTACGACGCCGACCATCCGCGCGCCATGGGCGAAGTGGGCAGGGAAGGGGTGGCCGTTTCCAGTCTGGCCGACATGGAGGCGCTGTTTGCTGACATCCCCCTGGACCGCGTCACCACCTCGATGACGGTGAACTGCACCGCCAGTATCCTGCTGGCAATGTATTTCGCGGTGGCGCAACGCCGCGGCATCGGCCTGGAGAAGCTCGGCGGCACGATCCAGAACGACATGTTCAAGGAATTCATCGCGCAGAAGGAGTGGATCTCGCCGCCGGCGCCTTCGGTGCGAATAGTGGCCGATATGATCGGCTTTTGCGCCGAGCGCGCACCGCGATGGCATGCGGTTTCCATCTCCGGCTACCACATCCGCGAGGCCGGCTCGACGGCGGCGCAGGAATTGGCGTTCACTCTGGCCGACGGCATCGGCTACGTGCAGGCCGCCATCGATCGCGGCATGGACGTGGATAGCTTCGCGCCGCAGCTGTCATTCTTCTTCAACGTCCACAGCGACTTCCTTGAAGAGATTGCAAAATTCCGTGCCGCGCGACGGATGTGGGCTACGATCATGCGCGAGCGCTTCGGTGCCAAGAACCCGCGCTCCTGGCTCCTGCGCACGCACGCGCAAACGGCAGGCTGCAGCCTTACGGCGCAGCAGCCGCTGAACAACATCGTACGGGTGGCCATTCAGGCCTTGGCCGGCGTGCTTGGCGGAACCCAATCGCTGCATACCAACTCCATGGACGAGACCCTGGCGCTGCCGAGTGAACAGGCGGTGTTGGTGGCCCTGCGGACCCAGCAGATCATTGCCGATGAAACCGGCGTCAGTAACTTCGTCGATCCGCTCGGCGGTAGTTACGCGGTTGAAGCGCTGACGGACCGGCTGGAGAAAGACGCCTACGCCTACATCTACCGCATCGACGAGCTGGGCGGTATCATTCGCGCCATTGAGCTGGGATACCCGCAGAAAGAAATCTCCGAGGCCGCCTTCCGCTACCAGCAGGAACTCGACCGCGGCGATAAGATCATGGTCGGCATCAACAAGTATCAACTCGAGGACGAGCCCCGTCTGGAGCTGCTGCGCATCAGCCCGGAGGTGGAACGCAAACAGTCGCAGCGGGTGCGCGAACGCAAACGAGCAAGGAACGCGGCGGCCGTGCGGTCCGCGCTCACAGCCGTCCGTCAGGCCGCTGCCGACGATAGCAACCTGATGCCGCCGATAATCGAGGCGGTCAAGCAGGAGTGCACCGTAGGCGAGATCTCAAACGTGTTCCGCGACGTCTTCGGAGAGTACCGCGACCCGGCATGGATTTGAGAAGGACGATTATAAAGGATGTGTATAGTCGATAGTCAATAGTCAATAGTTCTGATTCTATCGACTATCGACTATTCACTACTGACTGAGAGGAGCTGACGTTGGCCGAGAGACGACTTCGTATTCTGGTAGCCAAGCCCGGGCTGGATGGACATGATCGGGGGGCGAAGATCATCGCCCGCGCCCTGCGCGATGCGGGGTTCGAGGTGATCTATACGGGACTGCATCAAACGCCTGAGATGATTGCAGAGGCTGCGGCGCAGGAGGATGTCGATGCAATCGGGTTGAGTATTCTCTCCGGCGCTCACATGACGCTGTTCCCGGCCGTGATGGAATTGTTGAAGGCGAAGGGCATTGACGAGGTCGTGGTATTCGGCGGCGGCATCGTGCCTCCAGAAGATATCATCGAGCTGAAGAAACTGGGCATCAAGGAGATCTTCACGCCGGGGACCTCGACCGAGGACATCATCAGTTGGGTGCGAAGCAACATCCAGCCCAGTGAAACTTGATCAAGCGCCATCTTCGCCTGGGATAGGCGATAAGCGATACGCGAGAATGGAGCGTCGCCCGCTGGTGATCATTGGCTCCGGTCCCGCTGGCGCTGCGAGCGCCTTGTTCTTGCACGCCCGCAACCCCAGCCTGGCACGCGAGGCGCTAATCATTGAAAAGGCGCACCATCCACGTCCAAAGGTTTGTGCCGGCGGTCTGATCCCTCACACTTTGCAGTGTCTCCATGAGCTGCAGGTGCCGTTGTCGGTACCCCATGTCACCGTGCACCACGGCCGCGTCGACATCCCGGGCGGCTCCGTATCGTACGCCGGCCGGGATCTCTGCCGGGTGGTGCGCCGCGACGAATTCGACGCCTTGCTGGTAGCGCATTGCCGGCGGCGGGACATCGAGGTGCGCGAAGGAGAAAAGGCGATCGACGTGCGGCGTGAGCCCGGAGGGATTCGCATTGAGACTGAGCGCGGTAGCTACTTCGCCGCGACTGTGATCGGTGCTGATGGCTCCGGAAGTCTGGTGCGCCGGCGGCTGTTTGCGCACGAACCTGAGTGTCTTGGGCGCGCCGTGATGTGCGACATCCCGGTGGCGGAGACCAACTGGGACGGGTTTGCTCGGGCTCGTTACGACTTTGTCTTTCGCGCCGTGCCGCGTGGCCTGCGCGGCTATGCCTGGGCATTCCCGTGCCTCATTGGCGGCGTTCCTCATGTCAATCTGGGAGTGTATTCCGTGGCCAGCGTCGGCACCGGATCGCTGCTGCGACATCTGCTTGCCGAAGAGGTGGCGCATCTGGGCGCCAAGATGCCGGCGATCAAGGCGTTCCCCATCCGTTGGTACCGGCGAGGGGTACGAAGCGCCGCTCCCAACGTCTTGCTGGCCGGCGACGCGGCCGGGGTAGACGCGCTGATGGGGGAGGGCATTTCGTACTCCTTTGAGTACGGACGACAGGCAGCGGCGGCCGTGGCCGGCGGCTTGGCGCGAGGGGACCTGGCGCTCGTTGATTACGACCAGGCCATCGCCGCTTCGTGGGTGGGCCGCAAACTGCGCCGCTTGCACCTGGGCGTGCGACTCTTTTACGGCCCCACCTGGCGACTGTGGTTCGGCGTTGCCGCCAGCAGCCGGACGGCTCAGGAGATCGGCATCCGCTGGTACAATGGCGTTGACGGCTGGGACCGGCGCAGTGGCTGGGAGGCTGTGCGTGCCTGGTGGCGCGGTGAGCCGCGGCCCGCGCTGGAAAGTAGCCGCAGGGGGTGAGGCGGAGACATGCCCAAACGCAAGGCCCGTAGTCGTGTCATCCCTCTAGCGTTGGCGGCGGCGCTGGCCGGCGCGGCGCTTCTGTTCTGGTGGATTCAAAGCTGGCGCCTTTCCGAACAGGGCGAACGCCGGAGTGTCGATCTGCCGATTTCGAATACGGCTCCGCAAGGCGGGGCCAGCGAGGAATTCACCGCGGCGGAACGAAAGAGCCTCGAAGATATACTCAGGGGGCATCAAGGCGGCGAAAAGAAGTGATCACGGTAGAAGATGACGTTGGGCGATTGCTCAGACTGGCGCAGCCGGCGCGGCGCGTCGTAAGCCTCGTTCCGAGTCTGACTGAAGCTCTGTTTGCGCTCGGACGCGGCGATGCGCTCGTGGGGGTCACCCGCATGGCAAGCCAAGCGCGTCCATTTCATCGATGGCAAGGCGCTCTCCTGGTACGGGCCCCGGACTGCGCCGGCGCTGGGCTATTTGCGCTCGCTCTTCGCAAGCTCGCGGTGAGCCGCCTTCGTGCTCGCCGATCAGCATGCCATTTTCAGCTCAGCAAATTGTAAAAAACCTGGCGAAGACGGCCTCTGTTTGTGGTAGGCTGCGCGCGCTTCGGGCGGTCGGAATAGTTTACAGCAGGTGGGTATGAATCAGAACGGGGGAGTGTAACGGTGGAGCAGAAACGTCATATGGGGCGAGCGCTGGCCGGGCTTGAGATCGTGGCGGTTTTTCTGTTGTTGGGAGGCGTTCTCAGGGCAGCGCCAACTCTAGCTGCTCCCGGCGTCGCTCTCGACAGCGTTTCGGCACCGCCCGGCGGGCAAGCCACGGTGAGCGCCACAATCGATGCAACCGGGCTCAATCCGGGGGTGGCCGGTGCGCAGAACGACATCTCGTTTGATCCCTCCAAGATATCGGTACAGGCGAGGCAGTTCTGCGGCAGCAGTCCCGACATCGCCTGCAGCACCAACTCTGACTGTCCGGCCCCGGGCGACACCTGCGTCAGCGTGCCGAATTGTCGCGTCAATCCCGCCATCCGCAAGGAAAATACGCTGTTCAGCTACCTACCGTCGGGTTGCGCTCCCGGTACGTGTTCCGCGGTGCGTGCGATCGTCTTTTCGATCGGGGCTAACAGCAACACGACGATCGCCGATGGGGCGACGCTGTATAGCTGCACCGTGGCGGTTGCACCAACCACAGATCTCGGATCCTACCCGCTGATGGTGACCAACGTGACCTTGTCATTTCAGATTCCGCCCGGCGGGCCCGTACCCGGTGCCACGGGTAGCGACGGGGCGATCGTGGTGACGGCGATGCCAACGGCTACCGCAACGGCAACAAGCACCAGCACGCCCACACCGACAAGGACAGCGACGGCCACCGTAACCGCCACCATGACCCGCACGCCAACACCGACCGCAAGCCCGACCAGTACGCCGACACCGGTAACTGCCTCCGTCGTGGTAGGCTCGGCTAGCGGGCGTCCTGGACAACAGGTGAGTTTCGCGGTGACGCTTGAGACCTCGGGTCTGTCGGTCGCCGGAATACAGAACGACATGGCCTTGGACCTGGCCGTTCCGCTGGCCACAACAGCTGAGGGTGATCCAGACTGCCAGGTGAACCCCAGCATCAGAAAGTCGAGCAGCGTGTTCGCACTCCTTCCGCATGGATGTGCCGGCGCGGAATGTACCACCCTGCGGGCTATGATCTTTGCCGTCAATAACGCAGATCCCATCCCCAACGGTGCCACTTTGTACAGCTGCAAGGTGAATATCTCGCCCAGTGCCGCACCGGGGAGCTACCCTCTGAACGTGAGCGAGGTGTACGCCGGCGATCCGAGCGGTGCGCCCCTGCTGGCGACGGGCGTCAGCGGACAGGTCACCGTCGGGCAAACCTGTCCTGGTGATTGCAATGCCAACGGTCAGGTGACCGTCGACGAGCTGGTGACCGGCGTTGCGATCGCCTTGGGTAACGCTCCGGTGGAAGAATGTCCCGCTTTCGACGCCAACGGCGATGCCTTGTTGACCATCGATGAATTGGTGCAAGCGGTCAACAACGCGCTGAATTCCTGCCCAGCGGCCTGACGCCGGGGATCCTGCCTGACAGGCTGCGGGTGCCTAGTTCGGTTCAACCCACATGACGGTGTTGCGTGTTTCCATCAGCCACGGCACTGCGGCTGGATCGGGAATGTGGCGGCTGCCCGATTTCATCGCGATGCAGAGCGGGAGATCCGTGCGATAGAACTCCTCGAGGGCGAACCAGTGCTGCAGGCCCTCCGCCAATCGGACACTTTCCTCAGGTGTCGGCGCCATGGCACCTTCAAGTGCCGGGCAAACGGCAATCGGCGACATACCCCCGACCAATGTGTCGAAATTCTTTTCCACGGCCAGGATAACGCCGCCGCTCATGCGCGGACCCAGAGGACCGACATGGCACAGTGGCAGGACCAAGCGGCCTTCGTCCTCGAGCTGAGCGAACCATGCCGGTGCGATATCGGCGGCCCCGCCGCCGACCAGGATGCGATCGAAGGGGGCGGCCTCCGGCAGGCCGTCGGCGCCATCGCCCGAGCGGATCGTCACGTTGGTGTAGCCCTCCTGGGCGAGAAAGGCCATCGCCATGGTTGCCAGGTTCTCGTCGTAGGTGATGCCGACTACCGAGCCCCGCTCCCCTACAATCTCGGCCAGCAGAGCAGTGTAGTACCCCGTGCCGGACTCTACGTGCAGGATGCGCATGCTGTCACCTGCGGAGAGTGCTTCGATCTGGCGGCCGCCGATTCCCGGCGCTGGGCAGCGGATGGGAGCGGCCGGATTGATGGCGGTGGCAGCATCGATGTAGACGTCGTCCGGATCGGGGCTGTAGACGAACTCTGACGAGAGCGCGTCAGTGGCAACCCCGTAAGGCGGCACCATAAACGCATGCCGGCGCACCCGCCGGAACGCCCGCTCCACCTCCGGGCTGCGAATTGCGCGCCGGCGCAGCAGCTCATCCACCATCGCATTGCGTGCTCGATCTATAGCCGCCTGGGAGCGAGTCATGTCCGAGTGCCGTCGGTAGACCTCAGCGGGCGCGAGGCTTGGAGCGACAATTGTTCTACATTACACCTTTTTGCGCCGGAGAACAGCGAAGGAGGGCGTGAGGGTACTGTCCTAACCATCACCGCTGTTTATCACTCGACACTAACGGGAACTTCGGGCTAGTGCCAAAACAAGCGCATGTAGATAACTCCGCCCCGCGTCGGCGGCGCGAGCGGCACAAACGTGACGCCTTTTGCCGTTCGCCCAGCGGGCAGGTGCCGAGCGCCGTTATAGGCGGGGATGACTGACGCTGGTGCGCCACGTGGTCGCATTGCACGCCGGTCAGGTGGCAGGACACAGTGCGGGTCGCGGCGCCGGGAGCGAGTTCGTGGTCACCCTGCCCACGGCGCCGCCTACCGCCGCGGCTACGCCGGCGCGCGGCGCTATGGTGGGGCACGCACTGGAAAGCGGACGGCGGCTGCTGGTTCTGGTGGTGGAGGACAGCTTCGATGCGGCCGAGAGCTTCATCATGCTGTTGCAGCTGCGCGGGCATGACACGCGGGTGGCGTACACCGGGCCGGCAGCGCTGGAGGTGGCGTCGAGCTTCGCGGCCGACGTTGCCTTCGTGGACATCGGGTTGCCGGGGCTGGACGGCTACGAGGTGGCGCGCCATCTGCGCGCGCTGCCGGCCTATCAGCCGGCGGTCTTGATTGCGCTGTCGGGATACGGGCAAGAGGAAGACAAACGGCGCGCGCAAACGGCGGGTTTCGACCACCATCTGACCAAACCGGTGGACCCCGGCGCCATCGACCGGCTGCTGAACGAAATCGGCGGTACTCCCGAACGAAGGCCACAACTGCTGCAATGAAGCATTTCGAATTTCGGATTTGGAATTTCGAAAACCCCGTTTCGAATTTCGAAATTCGAAATTCGCAATTTCCTGAGCTATGGTAGGACCTGCCTATGAATAATACTATGCAACGCACTCTGGATCTTGCGGCTCAAGGCCTTCGGCACGCGCGGCGCCTGATCGTGCTGGTGGTCGGTCTGACGGTGCTGGCCATCGGGGTCGCACTGATCGTCCTGCCCGGACCCGCATTGGTCGTGATCCCGATAGGTCTCGCCATTCTCGGGACAGAATTCGTCTGGGCGCGCCATCTGCTGAAGCGTCTCAAGGATGAAGGCGCGCGGGTACTCAATCGAGCCAAAGGCGGCGGGTGAGGAAGGTCTCCTCTGAGTACCCTTGGCGACGGCGTCTGTAGGAGGTGTGGAAGGAGTTCTGGAGTGCCGACGTCGGCGCCCTGGATGTCCTCTCGGCGTTGCACCCGTGCTCCGGCCTGAGTATAGTCGTGGGTATAGCTGTAAATGAACTGAGCGGGGCATATCGATGGGAAAGCCTCTCATGCTGCAAGAAGCCGACGCTGCGCGTATCGAGTCGCTCAAAAAACGGTTGGGATCGCGTACGAAGATCGAAGTGGTACGTTCGGTGCTCGATTTGCTCGAACGCGATGCCGAGCGCGCCGAGCGAGCGGCCAAGTGGCGCAGCGTCGCGGGGATGGTCGCCCGCGAGAGCCGCGCCGCGCTGCGTGACTTCCGCCCGCACAGTCGCTTGCGCCGGCTCCATTGATGCCGCTCATTTCGCAGCGCTGGCACATCTACGTTGTGGCGCTCGATCCCCGAGTGGGGACAAAGCCCGGTAAACAGCGTCTCTGCCTTGCTATCCAGCCGACGGAGTTTGGAGAAGCCGGGTTGCCGAGCACCGTGGTGCTGCCGCTGACGACCAAGGTCGTTCGCGGGGATGCCTTCCCTCTACGAGTGCGCATTCCGACCGGAGTCTGCGGGCTGGCGCGAGACAGCGACATTCTCGTCGACCAGATCCTGGCGTGGGATAACGAGCTGTTCCGGCGCGACCTTGGTCCCGTTCCCGAAGCGTTACGCGACGAGGTTTGGCGAGCGCTGCTCGAGTTCCTGGATTTGCACTAGTCTGAAGTTCCCGCTCTCTGCGAGCAGAAGTATGCGTCAAATCCCGCTGATAGGTCACTTTGTGGGTGCGCAGTTTCTGTCTACAGTTTGATCGTGTCGAGCAGGCGCAGCGCGTGGGCCTGTTTGGGGTTGGGCCGCGTGATGACGCAGAAGGTGGGGGCGTAATCACCTGCGGCCGGAGTGCGACAGACGTTACGCACGATGGTGCTCAGTTCGCTGAGCAAGGTGCGGAAGCTGTGGACGACGCTGCCGTCATCGAGGCGCTTGGAGTGCACCTTGCGCAGCGAGCACCAGCCCCTGCTCCTGCAGGTGGCGTGCGGCCAGTTTCCTCTCGATGAACGGCTGGCGCTCCAGCAGCCAATCCATGGCCTCGTACAGATCATCCTCGCTGGCCGTCTCGACCCCCGGCACTTCCGGCAACGTGGTGGCCAGCTTACTGTGAGGAGCCAGCACCCGTGCCGCCACCATGGCGAGCACCAGGTCGCGCTGGCGCGAGGGGCGCGAGGCAATCAGTGCGGTCATCCCGAGTCGCTCCATCGTCGCCAGCACCGCCTGCACATGGCACATGGCCATGGTGCGGCGAGCGCAGCACCTCGAAGGTTTCTTCCACCGGCCGCAGGATCTCACCGCGCAGTCC
>Ga0214473_10001248_pt1 | contig 34135 bp, 26 predicted proteins | sample RVTome_7_FD_203509 | JGI IMG/M metagenome (GOLD analysis project Ga0214473, IMG submission 203509) | Soil microbial communities from uranium-contaminated site in the Upper Colorado River Basin, Wyoming, United States - RVT98D197 | ecosystem: Environmental > Terrestrial > Soil > Contaminated >... | reverse complement strand
TGCAGATCGCCCCTCCTGAGGAGGACGTGTTGTTTTCGATGAACATGCAGGCAGTCAAGGTGCAGGTGCTCTCCTCATTGTATACTGCGCCGCCGCGGCCGCCAGATTGGGGCTCGGTCGAATTGCGCGTGAATATGCACGCGTCGAAGGTCGGACTGCTCCTGCGGTTGTACACAGCGCCGCCTCTATCCCAGGTTGAATTCTCCGTGAAGGTGCACCGCGTGAGAGTCGGATTACTCCCTCCCCAATTGGCGACGGCGCCACCCCCGCGACCACTGGCAAAATTCCTGATGAAGGCACAGTCAATGACTCTCGGATGACTTGCTCCCTCATTGCACATTCCGCCTCCGGTGCCATGGCTCACATTGGCGATGAAAGTACACGCGATCACGGTTGGGCTGCCTCGAAGATTGTTCATTCCGCCACCCGATCCCTCAGGCCGTGGCGGATTGTTCGGATTGATCTTGGTAACGATCATCGGATAGTAGCCTCCACGAACAGTGAAACCGTCAAGAACGGCAGTGGCGTCGGTACCGCTACCCGTAACAACCGTTATGCTGTTGCGACCAGGGCGATAGATACCGTCCCAAGGCTTGTTCACATCCGGGTCATCATCGTCCAGGTCGCCGCTAAGAACGCTCTCATAACGCTTGATGTCTCGCACATTCGGGTCCGCCTCTGCGAGGCCCGCATAGCCGCCTCTGAGGGCTACGCCGTCGATAAGCCGAAAAGTCGCTTCAACATCGCGCGTGTTATGCCCGGCAGCCTGGTCGGGCTTGTACGTGCCCCGAGCTACACGGATCTCGATGGGCTTCAGTGAATCGTTCGCATCCGCCAAAGCATCCTGCAGGAATCTATAGGCATTCACCCAGGATGAGCCGTCATTGCCTCCGGTTGCAGCGGCATCGACGTAAATGACCTGCCCCGAAAGATCCAAGGATGGCATCAAATGGAGGAGCAATATCACTCGCAACCACGTCGCGGGATTTCGAATACGATTCGGAGTCAGGTTCATATCGCACCTCTTTCCGCGCCATGCCGGACAAATACCAGCGGTGCTGTCGCTATAACCACGTTACCTCTCAAGTTAACAGTATACCTGGCTCGGCCCTGCCAGTCAAGCACAGCCATCTGACAAACGTTGTTACAGCGAACGATGTAGAAAACCTGGTGCTTTCATTTCGAGGCATCCGGAATTGGCTGTGGCCTATCCCGCAAAGAGACAGGGTTTCTGCCAAGTTTCGCGAGGCTTGCTTTTTCGCGTAGAGCACGGCTTATGCAACCTCTCTTGAACGATAGCTCATCAATGCGCTTCCGCACGACATCATCCTGACTCTTCGCATCCTCTGCCACCAACTCCTTGGCCAGTTTCCCCGCCAGAGAAGATAAAACAGACTCGGCGTGGTCCTGCAGGTTCGCAAAGGCCGCCCTGTATTTGATTTCTTCGACCGTACCGTAGGCTATCGGTCTTGGCATTGCGTACATGAAGTCGAGCAAGTACATGAGGGACTGCTCACCTTCGATGATTCCCTCTTTTCTCATTTTGCCCTTCAAGTAGGCCTCCCATATGGTCTGGCCCAACCCTCGGGGCCCCGTATAGAAGTCCCTCACATGATTGCTCAGTGCCATATCTTCAAGCATTTCGAAGGCAGCAGGGTCACCTCGCCAGGCAGTAATGGTGCGTAGAACCGCGACCAGCACACCCGCAAAATCCGCGTCAAGACGGTACCCTTTCTTGTCCTTGACTCTGGGCCCATCCTGCCAGTACCGCTTAAGGATATCCAGAAGCGCCGATTTGGACTGCTCGCTGCCGATTTGATCCAAAATACGTATCACCTCAAGCTTTACGAGGGGCACCGTTTCGCTTCCCACAGGGGATTTCTCCCTTGCGAATATGTCGAGCAGGATGGGGAGGGATCGCGGCCCCTCTATCTGACCTGCCCGTCTGACAGCAGCCATGCGGGTGAATTCTTGTTCGCTCTCAAGGAAAGGCTGCAACTGCGAGACGCTCGCCGCTCTTGCGATCTCGGCAGGAAGGTCAAACACCCCTCGGACCCATTGCCTGTATTGTTGAGTCAGTCTGGCGGATAGCGGGGTTGCGCAAAACGATAAAAGACAGTATACTGCCAATAGTAGATGTCTCCCGTGCATTGTTCTTCTCCTTTTATGGATGATTTTCATCCCAATTCCTGCCGTACTGCGACCAGTCCGCACTGGGGTTGGTGGGACCGCGGTCCATCTCCGCCATGTAGGCACAGAACTCATTGTCAGGTTTCCAGCTAGCGAGGAGCTCGGGATCCTCAGGCGCCCAATTGGTGTCGTCTAACAGATCATATGTGTCAATCTCGGACGAACGCAAATGGTAACCCGAAGTGGATTCCTCCCAGTAATCATCTACGTAATCGCCGTCATTTGTCTGACTGTACGCGTACGGAGGGACTGTCGGTTGCGGTAATCTTACCTGCTCGTAGCGGGCCTGATGCTCCCGTTCGTGTGCACATGTGAGCGCGACCGAGTCAATGCCCGTTGTGCTCGGCACCGAGTAGGTCACAGAATATGCGCTCGGCAGGTCAATTTCGTCGTCGCTCTCACGGACCGTATCGAGCCAGCCATTTGGGCCTGCGGTTATGAGGATTGTCCAAGGCTTGCAGCCGTTGGGTTTAATCTGATACAGTGCGCCCATGTACTCGTACATTTTCCATTGGTCATCTCCCGCCGGTGTTTGTGTCGAACCACTCAATTTGCCGTCCCAACCAGTGTGGAGGATCCACCCTTCACCGGGTCTATTTTCCTTACCGTCATTTCCTTGCGGTACTGTATCGATCACACCATTCGTACCGCCTGTAATCGCGACGGAATACGGTGGACCGTAGACGTTCCCGCCGTGGCCTTGGTCAAAATAGGGATATGTTGGTACGGCTCGCTCATCGTCTCCAGCCGGAGTCTGAGTACTTGGATAACCATCTTCGCCCGAGTTTATCTTCGCTTGGTAAAAATGGTTGTAAAGCGTCAGTGTGGTCTCGGGAATGTCCGTGGCAGCCCACTGTGTGACAACAAGTCTATCGTAGTCTGGATAGTAACGGCCGTAGTAATCATCGTTTGATTCGAACCCGAAACCAGCCAAGTCTACCACAGCTTGCCCATTGCTTTGCCAATAGTAGGCCCAGTTTGGCCATCCGTAAAGATTGTTGGTGGCGGTCTTAGGGTAGAATAATTCTATCGTCTTTGTGGCCTCGACCCCCAAGGGGAGGTAGCGAAGCGTCAAAGTCTTCTGACCAAATCCGGTATTCGTTATAGGCAAGCTGCTATAGGAGAAAGTGGTGGTAGCACCATACTGAGGTGTCTTATCAGTGAGCGTCCACTTGAGATCGTTAGGATTGGCATCCAGCGATGAGATTCCGGTTGTTCCCGAAACCTGAACGGAACATGTACCGGGCGTTGCAGATGAGAACGCGAATTCATGGTCGTACTGAGGATTTCCGTCCGGTTGTGTAATTTGCAGGTTTAAGACAGTGAACGTCTCCGGGTCGGAATGCACAGTTACACCGTTCTTGACATAGGCCATCGTCAGCGTGACGTCGCCGACCGATGAACTACCCGCCGTGCCCTTCACATACAACGTACTGGGAAAGGATCCACTCGACCAGGTCGCTGGTAGGGTCACTGGGTCGGTAGGCGGCCAATTGTAGTATACGCTCACATCACCAGTGTTTGAACGGCTCTTGCTCAGCGTAACATCGCCTGTGCTCAAGCTTGGCTCGAGGGAAAGCGAAATGGGTCCCCCGGCGCCGATTCCGCCGATATACCCGCCGCCGCTGAGGGTGACTCGGACGGCCGTCACGTAACAGACGTCCGCTGAGCTGGACCAGTCGTTGTCGTTATCCTCGACGTTAAGGTCCAGCTTGTACTTGGCGGGAGTGGTGAATCGCCTCGATGTGGGACTGCCGTATTGGATGCCATAGTATGACCAGGATGAACCGTTCCATTTGTAGACCTGCCACTCGTAGGTAATGATCCAGCCGTCGAGATCACGAGAATCGCTCCCATCAAGGGTCACGACATTGCCGGAGGCTATATACTGCTGGGGCGGAGTGACGCTATCCTTGATATCAGCCACAGGCAACAGATTCCAGGCAAGGGCCGGAGCGGCGTGCCCCACTGGCTGCCACATTACGCCAGGCATACGCGCAGTTCTCCTCTATTTGTCGGAGTCTCAATCGGAACGAGTCAGCCAATGCTGGGTCAAGATAGCCAAGTCCTTGAAATCGACTTTGCAGTCGCCGTTGATATCGCCTGGGATGATCGTCTCGCACGCCGGCTCGCCGAAATAGCTCTTGCAGGCCTCGGCGGTGCCGCCGTAAGCCCCCATGTTGATCCGCCCGCCATTGGGGAATGGCTCCTCACCGACAGGACTGTTCGGGTCCCAGCGCCCCGCCTGGGATTTGAGATGGTAGTCGCCCGCAACCCAAGGGTCATTTGAATCGTGCGGCGTGTCTGGGCTCCAATTCACAGGATTCGCAAAAAGTGGATCAACGTCGATATTGCCTTTACCCGGCCAACCGCCCTGGATATCGCTATATGTAACGTTCACTTGGACATGCTTAGAGACATAGATCGCATCGTCGCTGCCCCAGAGGATTGTATTGATTATGGCTGCTGAAGGCACGGGGAGGTCCTTCTGCAAAGGCTCTAGACATGCAATCATGCGCCCGCCTCTAGCTCCACTGCCAAAGAGCGTGCAGGAGACCATATTCAGTCCTTTTTCGTATCTGAAATAGACTGCGCTACCCGCCTCATCGGCGACGTTGTGAATGAAGAAGCAGTTCACTATCTCTATGGAGCCCCATAGCTGGCCAGATATATGCTGCCGCCTTTTTGGGCGATGTTTCTCCTGAAAGTGCTGCCCTCTATTATGGGCGGAAAGCCCCATATTTGTATGGCGCCACCGGTTTGTCCCGCGTAATTGTTGTCGAATGTGCACCTTTTGATGATGAACTGGCAAGTCGAGGAGGGAGAGCTGGAATACCCGGAGATGTGTACGGCCCCACCTTCTACGCTGGCGGCGTTTCGGATGAATGTGCAATCGACAAGTTCTGGATAGCCCGAACTCACTGCAACCGCGCTGCCGGCACCGCCAACGTTCTCAAGGAAGGTGCAATTCCTGATAGACGGGCAACAAGGCGCGAGAGTAGTACCCGACAAATACAGCCCGGCACCGCCGCCGATTCGAGTCCGCATCGCATTCCCGGCGGTGATTGTGAATCCATCGAGGACAGCAGACCGCGAGCTTGCTCCGCCGGTCACCACGGCACCGCTATTTTCGGCGCGTGTTGGCTCAGTCAGTAGGTCGCGCGGATCAAGCACGGATGCATCATTTCCTGCAAGATCACCACTGAGGATTGTCTGGTATAAGCCGATGTCCCTGGCATCCGGCTCAGGGGCATTGCCCCCAGCAAAGCCTGCGCTGATGATCACGTTGTCCAAAAGGGTAAACGTAGCAGACCGATTCCGTGTACCATTGGGATTCGCCGAGCTTTGATCCGGCTTGTAGATGCCTTGGGCTACGCGGATTTCCACGGGTGATTGCGAGTTTCTTGGCGTCACCAGAGCATCTTGAAGGTAGCGGTATGCGTTGCCCCAAGATGATCCATCATTCTTGCCCACAGCCGCTGCATCCACATAGAGTACCCGGTTCGAATCTGCCTGCACCGTCGGGAATAACATCGCCACAATAGCCACGATGAAAACCGTGGGCCTGCCATGCAGATGTGTTGCCAAGCATATAGTCTGGCCAGAATAAATCGCACTTTCTCGCCGCACCATAAGGCTTCCTCCATCGATTCTGAATATCCTTGGACTTAGACTCACCACTCAATGTACTTCGACTTCCAACGACTCTCATTATCTTCCTACACACATATGGCCAAGAATGCAACAGTTTTCTTCGTAGCTCTCGTTGCCTTGTCTCGCATTCTCCAAGCGATCATAGGGAATGCATGCCCGGCGAGTTGATGTTCTATTGCTGTACCTGGCTGGCGCTCCGCCTCATACCTATAATCCGTGCTTCCAATTCTGGCGACGGTGAAAAGCCGCTCACAAGTTCCACAATAGCCGTATCAGGCATGCCCAGATTCAGTTGTTTGATGGCGAGCCATTTGGCCTCCTGTGTTTGACCGGAAAAGAGTATCTCAGTTATTCGAGGCAGCGTTCGGTCCAAAGTAAGTGGCGACAGACAGGTCCAACCGCTGTCGGAAATCAGAAAACAAACACCTTTGCCGAGTAGACCCGAGAAATGGTCCGTCTTTGTCTGGACAGCCTTTAGAACGCTATTTCGATCGCGAGGAGCCCTGGGAGACAAACCGTCCAACGAGTGCGGTATTGTCAGACCCTCTGTGGTCGTCACATTCAGAACTCCGGGAAACGTCTTATCTCTTTGTGTGTCAGTGACCAGCGGAAGAGCAGCAATGGCTTGTGCCACCATGGCCCTCGCCTGCTCAGGAGGATACCGTTTGAATAGATAGGCTTTCTTGGAGGCAAGGTACTGCACCAAGGTGTCATCAAACCACGATGTTTCAGCACTGATGTCAGCCGGTATCGTGACGTCAGTATCCCCAGATGGTGCTTCATCTGACCAGTCCTCCGGCGCAGTAAACAGCTTGCCATTGAGGAACAAGCCCAGTCCTTTCCGTTGAAACACATATGGGACTTCCACATATCGACCATGCAGGAAGACAAAGCCCTCCGTAACTGAAAGGGGCTCACTGATGCCGAACACGTCTACTCTGAGCAATTCCTCTGCCTGCTGGGTCATTCTGCTCATCAACTGGGGCGAGGGCACAAAGTTGTCCAAAAGCGGTGCGATATCGATGTGAACTTGCCAATTGTGATGCTGTAATTTCTGCTGCTTTTCATCCCGCGATACATTGGATGTGAGCAATTCGACCACTTTGGGCAGTTCATAGGCTGCCGCGTAAGGGGAGAGCCTGATGTGCCCTCCTTTGCTGGAGAAAAGATAGCCACAACCTCGACTAAGGCCCTCTTCATATATCCTACGCGTGGCATCAAGGGCCCTGAAGAGTCTTTGGCGATTCTGTCCCGATAGCTGGGACGGATCGATTTCGCCCGTCAAAATGGGTGTTTCGATATGACGGCGGGGGCGCTTAATCTCATGATTGTTCACGTACAGCGTCAGACCCCGACGAGAGACTATGTATGGCGACGTAATGTATTCGCCATCAACAAACACGATGCCCTTGTCAACAGGCATTCCTTCCGTTATGCCAAACTCCTTAACGTATCTATCTTCGGCGACGGCAGTATGACCGCAAAACGCGAGTACAATGCCGAGCAGCAGGACGAGTATGTTCGTTCTTGTCATTGTCGTACTCCTTCAAGACCATGCGCACAACGCGCAGTTGCGCGCGGTTAATACTGCCATGTCAGGTTATCTGCGGGATTTTCCCCGTTGGGAGCTACGCGATTCCCATCCATGCTTTTGCCTCCACCCACGATGCCACTAGCCTCTGCTCTGATAGTTCTGGCCTGGTAGGGGAGGGAGTAAATGTAGTAAGTGAATCCCAGGACATGGCTGCCGAACTGCGTGTAAGGATACCAATTCCCGAGTGAATTGCCACCCGGAACAGATTTAAGTCCGCCAGTTATAGTGGTATCCATATAGGTGTCGAAGATAATGCCACACCAATAACTCCCCGTCCGTTGAGGAACGACTTGAGGATAAGTGGCATTGCTCTCTATGGGTGCCGGGCACAAGGTCGTCCATGGGTTCCCATCCATGACCGTCGCAGATGGGAAGTCCGCACCTGCGCCCCATGCTTCTCCAGCCGTACGCCGTGTGCCGCCAAACTGCGTACCATTCATGCGCCTCAACAACTGCTCCGTAGTGGGCTGGAACGCAGTGCCTGCATACGCAGACCCTGAGTAGCCGACGCGCCATCTTCCGCCAGCATAGTTCTTATAGGCGTCTGAGCTACCCAAAGCCCAGTGCACAATTGCCTTTGTTGCATCCAGACCAGGGGCAAAATTCGTCGTGAGCCATGAGCTAGTTGCAATCACACACCAGACATCTCCCTCAACCTGCCATACTGGCATGGCTTCCGCGCCTTTCCAAGCAATACAGGCTGATTGGGTGCCATAAACCGCCGGGTGGCCCCAAGACTGGGCATCTGGCGGCCCCATGAAGTGCAACAGACTACTGGCACTGAGGCCCTTATAGGCGGCGAGCGTGCAACCACCGAAACCGTATTGGTCGGCATCTTCAATCATTGTTATAGTGTAACCTTGGATTCTAGTCATATCTGTGAATGTTTGGCCATCAGTACCATCGAAATCAGGACCGATTCCTGGCTTCCATATCGTTCCTATCGTGCCCGTCGGACAGTGAGATATCGGTTCTGTCACGATAATGTCGACAGAGCGTTGAGTGATTATTTGGCCTGACTGCGTCTTGGCCCTGAAGGTAACTGTCACGAAACCTAGCGACACACCATCGGCCCCCAAGGAACTGAGCGGCGGGTAAGTATTGTATGTCTTTGGGGGCGTGATTGGCCCAGATCCATCGTAAAGTTGCACAATACCGTTCTGGCTCAACGTCACTTCCAACCCTACAAAGGGGTCCAGATCTACATCGATACTGCGTATCAGGTTCGTGGGAACTTGACCCTCCGGGGTATCGCCCCCCAAGTCTAGGGGCAAGACCAAGGGACTGGGGCCTGCGGCTAGCCATACCACATCAAAGTCAGCATAATTCGAGGACAAGATGGTGGACCCACTTGGGTCTATGCGAAGCTGAATCGCCGCCTCATAGCGGCCCGGTGGAGCGACCCCGCCGAGAGTGAGCCCACCACACCAAGATGCCTGCCCATAACCCAAGGTGTTGCCCACGTCTGCAGACCAGACTACCTCTTGGGTATCCCAGTCCCTGACGACCAGCCAAATACGGTAGGAATCTGGAATACTCTCAGGGAGAATCTGGTAGTAGACGTCTTCGCATTCGCCAAAATCACCTGCTGGTACTCCCAAGAATGGCTCGCGATCGTAAATGACTAAACGGACGACAGTGATAGAGTGCGAATTGGAGTAGAAAGTAGGACCACCATAGGCTACCGTCATTTGAATGACCGCCGTGTACGTACCCCAGGGTGCGGGCGAGCCATCATTCTTGAGTCCATCCCAAGAGGTATATTGCGAACCAACGTTAGGCCCAAGACTAATGGTTCTTATTGTGTTTTGCGAACTGTCCTTTATGAGCAGGGTACTGCTGCACCGAAGGTCGGGATCGTTTGGCAGGATGGTATAGTAGATGTCAGCCTGATCACTGCCCCCATAATGCATGTATTCGTCGCCGTTCGTAATAGTGACGTCAACAGCGGTCACATAGCAGGAGTCCCAGGAACTGGACCATTCATTGTCATTATCCTGAACGTAAAGGTCCAGCCTGTACCTGGCGGGAGTAGTAAATCGCCTCGATGTGGGGCTGCCGTACTGGGTTGCATAATACGAATAAGATGAGCCATTCTTCTTGTAGACGTCCCACTCATAGTCAACGATCCACCCGTCAGGATCGTAGGACCAGCCCCCGTCAAGCGTCACGGTGTTGCCGGATGCTATGTACTGCGAGTACGGAGTGACGGTACTCTTGATCTCGGGGACAGGCAACTGGTTCCAGGCAAGGGCCGGAGCAGCGGTCAGGCAACAAAGCAGGCAAAGAGCAGAGATGCGCGTTGGAAGGGAATAACCGTTCATTTCTCACCTCCTTGCTGCAACTGAGCATAGCGGGCGAGCCGATCACGCGCGGGCTGGGCCGCTCGGCTGGTAGGGTACTTGGCCAGGATCTGTTCGTAGGCGGCCTTGATCTTGGGGTCCGCCTCGGATGGTGAGATAGTTCCCAACTCCTTGAGGTTCTCATAGGTGCGGCCGATCAGGTATTGCACGTGCCAGGCGTATTCATAGTTGGGCCAGTTGTCGCACAGTTGCTGATAGTACTCGATGGCCTTTTGAGGCTGGCCGATCTGCTTGTAGGATTCAGCCGCCACGTGATATGCGTTCGGCGTATCGCTCGCCTTGGGAGGCGGCTTGTGGATGACCATTTCCAGGATCTCGATGGCCTTACGGTGATCCTGCAGGGCGGACTCCGGAAGAGCCACTCTCGATCTTGGCAGGTTGACATCCGGGCTCGCCTCCTTTCTCGCTTGCGCCAACTGGGCCATGGCGCGCACGTAGTATCCCTCGCCTACCAACCGGACAGCCTCTGCCAGCTTAGGGCTATTCGCGTAATCTGCCAGTATATGGTGCAAGATCGCCCCGGCCGCGTTGTCGTCCCCCTGAAGGATTTTGACTTGGGCCAGCTTGGCCGTGGATCGAGTGACAATCTCATGTTCGGGATACTGATCGACGATATACTGGTAGAGCTGACGCGAGTCTTCGAGGTTGCGTCTTTGCAGTTGGTACTCAGCAATGTGCGCGAGCGTTTCGGGCAAGTGTGCGTCGCCGGCAAAGCCCGTCAGCAGCTTCTGTACACCGGCGGCAGCGGCGACTTGGTCATTCATCGCAATGCTGCACAGAACAATCCCGCGTTGTGAGAAAATAGCCCGGTCCTTACTCGGCCAGTTGTCCACGACGTACTGGTAGATTTTCCTGGCCTTGTCCGGCTGTGCCAGCTTCCGGTAAGCCCAAGCAGTCTGGCCGAGGGCTTCCGCCGCTCGTTCGTCCGGCGCATGATGGGCGATGATGTCCTGGAGCACAGCGTCAACCGCTTGGTCGTCGCCAAGATGAGCATTGGCAACAGCGATGCCCATCTTCAGCCAAATCGCCTGCGGATGATCGGGCTGGGCGGTGAGGATGTTCTGGCAGATCTGACCTGCTTGGAGCGTCTTGCCGAGAACCTCAGCCTGTTCGACGATCTCGTGAATGGCGTGGGGCAGGCGCTCATGCTTGGCGGACCTAGCCAGTAGTTGCAGCACCGCTTCCCGGGCTTTCGGCAACTGATCGGTGGCCAGATAGATGCACGGCAGCATCCTTCCTGCCTGGTAGACCGACTCCGGATTATTCGGCTCCCGTTGTGAGGATGCCCCGGTACACTTGCTCGGCCTGGACATACTGTCCGGCCTTGTAGAGCCCTTCCGCCTGCTTCAACTCTGCGGCCGTGTCCGCCAAAGCAGATTCCGTCGCGAACAGCAAAGGCAGAACGAGCCCAACCAGATAGACAATATGGCTCTTTTTCACGGCCTGGACCTCCCGTTACTGAAAGATGGCATTCTTCACTCGTTCTTGGTGGTACCTTCGGCCTTCGTTCCCGATATGATTTCATTGTACTCCTGCGGGGTCTGATCTGCAAGGACAATCCTGTCGCACAGCGGGCCGGTTTGTGACGACATTTTGTGGCGGGACGGGCTGGATGTCTGTACAATGACCCCCGGAGCCGCCGTCGGCCGGCGGCAATCGCATAATGGGAGGCATGATTATGGATTGGACATCGAATGGTATGATCGCTTTGTATATCGCCCTCGGCGTGGTCCTGGCCGGCATCGGGGTGTGGCTCATTCTGCGAAGGACTTTCCGCACGCGGATCGACACGCAGAGGCTGCTCCGAGCGGACCCGGACCTCAATGACTGGCTCCTGATCTTTGGCTGGACGGCGAAGGTCCTGTACGTCCCCACCATGCTCGCCGCCGTGCTCGCCTCGGTCCTGATGTTCATGAAAGAGTCCGAGTGGCAGATCTTCGCCGGCATCGACCCGAAGATCGTCGGCGGCCTCTGGTTCGCCGTCTTCTTCCTCAACTTCCTCATCGAGGAATACGACATCAACATCCGGATCATCCTGATCACCCTCGCGAGCCTGGGCTTCCTCTTTCTATGGCTGCACCTGCTCGGCTGGGTGCTCCCCTTCCTCGGCCTGTTCAAGCACCTCGCCTTCTCCATCAGCGCCACCGGCTACCTGCTCATCGCAATCATCGGACTGCTGACGATTCTCATCTCCTGGCTGTATGGACTGTTTCACTACATCGCGATCACTCCCAATTGCCTCGACCTCCACTGGGGACCGACGGAGGCCGGCGAGCAGGTTGGACGCGAGGACTACAACACGAAGGTGGATACGGGCGACTTCCTCGAGCGGCTGCTCGGCTTCGGGCGGATCATCATCACGTTCAAGGACAACGTGCGTCCGCCGTTGACGCTGCTCGTCTGGCGCGTGGAGAAGAAGGCGGAGATGCTGGAGCGTGTCCGCGCGAAGTTCGTGATGGATCGCCCGCAGTCCTTCCAGGAGCCGCCGCCGCCCATCCAACCGGTCGGTCCGGCTTCCGACGCCCCGGCGACGTAGCCGACGGTGAACATGGAAATCGACGAGGGAAAGAGACTATGGAACGACGGACATTCCTTCAAGCTCTCGGCGCGGGCACGGCCACGCTGGTTTCCGCCCCCTTTTATCGTATTTCTCGCGGCGACGAGCCCTCGTCCGGCAGGCCGCCGCAGAACGCGGGACTGCTCGCCGGCAGGAACCAGAATCGCTCCACCGTCGTCTCGCGAAACGGCATGGTGTGCACGAGCCAGGCCCTGGCGAGCATGGCGGGCATCGACGTTCTCCAAGCCGGCGGCAGCGCGGTCGATGCGGCCATCGCCGCCAATGCGATGCTGGGCCTCGTGGAGCCCATGTCCTGCGGGATCGGCGGCGACCTGTTCGCCATCGTCTGGAGCGAGAAGGACCGCCGGCTCTTCGGCCTCAACGCCAGCGGCCGCTCTCCTTACGACTGGAACTTGCAGCAGGCGCATGACCTGGGTCTCAAGGAGATCCCGGTGTACAGCCCGCTCGCGTGGAGCGTGCCGGGCTGCGTCAGCGGCTGGGCCGCCCTGCACGAGCGATTCGGCAGACTCGCCTTTTCCAGACTCCTGGAGCCGGCAATCCAACACGCAAGGGATGGCTTTCCCATCTCGCCAATCATCGCGCACTCGTGGTCGTTCGGCTCGCTCGACACGCCGGGACTGCGCAGCACCTATCTGCCCGACGGCACGCCTGTGTACTACGGGACGATTTTCCGCAACCCCGCGCTTGCGAGCGTGTACGAGCTGCTCTCCCGCGAAACCCCGGCGGCGTTCTATCAGGGCGAGCCTCCGGACCGGATCGTGAAATTCTCGCAGGTCCAAGGCGGGCGATTCTCCGCGCGGGACTTCCGCGATCATAAGGCGGACTGGGTCGAGCCGGTCAGCACGAACTACCGGGGCTATGATGTCTGGGAGCTTCCGCCGAACGGCCAGGGCATCGCGGCATTGCAGATGCTCAATCTGCTCGAACACTTCGAGATCGGCTCGCTGCAGCCGAACTCCGCGGAGCACTTGCACTTGTTCATCGAGGCCAAGAAGTTGGCCTTCGAGGACCGTGCGGTGTACTACGCCGATATGGAGTTCGCCAAGGTGCCGCTACAACAGTTGATCTCGAAGGACTACGCCGCCGAGCGAGTCAAGCTGATCGACCCTAAGCGTGCCGCACAGCAGGTCCAGTGCGGCCGGCTCAAGGGCTCCTCCGACACGATCTACCTGACCGCCGCCGACAAGGACGGCAACATGGTCTCGCTGATTCAGAGCATCTATCACGGCTGGGGCTCCGGCTATGTCCCGGACGGCCTGGGCTTCTGCCTCCAGAATCGCGGCCAACTCTTCGCGCTCGACCCGAGCCACCTCAACTGCCTCGAGCCGCACAAACGGCCCTTCCACACGATCATCCCAGCGTTCGTCACGAAGGCCGGGCAGCCCGTCTTCTCCTTCGGGGTCATGGGCGGCGATTTCCAGCCCCAGGGACACGTCCAAGTCCTGATGAACCTCATCGACTTCGGCATGTCCCCGCAGCAGGCCGGCGAGCAGCCGCGCGTCGAGCACAGCGAAAGCTCCACGCCCACCGGCAGCAAAATGGTCGGCTGTGGCTCCGTCGGTTTCGAGCGAGGCATCCCCGACGACGCAAAACTGAAGCTCGCCTACATGGGCCACAAGGTCCGCCCGAACTTAGGCGCTTACGGCGGCTACCAGGGCATCTGGCGCCAAGACGCCCCTCTGCGTTACTTCGGCGGCTCCGACCCCCGCAAAGACGGCTGCGCCATAGGCTATTGACCAATCATAGGCCTCAATCGGCGGAATCTGCCGGCATCTCATCTTGTCTTTTCCCTGGCCTTTCTCTACAATGGGTACTATGCAAAGGATATACCTTGAGACAACCGTACCGAGTTATCTCGCAGCCAGGCCCAGCCGAGACCTGATCATCGCTGCTCATCAGCAGATCACTCAGGACTGGTGGCTGACCGCGCGTGACAGATTCGAGCTATACATTTCCGAAGCTGTTCTCGATGAGGTCCGGGTTGGCGATCCCGAGGCCCTCGATAGGCGCCTGCGGCTCATAGGGGGCCTGCCGGTTCTGGCTCTCAATGACGATGTGAGGATATTGACGCGACACTATGGCAAAACGCTTGGTCTATCCGGCAGGGCTCGCGCTGACATTCCGCACATAGCGTATGCAGTATCGTATCGAATGGACTATCTGGTAACCTGGAACTGTTCGCATATTGCCAATGGCGAAATGATTCGAAGATTGCTCAGGGCGAATGGGGAGTTGAATCGCTCGACTCCTCTGATTGTAACGCCGGAAGAGATTCTGGAATCGTTGGAGGATTAGGATCATGACGCGAGACCCAATTGTTGATGAGGTGCGGTTGGCACGGCAGAAGATTTTCGAGGCCTGCAACGAAGACCTCGACGCCCTCCTGGATCGGTTTCAGGAGCAGGAAAAACTGGACCGAGAGCGGCTCGTATCCGACCTCCCCACGCAACCCCAACAGGATACGAAGAAGCTTAAGAGGGTCCGTCCCTAATAAGCCCGACGCTGGTATTCTTCTGAAGCGTCATATGGATGGCCCCAATGTACCTCCTGGGGGAACAGGGGGTCGGACCTACACATTTCACAAGCATGACGAAACGCTCGGGCCTGATGGGAAGGCGTGGATGGTCGCAGCCCACTCGCCAGAATCCGTGTCGAATGAAAAGGGATTGGTGTGCATAGCACACCCTACGGCGTCGCCCGGGGACATTGGTTTCGGGATTGGGTCATTGGGTATTCGGATTTGTTTCGGATTTCGATGTTCGGGTTTCGTGCTTGGCCCTGCTCAGTTCCAGTAAGCGCAGGGCGATTTGTTCGGCGGCCTTCGGCTTGGCGACGAGCTTGCAGGCTTCGGACATTTCCTGACGGGCACGCAAAAACGGATCACGCATATCGCAGGCGTCCGCGAGGAACGGGGATCTCGCGTCCGAGCTCTTTGGCGGTCTGAATCCATTCTTCAATGATCTTCTCAGCGTTTGCGACAGCCTCGCGGTAGGTGGGTCCATCCGCCATGCAGCCCGGCAACTCAGGCACCTCGACCACAAACGATTGATCCTCGTCGCTCCAATAGACAATCAGCTCGTATCTATTCATTTTCGTCTGCTCCGAGTCTATACCTGAGTACCACATTTCGGACCTGTTTGACTTGATATGGTTTGCTCGTCGACCCTTTAGGTTGGAGATTCAAAATCTCCCCAACGCCATCCCGCGTAAAAATGTGGTGATCGCCTCGTGTCCGCTCGTCGAATCCGAGGTGCAGTAGAAGCTGGACAAGGTCGGAGAACCGGATATTCGCATCAGACCGTCCACTGAGAATACGCTCAAGAAGCTTCGCATGTCTTCCCACGCCATAATCCCTTCACCACTACCGAAAAGGCGCGATGCAATCCGGCGGTCGCTGGCGTTTGCCTCAGACTCACCGTGTTGCCAACATTATCGTATTGTAAGCGGAACCGCCTGGAAATGCAAGTCGCAGATCCCAATCTCGGCAACCGCGCAAACGCACCGGCGGACACGGCCTACGCGTCGGACAATTGCAGGAGGCGGGCGGCGATTTGTTCGGCGGCGTTGGGCTTGGCGACGAGCTTGCAGGCCTCGGACATTTCCTGACGCGTCAGATCGTCTTTCATCAGGGTTTGCAGTTCTTCCCAGAGCCATTCCGTGCGGTCCTGGACGTCGGGGACGTCGTCCACGACGATGGCGGCGCCGACCTCGACGAGCTTGCCGGCGTTGCGGTACTGGTGCATGTCCTTATGGTGGGGATAGGGCATGCAGATGCTCGGCACGCCGGCGGCGGCGTACTCGGCGACGCTGACGGCCCCGCTGCGGCCGATCACCAGGTCCGCCGCCGCGAACAGGTCCGGCATCCCCTCGTAGTAGGCCGCCACTTTGTGAGCTATCCGGGCCCCCTTATACCAGTTCAGGACCGTTTCATAGTTGTCGAGCCCGGTCAGGTGTACGATCTGCCAGGAGTCGGCGAATTCCGCCAATTGGTCGAGCAGGCGGCAAACGGCTTCGTTGATGCTCTGCGAGCCGCTCGATGCGCCGGTGATGAGCAGGACCTTCTTGTCGGGGTCCAGGCCCAGGTCTTTGATCGCCGCCTCGGGGTGCGGATGGATGAAGGCGCTGCGCAGGGGACAACCCACAACGTTGATCGCCGCCCGGCTGCGCCGGAAGTACTTCCCGCTCTCCTCAAACTGCACGAAGATCTCGTCCGCCCAGCGTGCGGCGAGCTTATTGGCCCGGCCGGGCGATATATCGACGTTCAGAAGCACCACTGGAACGCCCAGCCTTCGCCCCGCCAGGCACACGGGGGCCGCGACGAATCCGCCTGCCCCGATCACCAGCGGGTTCGGGCTTTCCGCGATCACCTTCTTCGCCAACAGGTAGCTTCGCCGGAATGTGGATAGGAAGCGCAGGAACTTCACGGGGTGCGCGGATAGTCCGATCGCCGGCAGCGCCGTGCGCGCGAACTTGATCTTTCCAAGGATGTGCTCATCGACCGCCCGCGTGCTGTGGAAGAAATGAATGCCGGCATCCGGCTGATGTTGCAGGATTTGCTCGACGACGGCCAGGGCCGGGTAGATATGCCCGCCCGTCCCGCCGCCTGCGAAGAAAAATGAAACCTTGCCCACGCTCGGCCTCCTTGCCAAAACTCTCTCGGCCATACCATAGTTCACGCGACACGTGCACTTCGACGTTATCGCAGAAACTTCATCATCCTAATCGCCACAGGGCCGATTTGTACACCGTTTTATGCGGTCCTCCCGAGACCGTGTGCACCGGCACTTGGTCCCTCGTTGCGCGTGGCAGCGTCAAGGCCGAAGGCCTTGGCGATGGCGTTATTCCGTCCCAGGAAGGCCAGTGCCAAGCTGCGCTTGACGCTGCCACCCGGACGATACGCCGTCATCCACACACCTTCCTACGGTCCAGCGCTTCCCGCCGTCGTCGAACCGGCCTTGTGCCGCCACTCGTTGCCGAGCAGCATCAGGTCCGCCCCGCTAATTGCGCCGTCGCGAGACAGGTCGCCGGGTCTGCTTTCACCCGTCGTCGCCCAGTCCGCCGCCAGATGCGTCAGATCGAGCCAGTCCACGCGACGATCGTTGGTGATGTCGGCCAGCAGCATCCACTGCGGCGGGGCCATGCTCGCCTCCGCCGTCCCGCCATAGGCGCCCATGTCGATGCGGACATTCGCCACGGGCCGGTTGTTCGGGTCGCTCGGCGCCGCCATCGGCTCATCGCCCAGAGCCCGGCCGGGATTGCCCGCGTCGATACACGGGCTGGTCTCGCTGTCGTGCGTCCATCGCGCCTGCCCCTCATCCCATCGCAAGCCCTGAGTCCGGAGGTGATAATCAGCGTTATTCGGGTCCACAAACAGCGGATGGGACCCGATATTGCCGATGCCGCCCAGCGAGCCCGTGAGGCCCTGCACGCAGCAGTACTCCATGGCGACCTCGCCGCCGTCGGAGGCGACCTGTGCAAGCTCGGAGCCTGGCCCGTTGCGTTCATCCACGTTCGCCCACAGGATGCAGTTCTGCAGGCGGAGCGTGCCACCGGCGGTGCTCACAAGGCCGCCGTACCGCCGCCCGGCCTCGTTGCCGCCGACCGTGCAGTTCGTCAGCGTCGCCGTGCCTCCCAGGACTCTCATCGCGCCGCCGTCGTGGTCCGCGAGATTGCCGCTGAGGATGCAGCTCGCCAGAGTCACGCCGCTCTTGTCCCGGTTGCACATGGCTGCCCCGCCGTCCCTGGCGGAGTTGGCCGCGAAGACGCATTGTCCAAATACAGGACGGCTGTTATCCCAATTGCCCGCGGCGCCGCCGAAGCGCGCGGCGAAATTGCCGTTGAACGCGCAGCGGATCACGCGGGGACTGCTGTCATCGACGTTGGCCATACCGCCGCCGGAGTTCGCGGAGTTGGCAGTGAACGTGCAATCCTGGACGGCAGGGCTGCTGTTCTGCATATTGGCCATGGCGCCGCCGTATCCGACGAGCCGCGAGGACGAGCAAGAGTTCTCCTCGAACGCGCAATTCACGACGAGCGGGCTGCTGCCATAGGAGTTGCACATTCCGCCGCCGTACAGATCCGCGCTGTTCTTGACGAGGATGCAGTTGCGGATCGTCGGGCTGCTCGCGACGCAGCGAACGGCGCCGCCATGATCCACGCCGCCGCCGTTGGTGATCGTGAAGCCCTCCAAGACGGCGTCTTTGCCCTCGCCGCTCTGGAAGAAGAAGGCCCGGCCTTTGCCCCGGCAATCGATGATGCACGACTGCGGGCCGTTCTCGCTGCGCACCGTGATCGCCCGGCCGCCGAAATCGATCTCGATATTCCCCTCGCCCGAGTACGTGCCGTCGGCGACCCAGACCGTATCGCCGGTCCAGGCGTCGTCGATGGCCGCCTGAATCGTCGGATACTCGCTCGGCACGCGGAACCCGACGAGATTGCCGCCGATGTCAAACGAATAGTATCGCCCGTCGTCGTCCGCTATCGTCTCATTGCCCGCCCGGTCCACGAGGACCAGTGCGTAGTAATACCTGGTCCCGCGCGTCAAGCCCGCGACCCTGATGCTGTGCCGCTCGCTCAGCTCCGCATCTTTGACCTTGCGTGTGAAGGGTCCATCCCGCGTGTTTGCATAGCGGACCTCCACCCGCGTCGGCTCGCTCGTGGTCAGCTCGATCCTGGCGGTCGGGCCGCGAGTCTGGACAGTCTGCTCCAGGAGAACGGGGGCCTGATAATCGGCGAGGGTCTGCGCCTCGACCCACTGCCCGGCCGCATCCAGGTATCGCGCGACGATGCGCTGGCCGTTTTGCGCTTGTATCCGTCCGTCGCCGGGCGCAGCTTCGCCGCGCTCGCTCGCAACGACGCCCCGAAAGACACCCTTCGCCTCCTCAGTCTCCACCAGCGTCACCTGTTCGCTATCGCCGCCGTCAGTCACGATCGGCACGGCTTGCGTCCCTGTGTCTCGCAGGTCCCAGTCCGCCAGGAGAATCTCGATCTCATCATTGGCCGCATAGACCGGCTGATCGAATCGCACGGCCCCCTCCGGCGGCACGGCGGCACGCATCGCTCGGCCCACGTTCAGCCGGGCGTTGGACGCGCAGATCCCGGCCGCAATCGGATCGCCCGTCAATAGCAGCATCTTCTCCACTTCCTCGCTCGTGAGGAACGGATTGGCCGCCAACAGCAGAGCACACGCCCCGGTGACGTGCGGCGTAGCCATCGATGTGCCCGACAGCGTTGCCGTGAACGAATCGCGGCCTGTCGCCAGTGACATGTCGGTGAGCGCCAGCGAGACAATGGCGCTGCCCGGCGCCGCGATGTCCACCCAATCGCCGTAATTCGACAGGAAGTGCCGCTTGTCGTTCGATTCCGTTGCCGCCACCGCTATGACCTGCGGGTAGCCCGCCGGGTAGAACAACGTATTGGAACTCTCATTACCCGCCGCCGCCACGACGAGCACGCCCTGCCGCCAGGCGTACGCGATGGCGTCCCGGATCACCTGCGAATCCTCGTCGCTGCCCCAACTCAGTGAGATCACATCAGCCCCGTTGGCAACAGCGTAGTAGATCGCCGGGGCGGCATCGGCCGAAGTTCCGTCGCCGCCGGCGTCGAGCATCTTCAATGCCATGATGCGAGCGTTCCAGCACAAGCCCGCCACGTCCAAGCCGTTGTTCCCGACTGCCGCTATCGTCCCGGCGATGTGTGTGCCATGTCCGTGATCATCGTTGGGATCGCTGTGGTTGTAGACGAAGTTGTACCCGCGGATGTCGTCGATATAGCCGTTGCCGTCGTCGTCCACTCCGGGAACGCCTTTCAACTCCGCCTCGTTGCACCAGATGTTGCCCTGCAGGTCGCGGTGATTGTAGTCCACGCCCGTATCGATCACGGCGATCACAACGCCGTCGCTGCCCCGGCAGATTTCCCAAGCCTCGGGGGCCGCGATTTTCTCCATTCCCCACTGCTTGCCATACTCCGGATCATCCGGCTGAACGCAGATCGAGATGGTGTGGCTGAGCTCGGCATATTCCACGTCCGGGTCCCGCCGCAGGGTCTCCAGAACGTCGCGAATCCTGTCTCCGGCCCCGGCGTCCACCTGGATGCGATAGATACAACTCAGGTCCGGTGTTTCATCGGCTGCTCGGCCTTGTCTTAGCCGTCGCAAGAGGCGCTGCTCCCGTCGGGCCGGCGGCGATGTTCCTTGTGTTCGAAGCATCTGCGGTCCGGCCTGCCGGTCGACCCCTGTTATCAACGGCCTGGCCTCCCGCACACGATAGCGGCCATGAAGGGATTCCAAGCTTTGTGGAATCAGCGCTTGGCGATCTGTCCCTCGTCCTTCTATTGCCTGCGGATGCAGCTTGACGATGATCTCACATCGCGGAGCATGGGTCCTACCCGGAAGGCGGGCCGCCGCCGACACGGCAACTGCCGACAATACGAGTAGGACGATTGTAGTGGGTCGCGATCCTATTGCAGTACCCTTTCTCCGGTTGCAGGCAAGCCCCCATTCCCTCGTTTTTCAGGTCAAAGTACGCGAGCTGTCATCCTGCACGATAGTATACCCGAAAAACCGCGGAAATGCACGTGAAAAGTGGCAGGGACTCGCCGTCGCGTGACGAGCAACAGTCTCTCCTAAGTCTCGCTCAGATAGTCACTTGCAGGCAGGTCAGTGGATGTGGTGCGTGCGGCGATGCTCAGCAGGACTCCGACCGCCGCCGAGGACAACAGCATGCTGGTGCCGCCGGCACTGACGAACGGCAGCGGGATGCCTTTGGTCGGCAGGACCACGGTCACGACACCTATGTTCACGGCGGCCTGGATCCCGATGGTCAGCACGATGCCCGCCGCCAGCAGGCGGGCGAAGCGGTCCCGGCAGCGAAGCACAACTAACAGGCCCAGGCAGACAAAGAGGATAAAGAGCAGAATCAGTCCAATCGTACCGAGCAGCCCGAGCTCCTCGCCGACGATGGAGAAGATGAAGTCGGTCGTGTCCTCGGGCAGGTGTCCGTACTTGCAGGTGCCCTGGCCGAGCCCTTTGCCGAGGACGCCGCCGGAGCCGATGGCAATGAGCGACTGGTTCGCCTGGTAGGCCACCGAGTCGCCGTAGCGCTCGGGGTACAGGAATGCGAGCAGCCGATCGAGGCGGTGCGGCGAATAGTATAGGACGGCTATAAACCCTGCTATGCCAAAGGGTAACGGCATCAGCACGTGCCACCACCTGGCGCCGGCGATCACCAGCATCAGGAAGCTGATTAGCCCAATGAACACGGTTGTGCCGAGGTCCTGGGTGATGATAAGCCCGCACGCGACCGCGATCAGGCCGCACAGCGGCAGAAACCACGTCCAGAACCGCCTTATGCCGTCGCCCAACGCGGCACACGCCCCCGCCAGAAACAGCACCATCGTCCACTTGGCCAGTTCCGAAGGCTGAAAGCTCACGCTGGCGGGGCCAAGAGGGATGCGAAGCCAGCGCCGGGCCTGATTGATTTCTGTGCCTACCGACGGGACCAGGACCAATACGAGTAGCACGACAGCAAGCACCAACAGCCAGAGCGCCGGCCATTTGTACCACCTCTTGCGACAACTCCAGAAGTGATAATCCGGCATGGACGCCGCGAAGAGCACCACCACAGCGATGGGGAAGAACATGATCTGGCGCAGGCCCGGGTACTCGTAGAATCGACGCCACTGGAATTCATAGCTCAGGTTGGCCCCGGCAGAAAACACCATCACCGCCCCCGTCGCCATGAGGAATAGAATCACCATGGCGATCAAATCCGCCAGCCGGCTCCGACCTTCGCTCATAACTCCATCAACTGCAAGCATTTACCAGAGAATCCACCCCGCCCATAGCCCGAGAGCACATATTCTCCATCTTCTCTCTTCGGCACGCGCTCCCGTTAAACTACAGAAAAACGCAAGGCCATGCTCGCCATCATCGGCCTGCAGACGATGGGCGGGGCAAGTTTGGTGATGGTCCTACGCACGGAAGAGTCGCCATCGCCAAGCTGCGCTGACGATGCCACCCATCATGTTGAGCGACTTCGCGTTTGCCTGCCCGATGGCACAGAAGCTCCTTGACAGTGCAATTTCTAAGGCGGATAATCCGTCTTTACTGGCGCCGTTCGAAGATGGGTGAAGTGCTGCGGCGGATGTTGCGGGGAGCGGCGGTTCGGTCGATCGGCGGGTGTGAAGTCACAGTAGGAACAGATGGATGGATACGCAGGAGATGCGTCGTTCTCGTTTCGGGCACATCGTTTACGGAAAGGCGGCGGTATGAGCCAGGCTCGCAGCACGCGTCGGGAGTTTCTAAGGAGTTCAGTCGTATTGGGTGCGGGGGTCGTCGCGGCCGGTCCGCTGAGCCGGACACTGGTGCTGGCCGGCAATCCGGGCTCGAAGATGAAATTCGGGCTGGTGACCTACCTCTGGGGCCAGGACTGGGACCTGCCGACGGTGATCGCGAATTGCAGGAAGACCGGCGTCCCCGGCGTCGAGCTGCGGGTGGACCACGCTCACCGGGTGGAGTCGAACCTGACGGAGGCCCAGCGGCGCGACGTCAAGGCCCGCTTCGCCGACAGCGGCATCACATTGGTGGGCATGGGCACGAACTTTGCCTTTCACTACGCCGAGAGTGACAAACTGGCGAAGGACATCGCCGGGGCCAAGGAGTACATCAAGCTGTCGCACGATTGCGGCGGCTTGGGCGTCAAGGTCAAGCCGAACGACTTGCCCAAGGGCGTCCCGTATGAGAAGACCATCCGGCAGATCGGCGAGTCGCTGAACGAGCTGGCGGAATTCGCCGCGGGTTACGGCCAGAAGTTGCGGCTGGAAGTCCACGGCGGCTGCTCCCTGCTGCCCACGGTGAAGGCGATCATGGACGTGGCGAACCACCCCAACGCCGGCGTGTGCTGGAACTGCAACTCGCAGGACCTGGAAGGCCAGGGACTTGAGTACAACTTCAACCTCGTGCGTTCGCGCTTCGGCGACACAGCGCACGTCCGGGAGCTGAACCTCAACGACTATCCATATCAGCAGTTGGTCAACCTGCTCGTCGCGACCGATTACAATGGCTGGGTGCTCCTGGAGGCACGGACCAAGCCCGCCGACCGGGTCAAGGCCCTGGCCGAGCAGCGGGAGGTCTTCGAGCAGATGGTGGTCAAGGCCCAGTCGGCCCCCAAGCCCAGTGCCGGCGGCGTCAAGATCACCGAGCAGGACAAGAAAGTCACGGTGGAGATCGACGGCAAGCTGTTCACGGAATACTTCACGAAGGACGTCGTCCGGCCGTACTTCTATCCCGTGATCGGCCCGACGGGCGTGCCGGTCATCCGGCACTGGCCCATCACCGACGGCGGACCCGACGACGAGCACGACCATCCTCATCACAAATCGCTCTGGTACACCCACGGAGCTGTCAACGGCGTCGATTTCTGGGCCGACGGCAAGGGGAAGATCGTTCACGACAAGTTCCTTGAAATCAGCTCCGGGCCGAAGGTCGGCGTTATCAAATCGCAGAACAACTGGGTCGCGCCGGACGGCAAGCTCGTCTGCACCGACACGCGGACGCACCGGTTCTACAGCCGGCCCGAGGGCACGATGATGGACTTCGAGGTCACGATCCACGCCTCGAACGGGCAGGTGACGATGGGCGACACGAAGGAAGGCTCGATGGGGATTCGCCTGGCCCCGACCATGCAGCTCACACCGACGAAGGCCATGAAGGCTAGAGGCGAGGCGGCCAAGGGTCACATCATCAACAGCGAAGGCCAGACGGACGCCGCCACGTGGGGCAAACGGGCCGCGTGGTGCGACTACTACGGGCCGGTCAACAACGAGGTCGTCGGCGTGGCGATCTTCGATCATCCCCAGAACCCGCGGCACCCGACATGGTGGCACGTGCGCGACTACGGCCTGTTCGCCGTCAATCCGTTCGGCATCCACGACTTCGAGAAGAAGCCCGCCGGCGCCGGCGATTTCGTCATCCCGGCCGGCCAGAGCGCGACATTCAAGTACCGCTTCTACTTCCACAAAGGCGACGAGAAACAAGGCAAAGTGGCCGAATTATACCGTGAATACGCGGGCAAGTGACAGAATTGATTATGGATGATTGATGATGGATGATTGAACGAGGAAGTCGGCTCTTCCTTTATCAATCATCAATTATCAATCATCAATGGAAAGGGGTCAGACTATGAGCAAGTGGACACGTCGGGATTTCATCCGCAATTCGATGGCCGTGGGGGCCGGCCTGGCGGTGGCGGCGCCGGCTTCACGCGTCCTCGGGGCCAATAATGACATCCGCCTGGGCATCGTCGGCGTCGGAAGCCAGGGCGGCGGACATATGGGCATCTTCAGTAAAGTCCCGGGCGTCCGCCTCGTGGCGATCTGCGATGCCGACCGCGATCACGTCGAGAGAAGAGCCGCCGGCTTCGAGAAAGACAACGGCGTCAAGCTCCAGACCTACACGGACATGCGCAAGCTCCTGGACAACAAGGAGATCGACGCGATCACGTCCGCCACGCCGAACCACTGGCACGCGCTGGTGACGGTCTGGGCCTGCCAGGCGGGCAAAGACGTGTACATCGAGAAGCCCGCTTGCCATGAGATCTGGGAAGGCCGCAAGATGGTCGAGGCCGCCCGCAAGTACAACCGCATCGTCCAGGTCGGCACGCAAAAACGCTCCTCCGAGGCCCACCGAGCGGCGTTCGAGTGGATTCGCGAGGGCCACATCGGGGCCATCAAGTGGGTTCGCGGGTTCTGCTACAAAGGCCGTGGCCCCGGCACCAACGGGATCGTCCACGGGACGAACGGCCCCAAGCCGATTCCGGCGAGCGTGGATTACAACCTGTGGTGCGGCCCGGCCGAGATGGTCCCCCTGCAGCGAAGCGACCTGCATTACGTCTGGCACTGGGTCTGGAACACCGGCAACGGAGACATCGGCAACCAGGGCCCCCACGAGATGGACATCGCCCGCTGGGCGCTGGGCAATCCGGGACTGCCGACGCGGGCCTTCAGCATCGGCGGCCGGTTCGGCGTCAGCGAGGTCGGCGACGCGGGCGAGACGGCCAATACCCAGATCGCCTTCTTCGACTACAAGCCGGCCCCGCTGATCTTCGAGGTGCGCGGCCTGCCGACCAAGAAGGGCGTCCGCAACATGGACAACTTCCGCAAGACCGGCGTCGATATCGGCGACTTCGTGCAGTGCGAAGGCGGCTACTTCCCCGCAGGCGACGGCGGCGGCTGGGTCTTCGACAACGAGGGCAAGAAGATCCAGCAGTTCTCCGGCCGCGGTGGCGAGGGACACCATGAGAACTTCATCAAGGCGGTCCGCAGCCGCAAACGCAGCGACCAGAACGCCGACATCGAGGTCGGACATCTCTCGGCCGCCTTGTGCCACATGGCCAACACCTCCCACCGCCTGGGCAAGACGGCGACCGTCGAGGAGATCAAGACCGCCATCGGCGACAATGCCGAGATGATGGACTCGTTCAACAGGATGCTCGACCACCTGGCCGCCAACGAGGTGGACCTCGCGAAGGAGCCGATCACGTTAGGCCCGGTCCTGACGATGGATCCGGAAAAGGAGCGGTACGTCGGCGAGTACGGCGAGATGGCCAACATGTTCCTCAAGCGCAACTACCGCGAGCCATTCGTGGTGCCGGAGAGTGTTTGAGGATCAGCATAGGAGCCTCTTGAAAAGGACGCAAAAGACATAAAGGACCAAATGGCGAGCCAAGCATGGCGTGCGCTCTTAGGTCCTTTTCGTCCCTTATGTCCTTTCTTTCAAGGAAAAAGGATGAGATTCGCCCTGTGCAACGAGATGTTCGAGAACAGGCCGATGGCCGAGGTCGCTGCCGTCGCGAGCCGGCTCGGCTATCACGGCCTGGAACTCGCCCCCTTCACGCTGGCCCCATCTGCGACCGAGGTCACGAAGAGCCAGCGACAGGAGACCCGCAAGGTCATCGCCGATCACGGCCTGGAGACGGTCGGCCTGCACTGGCTGTTCGCCAGACCGGCTGTGGCAAAGGACGCCGCGCCGCTGCACATGACCACGCCGGACCAGGCTACCTGGCAGCGGACCCGCGACTATATGGCCGCATTGCTCGAATTGTGCAGCGACCTCGGCGGCAAGGTCCTCGTCCTCGGCTCGCCAAAGCAGCGAGACACCATCGAGAGCCAGACGAAAGAGGGTGCTTGGCGACGCGCAGTCGACCTGCTCAGTTCCGTGCTCGACCGCGCAGGCGAGCTGAATCTAACGATCTGCTTCGAGCCGCTCTCGCCCGCCGAGACGAACTTCATCAATACCGTCGAGGAAGGCATGAAGATGGTTCGCGAGATCGGCCATCCGAATTTCAAGATCCATCTCGACGTCAAGGCGATGAGTTCCGAGCCAAAACGCGCACCCGCGGTCATCCGTTCGGTCAAGGCAGTGGACATCGGCCATTTCCACGTCAACGACCCGAACCTCTACGGCCCCGGCATGGGCGAAGTCGATTACGCCCCCATCGCCGAAGCCGTCCGCGACGTCCGCTACGACAAGTGGCTCTCCGTCGAGGTCTTCAAATACGACCCCGACCCTGAAACCATCGCCCGAAAGAGCATCACCTACCTCCATCAATTCTGGCCGTAGCACGGGCATCCTGCCCGTGATCCTGCTGGCCCTTGAATAGATAAATGAAATGGCTCGCAACTTGAGTCGGAAGAACGAGCTTGGCTGCACATGAAAGCTGCGCCATATGCGTTGCCAGATGTCTCGGCTGCGCTCCGCTTCGCTCGACATGACAGACTGCGCACAATTCAGGCGGAGTAGACATCAGACCCGGTAATTGGCCCCCGCATGTCATTCCCGCGAAGGCGGGAATCCACAGAACCTCCGGACGGGCATGGGCGCGTCACTGCGCTTGCGTCGAGACTGTCCGCTCCGGCTTTGGTGCGCTGAGCACTCGCCACGCGGGCGGCTCAAGCTCCGGCGACTCCCATCCGCGGCCGCAATGGCGACATACATCCCTGTCCACCCGCCTCCCGCGCCCGCAGTCCCTGCACACCATGAGAACGCACTTCGGCCGCAGCAGCCGGTACGTGATGTACGCAGGCAGGCCGAAGAGGAGAGTCCCCATCATCCAGGCGCGCCGGGCCCACGCGGATGCACCGATGGCCCTTGCGTCCACCTTCACTCGCCAGCTCAGATAGCCCGCAAACAGAATCCCGGGCAGCATGAACACCAACGCCCAGAGCAACTGAAAGAACAAGCTCGCCTCTCGGTCCCGCTGTTGGGCGACAAACGAATTCGGCATCAGGAACAAGGCCCGATGCGTCGCCCCCGCATCAAAACTGTAGGCCGTAAAGAACGACGCCAGCGCAAGCACCGGCGGATGCAGGCTCTCGGTCACGTACTTTGTCGTGAGCCACGGCCTCACCGGGATTGCACTGGAGTTGTCACGAATAAGGCGACCATCGCTATCGAACACCGCCACCGTCACAGATTCACCCTGCCGCGACAAAGTACCCGCGATGAGTCCCGCATACTCGTTCTCCGGTCGTTTCACAAGTATCTCGGTATCACAGGCAAACAGGTCCCTGGGCCTCGGCGAGGCACGTCCGAAAGGACTGCGGGGAGCAGGCAGATGCCCGGCACCAACGATCAGGTCCCCCGTTCTAAGGTCAAGCACGACAATTGCGCCCGATTCGTCGAAGAGCGGTACAAAGACGCCGTTACTGGCGCTTTCGTAAAGCACATCTTCGTCACGGGCCGACCCATAGTGACCGTGGACGGAGCAGTCTCCCAGGTCAGGCATGGAGGTGACACTCACCACATGCCGGAACGTGTCCGGCATGACGGCACGCCCGCGGCGCAGTCGCCGCCGCCCGAAGTCAAGGATGTACAGACGCGGATCTCCCTGATCAAAGACGACCGCCTCATCCTGCACCACGCAACAGACCACAGGAGAAACGAACCGACCGAGCGACTCTGTCGGGGTATCGGCGATTGCCTCCGATCCAGCGTACACGGTGTTTGCGTCGCTGCACCGCACAAAGCATCCCCTTCGAGCGTCATAGCTCAAGCTCCGTCGACCCTGCCAGAACCAGCGGGCATGCGTGCAACCCGGCAGAGAAGCTCCGGCATTTCTGCGCCGCCATGAGGCCAAGGCAATAGCACGCAAGGCCGATTCCAAACAGCCCCGTAAACAAATCCGCCCACTCGCCGGGAGAGAACGACGCGGGCCATCGTACGAGACCACCGGTGATCCCCCCTATAATCGCGATGACCAGGACGATGATCACGACCCCGGTGAACACGACGCCCACAACCAGGCGAGCGAGGAGAATTGGCGGGTGAGGGGAGAGAACGGATAAGAAGGACAACGCAGCGCGGTCACCATGAATCTGCGCCACGCCGAAGACGAAAAGAGCCGTACCGGTGACGATTGGCAGAACGCCGCAGATGAAGACCTCTGAGAGTACAAACCCATGGGGGTGAATGAACGCAAGCACCGAAAGTACAAGCAAGCAACAGGCCGCAGCGACGAAGATGACGACAAGGTACGGCCCATCATCAGCGAATTGCCGTCCGATGAGGATCAGTAATGTGCGCAGGCTTCGCATTTCCGTGGCATCTCCAAAACCAGCGGCGAGAGTGTAGCATGGGAGCAGTGGTGCGTCAAGGCAGTGGCTCCCTTCTTCATATGCAGCAGACGAGGCGGGATTTCAGGGACTTTTTGGCCCGGTGGAAGTGGACGCGGGCGCGGGCGGGGGTGGTGCGGGTTCGGGCGGCGATCTCGGCGTAGTCGAGGTCGTCGTAGCAGCGGAGCTGGAGGATGTCGCGGTGATCGCGGCTGAGCTGCTCGACGGCGGCGGCGATCTGCTGCCGGCTTTCCTCGCGGACCTGGGTATCGAGCGGGTCGTCATCGGATGCAAAGCCGTTGCTCGTGGCGGTTTTATGGAACAGGTCCGTTTCGAGGCCGGACTGGAGCCGGCGGGCGCGGCGGCCGTTCTGGATCTTGCTCCAGGCGATGCGGTAAATCCAGGGCCAGAATCGCCGACTGTCGCGCAGCGTGCCCAGCCGGCAGATCATCGCCAGCAGCGTCTCCTGGACGATGTCCTCCGCCGTATTGTGGTCCAGCGTGGTCCGGAACGCGAACGAGTACACGCGGTCCCAGACCAGGCGGGCGAGATTGCCCATGGCCACCCGGTCGCCCGACCGGGCCTCGGCAAGGAACGGGATGGATTCGCTGTCATCACTCATCAGCATGGTCCTCGCCTATACAAGGCCGACCATCCCATCGAGGTAACAGGAATATCAAATATCCAATACAATCATTGGACAAAGGGCGCAGACGGAGGTTCCCAAGTCTGAAGTTTGATTTTTGATGTTTGACTTCTGATGTTCGAAGTCCTCCTGCATCTCACTTCACACATCAAACATCACACTTCAAACTCCCTGGAGATCGTTTCCTCCGATCGCGGGGCTGGGTCGTTGCAGGTTTGCTCCTCCGGCCGGCCGATCACGCGCCAGGCGGGCGGGATCAGCTCGGGCACGAGCCAGGCGCTGCCGCAGTGATGGCATTTCTCCCAATCCACCCACCGGTCCCGGCCGCAGTTCTGGCATGTCACGCGGGCGGTCTTCGGCCGGGTGAGTTGGTATGTGACATACGCGGGCACGGCGAGCAGGGCCGTCGCCGCGATCCACAGCCGTCTCGGTCGGGCCGCCAAGCCCGCGCGACGCGCGTGACCGCCGACAAGCCGCGCGAGCACGATGCCCACCACCACGCCAGGCAACAGGAACGGCAGTGCCGCGACGAAACGAGGCAGCCACCAGGACTCGACGTCCCGGCCCTTCATCGCGGCGAACGAGTTCGGCAGCACGAAGAGCGACCGGTGCCCGGCGGTGGCTTCAATGCTCGACCCTGTGACATAGGACAACCACAGCAGCACCGGCGGATGCAGGCTCTCCAGAACGAACTTCGTCGCCGTGAGCACTAGCGCGCCGGGTAACTCGTAGTAGAGAGCAGCCATCGTCGGGATCGACTCGAAATTGGTGAGCTTCTCGAAGGTTGTTTCCTTTCTGGCCACGCTCATGCCGTTGGCATCGAAGACCTCAAGCTTCATCGCGGTGGCGTCGCGTGACAGCGCGGCCACGACACAGCCGGCGTAGATATCGCCCTTGCCCACGAACACAGGACGAACCTCGAACGCGAACAGATCATCGGGCGTCACCCGCCGGCCGGACGGAAGCAAAGTCGCCGGGGCCGGCAGCGCGCCGAGGGAGAGAGTATATTCCAGCGTGTCAAGGTCGAGCATATGGATCGTCCCCGCTGCATCGAGGACCACAACTCGGTGCGGATTCCTGCCGTAGGTGTAATGCGGCTCCGGCGTGTCAAGGCTGATATAGAGGCATCCCGGCTGCTTGCAGGGCCAGCCGAAATCGACCGGTGCAGCGGCTCTGTCCGGCAACGGCGGGCCCTGTTGGACAGTCTTGCCGCGCCAGTCGATGGCGAAGAACCGCCGCAAGCTGCGGTCGTACACGATTGGACGGTCGAGGTCGCCCACGATGAGCCGCACGACCGGATCGCGGAACCGGCCAAGCTTTCTGCTCGGCGTATCGCCAATCCCCTCAGGACCGGCGTACGCGACGACGTTCTTGAGCACGACACTCCCGGTCGGCTGAGGCACCTGGGTCGTGGAGCTGAACATCATCACGCCGCGAGATCGGTCGAAGTAGAACCGCGGGTCTTTATCGCTCCTGCTCCACATGTACGCGGACGATTTGAACGAGTCGACCTCGTGAGCCTTCTGATATTGTGCAACGCCAAGTGCCTCGCCAGGCACCTGCTCCGGCCTCATCCTGGCAACGAAGTGGAAGGGAATGCCGTTTGGGTCCTGACCGGCCTTGGGCTTGATGAGACTCGACGTATCGATCTTGACCTGCCGGGCTTCCTCGGGAAGCAGCCCGTAGCGGGCCGATTCGCAGCCCCAGCGGGCCCAGAACAGAACGAGCACTGTCACGAGCAGCACGAGAACGCCGGTCGCCAGAACATAGAGAGCACTGGATTTTCGCGTTTTCATAGCCGACACCTACAATGAGATGGACGTGAAGCGATACCACACGCGCAGCAAGGCCGCGATGCTGAAAAGCAGCAGGACCACGATGGCGGCAAGGCCAAGGCCTTTGACGACGACCAGGAGCACCAGGAGCAACGTGCCGAACAGGACGCCCAGGACGGGAATCGCCTTGTTCGCCGTCCAGCCGAACAGCAGCCCGACACAGTAGCAGGCAAAACTCGCCAGGGCTGCGGTTGTGAAGACCTCGGCAAGTGCCCCCCGGTAAAACACCAGGGGCTCGTCAGTAAAGTACAGGATCGCGACGGCCGTAATCAGCAGCGGCACAAGCGCCGCCAGGATGATTGCGGCGCCGGCGAGGACCCTCGCCGCCAGAATCCGGCTGCGAGTGACCGCCGACGTGGCCAGCAGCGCGGAGATCCGGTTCGCCCGATCAGTGTACATCTGTGCCGCGCCAAGCACACAGAACAGGAGGAACAACACGACTACCATCCCTGCGCCAAGCTTCGGCCCGGCCGCCACAATCCCCCAGGCAGCAGCCAGAATCGCGGTAACGACTGTGACGAAACTGACGAAGCCCGCCAGCACGACATAGATGACATGGTCCCGAAGCTCACGGCCGATGAGAGTCAGCATGTCACACCTCGCTTTCCTGCAGGATGGCGGCCGAAGCGGGCCGGGTACACTCGATGAAAATATCCTCCAGCGTCATGGGGACCTCGGTGCAGCTTTCCGGCTTGAACGTCTCCAGGATCGCCTGTTTCTGCGGGTTCCAGTTGGCGACGGTCAGGACCATCTCGCGGCCCTGGCTCTGCTGACGGATGATCTCGGTTATGTACAGGTCCTCGGGCGCCCGCTCGGGGAAAATGACGCGGAGCTTCCTGATGCGGTCTTTCAGCTCCTCCAGGGTGCAATCGATGACGATCTTGCCCGCGACGAGGACGCCGACGCGGTCGGCAATCCGCTCGACGTCGCCGAGGATGTGCGAGCTGAACAGGATCGTCCTGCCCTGCTGCTGGATCACGTCGATGGCCAGCTCCAGGAACTGCCGGCGGGCGACGGTGTCCAAGCCAAGCGTCGGATCATCGAGGATCAGCAGCTCGGGATCGATAGCCATCGCCAGAGCGAGGTTGAGCTGGGCCCGCATACCGGCGGACAACTCGCGGACCCTGCGATCCATCGGCAGCCGGAAGGTCTCCACGAGGCGGCCGAAGAAATCGTCATTCCATTTCAGCGACAGCCCCTTGCACAGGCCGATGAGCCGCTGGACCCGGTAGCTCTGGATCAGGTTGTGCCCCTCCGCGACATAACCGACGCGCCCGTGCGCCCCGGCCGACAGCCGCATGGACTCCTCGCCCAGCACGAGCGTGCGGCCTCGCGTCGGCGGCTCCAGGCCCAGCAGGATGCGGATCATCGTGGTCTTGCCCGAGCCGTTGCGCCCGAGCAGGCCGTAGATGCACCCCCGCGGCACCTGCAGGCTGATGCCGTCCAGCACGCACCGCCCATCGTAGTACTTGACCAGATTCTCGACGACAATCGGAGTCTCAGGCATACTCTACCCTCTTACGAATTCAAAGACACTCTTGCGCGCTGGAGACTCTGTCATCCTGAGGCGCAGCCGAAGGATCCGGCCACGGAACAAGAAGTTTCTTACGCTCGCTGCCCAGATTCTTCACTCCGCTGCGCTGCGTTCAGGATGACAAGTCCCTCGCAAGCATGAATCATAATCCTCATTACCCTTTTCCCGGCGACAGGTTGACTTTCTCCAAAGCCATACTGAACCACTCGGTAAGCGTCTGCTTGTCGATCTGCATATGGAACGCCTCGACGGTAATCCGCTCCAGCTCATCACAGATCAGCTTGCGCCGCACGGCCCGGCTCAGCACGCTGTCGAGCCCGGCCACGAACGCCCCGGCCCCGGAGCGCGTGACGATGATCCCCTCCTGCTCGAGCTGGCGGTACGCCTTGGCGATGGTGTTCGGATTGATGGCTAACTGCTGAGCAAGCTGGCGCACCGTGGGCAGCCGCTCCTCTTTGGCCAGCCGGCCTAAGGCGATGTCCCGCTTGACCTGATCGATGATCTGCAAGTACACCGGCCTGTCCGACGCATTGTCGATCCGAAACTGCATAACGCTCCGCCTGAATCACTTGTACTACTGCAACTAATACAATCATAGAACCCCCGCCCCCGCCCGTCAAGGAGAATTCTCGAAACTTTTTTCTGAATGTACGCGCGACCTGCGGAGGACGCCCATGGCGCTGCGTATAAGGCGAGCGTCCCCGCTCGGCTCAGTAATACCGATTACGATTGAGAATTTCGTATCTTCGAGTGGCAGCGGCAAGGCCGAAGGCTTTTCCGATGGCGAGTGGGCAAACCATCGGCAAGCTGCCGCTTGCCGCTGCCACCCACGGACCTCACGCCTGCTGGGGGCAGATGGGGGTCAGAGCTTGATTAGTGATTAGTGGGCCCCTGGCGGTCGCATCCTCATTATTCATTATTCGTTCCCGGTATTCCATTAGGAGAGCTTTGGGGGGCTCGAAAGAAATCGGTGTGCGGTGCGCACCCTACGATTCTGTCAAGTGTCAAGCGGTGAACTTTCGCACTTTTTGTCTGTGTGATGTGAATGTGGGATAAAGGAAAACACGCCAACCTTCCGATTTGTGTGTTGAAGGACATACAGATGGAAGGTTGGCATGAATACAACGACTTGT
>Ga0214473_10001247_pt1 | contig 34139 bp, 24 predicted proteins | sample RVTome_7_FD_203509 | JGI IMG/M metagenome (GOLD analysis project Ga0214473, IMG submission 203509) | Soil microbial communities from uranium-contaminated site in the Upper Colorado River Basin, Wyoming, United States - RVT98D197 | ecosystem: Environmental > Terrestrial > Soil > Contaminated >... | reverse complement strand
GTGCACGGCGCGCCATGTACGGCTGCCTTCACTCTCCCCGGCCTCTCCCGCACGAAGGCGCGCTCCTGGCGCTCGCGCGTGAGTTCACGCCCCGCGTCGAAGCGTTTGGTCCCACGCCGGTGCTGCTCGACCTGCGCGGCCTCGGCCGCACCTGGCCCCGTCCCGAGGACCTGGGCCAGGCGCTGCTCGAAGCCGCGCGCTGCCGCACCCTCGAGCTTCATGTGGCGCTGGCCTGGACCCGCATCGCTGCCGTGCTGCTCGCCCGCGCCCGTCCTGGCCTGACCGTCGTCCCTCCCGGCGGCGAAGCGGCTGCGCTCGCTCCCCTGGACCTCGCAGTGGGGTCAGATCTTGCATTGACGCAGCGCGCTGGATTTCAGGATCTGACCCCGCTGCTGCCGCTACTGCGACGCTGGGGGCTCAGGACCTTTGGCGACCTGGCTCAACTGCCCGCGGCCGGACTCGCCGCGCGCTTCGGCCCCGAGGGCCCGCGCCTGCTGCGCCTGGCGCGAGGTGAGGACGACGCGCCGCTCACTCCGACACCGCCGCCCGAGAGCTTCGAGCTGACGCTCGAGCTGGACTGGCCCGTCGACGGCCTCGAGCCGCTCTCGTTCCTGCTGGCACGAGCGCTCGATCCGCTATGCGCCGGCCTGCGAGCGCGGGGACGTCGCGCCGCCGGCCTCGGCCTCGAGCTGCGCCTCGTGGACGGAAGCGTGCATCGCCGCGAGCTCAGGCCCGCCGCTGCTTCGGCGGAGCCGCGCACGTGGCGCACGCTCCTGCTGCTCGATCTCGAGGCGCACCCGCCCGGGGAGGCGATCCAGGCGCTCACGCTGCGCGCGCAGCCCACGCCGTCGCGCGGCGTGCAGTTCTCGCTGCTCGACCCGGCGCAGCCGTCGCCCGAGCGCCTGGCCGAGACGCTGGCGCGCCTCCACGAGTGGACCAGCGCGGGCCGCGGCGGGTCTGCCGTGCGCCTCGACACGCACCGGCCGGGGGCCTTCGCACTGGGGACGTTCGCGCCCGATTCGGCGTCGCGCCTGCCGTTCTCGCTCACGCCCCGGGTCGCGCTGCGCGCCTACCGCCCCCCGCTCCTGGCGCGGGTCGTGCTGCGGGACGGCGGGCCGGCTTTCGTCGCCTTTGCCGGCGTCCGTGGCCCCGTGCTGGAGCGCACGGGGCCCTGGCGCGCTTCGGGCGACTGGTGGGACGTGGCCTGGAGCCGCGAAGAGTGGGACGTGGCGTTGGGCGGCGCGGACGGCGGGCTCTACCGGATCTACCTCGACCGGCTGCGGGGTGACTGGTTCGCGGAGGCTGAACTGGATTAGATTAGGCCGGCGACCGGTGGCGATCGATCCAATGGGCCCACACGGTCATCAGCAGACTCGCCGCGACTCCGGCGGCGGCCACCGCTCGCCAGCTCGGTGGCGGCGGACCGAAGGCGTTCCCGAGGTAGAGCACCGAGAGCACGGCGGCCAGCGCCGCGAAGGCGTATCGTCCGACCGCGTCGGCTGCCCGTGTCGCCCTTGCGTACAGCCAGAGTCCAACCGCCCAGAGCGTGCCCTCCACGAGCAGCGTGCCGGCCACCGAGTTCCACAGGCCGAGCCCCGCGAGGCGGGCGCCAGTCGGGACGAGGGGCAGGTCGGGCCTGTGGGTCACGAAGTCCAGCAGCCAGTGGCTGAGGACGAGCGCCCCGACGACGAACGCTCCGCGGCCGTCGCCGCGCCAGCGATTGTATAGGGCGGCCGAGAGTCCGGCCCACAGCAGCACCGCGAGCAGGCTGTGCGAGAGCGGGTAGTGCTCGAAGCGGGCCGGCGTGAACGCCGTATCGCCCGGAGCGATGGCTACACGCTCCCAGCCCAGCAGGAGGAACACCGGCCACAACACGTCGGGAAGCTGCGCCGCGACGAAGAATGTCGCGAGCGACGGACGCGGCGCGGCCCGTTTGGCCGCGAAGGCGCACGCGAAGTGCCCGATGAACATGGGAGGTCCCTCCTTCGATCAGGGTGAGGGCAGCGAGCGCCGCGCTCGGTCCAGCGCCGCCTCGGCCGCGGCGAGCTCGCTGGCGGCCCGCGCCGCGAGACCCTGCGCTTGCTCGGCGGCCGACGCCGCCTCCGTCGCCCGCGCAGTCGCCTTCGCCAGACGCCGCTCGGCTTCCGCGAGCTCGCTAATCGCGCCCTCGGCCCGGCGCCTGGCCTCTTCGGTGGCGGCACGCGCAGCCTCTGCCTGACGCCGTCGAGCCGAGACCTCGTTCTCGAGGCGTGTCAGCTCCGAACGCGTGCGCTCCTCCTCGGCCGCACGCCGCTCGACGGCGGCGCTCCGGGTGTCGCTGCCCGGGCGGCCCTCGCTCGAAGCACGCGGTTCGGGCGGCGGCGGGGCCGGAAGCGCCGCGAGGGCATCGAACCCGGGCGGGCTCAGGTCCTCGGTCAAGCGTCCCGGCTGGATCTCGTGGGCCCGGGCGCTGCCATAGAACGCCAGAGTCTCGAAGTTCGCAGCTACGCGTCGCAAGGTTGCCGCAGCGACGCTGCGGCCGTGGCTCTCGAGCGCCGCCTCCGCCTTGCGCATCGCCGCCGAGAGCGCCTCTCGCCGCTCGCGCATGGCGTCGCGCAGCTCGTTGGCCGTGGCTCCCGCCGCCTGCAGCGCGCGCAGCACGTCGCTGGCGTCGATCAGCGCGTCGAACTCGCGCCGGGCCGTCCAATAGACCTGATTGACCGCCCACGCCGAGGCTGCGGGCTTGGGGAGCGACTTGATGCGCGCGGCCGCTTCGCGGTCGTGGGCGCCGAGCTGGGCGGCGAGCGCGTTGCGTGCCGCGATGAACTGGTCGAGAGGGAGACCGTAGAGGCGTTCGATCTGCAGGTCGATGTCGCCGCTCATCTATTGCGGCCCTGCGCGGCGCTTGCGGCTCTCCTCAGGAAATTCTGCAGATTTTTCGTGGCATCCGAGGGAACTTTGGGCTGCCGCGCCCACCAAGTCCAGGCAGCGCACCGCGCCCGCGCCGCGGAACAACAGTTGCATGCTTTCGCTCAGGATACCTCATCAGGAGCGGACAGCCGGGAACCGTTCAGGTCGACTCACCTTCCCGGGAGGCGGGCCATGGTGGGCCATCCATCCCCGTGGGGGGGTTTTGCTTTTGGCCCTCCGCTCTGGGCCAGGCCAGCCGCCTTCCTGTTCTGGGTGTCGCCGCTCGACGCGCCGCTCGAGTCGCTGCCCGAGACGCCGCTCGTGGGCATCCGGATCCACGTCCCGGGGCTGAGGTTCGAGCTGCCCTCGATCCTGCCCGACATCGACCTGGACGACCTCCGGGCCCTGGACCTGCCGCTTCCGCTCCTCCAGGTGGGATACATCCACCAGGGGCGTCTGCCGGCTTGGCTGGGGCGCGACGGAGCCTTTGCGCTCAAGGACTGGCGCGGCCTGGGTCCGGTCCCGGCCGCCGTGCGCGAGCGCTTCCCGAACCGCTGAGGGGCTGGCCATGGACGCACGCTACCTCGGCATCGACGTCGGCTCCACGACGGTCAAGGTCGTCATGCTCGATGGCGCGCGGCGCCTGCTGGCGCACCGCTACCTGCGGGCCGGCGGCCAGCCGCGTCAGACGCTGCTGGCGAGTGTCGACTCCCTGGCGCAGCAGCTCGACCTCTCGCGGATCGACGGGGTGGGGCTCACGGGCTCCGGGGGCGGCCCCATCGCTCAGCTGATCGGCGGGCACCACGTGAACGAGCTGGTGGCCCAGACTCGGGCCGTGGGCGTTTTCCACCCGGAGGCTCGCACGGTCGTGGAGATCGGCGGCCAGGACAGCAAGTTCCTGTCGGTCGGCTGGGACCAGCAAACCCGCCAAATGGTGCTGCTCGATTTCGCCATGAACACGCTGTGCGCGGCGGGAACCGGGTCCTTCCTGGACCAGCAGGCGGAGCGGCTCGGGATCTCGATCGACGGGGAGTTCGCGGCGCTCGCGCTCTTGTCGAAGAGCCCGGCGCGCATAGCTGGCCGCTGCACCGTGTTCGCCAAGTCCGACATGATCCACCTGCAGCAGAAGGGCACGCCCCTGCCCGACATCCTGGCGGGCCTGTGCCTGGCCCTCGCGCGCAACTTCCGGGGCGTGATCGGCAAAGGCAAGTCCTTCACGCCGCCGATCCTCTTCCAGGGGGGCGTTGCCTGCAACGCGGCGGTGGTGCGCGCCTTCGAGGCGGCGCTGGAGCTGCAGCCGGGCCAGCTCATCGTGCCGGAACACTACCGCTACATGGCCGCCCTGGGGGCGGTCTTCGCCACGATGGAAGAGGACCAGGCAGCCAGGTTAGCGCCATTCCACGGGTTCGGCTCGCTTGCCGATTTCGTCTGCACGGCCGCGGGGGAGTCGAAGCGGCTCCCGCCCCTGGGCCCGGGCTCGCCGCTTGCGGCGCCGCGTCTTGCTGCCCCGCGAAGCGGCGGGGCCCGGATCCCCGTGTACCTGGGTGTCGACGTGGGCTCGATCAGCACGAACGTCGTGCTGATCGACGAATCCGACCGGGTGGTGGCCCGGCGCTACCTCTCGACGGCGGGCCGGCCTCTCGAGGCCGTCCGGCGCGGCCTGCTCGAGGTTGGCGCCGAGGCGGGGGACAGGGTCGAGGTGCGGGGCGTGGGGACGACGGGCTCCGGCCGGCACCTCACCGGCGACTTCGTGGGCGCCGACGTGGTGCGCAACGAGATCAACGCGCAGGCCAGGGCCGCCCTCGCCATCGATCGCGGCGTGGACACGATCTTCGAGCTGGGCGGGCAGGACAGCAAATACATCCACCTCGAGAACGGCGCAGTCGTCGACTTCGCCATGAACAACGCGTGTGCGGCGGGCACGGGCGCCTTCCTCGAGGAGCAGGCGGACCGCTTGCGCATCGACCTCCGGGAGGACTGGAGCCGCCTGGCGTTCGACTCCGCGGCACCGGCCTGTCTGGGCGAGCGCTGCACCGTCTTCATGGAGTCCGATCTGATCCACCACCAGCAGCGGGGCGCGCGGCTCGAGGACCTCACGGCGGGTCTGGCCTACTCGATCGTCGAGAACTACTTGAACCGCGTGGTGAGCGGGCGGCCCGTGGGGCAGAAGGTCTTCTTCCAGGGTGGCGTCGCCTGGAACCGGAGTGTCGCCGCCGCCTTCGAGCAGCGGACGGGGCGCAGCATCACGGTGCCACCCCACCACGACGTGACAGGGGCCATCGGCGCCGCGATCCTGGCCCGTGAGGCCGCAACACGCCGGGGCGCGGCGGCCCCCACGCGCTTCAAGGGCTTCGACCTCAGGGAGCGGCGTTACGAGTCGAGCGTCTTCGTGTGCCGGGCATGCCCCAACCTGTGCGAGGTCAACAGGGTCACGATCGGCGGGGAGCCCCCGATCTTCTACGGAGCGCGCTGCGACAAGTTCGAGGAGGCCGGCCGCGCCCGGCGCGCGCCGCTGAGAGACCTCTTCGCCGAGCGCAATGCGCTGCTGCTGGGCGATTATGCCGAGCCGGGGGCCCGCAACGGCCGCCTGCGCGTGGCCATCCCGCGCGTGCTCGTGTTCTACGACGTCTTCCCCTACTGGCGCGCGTTCTTCCGGGAGCTGGAAGTCGACCTGGTCCTGTCCGGGCCTACGAATCCCGCCACCATCCGCGAGACCCAGGAGCGCGCGGTGGTCGAGGCCTGTTTTCCGGTGAAGCTCGTCTACGGCCACGTCGCCGAGTTGCTCCAGGCAGACGCGGACTTCCTGCTGCTGCCCGCCATCATCGACCGCGAGAACGTCGCGCCAGGCCAGCTCCGCAACCACTACTGCCCCTTCATCCCGGCGGTCCCCTACCTGGTGAAGGCGAACATGGCCCTCGAGACCCGCGGCCCGCGGCCGCTGGTGTTCCCGTTGCACCTGCTCTCGGAGCGAGCGAGGAAGAAGGATCTAGCGGCGTTGGCCCCGCCCCTCGGAGTCTCCGCAAGGCGCATCGCACGAGCCGCGGAGGCGGGCGAGGTCGCGCAGCGCGACTTCTACGCGGGGCTGCGTCGGCGCGGGCGCGAAGTCCTCGCAAGCCTGGGCGACAAAGAGGCCGCCGCGGTGGTCGTCGGGCGGCCGTACAACACGAGCGACCTCGGCGCCTGTCAGGACCTGCCCTACACGCTGCGCAAGCTCGGCGTGCTTCCCATCCCCACGGACTTCCTGCCGCTCGAGTCCGCCGAGATTCGGAGTCGACACGGCGACATGTACTGGCGCTGCGGCCAGGACATCCTCGCGGCCGGGATGATCGTGGCTGGCGATCCGCGCCTGCAGGCCGTCTACCTCACGAACTTCAACTGCGGGCCCGACTCCTTCCTGATCAGCTTCTTCCGCAGGATCATGGGAAGCAAGCCGTTCCTCGAGCTGGAGATCGACGACCACACCGCCGACGCCGGGATCATCACCCGTTGCGAGGCGTTCTTCGACAGCCTGAACCTGAGGGCCGACGCGTGACTACCCCGTCCAAGACCGTCTACCTCCCGCGCATGTCCGACCACGCGTTCGCGGTGGCGGGGGCCATGCGACACCAGGGCATCTGCGCGGAGGTGCTGCCGCCCCCGGACGCCGAGAGCATGGCGATCGGACTCGACCTCTGTCGGGGCCGCGAATGCCTTCCCTGTTTCCTCTGCATCGGGGACATGGTTCGCCGGACTCGGCGGCCCGGCTTCGACCCGGAGCGGGCAATCTTCTTCATGCCTACCGGCCCCGGGCCCTGCCGCTTCGGTCAGTACCGTGTCCTGGAGCGGGAGATCCTGGACCGGCTAGGCCTCTCGGCCGTCGAGGTGGTCTCGCCGGACTCGGCCTCCTCCTACGCCCTCTTCGGCGCCAACCCGAGGCAGCTGCGCCAGCAGGCCTGGCGGGGGATCGTCGCCGTCGACCTGCTCCTGAAGCTGCTGCACGAGCATCGGCCCTACGAGACCCAGGCAGGGACGGCGGACGCGACGTATGCGAGGTGCCTGGAGCGCGTGGCGCAGGCTGCCGAGGCGGGCGGCGGGCGACGCATGACTGAGGCGATGGAGTGGAGCGCGCGGCAGTTCGCCGCGCGGCCGGCGGAGCGGAGCGCGGCCCGGCCCGTGATCGGCGTGGTGGGCGAGCTGTACGTCATGCTCAACCTCTACAGCAACGGCGGCCTGGTCCGGCAGATCGAGGCCGCCGGCGGGGAGGTCCTGCAGAGCACCTTCATGGACTGGCTCCACTTCAGCGCCTGGTCGCGCCGCACCCAGAGCTGGCTGTTGGGCGACTACAAGGACTGGCTGGCGGCGCGGTTGGTCGTTTCGTACCAGGACCACATCGAGCACCAGCTCCACCGGACCGTGGCTCCCTTCCTGCGCCAGCCGGCCGACGCGCCGATGCCCAGCATCATGGAAGCGCTGGCGCCCTACTACGATCCGGTGCTCGGCACCGAGGCCGTCGTGACCATGGGCCGGGCCCTGGACTACGCCGCCAAAGGGGTCAGCGGGATCTTGAACGTCATGCCCTTCTCGTGCATGCCGGGGATCATCGTGGGCGCCATGGCACCCCGATTGCGCGAGCCGTTCGGCGACGTCCCCTGGCTGGACCTGAGCTACGACGGCCAGGAGGAGACGAACATCCGCACACGCCTCGAGGCCTTCATGCACCAGGCCTCGCAGTTCCAGAGGCGGCGCGCGGCCCGCACAACGGCCCTCGCGGCGAAACCGAGGCGGACGAACGGCGAGATCCCTCGAGTCGAATGAAAGGTGCACGGAGGCGGCCTATGCAGACGTCTAACCCCTTCTGGAAGGAGCCCGGCACCAGCGCCCTGCTGTGGGCGACGCGCTGCCTCACCCAGGTCCCGCCGATTCGCCGTGGCCTCGCGGCGGTCGTCGAGCGGCAGGCGCGTGCCCGCGCGGCGAATCCCCCGGCGCCGCTGCGCCATCCTCCCGCCGTGGAGGCGGACAGGCTCGCGATGCGCCTCGCCCTGTTCCACTCCCTGGAGCGGGCGTTGGCCGAGAACCGGCTGAACGACGCTTCGCTGCGCGGCTTCCTGCGCTTGCTGATCTACGACATCTTCATCAAGCGGGGCGACAAGAGCGCCAAGGCACGCTTCTCCGCCGAGCACGGCTGCAACCCGCCCGACTTCCTGGTGCTGAGCCCCGGCAAGGCCTGTAACCTCCGCTGCGAAGCCTGCTATGCCAACGCCGGCCCCGCGCGCGAGAAGCTCGACTGGGCTACGTTCGAGCGCATCGTCCAAGAGGCCCACGAGCTGTGGGGGACGCGCTTCTTCGTGCTGAGCGGCGGCGAACCGCTCGCCTACAAGGACGACGGCAAGGGAGTGCTCGAGCTGGCCGAGCGCCATCCGGACTGTTTCTTCACCATGTACACCAACGGCACGCTGATCAGCGACGCGGTGGCGCGCCGCATGGGCGAGCTGGGCAACCTCAGCCCCGGCCTCTCCGTCGAGGGGATGCGCGAACGAACCGACGCGCGGCGCGGGGCCGGCGTGTTCGACGCTGTGCTCGCGGCCGCTTCGCGGCTGCGGCGCGAGAAGGTCATGTTCGGCTTGTCGCTGACCGCGACCCGCGAGAACTGCGAGGAGATCGTCTCGCCCGAGCTGGTGGAGCTGTTCTTCGAGAAGCTGGGCGCATCCTACGCGTGGATCTTCCACTACATGCCCATCGGGCGCGCCTACAGCCTGGCATTGATGATGACGCCGGCGCAGCGCTTCCAGCTTTGGCAGCGTGTCTGGCAGCTGGTGCGCGACGAGCGCCGCTTCATCGCGGACTTCTGGAACAGCGGCACGGCCACCAACGGCTGCGTCGCTGCGGGGAGGCCCGGCGGTTATCTGTACATCAACTGGAACGGCGCGGTCAGCCCCTGCGTCTTCATCCCGTATTCCCCGGTCAACATCCGCGACGCCTACGCGCGGGGAAAGACCCTGAACGACGTCTGGGCGGAACCATTCTTCGCGTCGCTGCGAGCCTGGCAGAGGCGCTACGGCTATCGCGAGAACGGCGAGCCCTGCGGGGAGTGCGGCAACTGGCTGGCGCCGTGCCCGATCAGGGACCACCACGGCGAGTTCCAGCGCATCCTGCTCGAGCACGGGCCTGAGCCGAGCGACGAGGACGCGCGCGCGGCCCTTGGCGACGCCGGCTACCACGCCGGCCTCGAGGCGTTCGACCGGGAGCTGGCGGCGCTCACGGACCCCGTCTGGCAGGCGCAGTACTTGGAGAGGAAGGGCTAACGGCCGACGGGCAGGATCGCGAGCGGCCGCTCCTCGGGCGCAAAGCCCATGACGCGGGCGACCGCGGCGTCGTCGAAGGCCCCGACTACCACGGTACCCAGTCCGAGCGCCACAGCCTGCAGCGCCACGTTCTGCGCGACGGCGCCCGCCTCGATCTGCACGTAGCGCTCGGCACGCGCCCCGTACTTGCTGGCCGTCCGCTCGTACACGGCCCCGACCACGAGGCAGGCGGGGGCGCTGCGCAGCCAGTCCTGCCCGAATGCCGCGTCGGCCAGCGCCCGGCGCCGATCGCCTCCGAGCACTGGCTCGAGAAGGTGCCCGTCGGGGCGATAGCGGTACACGCCAGGAGCCAGACCCTCCACGTCTCCAGCCAGCAACCCGAGCTCGACCGGATAGAGCGCGCCCGCGGAGGGCGCGGTGCGCCCGCCGTCCGGGGATGTCCGCCCCTGGGCGGCCCACAGCAATTGCGCCACCTCCACCAACGTCAGCGGGGCGCTGCTCCACTCGCGCTGCGAGCGGCGGCGGCGCAGCGCCTCCTCGACCGAGACGACACCCCTGGGCAGCGGCTCGGGAAGACGGATCGTATCGCTCGCGGTGGCGATCACCGGCGCCTCCTCTCTTGTCGGCGCGCAGACCAGCGCCGCGCCGAGCAGGATGCCCGCGGCCGTGGCCGACAAGGGATCCTGTCCTCTCACGGGGGCGCCTCCGACGGGCGAGCTTCGGCCAACGGGGGCGGCCTCAGCGAATGACGACGCGACTCAGACCGTAGGCCGCCGCGACCAACCCCAGGGCCACCGCGGTCGTGCCCGGTTGGCCAACCAGGGCGGCGAGGAAGAGCAGCGCATAGATCGCCAGGAAGAGACGGGGCAGGAACGGGTAGAGCGGAACACGGAACGGAGCGGCCGCGTCGCGGCCGCGCAGCCGGTGGAGCACGGGCACCATGAAGCCGTCGATGACGAGCACGAGGATGATCACGAGCGAGAGCAGAGTCTCGAAGGTCCCGCTGGCGGCGAGCGCCGCGGCCACGGCGCCCACGAGCAGTGTCGCCGTCCAGGGCGAGCCGCCGCCGCTCACCCGAGCCAGCACCCCCGGCGCGAGGCCGTCGCGCGCGAGGCCGAAGACGACGCGGGGAGTCACGAGCACGTTGCCGTTGAGGCCAGAAAGCACGACCAGCAGAGCGAGACCGGCCATGATCCCGCCGGCGCGCGCGCCGAAGATCTCCTGCACCACGTCGCCGGCCACCAGGCTAGATGTCGCGATCCGCTCGAGGGGCAGGATCTGGAGGAAGGCGGCATTCAGCAGCAGGTAGAGCACGATCGTCGAGGCCATGCCATAGAAGAGGATGCGGGGCAGGCGTACCTCTGGGTCGGCCACCTCTTCGGCGATCTTCGCGATGTCGACGTAGCCGTAGTAGGTCCAGATCAGAGACTGGAAGGCCAGCGCGAACGCGGTCGCGGCCGCGATACCAGTGGGCGCCGAGGCCAGGGGGGAGCTCCAGCCCGCGCCGCCGCCCGCGACCCCCGCGGCCAGGACCACGACGCCCAGTGCCAGCATCTTGGCGAGCGTCACCAGGTTCTGGACCCAGCGCCCCGCCGCGACGCCCAGCAGGTTGAGAGCCGTAAAGGCGGCGATCCAGAGCACCCCCAAGATCGCGGCGCGCGCCGGCGCCCATCCCAAGAGCAGCGCCAGGTACTCGCCGGCCACGACGCCGAGCGCGGCGATCACGGCCGCGTAGATGCCGAGCGCCTCCACCCATCCCACCACGAAGGCGGCGCGCCTGCCGTAGGACTCGCGTGCGAACACGTACTTGCCCCCGGCGTGCGGGTAGCGCGTCGCAAGCTCCGCGAAGACGAGCACTCCCAGGCAGCTCACCACCCCGCCCAGCACCCAGGCCGCGAAGATGAGCGCGGGCCGGCCGAGCTGGGCGGCCACCAGGCCGGGCGTGCGGAAGATCCCCGAGCCCACCGTGATGCCCAGCACGACGGCCAGGCCATCGCCGGTTCGCAACGTCCTCCGCAACGGGGAGCGGGGGTTCGGTGGGGACATGCGCGCGCGAGTATACCGCCCGGGGCGTGTTCGACCTCGAACCGCCCGGAAGGTTCGTGCTCAGCATGCGTCGCGCACTGGGCCGCTCGACGATCGGGCTGCAGTACGGGGCCGCGAGCATGAGCGTGTTCGGAGCGCTGGCGCTGGTTCTCGCAGTCTCCGGGGTGTACGGCGTGATGGCCTATCGCGTGAGCCTGCGCGAGGTCGAGTTCGGCGTGCGCCTGGCGCTTCGGGGCCTCGCGTGGCGACGTGCTGCGGTTGACACTCGGCCAGGCCTCGCGCCTGGCCGCGCTGGGGATCGCTGCTGGACTGTTGCTGGCCTTCCTGCTCGGCCGCGCGATGCACGTCGCCTTCGCGGGGGCGGTGGAATCGGATGGCGTCAGCTTCGTGGGCTTCTCGGCGCTGCTCGCGACCGCGGCCGTGCTGGCGGCCTGGCTGCCCTTGCGGCACGCCCTGGCCGCCGACCCCACCCGCCTGCTGCGAGCCCAGTAACGGCGTCGGGCGGCATCGCTCGTATCCTGGCTGCGCTAGCGTGGGGCAAACACTTCGATGAGGGTGAGGTATCTCGACATGGCGGCTACTCCAGATTGAACCGCAGCCGGGCCGCGTGCCTTCCGCCGTCGTTCTCCGTGGCATAGAAGGCGGCGGCGATCGCGCCGAGGGGCGTGATGGCGATGCCGAGCGTCTTGCCGTCGATCAGGCGCTGCAAGACGGGTTTCGAGATGGTCAAGTAGGTCTTGCCGGCATCGCCCTCGGTCACCGGCCAGTCGATGATCGTCTGTGTGTTCAGCACGCGGTTCAGCGCCTGATAGTGGCAGAGACTATCGGCCGTGACCGTCCTCTGGTCCCAGCGAGGGTCCCCACCGAGGATCTCGACGACGCGAACGATGCCGAAGTCCTTGACGTCCTCCATCTTGCGTTGCACCGAGTGCGTCGTCAGCTCGAGCAACCCGTGGCCGGCCACCCTCCTTCCGCGGTAGGCGCCGAGGTCCCAGCGCAGGATCGCGTAATGGGTGCCGTCCACCGTCAGCAACCGCAGCCTTCGCGCTCCATCCTGGACGTACCAGTCGTTTAGGTTCACGTCCGTGTTCTCGAGGTCGATCATGCTGTCGTGAGCGACCGGCACGTCCTGGGCGAAGGTCCTGGGGTCCGCAATGGGCGGGTGGTAGGGCACGGCCGCACCCTTGTCGGGGCCGGCGGTCGCGAGGTCCACGATGTCCACCCTCATGTAGTCGAGATCGACGCGGTACTTCTCGAGACCCCAGTCCATCAGCGCGATGTGCCCGATCAGGGTGTCTCCGGGCCCGGCATCGAAGCCGTGGGTCGTCATGCTGATCGTGTGCCAGCTCTCCGTGTCGGGGATGTCGAACTCCATCAGGTGAGAGTGCCAGTCGGTGGTCCGCTGGGTGAGGACCTGGAGGTTGACGCGGCGCGGGGCGTGGCTGACTCGAAGGCGCGCCTCGATGCGGACTTCGTGGCCCGGCTTCCGCAGGAGCCTGAGGTCCATGTCGGCGGAGACTTCGCGTTCGACCAGGGCCCACCAGACGCCCCGCTTGTCGGTGCTTGCGTCCACGAGGATCGACGCATAGCCGTCCCCGCCCTGGCGAAAGTCCATCGTAGCCGTTCCGTCGCCGGGGAAGAGCCGCCAGCCATTGACTCCCGCAGGGTCCGTCTCGACGGCAGCGAAGTCGTCGACGAACTGGGCCCACGCCGGGCTGCAGGCCACGAAGCTCGAGATCAGGGCTGGTAGCCACGGGTTCATCGGATCGAGCCTGCGACTCAGTGCACCGACGGGTCGGAGGGCAAGCCGGCCTTCCGGTAAAGCTCACGCCGCGCCGCCTTGTCGTCCTCGATGATCTTGTGGGCGTAGCGCGCCACGTCCTCGGCATGGGCCCGTGGCACCACCACGACGCCGTCCCCGTCGGCCGCGATCACGTCCCCCGGCATCACGAGGACGCCCCCGCAGACGATGGGGCGGTTCAGCGATTCCAGCTCGTTGCGCCCGGGTCGGATCCCGCGACCCGGACGCCGGAAGTAGAGAGGCACGCCCTCGGTCTCGACCTCGTCGAGATCGCGCGCGCTCGCGTCGGTCACGACGCCCACCATCCCCCGGAGCTTCCACGCCAGGATGTTGTAGGAGCCGATCGACCCGACGTCCGCCCGCTCCGCGTCGTCGATCACGAGAGCGCTGCCCTTGCGGAGGATCGTCTCGAACGTCTCGGAGGACAGCTTGTCGTACCAGTCGCCCGCCCACTCGTCGTACTCCTTCGTCGTGCGCTTGCCCGCCTGAGGACGGTTGGTGGGAACATAGCGAGCCGTGACCGCGATGCCGATGAAGCGGTGACGGAAGGTCTTCGAGTCCTTCCAGACGGGCCGTACCTCCGGATCCATGAGACCGACGTTCTGGAGGCCGACGGCGTCCATGCCGTCGGTCACGTCCGCTACCCGCAACCCCTCGAACAGGGCCAGCAGCTTCTGGTCGTCGGCTTCGGAGTAGGTGCTGGTCGCGATGAAGCCCCTGCCCGCCCGCAGCTGGTTGGACGAATCGGCCTCCGATGGCGTCTGGGCACGAGCGGTTGCCGCAGCGACCACGACGAGGCCAAGGGCGATCAGACGCATGGTCGACTCCATTTCAGAAGCGGGCCTGGACGTCGCGCGACGCCAAGAACTAGGGCCCGAAGGCCATCGGCCCTCGGGCCCTGGCCGTGTCGTCGGCTCGCGCGCTAGAACTCGTACCGGACGCCTGCCCGGAGCCGCCGCGACCTGGGGATTGCCGTCACCTTGCCCCACTCGTACTGGATGTCGATGTCGGTGGGCGTGTTGGAGTTGAACACGTTGAATCCGTCGCAGACGAGGTGCAGCGTCCTCTTCCCGCCGAGCTTGAAGGCCCTCTCGAGATGGAGGTCGAGCAGAGTCTGCCTGGGAAGGTAGGTCGGCTCGTCGACGGCTACGATCCGGCCTATTCCACCGGGGTCGATTGCGCCGTCCTCCGGGCCTCCCCACTGCGTGAGCTGGGGATAGGACTCCGTCAGCCACATCGGCCGTCCGCTGTGCGTCCGGAGCCGGGCGCCCAGGTCGACTTCCAGCCGGGGGACCTTGTAGGAGCCCGACAGCTTCAGCTCGTACTTGGGCGTGAAGGGCAACTGGCCATCGAGGTTGTTGATCGTGTAGTTGAGCGAGCCCATCCAGTTGTCGTCCCAGAACATCGGGCCCTCGACATTGATGTCCTGGCGCATCGTGCGGCGGCCCATGCCGGAGGACTTCGAGTACAGGAAAGACGCCAGGGCCTGCCAGCGGTCGGAGTATCTCTTGTTAACGACGAACTGGAGCCCGTGGTAGTCGCGCTTGGGCTCGATGCCGTCGAACGTCGGCATGTTCTGGACCCTGGAAGTGCTGTTGTCGATGATCCACGCGACGTCGTCAGTGTCGAACACGCCGTTGCCGTCGTAGTCCTGCTTCACGATGCTGTACAGCATCACCTGCTGGCCTGACGACGTCACGAACGGTATCCGCTCGTACTCCCACTCCTGGCCTGTCTCCCTGTTGATGGGGATGTTGGCGAAGAGGTTGATCGTGTGCTTGTAGATGTATGAAGCGCTGACCGCGAAGTTGCGCGCGATCTCCCGCTCGAAGTTCAGCGTGATCTGGTCCGTGTACTGGTCCTTCAGGTTGTCGGCCACGTTCAGCGTCCAGGAGTGATCGAGCGTCTGCTCCTCCTCGCTGATCGGCGTCAGCTCACTGACCAGCCGGGCCGCGTCACGTATCTCATCGATGTCGAGGAAGCCATCGCCGTTGGGGTCGGCCTCGCTCCACGGCACTTCGAAGATCTGGTAGACCCGTTGCAGGGGGGGCAAGTCGGGGCCGAGCCGCCGCAGGTATTCGATGCTGAGCGGCATGTAGTAGCGGCCGTACGCGGCCCGCGCGACGGTCTTGCCGTCCTCCGTCAGCAGGTAGCTCAGCCCGATGCGGGGTGCGACCGTCTTGAAGTCGAACACGTTGTCGGTCGCGGCACGGTCGCGTAGGACGGGGGGCGGGCCGTTGATCTGCTCGGGGGAGGTCACGAAGTCGTAGACCTTGCCCGTCCCGTACTTGGTGGTCATGTTGTCGAAGCGCAGGCCCAGGTTGAGCGTGAGCCGCTTGTTGAGCGACCACTGGTCGTCCAGAAACACGCCCAGGGAGTCCGCCGTGCGGACGGTCAGGAAGGGGTTGATGGTGTCCTTGTAATTGTAGAAGAGCAGCCCCGTGTCGCTGTAGTAGGACCGTAGGTAGGGGACGTCCTGCGACGAGCTGAGCGGGTAGAGGTAGTTGATGTAGTTCTGGAAGTAGCCGCCTTGCCTGTCGCCCCGCCCCTTCGTGTACTGGACGCCGAACTTGATGTCGTGCTGGCCGAGGAACCCCTCGGCGTAGTGCGAGAGGTCGGCCTGGAGGGTCCGGCGGTTCGCCTTCTGGGCGTCGACGTACGGGAACGCGCCGTTGAAGCCCCATTCGCCCAACTTCCACCAGTTGACGTAGCCGGGATGGTCGGCATGGCCATCGGGGAGGTAGGGCTTGTCCGCTTTCCAGAACCCCAGGAACTTGGCGCTGGCCGTGGTCGTGCCGCTCGGGAACCACTGCCACTGCGCCGAGGCCGTGTGGTTCACGACGGCGTTGCCGTAGCTCATCGACGTTTCCCAGTTGGGCTCCGAGCCCCAGCTGAAGCCGTTGCCGTCATTGTTCTCGTAGTGGTAGGAGAGCCAGGCGCGGTGCTCCCTGAAGGGCGCGGCCGAGAGCTTGGCGTCGGCGTAGCGGCTCTTGGACTGCTCCTCCAGCGACCAGCGCGGACGCAGGCCGGCGCTGCGGAGGTAGTCGAAGGCCCCGAAGAACCACAGCTTGTCCTTGAGGATCGGGCCGCCCAGCGTGCCGCTCGCCTCCCAGTCCTTCTTGCTCTCGCCCGCGAGCTGCTCTCCCTCGCCAACGAAGAGGAAGGGCGCCCCGAGATCCGCCCCGAGGGCGGGCTGGTTGCTGGCCGGCTTGCCGAGCAGCGAGTACAACGCCGCACTGCCGTGGAAGTCGTTGCTGCCGGACTTGGTCAGGACGTCGATCGCCGCGCCGGAGAAGCTGCCGTACTCGGCCTTCGAGCCGAGGGCCACGACCCGCACTTCCTCCACGGCGTCGTAGTTGACGTTGACCAGAGTCCCGAACGACCCGGCCTCGGGGTTGGTGGCGTTGACCCCATTGATCAGGAAGACGTTCTCGTTGGTCGCGCTGCCGTAGGCCGTGGGGCTGGGCAACGAGTTCGAGCTCGACGAGTCGAACATGCCCGGTGTCGTCAGCGCCAGATCGTAGAACGCGTCACGGCTCGTGGGAAGCTTGGCCAGCAGCTCCCTGCCGATCTTCGAGTCGATGCTGGACGTCTTGGTGTCGACGACGGGTCCCTCCGCCGTCACGATCAGGGTCTCCGTGACGGTCCCCACCGGCAGGACCAGGTCGAGGCTGACCGTCGCGCCTGCCGAGATCTCGATCTTCTCTCGCACGATCGTCTTGAAGCCGGACATGGAGGCGCTGACGGTGTAGCTGCCCACGGGCAGGTTGAGAAACACGTAAGTGCCCGTCCCAGAGGTGGTAGCGGATTTCGTGCGGGCCATCAGCGCCGGGCTCGAGATCTCCACGGTCGCCCCGGGAAGGGTCACCCGATCTTCGCCGGCGACCGTTCCGGTCAGCTTTCCTTCGTGGATGGCTTGAGCGCGAGCCGACGTCGCGCCCGCGCCGGCGAAGAGGACCGAGAAGCAGGTTACGGCGACGAGCCTTCTGGCCGCGTGCATCGTCATCACAGCCTCCATTCGCTCAGCCCGTCGCCATCCTCAGTCAGCGCGCTCGCGGACCAAGCTCGCGGGCACCGGATGCGGCGGTGGCGAGACTTCCTTAGGCAAGTTAATAAAGATTCTATGCGGCTGTCAATGCTAATCTTGCATGGGGGAATCGGCGAGGTTTCCGCTGGAACAGAAAACGTTCGTATCTGCGACACCTGTTGGAGCCGGCAGCCAGCGCGGGAGAGCCAAGCTCGGGCTAGGCCAGCCCCGACCCGGCGAGCCATGAAGGCCCCGAGATCCAGACGCGGCGGCGCGCGGCCCCTTGTGGTCGTCGTCGTTGTCGGCTTGGCCGCACTCGTGGCCTTGCTCGCCGTGCTGGCTCACCGCCCGGACACGGATCTTCGGCACACCGTGCGCCGTTTGTGGGCGCAGCGCCGGGTCGAGAAGCCCAACGTCGTCCTGATCACGCTCGACACCACTCGCGCCGACCGCTTGGGATGCTACGGCTATGCCGACGCGAGGACCCCGAACCTCGACGCGCTCGCGCGGGGCGGGGTCCTCTTCGCGCAGGCTGCCACCACCGTGCCGCTGACACAGCCCGCCCACTCCTCGATCATGACGGGCCTCTATCCGACCTACCATGGCGTGCGTGCCAACGGCGGCACGGCGCTCAGTCAGGGACACCCGACGCTGGCGGAGGCGCTCGCACAAGAGGGCTATCAGACGGGGGCGTTCATCGGCGCGTTCGTCCTCGACGGGCGCTGGGGGCTTAATCAGGGCTTCCAGGTCTACGACGACCGTTTCGACCTCGAGAAGTACAAGCACCTCGACCTGGGAGGCGTCCAGAAGCCAGCCGATCAGGTCATGAACGCCGCGCTGGCCTGGCTCGAGAGCCGCGACCAGCGTCCCTTCTTCGCCTGGGTCCATCTCTACGACGCCCACACCCCGTATCAGCCGCCGGAGCCGTTCTTCTCCGAGTTCGTCAGTCGGGGTCCGGCCGCTCTCTACGACGGCGAGATCGCGTTCGCGGACCAGCAGGTGGGCCGGTTGGTGTCGTGGCTCCAGAAGGCCGGGCAGGACCGCAACACCGTCGTCGTCGTGCTCGGCGACCATGGCGAAGCCCTGGGGAGCCACGGCGAAGGGACGCACGGCTACTTCGTCTACGACTACGCCCTGCACGTCCCATTCATCGTCGTCGCTCCGTTCGACGAGTTGCGCGGAGTGCGCGTCGACTCGCAGGTCAGCGCCGTCGACGTCTTCCCCACCATCCTCGCGCTGTGCGGGATCGACGTGGCCTCCAAGGTCCACGGCCGGTCCCTGCTGCCGCTCATGTTCAATCCGCGGACACATGCAAAAGCCTATGCCTATGGGGAGTCGATGACCCCGAACCTCCAGTTCGGGTGGAGCCCGCTTCGCTGCCTGCGCTCGGCGCGCTACAAGCTGATCCAGGCGCCTCGACCGGAGCTGTACGACCTCGCCGCGGACCCGGGAGAACAGACGAACGTCTTCGACCAGCAGCCGGCCCTGGCGCGCGAGATGGCCGGAGAGCTGGATCGACTCATCGCGGACACGAGCCGCGATGCGCCCGCGCCGGAAGCGGCGGACCTCGACAAGGAGACCGTCGAGCGGCTCGCCGCACTGGGGTACGTCGGAGCGCCGGCATCCCCCAGGCAGGCCGCCGCCTCGCAGCAGCCGCTCTCCGATCCCAAGGACAAGCTCGGGGTTTACGCGGCCGTGCTTCGGGCTGGCGAGCTGATCGTGGAGGATGAGCACGCTGCCGCCGCCGAGACCCTGGAGTCGGCCCTCCGCGCAGAGCCGCGGATGCCGCAGGCCCTGTTGATGCTGGGTGCGTGTTATTCGGAGCTGGGGCGGAAGAAAGAGGCCAAAGCCCAGTTCGATCGGGTCTTGAAGGACGACCCGCAGAGCGTTCAAGGGCTGATCGGCCTGGCCAACATCCTCCTCGAGGAAGGCCAGAGCGATGACGTCGTCACGCTCTGCAAGCGGACGCTCTCCCTCGATGACCGTAACACGCAGGCCTATGCGCTCCTCGGGGACGTCTACATCGGCCAGCACGAGCCGTCGCAGGCGCTGCCCTTCCTCGAAAAGGCCGTTGCGATTCAACCCAAGCTCACCCGGAATCGCCTGAACCTGGCCGCGTGCCTGATCGAGCTGAAACAGTTCGCGCGAGCGGAGGCGACCCTCGCGGAGATCGTCCGCGAGTCTCCGCGCTTCCCCGGGGCCCAGTTCAACCTCGGAGTGCTCTACGAAGAGCAAAGCCGACCTCAGCAGGCGCGGACGGCCTACGCCGCGGAGCTGACCAACCAACCCGCCCACTTCAAGGCGCGCTTCAATCTCGGCAAGGTGCTCTCCCGGCTGGGAGACTGGGCGGGATCGATCGAGCAGATGCGCGAAGTGATCCGGATCGCGCCGAGACGGCCGGAAGGCTATCTGTTCCTGGCCCGCAGCCTGCTGCACGAGTCCGCGCCGCTCGACGAGGTCCAGGCTCTCGCCGAAAAGGGGCTGGGGCTCGCCCAGGCTCCCGACGTCAAGGCGTTCGGCTGGTTCCTGATGGCCGACATCTTCGGCCGCAGGCGCCAGCCGGACAAGGTGAACGAAGCGTTGAGGCAGGCCCAGTTGCAAGCCGGCGCGCAGAAAGGGGGAGCTCGTCATGCGACGCGCGACGATTGAGCGCCTGGGGATGGTTGTGGGGATCTGGGCACTGATCCTCAGCTCAGCCGCGCTCTCCCAGTACCGCGAGTACTACATCCGCGGCAGGATCGTCGACACGCAGCAGCAGCCGATCCCCGGCGTCGAGATCCAGCTCCGCGACGTCGAAACCAGCCGCAGCTACCACATGAAGACCGGCAAGGACGGCGCGTTCAAGTTCGCCGGGCTGCCTCACGGAGTCTACGAGGCGACCCTCACCAAGGCGGGCTACCCGCCCACGAAGATCGAATGGAAGTTCGAGACGCCCCAGGACACGATGCAGCGTATCGACATCCCGGACGTGGTCCTCGCGTCACAGCAGCAGATCCAGGAGTTCGACCAGGTCAAGGAAGCCGAGTCGGGCGTCAAAGAGGCCGCCGAGAAGATCCGCCAGCAGGACTTCGACGGCGCGATCGCGCAGCTCAAGGGCTTGCTCGACAAGAATCCCAAGAACGCCGGCGCATTGTTCTTCCTCGGGCTCGGGCATGTCGGGAAGAGGATGTACCCGGAAGCCATTGCTGCGTTGACGCAAGTTACGGAGCTGAGCCCCGCGTTCCCCGGCGCCCATTTGGAGCTGGGCGTCTGCCACCGGCAGCTGCACGACATGCCCAAGGCGCTGGCCGCATTCGAGAAGAGCCTCGAGATCGACCCAAGCAACGCGGACGGCGCGTACAACGCCGGATTGATCCTCTTCGAGATGAACCAGATCGACGCTGCTCTGGCGCACTTCGAGCAGGGACTGGTCTCCAGGCCGCAGGATCCCGATCTCCTGGAGATGGCCGGGCGTTGTTACATCCACCAAACGCAGCTCGAGCGGGCCGTAGAGCTTCTCGAGAAAGCTCGTGCGGCCAGCACCGAAGCCGCCAAGGTCGCGTTCCTCGACGAGCTGATCGCGAAGCTGCAGGCCGAGCTGAGGTGATGCGGCCCGCGACGCCTCGATCTGTTCTACACGAGCGGCTATACCCGCGGCCTGCCCGCGATGATCTCGATGCTCTATGTCTATGGCACGCCTGAGAGACGCCGCGGCCCAGATCGCGTATCTGAGGAAGCGGGGCTACCCGATCTCCTGGTCGAGATGGGAGAGGAGCCGGATGGACGCAGCGGTCACCGTGATTCGGGGGACGCTGCGCTGGCGAGGTTGACCCGGCTGGTTCGGTTCCGACGCCCCCAGTCAGATGTTCGGGCCGGAGCGCGCGGCGCGCAGACAGCGCTTGATCGCGCGCTTTGCCTCGGGGGCCTTCTCGATCAGGTCCCACGACCAGAAGACCACCCCCGCCGACGGGGGCGCGAGCGCGGCCCGCAGGCAGGCCTCGAAGCCTGCGGCGTCGAGCGGCATGTCGGCGGGATAGTGCGCCTTGACCTGGATGCTGGGCAGGATGGGACAGGCGGCCCTCGCTTCGAGGTCCTTGACCACCGAGGAGATCCAGGCCGGATTGCGATGGAGCATGGCCGAATAGCACATCGGAGAGATGTAGTCGGTCAGCTTCGAGAGCGCGGCGAAGCCCTGGGCGACGATCCTCCTGATGGCGCCGCCGAAGTCATCCGCTCGCCAGGGCACCGCGTGAAGGTTGACGCGGAGGCCCGGCCGAACCTGCCGGGTCCGCCGGACTACGTCCTCGACCATCGAAGAGATGAGGCGGCACTTCCAGGCAGTCCACTCGCCGGGATGCCGGGCTTCGATCCAGCGGGCCGCCTGCGACGCCTCTAGGCCGGGCGGGAGGCGCAGACCGGTCTCCCGAGAGAAGCGCTCGAGGCAGCTCGCGCAGAAGCAGGTGTTCGGGATGGACGCTGGGTCGCGATCGGGCCGGATCATCTCCCAGTACGCGAAGAAGCGGATGAAGTCCAGGCTGATCCCCTCCGGCTCGAGCCGGGCCACCGTGCTGACGATGGACTCCACTCGGCGCCGGCGGTACTCGTCGCGCGAGGGGCATACGAACGCGACCCAGTCCTCCCGGGCGGGTCGGCCGGCATCGGTGATGGCGTAGAGGTCGGGGTCCTGCTTCAGCTCCTCGGGGTCGTGGAAGACCGGCTGGATCACGAACACCGCCATCTTCTTCTCGCGTGCCAGGCCACGAAACTCGGGATCGGATGCGAGGGCCTGGCTGACGAACAGGCTGTTGAAGCCGAGATCCTCGAACTCGGCGAACAAGCGGGGCATCTCCCCGACGCGCTCGTAGATCTTGATCCTACCAGCGGGTCCTTCGGCCGTTCCCTGCCAGGAGGGAACACCTCCAAGACGCTGAAATCCACCCAGAACAGGGCGGCGGTGTTCGGCACGGCGGCCAGGATCCGCTTGCCGATGGCGCTCGGGGGATCGTCGAGCCTCTGCCACCACGGGCGATCCGAAGGATAGCCGAATTGGAACGCCACCGGGGCCGGAGCGAAGGCCTTCCCCCACTGTGCGAATTCCTCGACCATGGCATCCAGCGAGGGGAGCACCTGGCTGTCGTCGACGAAGAGCAGCCCCTCGCGAACGGTGGGCGGCATCCGGTCTGGCAGCCAGTGTTTGAGGAACAGCCGGTACTGCGGGTTGTAGGAGCGCGCTGCGACCAGCCACGCGCGCGCCTCCGCGTCGCTGACCGGCTCGCCGGCATCGGGGTCGGTCGATCTATTCCATTCCACATCGACTCCGACCCCGACAACGCAGGGATGATGGCCGTAGCGTCGGAGCGTCAGGTGAATCAGCTTCTCCACGGAAGCAAAGCCCGGCTCCACCTGCAGCCATACACGATAGCCACGCTCATCGAACAGGCTTAGTGCCGCCTCGTTGCGGTCCTCACCGTCGCTCCCACTGATCAGCGGATCGGCCGAATCGGCAACGGGGAACGACAGCTCCGCGCCCCTCCCCTTGATGCGGCTGACGATCCAGATGGCCTCGGGCGTGGAACCCGGGAACCGCGCCACCATGTCGCGGCCCACCCGTGCCCAGTACGCGGGATCCGGCTCGACCTTCGGATTGAAGACCGAGTAGCGAAACCCGGCGCCCAGGGAAGCGGAAGTGCGAGCATCGCCGACCGGCTCGCGGTCGGCCAGCGGCGCCGGCGACTGGAGCCAGCCGAGCAGCTCTCTGGCGCTGACCACGCGCACTTCCGGCCTGGAGAGCGCGTAGTCTAGGAACTCGTGAAGAGCGTCGCGGCGTTCCTGAACGGTCGCGTTCGGCGGTTGCTCAGGACTGCGGTCGGCGTAGATTCCGCTGTGCAGCCCTACGGTCAGCGGGCAGCGGTTGCCCTGCAGCCGCAGGTCGAGCGTGTACTTCAGCGTGGCCAGGAACTCGGCCTTGCTCATGCCGTACTCGAACCACAGGTTCCAGTCCATTCCGGTGATCTTGCCCTGGTCGGCTTCGAAGTAGTCGTTCTTCGTCTTCATCCGCGTGCGCAGACCAGGGGCGACGCCATAGATCTCGCACAACTCGTCCGGCGGCACGATGAAGGCATACACCGGCAGCTCCCACAATCCCGGATGCTCGCGGACGAGAGGCAAACCGAAGCGCCGATGGGTAGCGAAGTTCCCGGGACTGCGGTGATCCAGCGTATACGGCCAGATGAAGCCGTGGCCGTCCTGATCCTCCTGGAAACCTTCCTCGATGCTGCAGTCGTAGACAAGCCCGGCGCGCTGCAACGCGGTCAGTGTGTGGTTCCCGTATTCGAGAAAAGGCGTGCGGAAGCCACTGAGCTGGTCCCGCGCCACATCGAGCCCGCCGGGCTGCGTCAGGTGATCGATGGACAGCCGGATTTCACGCTCCCATTCGCTCACGCTGAACTGCTTGCCGTGCGGATGCGAGTGGGTGTGCACCCCGATCTCATGGCCGTGCTCGATGGCCTCCGCCCATGACTGCTTCACGAGAGCCGGATCTTCTTCGCCTTCCGGCGTGATGTACTTCGTGTTCACGTAGAAGGAGTAATGCGGCGGCCGGCCGTCGAAGTTGCGGGCATCGCCGCTGCCGGCCGGATTCCTGCGCGAGGCGAAGAGCTCCGTCAAGTAGTGCATCCCGCCGCCTCCGCCTGAGGCCGCCAAGCCGGAGTGCGGGTTGTCGTCGCTGCCGAACGAGACGAACTGCGGAACCTGTTGAGGGCTCAGCCCGCCCGGAGGCATTCGCATTGCTTGCTGCGGACGCGCGAATCGCACGGCCCCGCGCCCCGCGCAAGCAGCCACGGATGCCGCAAGTGTCACCAGCAGAACGCGAGCCTCAAGCCGGAATCGCCGCTTCATGGCAACCTCCGTTCTAGCGGCCGGGCGGCTGGGCGCCAACGGCCGCGGTGCTGAGCGCCCCGAGCTGCTCGAGGCACAGGGCCGCCGCCCCGAGCAGGGCGATGTCCGGTCGCTCGCTGCGCTCGATCGCCAGGCGCTCCACGACGTGCGGCTGCGGGAAGCGTTGCAGCTCGCGGCGCAGGGCCGGCTCGAAGAAGGGGAAGGCCGCGCTGACCGAGCCGCCGAAGACGACGATCTCCGGGTCGTAGGCGTAGAGCAGGATCATCACGGCCGAGCCGAGGTCGCGCCCAAGGTCCTCGAAGGCCCGGAGCGCCTCGGGATCCCCCCGCTGCGCCGCCTGGCACAGCGCCTCGCCGGCGACGCCGTGGTCGCGCACCAGGCGCTGCCCGCTGCAGTAGTGCTCGAGCGTCGCGTCGCGGAACGGGATGCTGCCGACCTCGCCGGCGCAGCAGTTGGTGCCGCTGTAGAGGCGGCCGTCGAGGATCAGGCCGGCCCCGAGTCCCGTGCCGATCGTGAGGCCGACCAGGTTGCGGTACCGCACGCCCTTGCCGAAGTGCAGCTCGCCCAGGGCGAAGCAGTTGGCGTCGTTGTTCACGAAGGCGGGCACGCCGTAGCGTTGCTCCAGGATCTTCTTGAGCGGCACCTCCTGCCACGACGGGATGTTCTCCACGTTGTAGACGATCCCGTGCTCCACGTCGACCACGGACGGGACGCCGCAGCCGATGCCGCGCACGTCCCCGGAATTCACGCTGTCGATGGCCTCGAGGATCTCGTCCAGCACGACGGCCTGGGCCTGCTGCGACGAGATGGGCCGTGCGAACTGGCGGATCGCCTCGCCCCGCCTCACGGCTGCGGCGCGCACGTTGGTTCCCCCCAGGTCCAGGCCGATGACTACGTCCGCGGACGTCGCCACGGCGCTCATGCCGCCTCCTTGGTCTTGAAGCTGAGCGTCGCGTTGTTGATCAGCGGGCGCGCCCAGAAGCCGATGCCCAGGATGTAGCCGAGCGTCAGGTAGAGGAACAGCATTCCTTGCCGCAGGCCGAAGAGGTCGCCCAGCCAGCCGACCACCAGGGGCACGACCGCGCCTCCGGTGATGGCGGTGCACAGGATCCCGGAGAACGACCCGTGGTGCTTGTCCACGGAATTGAGGGCCAGCGAGAAGATGATCGACCACATCACAGAGGCGCAAAAGCCCAGCGCAGGGAACGCAACCCGGGCCACGGGGGCCGAGCCAAAGAGCGCAAAGCCCAGCGTCACGATGGCAAGCGACGCGGCCCCGATCAGGACCTTGCGGCTGTCCATCAGCTTGAGCAGCAGCAGCCCGAGCAGGCAGCCGGCCGTCATGAGTCCCCAGAACCAGCTCACCGCGTCGGCCCCGGCGGTCTGGGGGTCCATGCCGTGGTACGTGTGCAGGAACTGCGAGATCCAATTCGCCGTTCCCTGCTCGAACCCCACGTAGCAGAAGATCCCCAGCGCGTAGAGCAGGACCATCCGATCCTCGAGCAGCGCCGCGTGGGTGGCCCAGGCTCCGGCTCGTTCCTCTTCCTTCAGCTCCACCCGCGGCAACCGGACGGCGAGCACGACCGCGCACATCAGCAAGGTCGTTGCCGCGAACACCCAGTACAGGGAGACCCAAGGCAGCTCGGCGGGGACGATGCGGGCGAGCGTCGCGACGAGCGCGCCGCCGCCCACCGAGCCGCCGCTGAGCCGGCCCACCAGGTACGAGTAGATCTGGGGACTGATGAAGGACGCGAGCCCGAAGACGAGCTGGGCCATCACGGAATTGAACGCGAAGTGCTGCTCGCCACCGGCCACCCGCAGCAGCGGGTTGATCGCCACCTGGAGCATGGCCATGCCGATGCCGATCAGGAACAGCGAGGCGAGCCCGACGCCGAAGCGGGGCAACAGCGCGAAGGCCAGCGAGCCTGCGAAGGCCACGCCGAACGCCGCCGCGATCACTGCCTTCGCGCGGTAGCGCTCCACCAGCATCCCCGAGGGGATGGACATCACGCCGTAAGCGACGAAGAACGAGAAGGGCAGGAAGCCCGCGAGGCCCAGGCTCAGCGAGAAGCTGCGGATGATGTCGGGAATCAGCGGACCCAGGATGTTCGTGAGCAGCGAGATCACGAAGAAGATCAGGAACACCAAGCCGACGATCGGGTAGTTGGCTTTACTCATGGGCCCGCAGCGATCTGCTCGAGGAAGCCGCGCACCAGCTCCTCGAAGCCAGCGCGATCGAACACGAAGAAGGTCTCTTCCGAGCGGGGGCCGCGACGCAGGTAGTCCACGGCGGGGACGCGCGGATAGTCCGGGCGCCGCTGTGCGCCGGTCTCGCCGCAGCCGGACTGCTCGACCGGGGACAAGCGTAGGTCGTGCATGGACTCGAGTGCGAAGAGCTTCCGCCGCTGGAGATCTGGGTCCACGGGGTGCGAGTAGACGGACTGCACGGAAAGCTCCGGCCCCGGCCAGGGCGGCAGCGACATGACGCTGCCGGGCGGGCCGAAGGGATATAGGTTCTCGGAGGCGTGGTTGGTGTAGAGCAGGAAGACCGCGGGCCGCTTCCAGCGCCCCAGCGCCTCAGCCAAAGCCACGCTGCTGAACTGATGATCGGCGTGGCTGTCGAGCAGCGGGTGAGCGGTCACGACCAGCGCCGGCTCGACCTTGCGCAGCACGCGCTCCAGGTCCTCGACCAGGTGCCGCCAAGTGTTGGTGCGCGGCCCGCTCGGGAGCAGACGGCCGAGGTTGGCGCGACGGTAAACCGACACGTCCTGGTTCGGTCCGTACATCTCGCTCATCGGCTCGCCGGGCCTCTCGCGCATGGCCTGCAGGCGCGCGTCGAAGTACCCCAGGTTGTAGCAGCGCTCCGGCGGGATCCCTCCCTGCCAGGGGACCGTCACGCTGTCCACGGCGCGCAGGTAGCCCTTGAACAGGTACTGCTCGGCCGGGTCGCTGAAGTAGCGCTCGTAGTTCGCGTCGCCGGCGTTGCCGGAGGTAAGCGTGACGATCGTCGCGCTGCGGCCGGCGTAGAGGCCGAACGCCGCGATCTCGGCGTCGTCGGGGTGCGGGGCCAGGACCAGGATCGGACGCTTCAAGTCCAGTCGGTTCGCGTAGGCCCGGACCGTGGCGGGTCCCGGCTCGATCGCCACGCCGTGGCCCCGGATCTCCACGCCGACGCCGTCCCTGAGCTGCGAGCGGAGGCTGGTGAGGTTCAGCCAGCGCAGCCCCTGGGCCCCGGGGTCCAGGTACTGCTCGATGCGCTCGGAACCGGCGATCAGCTCCACCCAGGGTTCCTGGGCCGCCGCGGTCACGCGCACGCCGACGAGCGCGGTGTCCCAACCCCCCGCCGGCGCGACCCAGTTCCAGCGGACGCCTTCTTCCGTAGCCGACAGGGTCGCCGGCCGTTCCTCGCCTCGACCCGGGACGAAGCGGTAGCTGTCGTCGGCGCCCGCCGCGACCTCGCTGCAGAGGCCCGCGAGGAGAGCGGCCAGCACCAGGATCCGGCGTCGAGGGCGTGCCCCCACGCGTTTACCTTACGACGCGCGGCGCGTTCCACGCGCCGGCCGCCACGGCGAGGGATGCCGTGCGCCCGTCGCGCGGATACGACACCCGGACTTCCCGCTTCTCGCCGGGCAGCAGCGCGAAGTAGTTGTCCTCCCAGAAGACCGGCAGCAGCTCCTCGCCGTTCGCGGCCTCGATCAGCTCGAGACGGACCTGGAACGCCAGGGCCGTGCCCGTGTTCTCCACGGTCACCCGTGCGCCCGGTTCGGGCCCGGAATCCTCGAAGCGCGTGGCGACCGCGAGCGTCGTGGCCGGCAGCGCGGCCAGCGCCGTGAGATCGGCGTGGGTCCTGGTGGGCGTGTAGTACCACTCGGTGTTCTTCCAGTCGAGGACGTCTTCACGCGTCGAGAGCCAGTAGAAGTTGGAGCTGACAAGCCCCGCCGCCGAGTCCTCGAGACGCAACCGAAGGAAGTAAGTCGTGGTCAGGCGTTTCGGTCGCGGGACCGAGAAGACGCGCACGACGGCGTCGGGTGCGACGTCGACCGTGGCGCTGCTCGAGAACCTCGACGCGAGGGCGAGGTCGAGCAGCTCGGCCGAGACCCTCAAGCCCTGGTGGCCTTGTTGCGTGTCGTTCACCACCACGACGGAGCGGTCGTCGTAGGAGTACTGGACGTGGATGGGCTCGCAGGCCTTCTTGGTCCCGTAATAGCCGCCGCCGGGCCGCAGGAAGTAGTCGTAGAGGTGCCAGATCATCGAGGGCCAGGCGTTGTTGAGCATCCACTGGATCACGCCCGTGGCAGTGTACTTGTTGCGGGCGTAGGCCTCGAACATCGCCCGCTGGCCCTCGTAGGCGAGGGCCTGCGCCTTGCGCGCGTAGTCTTCGACGCTTCCGGCCCTGCCGTAGCGACCCTCCAAGGCCTTCGTGAACAGGCCGAGGTCCTTGAACTCGTCCCCGCCGGCGTGGAAGCGCCAGAGCTCGTTCGGCGGCCAGAGCCGGTCCTCGGGCAGCATGCGCTTGAGGCTCTCGAGCGGCGGGACTGCCGCGCCGGGACCGATCTCGGTGGCGAACCCGAAGGCGCCGCCGTGCTTGGTGTCCGACAGCCAGTAGGAGGGCGGGACGTAGTCGTAGGGGCCGCGCATCTTGACGCCGCTCGGTCCGCTCAGCGGACCGGGAGCCTCGGTGGCGTTGGACAGGACCGGCTTCGACCAGTCCAGGCTCCGCACGACGTCGAGATAGGCCTTCTCCACGTCCGCTGGCGGGGGGAAGTCGCTTCCGTTCAGCCAGGCGAGGACACTGGGATGGTTGCGCAGCCTGAGGAGCTGGTCTCGGAGGGACGCGGGCGCGACGCGGTGGTCCTCGGCGTCCCACTTGTCCCACTTCTCCCACTGGTCGCAGCAGCACCAGCCCGGCATGACCAGGATCCCGTGGCGGTCGGCCAGGTCGTAGAAGAGGTCGCTCTCCAGCTTGCCTTCGAGCCGGATCGTGTTGAGGCCCATCTCCCGGACGTAGCGCAGCTCCGCTTCCAGCCGCGCCTGCGAGGCGGGCCGGAGCAGCATGTCGGAGGCCCAGCCGCCGCCGCGGATCAGCAGAGGCCTGCCGTTCACCCTGAACAAGCGATGGCCCTTCTCGGTCAGCTCCGACGTCATCTGCTGGATGCCGAAGCGGACCTCCTGGCGATCGGAGATCGCGCCGCCTTCGTCCACGTCGAGGACGAGGGTGTACAGGTTCTGGGGCCCCATCCGGTACGGCCACCACACCCGCGGCTTCGAGATGCGCAGCCCGGGCACCTCGTCCGGCGTGAATCGCACGGTCGTGCGCTCCCCGGGAGCCAGCGTGACGGCGCGCGCGAACTGGATCGCCTCGATCGCGCCGCGCACGATTCCGTTCACGCGCTGGTCGCTGGTGTTCCACAGCTCCGCGCTGACGCTGAGCTGCGCGGCAGCCAGCGACCGCACGTCGAGCGTCGTCACGACGTGCGGGTTCCGCAGTGCGATGCGGCCGCTGTGGACCAGGGACACGTCGCCCCAAAGTCCCATGTTCTTGTCGGCCGGGGTGGGGTTCCAGTCCACCCACATGAAGGCGAGGTCGTGCGGCTCCGGAGCGAAGACCTCGACCGCGAGCGCGTTGCACCCGCCGACGCGGGCCAGGTGCGTGACGTCGAATTCGTAGCGGCGAAACGCCCCAACCACCTGGTCGGCGCCGGCGATGCGCGTGCCGTTGAACCAGACGTTGGCGCGGTAGTTGATCCCGTCGAAGCGCAGCCAGAGCGCGCGTCCGGCCAGGCCGACCGGGACCTCGAACTCCTTCCGGTACCACCAGGAGGGTTTGAAGGGGCTGTCGGCGGGCATCGGCAGCAGGGTGAACCGCTCGCCGATCGGGTAGGCCGTGCCCGGGATGGCGCGCAGGTTCATCCCGAAGTAGGGGTCCGGATGCACTCCGGCTTCGACCAGGGCGCCGACGACCGTGTTGGGGACGCTGGCGGCGGTCCAGCCCGCGGTCTCGAAACCGGGCCGGGACAGCGCATCCCCCTGGGCCGGTGTCTTGGCAGAGGACTGCACGGCCCAGCCGTGCCGCAACGGGAGCCGCCCACCCGCCACGGCTGGCTCCGCGCCCAGCAAGGCGGCGGCGAACAGCCACAGGATTGGGCGTCGCATTGGATCCCAGGCCGAGATTAGCCCGATGCCGCGGCCCAAAGCAAGACTTTTTAAAGTGACTTTAGTATTTTGCCGGGCTGTCGCAGCCGCCTGGGGTCGGGCCCCGCAGCGGACCCGGCGGAGCCGCGGCTGGCCGCCTGGTGATCCCGTTGCCAAGCGCCATGCGACTTTCGTAGACTGTCTTCCGAAGATGCCTACCGAGGGCCCACGCCACGCCGCGCACCTGCGCGGGCTGAACCTCGAGCGGGTCCTGGCCATCGCCATGGACCGGACCGGACCGCTCACACGCTCGGAGCTGATCGGGGCCACCGGTCTCTCGGCGCCCACGGTGGGAAGTCTGGTCTTGCAGCTCATGCAGGAAGGGCTGCTGCGCGACCTGGGGACCGGCCCCTCGCGCGGGGGGCGGCGCCCCTCCTTCATGGAGTTCAACGCGCGCCACGGCTTCGTGGCGGCAATCGACCTCGGTCCGACCCGAACGCGGCTGGCCGTCGCCGACCTGCGGGGCGAACGGCTGGCGCACCGCTTGATGCCGACGCCGCCGGGCCTGGGCCCGAAGCCGATGCTGTCGAAGCTCGCCGGCGCAGTCAAAGCCCTGCTGCGGGAAGCGCACCTGCCGCCCGAGCGCCTGCTGGCGGTCGCGGCCGGCGCCCCGGGGGCGGTGGACCGGGACCGAGGCATGGTCGTGGCCTTGGCACCCAACCTGCGGGGCTGGTCGCAGGTGCCGATGGCGCAGATCCTGAGGCGGGCGCTGGGGGCGCCGGTGGTCGTCGAGAACGACGTGAACCTGGCGATTCTCGGGGAACGCTGGCGCGGTGCGGCGCGTGGACACGACACCTGCGCCTACGTCACCGTCGGGACCGGCATCGGCGCGGGCATCGTGGTGGACGGCGAGCTGCACCGCGGCCATCACTCGTTGGCCGGCGAGATCGCGCTCATGTGCATGGGCCCGCAGTACGTCGATGTGGACTTCGGATCCCGGGGCTGCCTCGAGACCTTGGCAGGCCTCAAGGCCGTGGCGGCGCGCTGGTCCAAGGCGGGCAGGCGCGACCGGAACGGCTGGGTCGCGGAGCTGATCCAGGCGGCGGAGTCGGGCGACCCGCAGGCCCGCGCGATCGCCGACGAGACGGCCGCTCTGATCGGCATCGCGACCGCGAACCTGTGTCTCGTGCTCGACCCGTCGCTGGTCGTCCTGGGCGGCGCGCTGATCGCCCAGGCCCCTTCCTTGATCGAGGACGTGCACCGCATCGTCGACCGCATCATCCCCATGTCCAGCCGGATCGTGCCCTCCGAGCTGGGAGAGGAGGCGCCGCTCTGGGGCGCGCTCCTGGTGGCGAACCAGGAGGCGCGCGTGCGGTTGCGCCAGCGGCTGCGCGAGGCCCGCGTGCCCGCGTGAGCTAGCCCAGCTCCTGCTCCAGCTCCTCGACCAGCGCGACGTAGTGCTTCATGGCGTCGTTCCTGGGGAGGCCCCTGCGCCCGGCCCAGGCGTCGTACTTGGCGCGCCCCTTGAGGTCGAGCATTCCGGGCCGCGAGCCGGAGACGTCGCCCTCCACCGCCTGTTTGTAGAGGCCGTAGAGGGCGAGCAGCTTGTCGTTCGGCGGGCGTGTCGGCAGCTTCTGGACACGTCTCTGCGCGTCGGCGAACCGATCCTTAAGCGGCTTCTCCCTAGTCGCCACGCTCTCCCCCCCTAGAGGGTGTAAGTCACCTTCGAAAGGCCCGGCGGCGCGTCCGGCGTCCCCCCGCGCGCCAGGCTCAGGCCCAGGGCGAACAGCTGCCCGGGGACGACCGCCACGATCGGCGAGAGCCAGTCGGGGATGCCTTCGGGCAACGGCAGGGCCACCTCGGCCGCCCCCAGGATCTCCCGCCGCTCGGTGATCGCGAAGAGCGGCGCGCCCTTCTCCTTCGCGAGAGCGGCGACGCCGTCGAGGTCTTCGAACGCGCGGCCCGGGGCCACGACCAGGATCGGCAGCGCGCGGTCGGCGATGGCCTTGGGCCCGTGCAGGAAGTCGGCGGACGAGTAGCCGTCTGCCATGACCCCGCTGGTCTCTTTCACCTTCAAGGTGATCTCGAACGCCGTCGAGAGGTTGTAGCCACGGCCGACCACGATCAAGCGCGTGAGCGCGGCGAAGCGCGCGGCCGGGCCCACACAGGACAGGTTCAGATCGATGGTCCGGGCCACCAGCTCCGGCAGGGCGGCCAGCTGCTCCCAGCCTCCTGCGTCGAGGGCCGCGCTGAGCATGGCCAGCGCCATCAGCTGCGCGGTGTAGGTCTTGGTCGCGGCGACTGCGCGCTCCTCCCCCGCCAGCAGCGGGAAAACGAGATCGGCGGCCGAGGCCAGGGGCGACTCCGGAGCGTTCGTGATGGCCAGCGAAATGGCCCCCTGGCTGCGCGCCGCGCGGACCACCTGAATGATGTCCGGCGACTGCCCTGACTGGCTGATTCCGACGACCAGCGCATCGCGGAGCGACGGCGCCGCGTGGTAGTGAGTGAAGACCGAGGGCGTGGCGAGCGCCACCACGAGCCGGTTCCGGATGCCCAGCAGGTACTGGCCATAACGGGCGGCGTTGTCGGACGAGCCGCGCGCCGCGAGCACCGCGAAGCGCGGCGCCCGGGCGCGGATCCGTTCCGCGACGGCCTGCGCCGTTCCGCGCCCCTCTGCCAACAGGCGCTGCAACGTGTCCGGCTGCTCGCGCAGCTCCGTCTCGAACCAGGTGCTCACGCGGCCCCCATGATCGCACGCGCTTCGAGGCAACCCGCGCGGCTCCGAGCCGGCGCGGCAGTCCCCTGGAGCATGCCCGGCCTAATACAGCAGCGGCGCGAGCTGCGACAGGATCAGCTCGGCAGCCAGGCGGTGTCCCTCGCGCGTGAAGTGCGACTCATCGGCGAAATAGGCGGGGCGGTCACGGAACGCCGTGTAGACGTCGATCACGGGTGCCTTCTGCTCGGAGGCGACCTCGACCGTGGCGGCGTTGTAGTCGGCCCCGACGTTCTTCCACCAGAGCGGATGGTTGGCCTCACCGACGTACGGGCGGGTCAACAGCACGACGGCGGCCTGCCGCTCGCGCGCCAGCCGGATCATTGCGGCGAGGTTCTGGCGGTACTCGGCGAGGCCCACGCGGCGGCCGAGCGGCGCAGCGGCTTCAGGAGTGACCAGCCGGTCGCGCACGGCGATCATCAGCTCGGCCAGTCGCCAGCGTGCCAGGCGGTCCAGCAGCGGGGAGATTCGGACGCGCCGCGAGAGGTACTCGCGGTCCGAAACCGCGACCGCGTGAGCGTCGTTCGAGCCGAAGCTGATCAACACGATGTCCGGCTTCAGCTCGAGGGCCCGGCGCAGGCGTGGTACGCCCTGGTAGGACGAATAGCCCCACACGCCCGCGTTGACCACGACCGCCGGCACGCCGCGCGCGCGGGCCTGCTGCTCGAGGTCTGCCGGCCAGTTCGCACCCTCGGGGCCAGGCCAGCCCAGCGTGTTGGAATCTCCGACCGCCAGGATCCGCAGCTCGCCCCGGCCCTTGTCGGGCGGCAAGTCGCGGCCCCTGTAGCCCAGCGCATTGAAGATGTCGTGACGCTTCTTGGGCGCCCAAATCGTCTCCGGGTCGTAGCTGAAGCTCTGGTCCTCGAAGAGATGGTACTGCCGTCGGTCCATGCCGGCCTGACGTTTGATGGCGAGGGGCGCATAGTGGTAGCCGAACAGGCGCAGCAGCCCTTCGGCCAGCAGCAGCGAGAGCGGCAACGATATGGCGAGGAGGGCGAGAGGCGCGAGCCGAGATGCCCGCGCGGCGGCCGGGGCTTGTGTCTGGCTCACGGCTGCGAGACCTGTGCCGCGCGCGGGGCCGGCGCCGCTGCCAGCGAGCGGCCGAGGTCAGCGTGCCCTCGGCTGGCGGCGATGCTGGCCGCGGTGCGGCCAAGGGTGTCTGTGTCGCCAGGGTGCGCGCCCGCCCCCAGGAGCAAGCGGGCCAGCGACGCCTCTCCGCGCCCCGCGGCAAGCATCAGCGGGGTGACGCCGTGTGGGCTGCGGACGTTGGCGTTGGCGCCCGCACGTAGCAGCCTGACCGCCACGGCTTCGTGC
>Ga0214473_10001246_pt1 | contig 34151 bp, 22 predicted proteins | sample RVTome_7_FD_203509 | JGI IMG/M metagenome (GOLD analysis project Ga0214473, IMG submission 203509) | Soil microbial communities from uranium-contaminated site in the Upper Colorado River Basin, Wyoming, United States - RVT98D197 | ecosystem: Environmental > Terrestrial > Soil > Contaminated >... | reverse complement strand
CGGTGTTGCGGGCTGCTCCGCCGGTTCCCAGGCTGTCGAACCTTCCGCCCCCGCCGAAGCCGGCCCAGAACTGCCAAGCCGGGATTTCGACCTCGAACTTCCCAGTCAGCTCCACCGCCCGCTCGACCGGCTCCTCGCCGAAAACAGCTTTCAGGTAATCCAGCCCCACGAGCCGGACCCGGTCCAGGTCATTTCCCATTTTTCGCTCCATCAGCAAGAGTGTCCGCCAAAGACTTTCCGGATTTACCGAGCATATCCAGGAAACGCTCCCGGTACGAGGCGAGCCCGGCGGCGATTCCAGCGGTGAAAGGCTCCTGTTCCCGGCAGGAAAGGCCCAGGCCCTCGAGGTCCACCTGCTCGGGATGGACTCCCAGGCAGGCCGCCTTACCGGCCACGGCCGCGCCCAGCGTAGTGGTCTCGCTCACCTGGTTTTCCCGATTGTCGTACAAGATGTAAACTTTTCTTCCGCTGATTGTGGCTGTTAGGCGGCCGAAGTAAGGGTCTTTCGAGCCACCGGCGGTCAAAACCACCGGCGTCTCCGGGTCCCGGCAGACCATTTCGATCTGTAAGGCGGCGGTCAAGGCCACGCAGAGGTCGGACACGATGTACGCAGTTTCCCTGTCCCCGAAAAAAGCCGCCCGGTTGACGATCTCTCCCTCGAGCCAGGGAAAAGGGCCGGTGTGATGGTTCTGAGGGTCGACATTGGGCAGGACGAAACAATCGGCTGCGGCCAGCACCTTTTCCAGCCGGTCCTCGCTCAAATCTTCCCCGGACGGGAAGCTTCTTTCTCCAAGTAGTCCCTCCAGATATTTGAAATCTCTGCCCCCGCCGTACATCGAGGTCACGACCGGGAAACCATCCACCGTGCCCTGCACGATCACCGACCGACGGTAGCCGTCGGCCGGCAATTCGGCCCGGCCGCCGATCGCTGAAACCATGGTCCAGCTTCCCGCTTCGAGGTGGATCACGGGCCGGCCGGCCCGTTCGGGGAACGCCCGCTGGCAGGCGGAGACCACCGGGAGATGGGACAGGCAGGTGTCGTGGCCTCCCGGCACCACCAGGGTCTCCGGGGCCAGGCCCAGTCCGGCGGCCTGCCGCCTGGAAACTGTGCCCAGCGGCCGGTAGACTGTCGACGGATTTTCCGGCACCAGCCTGCGGAATGACTCTATCCCGGCGCTCGCGGAGCTGAGGCTGCCGGGCGGCAGGTTGATGTTTCTGGCCCCGCTATGGCACATCCAGTAACTGTGCTCGTTGCCGGCCAGGCGCGTTGCCTTCAGGTAGTCCAGCCCCAGGAAATGCCCGGCCAGCAAGGCCCCGTAAACCGCGAAACATTCGGCCCTTTCCAGCACCCCGGGCCGCTCCAGCTCCTCGAACAGAAACCTTTTCAGCAGGGTCAGGCTGCCCGGGTAATCCCTCACCGAGCCGGTTTCCCGGAAAAAATCCTCCGCGCTACCGGCCAGCTCGCGGAACCGGGCATCCACCCGCTCCGGGTAATTCTGGGTATAGGCCAGGGTCAGGCCCCGGCCCGGAGCCTCGATAAGTGAACCGTCCCTGCCGACCAGGCCGCCGGAAGCGCCCCGGGCCGCCGGAGCGATGACTCTGGCCTTTTTGTACTTCCCCGGCAGGCCGGAAATGACCCTCTCGTACCAGGCGAACTGTTCCCCGGTGGCGTTGTACCTCAAGCCCTCGAAATCGGCCGCCGGAGTGGCGGCCACCCTGGAGAACAGGGGCTTGAAAGTGTGGAAATCCAGTACCTCGAGCTTGATGTTCGAGGCGCCGTCCACCGGTACGATTATGGTTTCCATACGCCGGGCTCGCGTGTCGGTCTCAGGTCCCGGTTACAGGGCTGCCGCGCTCTTGAAAAGGTAATCCCCGGATTCCACGCGGAACACGGTGCGGTCGCCCTGCCGGCCAAGCGGAGTCACGCCCCCGGCCTTCGCCGCCTCGATCCCGCTTTCAGTCACCGAGGCATTCTCCGGGCAGGGGAAGTAAACCGTGGCCCGGGTGTTGGCCGGAATAGTGACAGCCAGTTCGAGCGAATCGCCGGACAGCGTCCAGCGGCTCCCGATCTTCCCCCGGATCGACTCGTACTCCGCTCCCGCCTCCGTCAGGCCGCCTCCCGGACAGGGACGGATGATTATGCTCTTATATCCAGGCTCCCCGGGGTCCAGATCGATGCCGGCCACGTCGGCGAACAGCCATTCGCCCACGGAGCCCAGCGAGTAGTGGTTGAACGAATTCATACCGGGGTCCTGGAAGCCTTTCTCCTTCGTCCAGCCGTCCCAGCGCTCCCAGATGGAGGTGGCGCCGTTGACTATCGGATAGAGCCAGGAGGGGAAAGTTTCGTTTCCAAGCAGGCGATAGGCGATATCGGTGCGGCCCAGGCCGGTCAGCACGGGGTTCAGATGGCGGACTCCCAGGAAGCCGGTGGAAAGGTGCCAGTCTTTCTGACGGATACTTTCCACCAGGTGTTCCCCGGCATTGGCCCGCAGATTCTCCGGCAGCAGGTCCATGTAGAGGGCCAGCAGGTAAGCGGTCTGGGTATCGCCCAGGATCCGGCCGTCGGCGGCAACATAAGCCTTCTGGAACGCGGCCCGGATGCCCTCGAACATATTTTCGTATTTTTGGCTGTCCTGGCTGCGGCCGATCGCCTGGGCCATCCGGGACATCAGCCGGGCGTCATAAGCCCAGTAGGCGGTGGCCAGGATTTCTTTCGGCGTGTCCGCGGCTATCGAGAGCCAGTCCCCGTAGTCGCTGCCCCGCTCGTTGAGGCGGAGCAGGTCGGGGTTGGCCTTCAGGACGTAATCCAGCCAGCGGGTCATCGATTCGTAGTGCCTCTCGATTATCCGCGTGTCGCCGTAAACCAGATAGACGGTCCAGGGCACGATGATCCCGGCATCGGCCCAGCCCGCCGCGCCATAATGTTCGGTCATGGGCGGGAAACGCGGGCTGATTTCCGAATAAGCCCCCTGGTCCGACTGCCCATCCTGGACATCGTACATCCACTTGTTGAAAAAGGCCGCGACATCCTCGTTGTAAGTCGCGGTCCGGATGAAAATCTGCGCATCGCCCATCCAGCCGAGCCGCTCATCCCGCTGCGGGCAGTCGGTGGGGATAGAGATGAAGTTACCGCGCTGGCTGCGGACGATGTTGCGCCAGAGCCGGTTCACCATCGGGTTGGAGCACTGGAAACTCCCGACCGGCGGAGTGTCCGAATGCACAACGCAGCCGGTGACCGCCCTCCTGTCCGGGACGCCCGGGTAGCCGGTTAGCTCCACGTACTGGAAGCCGTGAAAAGTGAACCGCGGCTGGTAAACTTCCTCCCCGCCCCCTTTCAGGACGTAGGTGTCGGTGGCTCTGGCTTTGCGCAGGTTCGTGGTGTAGATAGTGCTGTCCGAGTTGAGCCGTTCGGCGTAGCGCAGGACGACCTTGTCTCCGGCCCGGCCATTGACCTTGAGACTGGCCCAGCCGGCGATATTCTGGCCCAGGTCGAAGACGTAAACTCCCGGTTTCGGCTGGAACACCGCCACCGGCTCGATCTCCTCGGTCACCTGCACCGGCTGGGAGGGCTGGGCCACCAGGGGAACCTCCGGCCGGCCTACCACCGCAACCTGGTTCCAGCCGCTGTCAGCGAAGCCGGCCGAATCCCAGCCCGGCATCTCCCGGCGGGCGTCGTAGCTTTCGCCCAGCAGAAAATCCGCGGAGAGGATAGGACCGGCGGCGCAGCGCCAGGAGCCATCGGAGACCACGGTCTGCCGGGTTCCGTCCTGGAACTCGACTTCCATCTGCAGCAGCGCGCTGGTCCGGTCGCCGTAGTTCGCTCTTTTTTCGTACCAGGCCAGATATCCGGCGTACCAGCCATCGGCCAGCACTACTCCAAATGCGTTCGCGCCCTGGGCAACCAGGCCGGTGACATCGTAGGCCCGGTACTGGATGCGCCGGCGGTAATCCGTCCATTCCGGGGCGAACAGGTCGCGGCCCACGCGGCCGCCATTGAGGTAAAGCTCGATGATCCCCCGGGCGGTGACGTAGAGGACCGCGCGGCTGACCGGCTTATCAACGCTGAACTCTTTCCTGAGCCAGGCGGGCGGCGGCCCAGGCGGCAATTCCAGGTTTTTCCCGAGGTCCCCGCTTTCCGTGACCCCGGCCGTCATCCCGATCCAGTCGCCCTTCCAGTCCGAACCCTGCAACAGCCCCATGCTCCAAGAGGCGGCCGGGCTGAATTCTGTCTGTACGCCATCGGCATCCCAGGCGCATGCTTTCCAGAAGCAGGCCTGGCCCGAGGCCGGCGCCTGCCCGCCGTAAACTATCTGGGCGGTCTGGTCTCCGCTCACCTTGCCGCTGTCCCAGAGATCGCCCTCGTCCCGGCCGAGTTTTTCCCGGCTCGAAGAGACCAGGACCCGGTAAGCAGACTGTTTCTGTCCCCGCCGGGCAGACTCGAGGACCCAGCTCAGCCGCGGCTGCGGCTCGCCGATACCCACCGGATCGACCAGGTACTCGCACCTGAGACCGGTGACGCGCATTTCGGATTTTTCCCTTCCGGAACAGGCCGCGGCCAGCAAAGCCAGCCCGAAGAGCGGAAACAAGAGATGTCTGTCCAAAGTGGCCTCCCTGTAACATTGAGCTTATTTCTACCCGGAATCCCCGATGGACTGCACCGGGGAATAAAGAGTAACCGTGGCCCTGCGCCCGCAGTCAGCGAGGGCGGACTTTCATCCAGAGGGGGGCGAAAACGAACCAGCAGAGCATCCCGGCGAACATCAGCTGCGTATGAGCTTTCCAACCGAGCAGCCCGTGAAATAATAAGATCGAAGGCAGCAGGGTCAGGCCCAGGCCCGCCAGGGACAGCACGACAGCCGGTACTCTCATCTCAGACCTCCGCCGGAACTTTGCCCGGGGCGAATCTTTTCTGCTGGACGAAGCTCAGCAGGATATAGAGGACGACCACGATAAACCAGCCGGGAAGTCCTTTGAAAAAAAGCTCCAGGGGCAGCCACCAGAGCACAGCCAGGGTCAAAAGCCAGCTCACGGCCGCGGCCCAGTTAAGAGGCGATCCGGTTTCAGCGGAAAAATCGCTTTTCAGCCCGATCCGGGGCAGAAGCCAGAAATCGGCGAAAATCACCGCGCCCATCGGCATGAGAACCAGGCCGTAGAGCGCGACGAAATCCAGGAGCCTCATCACCAGGGCCGGAAAACAGGCCGCAACAGTGGTGACCGCCCCGGCGGCCAGGGTCACTTTCCAACGCTTCCAGTCCGGCGTAGCGACCTGCAGGGCCAGCCCGGCCCGGTAGAGGGTGGGATTAGCAGTGGTCCAGCCGGCGACTACCACGCAGACCGCGCCGGTCACTCCCGCGCCCAGGTAGGCGATAGGCCCCGGCGCAACGGACCCTCTGGCCGCCGCGCAGAGTATCCCCGAACAGATCCAGGCCGCGTAATGGCCGAAAAACATCCCGAAAACGCTGGCGAAACCGTACTGCCACTTCCGGGCGAAACGCAGAATGGACAGATCGGCCATGCCGATATGCATGGCCATGTTGCAGAACCAGGCGAAAAACATGACGTGCCAGAAAGTAAATTTGGACTGGCCCGCCGCCGGGACGCCGGTCCAGATCTTTTCATTGGCCACCCGCCAGAAATCACCTGCCGAACGGCAGCCCAGTTCGGGCAGCACTGCGATCCCCGCGGCGACGAATACCAGGAACATCCACGGCGAACAGACCTTGGAGAAGTGCGCGAATTTTTCGAAGCCCAGGATTGCCAGGCCGGTGACTGTCAGGCCGACCAGCAAGACAATCAGCACCCAGCTCAGGCTGTTCGGATACATATCGTTCAGGCCCGGCATGGGCATATTGAACGGCAGCCCGACCGCGGTGGCGGATACGGCGATCATGGCGCCGGCCAGGAAACAGAACATGAGGGCGTTGACAATGCTGTAGAGGGCGGTGAGGTAGGGGCCGCAGATTTTCCTGAGCTGCCAGTAGAGAGTCAGCCGGGTCCTCACGGCGATCGGAGCGCAGAGAAAGGCCCAGCTCAGCACGGCCAGAAGGTTCCCGGCGGCCAGTCCCAGGAAGAGGTCGCCGGCGGTGATCCCGTGGATCACGAACAGCGGCCCGATCACGAACTCGGTCCCGGCTACGTGCTCCCCAGCGTACATCCCGATAAAATTCCCGATCCCTTGCAGGTTTCGCTCCTTGACCGGCTCGCGATCGAACTCGTAGAGCGAATCCAGCCTGTCGGTAAGTCCCGCCTTGTTCACGGAGGTCATATGATCGAGGCCCCGCGGAGCCGGTTGTCAGGGGAAAATACACCGGGGATGAAAATTTGGACAAAATTAACCCGGATAATTAACGAACTTCCAATTCAAGTCAGTTAAAATCAATCCCCCCTGCCCCCCTTTGCCAAAGGGGGGGAGCAGTGGGGATTTTCCCAAAAATATCTGCAGAATCGATTTTTATAAATCCGAGTGAGAAGACCACGATCAGGCCACCGGGGAAAAATGGCGGCAGCCGTTCCCGTCCCCGGCCGGAATCGACTGCACGGAGTCATCACTTTCCCCGGGCCATGTCGCGCCCCGCCCGCCGAATTCTCGGAGTGGTCTTGCTTCCGTGTATTTTGAAAATGCCGTCTATCTGTTCACAGGTAAGCTTTATCGCCCCGCCCAGGGGTTCGGCCAGATAGACGATCCGGGCCGTGTGTTCCAGGCATTCCATCCGGTGGTAGGCTTCGAGCACGTTGCGGCCCAGGGCCAGCGCGCCGTGGTTGGCCAGCAGGAATACTTCGTGACGGTCGAGATATTTTTCGATCCGGTCCGCCAGCTCGCTGGTTCCCGGAGTACCGTAGGGCACCAGCGGTACCCGGCCCAGGGACAGCACCGACTCCGGAAGCACCTCGCTGTCAACAGTCCGGCCGACGGCGGCATAGGCGGTGGCGTGCAGCGGGTGCGCGTGGACCGCCGCTTTGACATCCGGCCGTTTCTGGTAAATCCGGCAATAGATCCTGATCTCGCTGGTCACCGAACGATCCGTGCCCTCCAGCAGATTGCCGTCCAGGTCTGTAACTACCAGGTCTTCCTCGGTCAGGAAACCCTTGCTCATCCCGGAGGGCGTGGCGACGATCCAGTCCTTGCCCGCCCTGACGGTCACGTTGCCGTCATTGGAGGCCACCATCTCCCGTTCGTAGAGACGCCGGCAGACGTGCAGAATCTGGCTTTTTATCTCTTTCAGGGAATCCATCCTCACTCCTGGTGCACCGCAGGTACTGCCGATAATCCTGTAAGGGAAAACGGACAACGGACTGAATATAAAATCAATTGCCGGTTTATGGAAATTTTATCGAGGACTGGCAGGCAAAAATGATGGAAGGCCGGAGCGGGAGAATTGAAACCGCCTGACTTTCCCAGTGAGAGAAATGCGGTAAGTCAAATCCCAAGGGCGCACACTTGGGTGCGCCCCTACACCAGATTTTGTGCGTGTAAGCTTGAATTGTCCACCTGGTGCAGTGCTTGTCTTCGCCTTTTGACCTTGAGCAGCGGACTCGATTATCCTCGCCGCCCCGCAGCCGGCGGTTCACAGCACCGATTCGACCCACTGCACGGTAAGTTTCAGCCTGTCCTCAGCGCTCGTGTAGGCGCGGACCTGAAACTTGCCGGCAGCTTTGCGGTTCCGGTAGCACTTCGAGGCGAAATCGTACTGTTCGAGGGCCTGTTTCGTGTCCACCAGCCGGCCGTTCTTGTCCAGCGGGTCGAGGGAGGTGAAGGCCCGCGGAGCCAGGCTGCCGGCCACGTGGAACAAGTCGTGGCTCGCCAGTACCCTGGGCAGGAAATCGATGAAATGCCAGGTGTAGAGGCCGGGCCGGGTCAGCTCGCTGAAACTGACCAGGGAGCTGTCGGCCAGCACGCCCTTCACCCGGCTGTCCAGGGCGGCGGCGTAGAGGGCCTGGGGGCCGCAGGACGAACGGCCGATCAGGGCCACGCCCCGGTCCCGGTCGACATCCGGCCGCGAGTACAGGTAATCCAGGCAAGCGCCCAGGTCGAACACCCGCATGGCGAAAATCGAGCGGCCCAGCTTCAGGCCATCGTAAGCGATACTGGCCTGTACGCCCAGGGTCTGGGCCATCAGCCCGCCCACCCCGTCCCGCTCGGAATTGGACGCGGTGACCCGGGTTTCACCGTAGCCGCGCAGGTCCACGGCCAGTACACCGTAGCCCAGGGCGGCCAGCCCCTGGGCCAGTTTCCCGCCATCGGCGGTTTTGCCCCGGGGGTCGGCCAGGATGACCGCCGGGGTCACGGTTTTACCCGAGGGCTTGAAATAAAGGCAGGGCAGATAGACATCGCTTTCCGAATAGAGGGCCAGCTTTTCCACGGTCAGCCCCACTTCCGACTTACTGCCCAGGTGCTTGACTACGGGCAGGCCCTCCCGGACCGGGTTGTCGAGCAGCTCGCGGATCTCGGCGGATAGCTTGGCGCGGAACGCCTCGAATTGCACGTCGTCAGACGGCGCTTCCGGCCGAGGCAGAATCCTGCGGGCCTGGCCAGCAGTCCACTGCTGGACCGACTTGCCGCGCTCGCGGACGATGTTGCCGGTGGCGGTGCACCAGAGGTCCTGCTGTTTTTCGAGTTTCAGTTCGGGCTCCTCCCAGCCGTCCTGCCTGCCGTAGAACCAGAGGTCGAACCACTGGTACATTTTTTCACGGCTGAACTTGAAGAAGCCGTGGGGCCATTCGGTTTCCACCAGGCTCATGCGCTCGGCATGGCCCAGGGTGCGGTACAAAAATTGGGCCTGGGTGAAACTGGCCAGGGTGCCCCGGCGCACGCCCTCGCGCGATTCGATAAGGAGCCGGTAGGGCCTGGGCCAGGCCAGCATCATCAGGTCGGCCATGGTTATGGCATAGGGAACCATCCGGGGCCGGTTCTGTTCGCCGTCGCCGATTCCCAGGCCGCCCAGGCCCAGCTCCGGTGAATCCACCGTGCCGTCCGGCACCGCCGCCTTGATCCGCTCATCCAGCGGTACCAGATGCACGGTCTCCGTGCCCCCGCCCGAATTGCCGGTGCAGCCGATCCGTGTCGAATCTACCTCGGGCCTGGATACCAGGTAATCGATACCCCGGACAGCGTCCCACATCCGCACGGCCATCAGGTGCTTGCCCATCAGGAACAGCGGATTGGCCAGCAGGGTGTGCTCGATCACCGGCTGCTCGGTAACCAGCGAGCCGTCTTCTTTGAAATAATCGCAGCGCTCGCCCTGGCCCACCGGGTCTAACAGCAGGACCACGTAGCCTTTCTGCACCAGCCCCAGGGCCGCCGAATGGTATTCCCCGGCCGTCTTGCCCTCATGCCAGTGCCCGCAGGGGAACAGAATCGCGGGGTAAGGCGGACTCCCCTGCTGAGGCACGTAGAGGTTGGCGGTGACCAGGATTCCGGGTGTGCTTTCGTAGATCACGTTTTCGATCCGGTAGCCGCCCCGGTCGATCGACCGGAAGATTTCCGCGTTGAGCGGGGTGCGCTCGGGGAAAGGCAGGCCCAGGATCGTCCGGTAATCCCGCAGGAGCCTCTCTTTGTAGGCGTTCCAGTCACGCTCGTCCCTGATCCGGGCCACCTCGACTTCCCGCTGCCAGTTGCGTTCCTGGGTCTGCCGGCTCAGGTGCTTGAACAGCATGATCGACTGGTCGGCGAATTCATCCTCCACCGGCAGGACTTTATAAATATCGGCTTCCTCGGCTCCGGCCGGACCGGTCCAGACAGCCAGCATCAGGAATGCGGCGAGAAAGGCTCTCAGGGTTTTCATGGGCACCTCGCGGGTGGATGGCCAGGCGTTTGACCACAGGGATATAAAATGGTGGATTTATGTAAAAAGTTATCTGTACTCCAATATTGCACACTCCGCCCCGGGCGAAGACGAGGTTCGCCCCTACGGTCCGGCCTTTCTACTGTAGGGGCGGACCCATGTGTCCGCCCCATTGGCATTGAGGCCGTGCGTGGCAAATGTGCAATCCGTGCCCCATCCGCGGTTCTGAATCACGGATTGCACAGATAAAATACGGATGTCACGGATCCGCCCCACCCCACCCCGGGCGAACACGAGGTTCGCCCCTACACCATTTTTCCACTATCTCAGCAGGGCCGGGCCTCCGGGCGAAACTACTTCTTTCCCGGCTGCGCTGCAGGCCGGTTCAGCAGGTCGAACAGCTCCCGGCGCAGGGTCGGGTAACTGGAAGTTTCGCCCAGCAGCAGACTGTCTGCCAGGGCGATAATCTCCTGGCGGGTCATGACTTTCTGCTGTTCGGCCAGCCGGGCGTACTCGAAATCCTGGAAGCCCCTTCTCAGGGCCTTCAGCCGCAGGGCCGGTATCGGTCCATCGTAATTGAACCGGGCGCCCGGGTAGAAAATCATGGAGAACCCCTGGTAATGCCCACCAGCGTTGGTATAGGGGCCCTGCGGCGGGGCATCGGCATCCCAGTCGGTCCAGTCGGTGGCGTTCCAGAAGCAGATTCCATCCGCCTCGTACTTGAAGCCGTTCCAGCCCCAGCGCACCGCCCTCAGGAGCGGCTCGGGCACGGAAGGAGTTCCGGAGTAGAAATAGGTGGTTTTGCCCTGGGCCTTGAGCTGACGCACCTTGTCCAGGTTGGGCCAGTAATGGGGCGCGCCGATATTCCAGAGGTCCACGAATTTTCCCAGGGTGTCGATGACCACGTGGCTGGTTTCCTTGGGGTTCTTACAGTCCTTGACGTTTTCGCAGTAGAAATGGCCGACATCCAGCCGGAAAGCTACTCGCACCGGCCCGCTGTCCGGGAAAGATTCGTCCAGGATCGCCCCCAGATAGCGCAGGGCCGCCAGGTCCTCGGGGCTGGTTGGCTCGTCCAGGTTCCAGGGGAAAAACAGGTAATGCTCCTTGTGATTGTAATAAATCTGGTACTGTGGCCGGGTCCACCCCTTTTGCGCCAGGTGTTCGCGGAACTGGCGGCTGATCCGCAGCATTTCCTCCCGGTAGGCGGGCTTGTTCCAGTTACGCATGTCCGCGGGCCACATGAGGTTGTAGGGCAGGAAGAAATGGGTCACCGGCTCGCCGGCGCGAGGCAGGTCGGCGAAAGCCTCGCCGCTGAGTACCGGGCCGAAGCGCTGGTCCCAGCCGCTCCAGTCGTCCACGCTGATCGTGGACCCGGCCCCCGCCAGCACCGGCTTGGTCCCCGGCGACAGCATCCCATCGTGATTGTAAGGCAGGATGTTGAAAGTAGTGCGATGGGCGTGGGCCTGGCGGTAGAACTCCCGCTCGACCGCCCGGTAACGCGGGCTGTCAAGCACCAGGTCCGGCCAGCCCCGCTCGATGTTAAGAAAACCGTAGTTCATCAGGTCTACCGCCAGGTTCATCCGGTCGGGCAGGGTGAATGCTCCCACTTCCAGCTCCAGCTCCAGCACCGCCTGGCGGTTCACCGCCCGGTGCAGGACGTTGACCTTGCCGGTGTAGCGGCCGGGCGGCAGGTCATGTGGCACGTAGATGTCCACCCACACCGCCTGGACTTTCTGTTCGGGGAAAGAGGCGTAGTCCGGCAGCTCCAGGGGCGTGGCCCCGGCGATCTCGAACGGTACCAGGGCGTCCGGATACCAGGTGCCGCCCAGGTTGACGTAAAGCTCCTTGAACAGCCGGATATTCCGGTCGGCGTCGATCCGCTCGCTGTCGCCGATCAGGTCGGTGATAGTAACCAGTACCTTGTGCAGGTCCTCCCGGCCTTTTTCCAGCACGAGCTGGAAAGAGACGAATTCGTTGCGGCCGGCGAACAGCTTGATTTTACCCGCCTGGCTGTCCCAGACCGGGTTCGCCCGGCGGTAGCCGAGCTGGCTGGGGACCTCGCCGCGGTAAGTCTGGACGCCCTCGGAGAGCAGGTTGCCGCTTATCGGATGGGCCTTGTCGGTGTCGTCGATTACCCACACCGAGGCGTCCTTGGGGGGCTTCTGGGCCGCGATGGGAGACAGGCCCACTGTCAGAATGCTTGCGGCCAGTACCGCCGCCAGGGCTGATTTACGCATGATTGAGCCTCCTGGGGATGAAAACCTGAACCGGTATTCACCGCCGGAATGTACCGGAGTCCGTCTTGCCCGCTTTCGTTTCCGGCTGAAATGGATACTGGAAAAAGAGAGTATTACTGATATCAAATCGAAATGAAGAATATACAGCGGTTACTGGTTTTTTCAAGGAACGGCGAGAGCGGATGCGGGAGTGCTCGGCAGGTCTGTCCCTGTCGTTCTACCGGTCGGGATTACTTTAAACCGGCCGATGGAGAAACCGGCTTTTTATTGAAGGGCATTCCCTCCGGCCGGCTTATCACAGGTGGTTCGAGATCCGGCCGTCCAGCATCCGGATAGCCCTATGGGCGTGGCCAGCGATGTTTTCCTCGTGGGTGACCAGGATCACGGTGTTGCCCTGCCGGTTCAGCTCGTCGAAAATCTCCATGATCTCTTCTCCGGTGCGCGAATCCAGGTTGCCGGTGGGTTCGTCGGCCAGGATGATCGAGGGTCGGTTGACCAGGGCCCTGGCGATCGAGACGCGCTGGCGCTGGCCGCCGGAGAGTTCGTTGGGCCGGTGGCTCATCCGCTGGCCCAGCCCCACCGATTCGAGCGCGGCGCGGGCCTGGAGGTGCCTTTGTTCGGGCGTCAGGCCGGCGTAGACCAGCGGCAGCTCCACGTTGACCAGGGCGCTGGATCGCGGCAACAGGTTGAAGTTCTGGAAGACGAAGCCGATCTTGCGGTTGCGGATCGCCGCAAGGGCGTCATCGTCGAGGTGGCTGACATCCAGGCCATCGAAAAGGTGAACCCCGCTGGTGGGAGTGTCCAGGCAGCCGAGGATGTTCATCAGGGTGGATTTGCCGCTGCCGGAGGGACCCATCACCGCCACGTACTCGCCGTGATCGATTTTCAGGTCCACTTCCAGGAGCGCCGGAACGTCGTAGCCTCCCATACTGTAATGCTTGCTGATTTTCTGCAGTTCAATAAGCATGTGCGGGTCCGTGGTATCCTTTCAGCGGGTGCGAATCAAAAATTGTCGCGAACCAGGCTCTGCCCTTTTTCCCAGTCATAGAGGGTGTTGCGCTTGAGGTCGGCGGCGGCGAGCTGGTAATCGATGTAGGCCTGGAGGTAGTTGGTCCGCGACTGGGTCAGGCGCTCGCGGTCGAGAGCGAGCTCCTGGCTGGTGATGTCGCCGTTGTCGAAGCGCGCCTGGCTGATAGCGTAACTGCGTTCGGCCACCTCCTGGGTGCGGCGCAGCACGTCCACCCGGCCGCGGGTCTCCTGCAGGCGGGTCAGGACGGCCTTGATCTGCTGGGTGACCTGGCGCACGTTCTCGCTTTCGGTAAGCTCGTTGCGGTCCAGGGTGGCCCGGGCCGCGGCCACCTCCGCCCGGTTGACCCCCGAATCCCAGAGCGGCAGGCTCACGGTAAAGGTCACGCCCCGGTTACGCGGCCGGCGCTTGAGGTCCGAGATGCTCGAGTGGAAAAACTGCGACACGCTCGATCCATACTCCAGGTACGGGTCGCTCACTCCGGTCAGGTCGTAATAGGCGGAGATGTCGGCATGGATGGTGGAGCGGGCATCGGTTTCCTTGAGGGTGATTTCAGCCAGACGGCGGTTGATCTGGCCTTCGCGGATTTCAGAGCGGTTCTTCAAGCCGTGGTCGATCGCCATTTGCTCATCCACCTGGAATTCGGTCATGGCGAAGTCGGTTTTCACGGCCACTTTTTCATCCAGCAGCAGGCCGACAGTCATCTTGAACTCGTCTTCCGTGCGCAGGAGCGCCCCCTCGGCCTCCAGCCGCCGGTTGTGGCTTTGGGCCAGGTCCACCTCGGTCTGCAGCGCCTCTACCTCGGGGATCAGCCCCGCCCCGAATTTGCGCTGAGCCAGATCGTTGGTTTCTTCCTGCTGTTTCACTTCCTGGTCGGTGATCTCCAGGCGCCGGGTGGCGCTGTACAGGCTGTAGAATGCCGCCGTCACCTCGTAGACCACGTCCAGTTCGGTGCGCAGATATTGGCGCTGCGCCTGCTCGTACTGCAGATTGGCCCGCTCCATGCCCAGCTTGAGGCTGTTGGGCACCAGGAGCGGCTGGCTGAACTCCAGCCTGAACGAGGAGTAAAAGCGCTTGGCCTTGTCGGTGAAGTCCTCCTGGTCCTTGAACACCGACTCCCTCGAATGGTAAAGGTTGGAAACCAGGGCGAACCGGCCATCAGTGGGCAGGGGCTGGGTAATCCGGAGCTGGCTCTGCCAGCGCAGGGTGCCCACCGTGTTGTAGTACGGCACTTCATCCGGAATACGGAACGACTGGACATCCTGCTGGAAGTACGGGGCGTTGAGAGTAAGGTTGGCCTGGGTGCGGAAGCGGCCTTTCTGCGCCTGGACGTTCTGTTCGGACGACAGCAGGATCAGCCTCTCCCGCCGAGCCTCGTAGCTTTGTTCGAGCGCCAGATCGATTGCATTCTGCAGGGTCAGCACCACCGGCTCGCCGGCGGCCATGGCAGGATCGGCGGTCGGGCTGAGCGCAAGCAGCGCTGTGACAAGGTATGCGCTTATCATCATCGTTGTGCCCCGGATTGACATTGACGTTGTCTAAGGGTGATTCTACCGGATAACGCAGAAAGGTCGCGGATGTCGGCGATAGGATTCATTCGTAGCGCAAGGCTTCGATCGGGTCGATATTCGCCGCCCGGCGGGCCGGGAAGGTGCCGGAGGCAATCCCCACCAGGGCCGAAACGAAGAAGGCGAGTATGACATGGAAGGGTGAAACCACCGCGCCGAACTTGCCGATATTTCCCACACCGATGGAGATGGCCACGCCCAGCACCACCCCGATCGTCCCTCCCACCAGGCTCAGTCCCACCGCCTCGGTGACGAACTGGGACATGATTTCCCGCCGTCTGGCCCCCAGCGCCCGGCGGATACCGATCTCGCGGGTCCTTTCGAGCACGCTGGCCAGCATAATGTTCATGATGCCGATCCCGCCCACCAGCAGGCTGATTGCGGCAATGGAGCCAAGCACGAGGTTGTAGATACGCGTCTCCTTCTCTTTTTGCCGCAGCAGCTCATAGGGGATCACTATCTCGAAGTCGCGGTTGCCGTAATGTTTCCGGTCGAGGATCCGGCGGATCACCGCCCCGGTCTCGACCAGCCGGTCCGAATCGCCCACGCGGATCGTGAGCTGGTCGATCTCGCTGGCCAGGACATCCTCCTTGCTGAAACGGCGCAGGAAGCTGGTGAGGGGCAGGTAGACATCCCGGTTCAGGTTGCGCGCCGCCAGCTCGCCCACGGTTTCGGTGTACAGCGAGCGGCTGCCCATGACCCCGATCACCTCGAACCACTGGTCATCGAGCTTGACCATTTTGCCAAGCGGGTCGCGGGAGGAGAACAGGTCGCGGGCCACGTCCGCACCCAGCAGGCAGATCCGCTTCTCGTTGTCGTACTGTTCGCGGCTGATCAGGTCGCCGGACTGAAGCTCGTAGTTCAGAATGCGGAACATCTCGGGCGTGACTCCCACCACGGTCACCTTGGCAGTGCGGTCCTCGATAGTGGCCTCCACTTCCAGTTCCGCCTGGGGCGCCACCTGCTCCACGGAGGGCACAACTGTCAGTATGGCCTGGGCATCCTCGCGCGACAAGCCCTTGGAGAACTTGGCCCGCGCCTCCTCCAGCTCCAGCTCGCTCAGCTTCTTGTCCCGCACGATAATGTTGTTCACCCCCAGCTGCTTGAACTTCGCCAGCGCCTCGCGCTTGGCCCCCTCGCCGATCGACAGCATGGCGATCACGCTGGCCACGCCCAGGATGATGCCGAGCGTGGTGAGGAAAGAGCGCAGCTTGTGGACTGTCAGCGCTTCAAGACAGATTCTGAGGTGCTCGCGTACTTCCAAGATTGCCTCCAGAGCCTTTTTAGCTCACCGGCAGAAACTCACAGCTCACGGTCATGCCGGGTTTTAGCAGGCGGTGGTTCTGGTTTATCAGCACTTCAACATCGAAGACCTTGATCTTCGATCCCCGCTCCACGGAATGACAGACGTTGCTGATCGAGGTGATCGTGCCCTCGAAAGAGATTTTGGGGTAGCTGTCGAGCCGGATTATCACATTCTGGCCGGTGGTGATCTTGGCCACTTCCGTTTCGTTGATCGTACTTTTAACTTTCATCCGGGTCAAATCCGGCAAGGTAATCACCGGTTCTCCCGGCCAGATCTTATCGCCTACCTTGACTTTTTCACGCGTGCTGGAGTTCCGGCCGTAAACCACCATGCCATCGGCCGGCGCCTTCAGATTGAAATTTTCGATAGTCCGTTCGGCGGTGGCGATGTCGTTGCGGATTCTGGTCAGTTTAGCGAGCTGGATCTTGAAATCCTGCTCCTGGATCAGCCGGGTGTCCTCGATCTTTTTCTGGGCCTTGCGGAGTCTGATCCTGGCCGAACTCAGCTCGAGCTCGATCACCCGCCGCCGGCTCTCCGGCTCGTAGCGCACCCGCATCGAGTCTATCCGGGCTTTATCCAGCGCGGCGAGAGCGGTATTGAGGTTGGCTTCGAGCTGCTTGATCTGGTTTTCCTGGTCCACCCGGATCTTTTCCAGTTCGGCCTGCTCGATTTCCAGGTTGGATTTTTTATCTTCCAGGACTTTCCGTACTCCGGCGACATCGATATCGGCCACGAGCTGGCCCTTCCTCACCACCGTCCCCTCTTTCTCCAAAAAATTGATCTGCGGCTGGCCATAATCGAAGTTGAACCAGGGCATGGTGACCGCCCGGTTGTTGACCGCCTGGAGTTCCCCGGTTTCCGTGATACTCCCGGTGCGGGCCGCCTCCCGGTCACTGGGCTCTTCCTTTGCGGCGCAAGCGCAAGCGACGATAAGGGCGCCCCCTACCAAAAGCGAGATCAATCTCACTTTCAGCCCAGGAATCATTGCGCGGCCTCCTCTGCCTCGACCTTTCCCTTTTCCTCTTTTTCCGGCGCGATGGTGGGGTCGCGCAGGGCCACCCGTTCGCCCTCTTCCAGGCCGCCAGCGATCACCACGTAATCTTCGCTTTCATCGCCGGTCCGGACCTCGCGCTCCTCGAAGCCGGAGCCGTTCATGACGTACACCACGCTCCTGCCTTCCTTGTAGAACAGGGCGTCGACCGGGATGAAGAGGGTGTCCGGAATGCGGCCGACATAAATTTCACAACTGACAGTCATCCCGGGCATCAGTCTGTCGTCCATGCCGTCGATCAGGATAATCGTATCGAAAACCTTAACTTTGGAATCCCGGTTTTTATTCCGGGCCAGGGTGGAGATTTCGTTCACTTCACCGCTGAAATAAGCTTCCGGAAAAGCGTCCAGGCGCACAGCCGCTTTCTGCCCGACCTCGATGTGGGATATTTCCACCTCGTTGATCTCGACTTCCGCCTTCATCCGGCTCAAATCCGGCAGCCCGATCAGCGGCCAGCCGGGATGGACCTGGTCGTCCACCTGGAATTTATTGCGAGTCATCCAGCTTTGCCGGATGATGGCAATACCGGGGCTGGGGGCGCGAATGGTGAGGTCTTCCAGGGTTTGTTCGGCCTGCTGCATCTTGGCCTTCGCCTGGTTGACTCTCAGCTCGAGCTTGCTGATTTCCTCTTTCTGGATTTTCTTCCGGTTTTCAATGTTCTGGCCGGCCTGTTCGAGGTTGATTTCGGACTGCTTGAGGTCCAGCTCGATCTTTTTCCTGTCGATCTCCGCCTCGAAGGCCGCCTGTTCGAGCTTGAGCTTGGAGATGCTGAAGCTGATTTTAGCCACTTCGAGATCGGCTTCCAGGTCGGAAAGGTCTGAACGGTGGCTGACCTGCGTTTTCGTCAGCTCCGCCTGCGCTATTTCAAGTTCGGCCTTGGTATCGCTGATCGTCTTCAGCACCTCGGTCTGGTCGAACTGCACCAGCACCTCCCCCGCTTCCACCTTCTTGCCGTCTTCCACGATCTGTGCGATTTTGGGAATGCCGGTCCGCCAGCCCATCTCCGGGGCCATTATCACCTCCGAATTTACCGCATCGAGCTGGCCGGTTACCGTGATCGAGTTAACGAATTCACCGCGCTTGACTTTATAGCTTTCCACCTGGCTGCCGGTGACCTGGCTGCAGCCGGCTGCGCCGGCCACAACCGCCGCTGTCACGGCAAGCCCGGCGACCGCCGACCTGATCGAATATTCAGTCGAGAGATTCATCGGTCCTCAATTCCGCCCTTTTCAGTTGGTAACGAATTTAGCATCCGGTTCGGTGAGAGCCAGCCGCTCGCCGCCCACCAGGCCGGAATCCACCACGGCAAAATCTTTTCCCCGCCGTCCGATGAAGACCTGCCTGCGGCTGTAGCTTTCACTTTCGGCCAGATATACCATTTCGAGGCTATCCCGCACGAATACAGCATCCAGTGGGATCAGCACCGCATCCTCCACCTTTTGCGCCTCAATTTCGCAATCGGCGCTCAACCCCGGCACCAGGCCGGCGAGCGTGCTGTCGATGTCCACTTTGACTTCCACAGTCTTAACCCTCGAATTCCGCCTGACCGGAGTCGCTGCCTTGGCGATCTGGGCCACTTTCCCGGGCAGCGTCGCATAGGCCAGGGAGGGGATTGTGATCCTCACCGGCTGGCCTTCCACGATCTGCTGTACATCGGTTTCGGAAAGATCGAGAACCACCTGCAGGGCCGACATGTCCGGAATGCGGACGATACTCCAGCCGGGATGAAGCAGGTCGCCCTCCTTGACCATTTCGCCCGTCGACTGGTTCCGTTCGTAGATCACGTAGCCGTCGACCGGGGAAGTCAGGGTCAGTTGGGCCATGTGGCTGCGCGCCAGGTCGGCCCGGCTTTGCACCTGTTTCACCACCATCGTCTGCTGGAACAAGGATTCTTTCTGTCCGGCCGACACCAGCTCGAGTTTTTTCCGGCTTTTTTCCGCCTCGACTTCCGCCTGCTCGATTTCGAGCCTGGTGATTTCGCGCTGCCTGGGCGCGGCGAATTCGATCCGGGAAAGCTGCAGGCGGGCTGAGCCGGCTTTCTGTTCGGCGATCTCGATCTGGCTTTCGAGCTGGGCGCGCTGACTGGCCTGCTGGGCCTTGAGCGCTTCCAGCTCGCCCCTGGCGATCTCCAACCTGCTCAGCGCATTCTGCAAGTCCACCTGGAAGCTTTGCTTATTCAGCTCGACTACCACGTCGCCCGCGTGGACGAAGCTGCCTTCCAGGGCGAGGTAAGTTATTTCCGGGCGCTGGTATACGCGCGGCATTACCAGTGTATGGCTGTTCTTCGCCGCCACCGAACCGCGGGCCGTAACGGTGAGCGTGAAATCGCTCCGCCGCGTGGTCCAGGTGATTGTGGGCTTCGAAGCCCGGCTATCCGAACAGCCCGGCCACGAAATCACGATGGACGGCAAAAGAAGATATAATAAACGAATCCTGCCTGTGCTCATACTTGTCAGAGTGAATCTTCTAATCAGGCGGTGCCGGTTCAAATCAGGGGTCGACTGTCTTTCAGGATCGACTTCAGTGTCCGGAAGGAGCAACTGGAAATTCAGGCCGTATTTGACCGAAATCAGCTCCCGAATGGGACTGGTACAAAATAAAAGGTTTTCGGTTCCCGATAAAGTACTTTCAAATCCGGCGGTTTGTTCCCGGAAAGTTCCATCCGGCGCTGGAGACTTGTACCGGAGAGAAACGTTCGGGCAAACCGACTCTGGCTGTTGGACACCCGGGAGGCCGAAAAAGATACAATAATCTCGAAATGCAAAAGCCGTCAACTGACAGTCGACGGCTTCAGAAAGAGGTGGCTGATTTTGCGATCAGAACTCCAGCGCTATCTCCCCGGTCAGCACCAGCTCGCTCTCCGGGATCCGGTGAACTGCCAGGAAAAGCTCCATCACCGGGCCGAAACCGCCATGCGCCGTACCCGATCCCTTGAAAGAATAGGGATGCAGCGGCGCGTACCCACCCACTACCTTTTCGTGTTCCGCATGCTCCTCCTCCAGCGGCCGGTAGTCTTCCAGGCTGACTCCCTCGGCCGGGTGATCGAGTAATTTTCTGACGTTCTGGGCCGCCTTGCGGTTATTGATCGTAAAAGAGAAATCGAAGCGGGCAGCCTTGATCGGCTTTGCGTTGACAATCTTGAGGCCGATCTGGGAGCCGGCTTTCTCCACCGCCTGCTGGAAGCGTTCGAGCACCGAGTCTTCCAGGCAGAGATGGACGTGGTACTCGATGGCGAAGATCCCCTTGAGCGTCTCGCTCAGCGTGTCGCGCCGGATACCGCTCTTGTGGTGGAAAAAATAGCCGAATTCTTCGCCCGCGCCGCAGCGGAAACCGATCAGAAAACCTTTTACCAGCTCGAACGGACCGGCAATCACCAGCTCGGAGAAACTCTTCCCCATGGCCGCCTCCAGGGAATTGGTTGGGAACTGGAAAAATATCTCTCATTTCATTTATAGCACTGATTTGAATGAAAATCCAGAAAGTGAAGCGTTATTGCACGGGCAGAACAAAAAAAGGGCCGCAGCCGGCGGCCGCAAGCCCCTTCAGTAAAGCTTCTCTATAAAGTCCGGTACTCAACTGCAGCCGCTGGTGTCCCCGCAGGATGGACAGGTGTAGCAACTGCCGCGGCGCTCCATGAGGGCCCCGCAGTTATCGCAACTGGGCGCATCCCCCACCCGGTCGAACTCGATCCCGCCCTTAGGCTGCGCCGATGAGAGGTTGTCCGCCGCCCTGGGCCGGCTCAGACCCTCTATCACTTCCTCACGGCTCTTGATGTTCTTGATCCCGATCGCTTCCTGCTTTTCCGGATCGAGGAATTCGATAGCCAGCCAGCGGAAGATGTAGTCGACCACCGACTTGGCCATGGGGATCTGCTTGTTCTTGGTGATCCCGCTCGGCTCGAACCGCATGTGAGTCAGCTTGTCCACCAGCACTTCCAGCGGAGCGCCGTACTGAAGGGCAATGCTGGTGACGATGCCAAAGGCGTCCAGCAGGCCGGAGAGGATCGAGCCTTCCTTGTGCATCAGGATGAAAATTTCGCCCAGCGTGCCGTCGTCGTACATGCCGGCCGTGAGGTAACCCTCGTGGCCGGCGATATCGAACTTGTGAGTCTTGGCCAGGCGCGTGGTGGGCAGGCGCTGGCGCTTGGGCACGATTGCGACTTCGGTGGGAGAGGCCTTGCGGGTTCCCATACCCTCCAGCGGCTGGCTCCGCTTGCAGCCGTCGCGATAGATGGCGATCGATTTCAGTCCCAGCTTCCAGGCATCAAAGTAGATTTTCTCGATGTCTTCCACCGTGGAATCGTGAGGCATGTTGACGGTTTTGCTGATCGCCCCGGAGATAAAGGGCTGCGCCGCCGCCATCATCCGCACGTGCGCCTCGGGCGTGAGTGAGGTGATGTTGCCCGGGTCGCCCAGGCTGGTGGCAAACACCCGTTTCTGGACTTCGCTCAGGCCCTCGAAATGCTCCAGGTTACCGTGTTCGGTGATATAGTCCTCGGCCCTCCGGATCGTCTCCTCGCCGATTCCCATGTACTCCAGGCTGCGGCGGACCAGTGGATTGGCCAGGGTGAGCGCGCTGCCGTCCACCAGGTTTTTATACTTGACCAGCGACAGCTCCGGTTCGATCCCGGTGGTCACCGCGTCCATGAAGAAGCTGATCGTGCCGGTGGGGGCCAGAACAGTGACCTGGGCGTTGCGGAAGCCGTTGCGGTAGCGTTTTTCGCAGCAGATCCGGTCCCAGCTCGCCCGGGCCTGGCGATAAATCCGGTCGAACATCACCGCCGACCGGCCCTTGGGCTGCAGCTCGAGCAGGGCGGCCTGGTGTTTTTCCATCACTCGATTTATCGGCTTCTCGTTGAGCTTGTAGCCGGCAAAGGGACCCACCCGGTCGGCGATCCAGCCGCTGGCCTCATTGGCGTAGCCCTGCATCAGGGCGGTGATCGCACCGGTCAGCTCGCGGCCTTCGTCGCTATCGTAAGGGATGCCGTGAACCATCAGCAGGGCGCCCAGATTGGTGTAGCCAAGGCCCAGCGGCCTGAAATCCTGGGAATTGCGGCCGATCTCCTTGTTGGGATACTCGGCGAAGCCGCAGAGGATTTCCTGGGAGAGGAGAATGATCCGTACCGTATGGGCGAACTCCCTCACCCTGAACTCGCCGTCCTCGACGTACTTGAGCAGGTTGATCGAGGCGAGGTTACAGGCGCTGTCGTCCAGGAAGACGTATTCGCTGCAGGGGTTGGACGAATTTATCCGGCCGCTTGCCGGGCAGGTGTGCCAGTTGTTGGTGGTGGTGTCGAACTGGATACCCGGGTCGCCGGTGATCCAGGCCGCCTCGGCCATCCGCCGCAGCATCTTTTTCCCCTTGACCGTCTTGACAGTCTCGCGGCCGACCACCGACTTGAGCTCCCAGTTGCCGTTTTTGTCGACCGTTTCCATGAATTCATCGGTGACGCGCACCGAATTGTTGGCGTTTTGGTAAGTGACGGTCGAATAGGCCTCACCGGCGATAGAACCGTCGTAGCCGGCATCGATCAGGGCCTGGGCCTTCTTTTCCTCCACCACCTTGCTGTCGATAAAGCGCTCCACATCGGGGTGGTCGACGTTGAGCACGCACATTTTAGCCGCCCGGCGACTCTTGCCTCCGCTCTTGATCGCGCCGGCATTGGCATCCAGGACCTTCATGAAACTCAAGGGGCCGCTGGCGCTGCCGCCGGTCGACAGCGCCTCGCCCTCGCTGCGCAGCGTGCTGTAGTTCACCCCGGAGCCGCTGCCCCATTTAAATATCATCCCCTCGGTCACGATCAGCCGGCTGATATCCGCCATGTCGTCCTTGACCGAATTGATGAAGCAGGCGGAGGCCTGGGGCCGCTCCCCGGGAACACCGATATTGAACAGAACCGGACTGTTGAAGCAGGCGCGCTGGTCGAGCATGATGAATCTAAGATCATTGCGGAAATTCTCCCGCTCGGCCGGATCGAGGAAATAGCCGCCTTCGTCGCCTTTTTGGGCGATCGTGTCGACAATGCGGTCAATTACCTGCCTGAGGCTTTTTTCCTCGTACTTTTTGGCTTTTTTGAAGTACTTGCTGGCTGTAATCTTGCAGGCCGTCTCACTCCAACTCGCGGGAAATTCCAGGTTCTCACCCTCGAAAACCACCTTGTTCTTCGCCTGATCCACCATCTTGAGCGTTCGCCGGGACCAGTTCACCATCGAGTAGACCTCGCGGCCCTCTTCGGTAAACAACCGCTCGATCCGAGGCTTATAGCTGAAGATCTCCTGGTCGGTGGTATCGGCCTTCTGGCCTTTCCGTTCGCTTTCGTGAGTGACGTCCCTGAGCCGGTTCGATACTTCTTCACCCGCTCCGGCCCGGCTCACTACCTTTTTGATTTCCTCGCCGTGCATGACCTGTCCTTTCCCCGGAAATTTCATCTATATTGTATTAAAAACATCCGCCTATACTATATATAGTGTTTTTCCTAAAAAATCAACACTTTTGTCCATTTTTTTTATTGACAACCGGCCGGCCCTGATCGCCCCCCATATATTTATATCGTATGATGTTATGCCGGGCTTTCAGAAAGAACTCTCGACCGCTGTTCACCGACCGGAAAAATAACGTCCCGCAATCGAATCCGGACCTCTATCGCCAGTTCCAAGAGGAAAAAATACGGCTCCGACGGCAGTCATGCTGACTGGCGGCGTTTGCGCTTGCATTCCCACACCCTGGCCTGACGTCTGTTTTTGCAGTTTGATTCGGAAAGATTCAAGGATTGTTCGGGGCGGGAAACGGGAAACCGGTAACAGCCGGTGAGTAGAAAGTGGCGGAAGATGGGCCGTTCACAGCCTGAAACTGCAGAGCTTCAACTCGGTCATCTCTTCGATTGCGAAACGCGGGCCTTCCCTGCCGGTGCCGCTGTTCTTCACTCCTCCGTAGGGCATCTGGTCCACGCGGAAGGTGGGGAAATCGTTAATCATAACGCCTCCCACTTCGAGCTTGCGGAAGGCTTCCAGCGCCTTGGCCGCCGATTCGGTGTAGACCCCGGCCTGCAGCCCGTACTGGCTGCTGTTGACCCGGACGAGCGCCTCCTCGAACTCGTCGTAGCGCTCGATACAGACCACCGGGGCAAAGACTTCGTGGCTGTAGACTTTCATTTCGTGGCGCACCTCGTCGATCACGGTCGGAGCGTAGAAAGCGCCATCGCGTTTGCCGCCGGTAAGAATCTTCGCTCCCTGCTCGACCGCTTCTTCCACCCATTTTTCAACCCTGACCGCCTCGGCCGTGCTGATCAGCGGCCCGATCTCGGTGACCGGGTCGGCCGGGTCGCCGCGGTGAAGCCTTTCGACTGCAGGAATGAAACGCGCCAGGAAGCTATCGGCAAGCTTGCGGTTCAGGAGGATCCTCTGTATCGAGATACATACCTGGCCGCTGAAAGCGAAAGCTCCCACCAGACAGCGCTGCAGCGCATCTTCCAGGCGGTCGGAGTCCTCGATCACCACCGCGCTGTTGGAACCCAGTTCGAGGGTGACCTTTTTCATGCCGGCGTTTTCACGGATCGTGCGGCCCACTTCCAGCGATCCAGTGAAAGTGACCATCCTGACCTCGGGGTGCCGGACCAGCGGCAGGCCCACTTCGCTGCCGCTGCCGGGCAAGACGTTCAGCGCGCCATGCGGCGCTCCGGCCTCGGCCACAATCCGGGCCAGAGACAGAGCTATCAGGGGAGTGGCGCTGGCTGGTTTGAGGACCACGGCATTGCCGGCGGCCAGGGCGGGAGCCACCTTGTGCGCGACCAGGTTGAGCGGGAAGTTGAAGGGGCTGATGGCGGCGATCACTCCCAGCGGGAAGCGGTGGTAGAAGCCGAAACAGCCCTTGCCTCCGGGGTGCGCGTCCAGCTCCAGGGTTTCTCCGTGCAGACGGCGGGCCTCCTCTGCGGCAAAGGAAAAAGTCTGGACCGCCCGGCTCACTTCCGCGGCTGCGTAACGCATGGGCTTACCGGTCTCCTGGATCAACAGGGAAGTCAGCTCGCTGTTCCGCTTCTCGATTTCGGCCGCGACCGCCCGGAGGATTTCGTACCGGCGGGAAGCGGTCAGGGAGTTCATACCGCTGTTGCCGGCCGCCTGCACCGCCTCCTCCACCTCCTGGCTGCCGGCGGAGGATACCCTGGCGATTTCTGCACCGGAGTAGGGATTGACCACCGGAAAGCTCGACTTTCCCTCTACCCAGTGCCCACCGATGAAAAGCCTGGTTTCAGGCCGATCCGTCATCGGCAATCTCTCCCTTTATTCTGTTGTCCGGGCACAATGCCGAAAAGCCGGGAGCCGTCGGTCGAGGCTTCCCGGCGTTTCGAACTACCGCGGGAACCGGTGAACTGCCTGTCCGGCTGCCGGAGCCGTCTCACTGCTTTTTCAGCAGAACCTGAATAGCATCGGCCGCCAGGATATCGGCGAAAATTTTGCTCAGCCGACGGTTGTAGATATTGATCGGAAGCTCGTTCAGGCCCATGCTGAAATCGCGCTTGACCAGCAGCTTGTTCGGACCCTGCTTGGCCAGCACACGGTTGTAATAGAGTCCCCGCGTCTTGTATTCCACCGGGGCCGGCAGACTGTCGGGCATAGCATAGCCGGCGGGAATCTCGATTTCGATCGAAGTCTGGACATCCGTGGTGTAGGGTAACTCGATGGTAAATTCACGGTCTTCGCCGGTAAGCTTCGGCGAATAGGGATCGGTCAGGATCGAGCCGTTCAGCACAATCCCCTCGGCGGTGGACTTGCCCACGCCGGTGATGCTGACATTTGCGCTCGCGTTCAGTTTTTCGCTCACCACATTCGGATCGTCCACCGTGAAGTCTCCCTGAAGCGAGAGCTTCTCCCAGCTTCCGCTGAGCATGGCCAGCCAGGCCTGTTCCCGGCCGCTGTCGCCGGCTCCCAGCAGGGCGCGGCGCAGATCGGCGTTGACGTGGCCGCTCACCGATTGCTTGATGCTTCCGCTGAGATTGCCGCTGGTATCAAGCTTGAAAGAGCAGTCTATCCGGCTGGTATTCTTTTCCGCATTCGCTACGGCGATGTCCCAGGTTTCCATCGCTATGTCGGTCTTATCGCTCTGGTTCACGTACGATCTCTGGCCTTCGTATTGGTAATCCACATAATCGGCAGGCATGGGGATGTCCAGCGAGGGTTGATAAATCTGGAAGCGTCTACGGCTGACTTCCAGGGCCAGCAGCGAGCGGTCGAATTGAGTTTCCATCGGTATATTGTTCAGTAGCTTTCCACTTTCACGGCTCTTGGTGTAGGCCGGGAATACCTGGAGGTTGTTGAACCAGAGGACACTTATCAGGAAATGGGTGATGTCGTCCGCATTACCCACTTTCTGGCGCAACAAGTCGTCCGGACCCATCGGTTCGGAACCCCAGAAGTAGCCTTGCCAGCGTTTCAGCTCGCCGTTGTCCCGGATATGTTCGCGGGTCCAGGTGATTGCCGCCTTGACTTTATCCTCCGGGCTGGAGGCCGAAGCGATGACTTCCGCAATCTGCTGGACACTCCGTCGACTCCGGTTCTCGTCCACCAGGTTCTTATCCGTAATGCGGCGGAAGACCGAATTCCAAGATGGACTGAAAGGCTCGCGGCGAACCCGGATATCGTTGTCGCTCACAACCCAGATATTGAAAATTTCCATCAGAATCATATCGACCCTGGGAGCGACGTCGTGGATACTCGGCATAAAGGCTATATCGACCGGATAGGCATCGACGGTGTCCATCGCGATGTCGAATAAACGGTGGCCGAAGTACTGCCAGCTTTCAGGACGATTGGTATCCACCGTGCGCAGGCCGTTGCGTATCCGCATGTTGTCGTGGTCTTCCAGGTTATTGATTCGCGGCTCGTATACGGTTTCCGGCTTGGACATGAAGTTGTTCACCTGGTAACTGAACCGCAGCATCAGCATGTTTTCGAGAATGTAGCGCAGTTTCAGGGCAGGATATTCCCGTTGGAACCTGAACCGGTCGTAAATCTGCACCCGCTTGTCCTCGATCTTGTAGGAATATTCAAGCACACTCCCCACCCTTACCTCGGGGAAATTGATCTCGCGGATGCGCCAGGCGACTTCTTTTTTCTTGTGGAATACCTGGCTATCGGTCAGCTTGAGCAGGTCGGTGGAAGTCGCGGAAGTGGAAGTTTCCATCGGCCGGAGGGCAAACACGTTGTTGGCCATGCCGATCGGCAGGATGAAATCCTTGTCCGCGCCCTGCAGGTCTACGCTGCGGCTTGGAATGTCGTTGACCTTGACCACCTGGGCGTCATTGATAGTCTGCGCGTCGAATTCATCGAACTTGACGTCTTCGTAGTAGGGTATCCTGATGGTGCGGAATTTTTCGATTGCCGATTCCTTGAGGATTTTCACGGCAAAATGACGGCTGACGTATACCGGGTTGATACTCCTGGACTGGTCGATTTCAACCTTGTCCAGGACTATCACCGCCTCGGCGTTCGGATAGCGCTGAGCCAGGTCCGGCATAATGATCTTCTCATCGGTCAGCAGTTGATTGAGAGAGCTGCTGATCGCAAAAACATGGCCTGCTGAAAGTACGATCGCCAGGCTGACTGCGAAAAATTTGAACAATTTTGACATTACGGCCTCCCGTATGAAGTTGCCGCGCCGGCCGGTACCTTCTGCAGGCTGCCGGCGACATCGGAATCGAAATATTTAATCAGTACCCAGCTATAATCTATTCGACGGTAATTGGACAAACGCTATCCCTGAGGCACCGGGGATCCGGATGACAATTTACACTTTAGACACTCTCCGCGGGAATAAATTCAGGGAATGGCGAAACGCTTTGTTCTCATCCAACGAAATGCTCATTTGGCTGAAGTCCCCTACAGGCAGGCAGAAACTGATTTGCCATTTAGCGGGCATGACGAATCTGGCTGGGTCGCTATTGACCAACAACTGAATTCTGCACTGCCAATGGACTATATTTTCGCTTGGCCGGAAGGAGGGTTTTAATTCGAACACTGGTTGTAATTTATTAACAAAACGGCCCGGAAAAGTCAATCATAATCGGAGGATCGGTCGGGAGGTCGCCTGGCTCCGGGCTCCGGAGGGTTGGTCCGCAAAAAGCCCGGGCGTTATTTGGCAGTCTGAAAGCTCTGCGGGCGGTCTATCACCAGCAGTAGCCGATAAAGAAGGAAACCGTGCCCTCGTCCCGGCGAATCCCCTCCTGGAACATGAACACTCCGCGGATTTCCGCACCGGCCGAAAAGATACTGCTCAGTTCGGCGGTGATCCCGCAGGCCGGTGAGACGATGAAGAAATTGCGCCTGGGAAGGGAATCTTCGAGCAGGTTGCGCATGCCGAAATGGGCGCCGAAATAGGGATAAATCCGGTAGCGTTGCGGAAAGAGGTTGAAATTGAGGCCGAGAGTCCAGTCGATGAAGTCGTCGACCGCGCCGCGGACTTCGCCCAGAGCGTACTGGGCCCGGCCATCCAGGGCGATGTGGGCTGAACCGTCGAGCAGCCTGGTGAAAGACAGCCCGAAAAAGTTTTGGCCGCCGCGCAGGTACTGGCCCATGTAAAAAGCGTTTCGCCAGTGATAAGCTTCTCCGCGCAGGGAAGCGGCTTCCATTTCGGCGCCCCCCCGCTCCGCCTCGGACGGCCGACTCATCCCACCCGGTGCCGTTTCCCGGCCTGTGGCCGCCGGTGCGGCCATCTCCTCGCGGCCCTCGACCTTCATCAGCAGTCCTTCCACTTTCAGACCGAGGCTGTCGATATTCTGGTTCATCCTGCCGACCCGCTCACGCACTTTTTGCAGCTCCTGGTCGGTCATCTGGCCGCCGGCGGCCGCCTGTGCGCCGCCGGGAGCCTGGCTCAGGAACTGGGTTTCCACCCAGCCCATTTCCGAGGTGGCCTGCAGCCGCACGCTGGCCCAGTTTCCCTGCACGTCCACCACCTCCACGGTCATTCCCGGGGTGAGGACGTCCAGGACCACCGCATCGGAGCGGGGCTGTTCCAGCAGTCGGGCCTCACGCTGTACATGTGTGGTCTGCCCGGTTGCGGAAACCGCCAGCAGGCAGACAAGCCAGCCTGTGGTCAGCAGTGATCGGATGGACTGTGGCATCGACTTCCCTTCCGCAGGTGTTGTGCGCGCGTTCCCGTGTATAATTATCGAGATCGCCAGCAGCCGGCTTTAAACATTCAGCAGGTGAAAAATATGCCGCCGGGGCCGTATTTTCCTGGCAGGCACGGCACCCATCCCGGCTTCCCATCCCGGCCGGATAACTTTCCAGAGATCATTAACTACTTAAATATTAACAAATTACACTCACAGGTAGTGGCTGCCCGCTGGGCCAGGCCGATGGCATTCCCGTGGCAGCCGACCGGCGGCTTTCAGAAAGTGCAAGAAACATGCTACAGGATCGGGCCCAAGCCCGCGCGGGTTCAGATGCGGTGAGAAAATTCTATTCTGGATGGTCCGGAAGCACTGGCGTGCAGAGGCAATTCGAATACTTTCTGCTCGATATAGCAACTGCTTTTCTTGTCGTGGTCACAGTAATAGAAGCCGAATTCGATCCTCAGACTGGCGGTTCCGGCCGGGAGTTCGAGCGGGACGCTGGCGCCGAACGATCCGCTGCCCGGCTCGGTCTGGTACGGCAGCACCTTTACCGGCCGGTCGTCTGCGGAAACGACCTGCAGGTAATTGGGAGCTTCCTGGTTAAGCATCATCCCCTCGGCGAGCGTCACCGAAACTTCGAGCGTAACCCGGCCGACACCGACTTCCCTTTCGGGCAACCGGATAGTCTTGATCCAGGGGGAGCCGCGGTCCGGCTCGAGCTCTTCGAGCCGGGTGATTTCGAGAGTGGAAACCCCGCCGCTCTGTGGATCGTAGACCCGAACCAGGCCGTTGTTGGTGTCGGTGATGTAGAACCGGCCGGCCAGATACTGAATGTCGTTCGGCTCGTTGAGCTGTGCGCCGGCGGCCGGGCCATCCGCGCTTCCGGATTTCCCGGTGCCGATCAGTGTGCGGATTTCCCCCCGCTCCGGGTTGATCACTTTGATCTTGTTGTTATAAGTGTCCGCCACGTAAATCTTCCCGTCCTGATAAAGCACTCCCAGGGCGTGCTGCAGACGGGCGCCGGACAGCCTGCCGTCTTCATCCCCGAAATCGAAAAGCCCCTCGCCCACCAGCGTGACCACCCGCCCCTCTTCGACCTTGCGCACGGCGGAGACCTCGCTGTCGGCGAAGTAGACCACGCCGGGGCCGGTGGAGACTCCCGAGGGCTGGGCAAGCTGGGCGCTGGCGGCCGGTCCGTCCAGGATGTTCTCCCGGCCGCTGCCGGCGAAAACCTCCGCCCTGCCGGAATGCGGATCGAAGCTCCAGAGCTGATGGGGCCCGGCCATGGCGATTATCACTCGGCCCTCGTACAGGGCCAGGTCCCACGGCGAATTGAGCGCCAACCCGGTGCCGGTCCCCTCATTCGCGTAACCCCGGGCCTGTTCACCCGTGCCGAGTACGGTCGTTACCATGCGGCTGGTGAAATCCGCTCGGCGCAGCGTATGGTTTTCGGTGTCGGCGATGTAGAGCACGCCGGCCTGGGCGTCCCAAGCCATCCCCTGCGGGTGAAAGAAACGAGCCTGGTCAAAAGAGCCGTCCCGATTGCCCTCCACCCCGCTGCCGATAACCTCCAGAATCCGGCCGTCCGGGTCGATGACGAGGATGCGGTCGTTGTTGGAATCGCTGATGAAAAGGCGACGTCCGCCGGCGTCCACCTCCAGCTTGCCGGGAAAGGAAAGCAGGCTGCGCGGAGCGGTGAATCTGGCGAGCGCGAATTCGATCCGCTCGTGGTCGACCAGCCCCCTGGCCCCGAACGTCTCGATCATCCGGGCGATGTTCTGGTCGAACAGGTCGTAAAGCCCCTCCCCGCTGGCCGTGCCCGCCACGTAGCCCTCGGGGTCGATCAGCACGAACGACGGCCAGGCGTGGATACCGTACTGGTTCCAGAGTTCGAAGCGGTAATCATTGATCACCAGGTGCTCGATATTGTAGCGCAGCACCGCCTCGCGGATATTCTCCAGGTCCTTTTCGCCATTATACTTGGCCGAATGCACGCCCACCACCACCAGTTCGGGATACTTTTTTTCGAGCCTTTTCAGGTCGGGCAGAATGTGCATGCAGTTGATGCAGCAGTAGGTCCAGAAATCCAGGAGCACCACCTTGCCCCGGAAATCCTGCATGCTCCAGCGCCGGTCCGAATTGATCCATTGCGCATAGGCGGGGAATTCCGGAGCCCTGACCTTTGCTGGTTGTTCGGCCATGACAGACCCTCCGAAACCCGTTGCGGGTAGAAATTGCCGTAACAACAGCGCGGCGGCGAATATCAGTAAGACAACCGCCAGATGGCCGGTTTTCATCGGACGCCTCGTTTCCGGCGGGTGAAGTTTCACCTGAAGGAGCCGGCCGGCCGCCGGAGCGGCCGGGCTGCCCATATTACCCGTCTGATAAATTAATGTTTCTTATTCTCAATTGCAACGGGGTTAGGACGAGGCAGGGCTGGGAGGGCGAAACGGTCAGTTGAAGAAGAGCCAGTGGACGCCGAAAACTCCCCGCGGCCCGGGCAGGCTCAGCGGGTCGATGCCGTTGTAGTAGTCGCTGAGCAGGTAATCGGCGCGGACGTAGAAGACGAAATCGATAATGCGCAGGCTCGCCGACCCGCCGAAATTGACCCTCTCCTTCTGGAGGAGCAGGCCGACCGCCGGGTCCGCCGAGACCGGGAAGCGGAAAGCCCCCTCGTAGGTCATCTCCGCCCTCAGCGACCAGCCCAGGTCTCCAGCATAGAGCCGGCCCTCGCCGGAGAGGACCGCCATCAGACGGCGTCCTGGCAGGTAAGGCACTTTCCGCGGCTGGCCGAACAGCTCGATCCCGGAGGCGGTGAATTCCAGCCCCCGGAAAAGGGGCCCGCTCAGGCTCCAGGAAAGACCATCAGCCGTGAAATCGAGCATGCGCCACCAGGGATCGGCCAGCGGTTCCGGGGCGTTCGGGGTAAAGACGAGGTCCCCGGCCCGGCGTCTGAAAATTCCGGCCTGAAAGCTGCGGCCGCCGCCGAGCCGGATCTGCCAGTCCGCGGCCAGGTGATCCACGCCGGCCGGGCTAACTTTCTCCGGCCCTTCGACGGCCCGGAAGCGGCCGATCATGGCCGCCAGCGAGGGAGCCAGCGCTTCCCTGCGCCAGGATATCCCGATCGACTGGCCGTGGCGCAGCCCGGCCCTGAATCCCGCCGAACCGACCGGCCGGGTTTGCCCGCCGCTGAATGACCTCGTTCCGGCCGTGAAATCCAACACGAGGCTGTCGGTCGGTTCGAAAGACAAGGACCCGGCGATCAGAGTGCTGCGCCGTGAGTCGTCTCGGACCGAATCCGCCGGAAAATCCCGCGGACTGGTGGACGAATTGTCGAGCCTGGCTCCGAGCTTGACCCGGCGGCCCGGGCTGTACCAGGCCTGGCCGGACAGGCCGTGGCTGACTGCCCCGGCTCCGATTTTTCCGGCGCCCCAGACAAACGGCTGATGGCTGGAGGCGTAGTTGTAGGCCAGGCGGTAGCCTCTCCGGCCGCCGGCCGCAGAGGCAAGGGCGGCCTGAAAGTGGGTGGCGGTGGTGCGCTGCTTGCGGGCAGCCGGGGAGCGCTGGTCATTGGAAAAAAACAGGCCATCGGCGGAAACTACTCCCAGCCTGCCGATTTTCTGTTCCAGGCGCGTGTAGTACTGAATATGCTCGACCTTGCTGGCGAAGTCTTCCGTGTTCTGCTGAATCTTATTGATCTGCACGTGAATCCCGCCGCTGCCGAACATCCTCCGTCTCAGCCCGCCGCTCACCTTGTTCACACTGTAGGCCCCGCCGGCGATTCCCATGCGCGAGACGGGCTGGGAGGGGGCGGCGGTCAGGCTGCCGAGCGAGACTTCATCGGTCCAGCCCTCGTAGCCGGAACCGGTGCCGCCGTAGCAGACTGCCGCCTGGTCCAGTATTTCCGGGGCGATCATCCGCCAGTCCACGGCCCCGGTGAGCGGGTCGTTTAGCGGCATGCCGTCGAGGCTGACCCCGGTGGCGCCGAAACCGCAGCCGAGCGGGGAAAAACGCCGCGGATAACCGTTACCCAGGCTGTCGCCGAGCATGAAGGCCGGAACCAGCCGGAACACTTCATCCGGATAGAGGGCGTATGACTTTTCGATAAACCGCGAGTCGAACAGCAGCGATTCTTCGCCCGGACCCAAATCAAGCCGGGATTGTGTTCCAACGGGTTGAATCGTGCCGGCCGAAGAACTGTCTGCGGCGGCCGGGGTGGCGGGGACGGCGCTGTCGCCAGGCGTCCGGTCCCCGCCATAAATGATGCGGGTGAACGCCATTAGTACGGCGACCGTCAGACATGCACCTCGTGAGGGAAAAAAAACTTTCACCATCAGGATTTTCTGGAGAAGGCGTAGAGGCCGCCGACCGGCGGCCAGAGAGGTTCGGGCGAATCAGTAAGGCAACTGTCCGGTCGAGTCCGGCAGCTGAGTGACCGGGTCCGCTCGTTTCCAGACTTCGGTCCAGAGCCAGTCACTCTTCAGGTAATTGACTCTCAGCCAGTCGTTTTCCAGGTCGAACCTGCCGACCGGATCAGTCTGGGTCGTGTCCGCTTCCGGGATAAACCGTATAGTTTCAGCATCCTGGTCCACTTCGATCCGGCCTACGTCCTGTCTGCTCCCGTATCCGAATGCTTCGCTGCCGAAATTTAGAAGTAGCGCATAACGCCCGTTGGCTATTTGCATCAGGCCGGTGACCGCATTGCGGTCCCAGGAGAGAATGTACTGATTGTCCTGAGTGGTCTGGACCCCCAGCGCTATGTAAGTACCCTCATAGCTGAAATCCGCCGGCAGGCTGGTCGGCGCGTCCTTGGAACAGCCGGCCAGGGTCAGCGAAATCGATGTAAGGACGGCGATCCTCGAAAAGTAAGAACGGCCTGGCTTGCTCATCATCGGCACCGGATTTAGATTGCAACAAAGGCTCTCGGCAGAACATTAAACTTACACTATATGAAACCTTTGATTTAATCGCTGTATAATTTTTCTCGCAAAATTCGATAAAGTTTATTAACTTGTTGTGGTACATAAAGTTAAACCACAACAAGGGGATTTAAATGGTTGGTCAGCTCAAGCCT
>Ga0214473_10001244_pt1 | contig 34169 bp, 36 predicted proteins | sample RVTome_7_FD_203509 | JGI IMG/M metagenome (GOLD analysis project Ga0214473, IMG submission 203509) | Soil microbial communities from uranium-contaminated site in the Upper Colorado River Basin, Wyoming, United States - RVT98D197 | ecosystem: Environmental > Terrestrial > Soil > Contaminated >... | reverse complement strand
TGCAGTATCTTTACAGATCTTGCCAATCCCACTCCATTTATGGACATGAATTCAGAGAGGAGGGGTCTAATCTTCCCCTTTATTTCGTCCCATTCCGTGGCTGATAGATCGCCAAGACTTTCGTTTGGTAGATTGTGAAGGAGAGGAGTAAGCTGAGCGTTACCTAGTATTTTACTGCTTTGCAAAGGATCGTATCTGTTGATTAGTGCGTAGAGCTTGTTGGCGGCCTCAATATCACGGATAGTTACTGAATCGTCAATGCTGTGGCGATCATCATATCCTTTGTATATTTCTATCGCGCAATATTCTCTGATCCTTGCTTCAGGATTATTTATAGTAAATCCGTTGGACAGCAAAATATCCAAGTTGTTATATAAATGAGATAACTCTTGAATAAACCTTTTGATTCAAACATAATAATCAGAAAATCTATCTGCCTATGAAGAATTAAAGACATGAAAAGCGTATTCATTGCAAACTTGGTGGACATCGTAAAGTTAAAGGATTTTTATTTTCAGAATAAGAATTTATAGTACGTGGAATTATTCAAGGTTCTTGCGAAGATCGTAAAGCAGTTTAGGTATGTCTTCGCCCTCAACTATTTCATCGTATATATCTGGGTAGTCTCTTTCAACACGGTCTTTTATTGAGGATGGAACAATTAGTATTAAGTAATACATTTCCTTGTAGTGTTTCCTAAAAGTTAGAAGCTTGTCAACAAACTTTACCTCGTCAATGCTCATCTCTGATGGATAGGCATCAATGTAGAAAGTTCCGCGTCTTTCCGCTTGTTAGAGGTTCAAATCGCTAGAAATTACTCTTAGGCTATCCACGTCAAATGAAGAGAAAGACTTTGTATGCGGACGCTTAATTAAAGGGTTACTGTCAATTATTTGAGAGACGGTTTTTGTGCAAGATGAAGGTAAGAGGGGGAGAAGACAGAATACACTGATAAGCGAAAAGAGCCCGTACCTGCTTCAGCACGCCTACAATCCCGTGGATTGGTACCCATGGAGTGATGAGGCCTTTGAAAAGGCTAAGGCTGAAGATAAGCCAGTTTTCGTTTCCATCGGCTACTCGTCGTGCCACTGGTGCCACGTCATGGAGAAAGAGTGCTTCGAGGACGAAGAAGTGGCTAAACTGTTGAATGAGGCGTTTGTCTGTATAAAGGTTGACAGGGAAGAAAGACCTGACCTTGACAACGCTTACATGGTAGTGTGTCAGTTAATGGGGCGAAGCTGCGGCTGGCCACTTAACATTATTGTGACACCTGACAAAAACCCGTTTTTCGCAGCCAGTTACATTCCAAAGAACAGCAGATTCGGCTTGACAGGGATGATGGATCTAATTCCTAAGATAAATGATGTCTGGAGGACCCGCAGATCCGAATTAGAAACCTTAGGACAGGACATCAAGCGTAGAATGGAAGCAATGGAGGAAAGAGCTCTTGAAGAAGAATTGGGAAAAGACGTGTTGGATGACGCTTATGAGAAGCTGACATTGGATTTTGACGATAAGTACGGCGGATTTAGAACCGCCCCGAAATTCCCAATCCCGCACAACCTGATTTTCCTACTGCGATACTGGAACCGCACCAAGGAGAAAAACGCGTTAAAGATGGTGGAGAAGACCCTGCAAAACATGCGTTTGGGCGGCTTTTTTGACCAGGTTGGCTTTGGCTTTCATAGGTATTCGACTGATAAGCAGTGGCTGGTTCCGCATTTTGAAAAAATGCTTTATGATCAAGCGCTGCTAGCTCTGGCCTATACAGAAGCATACCAAGCAACCGGTGATGAAAAGTTCAAGGTTACAGCCAAAGAAGTCTTAGAATACACGCTGCGGGACCTAGCTTCTCCAGAGATGGGTTTCTACGCTTCGGAGGATGCGGACAGCGAGGGCAAAGAAGGAATATTTTACCTATGGACTGAAGATGAGATTAGAAAGGCTTTACCACATGATGATACCGATTTAGCGATTAAACTCTTCGGAGTTGAGACCAGAGGAAACTATGATGAGCCCGGAGAAAAACGAAACGGTAAGAACATTCTTCACTTCGCCAAACCAATTGAGCTAATCGCGTCGCATCTAAATTTGACAGTTGACGAAGTTACTCTAAAGTTAGGTAAAATCCAAAGAATACTTTTCAAAGCAAGGCAAAAGCGCGTGTGCCCAGCCAGAGACGACAAGGTCCTAACTGACTGGAACGGCTTGATGGTTGCCGCTTTGGCGAGGGCTAGCGTAGTTTTTGGTGAACCACTATATTTGCAGGCTGCAGTAAAAACAGCAGATTTTATTTTAGAAAGCATGATTGGTGAACAAAGAGCACTGTTTCATCGCTTTGCAGGGGGAGAGAGGGCAATTGACGGGTTTCTTGACGATTACGCATTTGTTGTTTGGGGACTCATCGAGAGTTATCAAGCCTGCTTTGATGAGAAGTACTTGAAAGCAGCGTTGGAATTAACTAATGAGATGATTTCGCGGTTTTGGGATGAAAAAAACGGCGGCTTCTACTTCACTTCAAAAAGCTCGAAGGACGTTTTGCCAAAGAGAAAAATAGTGTATGATGGCGCTATTCCTTCAGGCAATTCTGTGGCGCTGTTGAACTTGCTCCGTTTAGCTCGTTTGAGCGGTGATTCCAATTATGAAGAGTTAGTTAGTAAAATGATGAAGACGTTTGCTGGCGAAGTGAGGAGGACACCTATAGCATACACTTTCATGCTTATGGGAGTTGATTTTGCGGTTGGACCAGCATACAACGTCATCTTAGTGGGTAGCCCACACGATAAAGATATACTTGAAATGATTCATGTTTTGAGAGGAAAGTATTTGCCTAATTTGACGATTTCGATGCGGCAGCCAAGGGAAACCAATTCCCCAACTGAGGGCTTGAGCTATGAGAGAATTGAGGATAAAGCTACAGCCTATGTGTGCCGTGGTCAAACATGCATGCCTCCAACGAATAACCCTGAGAAGATGCTAGAGATCCTTGAACTGTAGTGAATAAGTCAATACATTTGAAAAATAAGGTGTTGCAGTTGGCTGTTTTTGTGAAGGCATACACTTTTTTAAATAGAGCAGATGTTGAATATAATTCTCTGGCTTGGTATAGGTAGCGCACTTGATTTAGTGCTAGAGATTAAACCAAGCTTCAACTTAAAATTCTGTAAGGGCAGGTATCTATATATGATAATTTACCTTGACTATTTGTTGATTATTTGCCTCATTATATTTGCCCAAGATGTCAAAGCAAGTTCGATCTATTCAACAATAAGTCTGGGGGGAATCGTATATGCAGCAATTGCGAAAGTAAGCTGAATATCAATCAATCCAAAGTCTCAGTGGAGCCTAAATTTGTTTCTTTATGTAGCTTCTCAATAGGTGAGGATGTTGAAAAGGCTAAGAGAATCTCAACACTTCTCTATAGTTTGTATAGTCAAAGATCTGGTTTCTTTGAAGGTTATAAAATGCCAGAGTATATTGATCCTACAACAAATATAGGTGCTAAGGAGCTTGCACTCTATCTTACATATATTATTTCGATAGATTACCAGACGAATGCTGAAAGGCTTTGGGAGAAGGCAAGAAGAGCATTTCGAAGCAACCCGGAAATGTTCACCCCAGAGAAAGTTATAACTACAGACAAAGGTGCGCTAGAGCATTTCGTGCGAAGTTTAGGAGCTAGATTTCCATCTAACGGAGCAAAGGCGTGGAGAGAGATTTCTCGTATTCTTCTAGATGATTTTGAGGGGACACCGCTCAATCTGACTAGAAAACCAATGACTGTCATTAGCCTTAGGCATGTGATTAGCCAGTTTCCATATCTGCGAGGGCGTAAGCTATCAAACTTCTATATGCGAGTAATGTATGAGAAAAAGTTCTTTAAGATTATTGATCCGCAAAACATTCCAGTAGCCCCTGATATCCAGGTTTGTCGCATCTCATTCTACACAGGTGTTTTGAAGATGATTGGAGGTAGCAATGTGGATATTGGAAGAAACTCGATAAGAAATCAAGTAGAACATGTTTGGAGCGAAGCTACTAAGAATTGGGGAATACCCGCAGCTTATCTTGATGAGCCTCTTTGGACAATCGGTTCGAAACTATGCGCAAACAAGCAATGTTCCCCTTGCCCTTTGAAGGATATTTGTGAGAAGAACTTCTCAGTTACCTTCAGAGTCTAGGATAAATCAAGATGTTAGATTCTTTTGAGAATTTGAGTCATTTTATTATTCTGGACTTAAAGTAATTCTCAACATCCTTATCAATAAAATAAATGTAACATCCTTTCATTCCTCTTGACATAAGGACCCGATATATGTTCTTAACATACTCGCCAAACCTATCTTTACTTCTTAAGAGAATAGGGTCTTTTGTGCCTGCGGGATTCCCGATCAAGCAATCATTTATTTTATCATATTTAAGATCTGAGCCAACTATTACTCCAACATAATCAAACTCGAATCCCTGAGCAGTGTATATACAGCCTACTTGTTTAATTCCCTCAGGTTTATACGCCCACTCGTACCACTTTACATATCCTTTCGGAGGCGTGATTTTATCATGAGTTTCCCAAGGCATTGCGAAATCTCCAATTTTCACATCTTTTACAAGTTCTCCGTTTTCATCTAGTTTTTGAGACCATTTCCAGCAAAACCCAGATGTTAGTCTCGCAGATACGCCTTTTTCAGAATCTTTTTGCTTAATAATTTCGTATAGTTTCTCTGGGGATTCTATGATTTGAAAATCAAATCTATCTTTATTCACGTTAAAGAATTTCTTTTCAGTCGAATGGCCTAATACTGACTCTAGCCATTCCAGATAGTTATCAGAACCCGCGCATCTAAACTGAGAGATTAACTCTACTTCATTCACAGTACAATTATATTTCTTCGCAGATTCTTTAATTAGATCTGTATTTCCAACTTCGAGAAAACGAATTACCTGTTTATCGTCAATGAAGAATATAGAGGTTTTTGCGCATCTCACTAATTGATCTACCTGAGGCATATCTGTTCTATCGAAAGATTTGGTGAATTGATGGTTAGATGTCTTGCCGATTCTGTGGGCTTCATCCACAATCAGTATATCAAATTGATTCTCTTTGGTTCTTGATGGGACAAAGGTTCCAAGATTCACAAATAGAAGTCCAGCATCTTTACTGGCAACTTTATGCTTGATTGCTTCAATTAACGGTTTGGACTTGGATGAGAAGAAAATTGATTTTTTCTTTGCTGCCATTTCAGCTAAAATATGTAGCGCAATAACTGTTTTTCCAGTACCTGGCCCTCCTTTAATTATGACAACATTTTTCTCATTTCTCTTCTCAGCTTTTCTAACTTTGTCAATAATAACATTCTTAGCTACTATTTGATCATTTAAAAGAGAAAAATTTGACTGATTAGAAGTTATTTTAGAAACGCTTTCAAGCAGTTTCTTAGATGGCTTTATCGGAGATTGCATGAACCTGTTAAAGATTTCAAAACCTTCACCCTTATTCAATAATTCACTTAGTTTACTGGCTAGTTTCTCCGCATCTTCGTGCGTATAGATCGGAAATTTCTCTAGAAGTGGTTTGTAGATTTGATTGAAAAGACCATCACCAATACTTTTTCTATAATTTGGACAGTAGGAGTAACCCATCAAATCAAGTTCTCTTTCTTCAAAAGCCTCTACAAACCCAAGTAAATGTTCATGATATCCCTCAACTTGTTGTGATGGATGAGCAACTTGTCTTGTGCGACCCCCAGTGTATGTTTCAACGAAATTGCCCTCAACATCTAATGCTTCCACTCTTTGCCATTGCTTCAACTCAATATGCACAACAACTCCTTTGTCAGACCTATTCTTTCCAAACAATAAGCAGTCAATCATAAATTGAGTGTAAGGCACCCGATACTCAAAAGAGACATATACGTCTGATAGATTTGCGGATTCAATAATATTCTTTATTCTATCACCGGTAACAACCCATGAGTTATACTCGGGTTCACCGACTTTTCTCCCAGAAGTCTCATTGAAATTATCCTTCATGATATCTGCAAGTCTATTCATCCTAACATCTTGAAAGAATTGCTCCTGAGGAGCGTCATAGATTAATTCTCTATTTAGCACTCAATTCACCAAGAATAATCTAGCGAACCCAAAACAAATCAATACTCATTATATTTCTTATTTGTTCCTCTTGATTTCTCAACAGGGTATTTCTCTTCGTTCTCCTGAAGCTTTTTGTATAATTCAGATGACAAATCTATATCGTATATTTGTGAAAGCCTAACTAGAAAGTATAGTATGTCAGCGATCTCCTCAGAGATCTCAGCTCTTCTCAATTTGTTATGGAGCATCTCATCAGCCTCACCATTGGATTTGAATCTGAAATGTTGTAGTAGCTCTGAGGATTCGGTTACAAGACCTATAGCCAGATCCTTTGCGTTATGAAACTGATCCCAATCTCTAGCCTCGCAAAACTTCTTTACATTATCTTTCAAATCGCTAATTCTAGTTTCATCATCCATTGTGCAACACGGAATTATTATAAGAGTCCCAATAAACCATTTTATTTAAATCAATCTAAAACAAAAATATTCGCACTCATTTCCGGAGCTTTCTCATTTGACAACAAAATTAATTAATTCACACTCGAGCCAAAAATACTAGATTTCTTCACCAAACTGCAGCTTAATAATTATCTGATTGTTTATCATTGCGGGCTCTTTAGTAGGCTGAGCAATTCGTTATCTTCATATTCGTTGATTTTTTTATTATTAGAGATACATTATATGTGCTGCAATAAATAACCTAACTAAATGTTCAAGCAGTGAAATCAGAATTTCCTCCTTTTTCACCCTAAAATTTAGATATGAAATTGGTTCAATTTTCTTTAACTATCTTGTTTCGCATCTAAGGAGGATTTCTTAATCCACATGCTGTGTATGTTATTCCTGTGCTCCTCAACGGATTTGGAGTTGTAGAGATTCAGCAGGGGCATTACTAATCGTCTAGTCTTACCAGTAGTTTTCATAACAAGAATTTTTAGGTGTTCTTCATCAAAGCCAACCGGGACCTCCCCTGTGTTGAGCCATTTTCTAATTATTGCCGTCTCGAAATTATTATCATAATATAGTAGATCATCACACCTTAGGAAGGCCTCAACTATGTCAAGACCATGATCTTCAACAATTTGTGAGACTACACTTGCCTTCTTCAACGCATCCTCTAATCCCGTTTGAAAATGCTCCTTAAGCTTATCAACGGCGAGTCGTGATTGTTCAAACCAAGGCTCCTCACCTATCAATTTAGAGAACTCGACCATCAGATTAAGATAAATCAGGTGTGCATCAAAGTAGCTCTTCTCATCATTAATGCTACGTATCATAGAGATCGCCAAGTCTTTGAGTTCAGCAATACGTTTCCTCTGTGAAAACCAGTATGGTTCATCTTTCTTATCCGTAGTCCTTATTTGGAATTCCCGGTTCAAAGATTCGATTCCAGCCTCAATACTCGAAATACGCTGCGCTAAATTGAATTGAGACAATATTGGAATATCATGTCTGACCTCTATTGGCGGAGAGGTTCGTGCATCCGTAGCTTTTTCAATGCGTTTTTTTCGAGTCGCATCAAAAGATATGTCAGCTAACTTGCAAAGATCCTTTAAACCTCCAGGAAAAATACTGTAAAAAATGCTCATGCTCTTCATCCCAGCGGCTTTCGTTATCTGTCTCACCGTTGCCTCTGGATGCTTCTTAATATAATCAATAGATCTATCCTTAAATTTATTATCCATGACAGAATTATAGTAGCTAGCCCTCATTAATAATTGTAACGTTCCCGTTCCGTGATTCATGGAAAAAGCAATCTAGTTAGATTAGAAAAAGCATATTCTTTACACCTCTTGTTCTACTAGGAATTGAAACATATTTCTGTTCCCCTCCATGAGTAAAGACATGATGATGTTGGATTGCGATGGAACGTCAGGGAACGTTCCGAACGTCAGGAACGTCAGGGAACGTTAAGGAACGTTCTGATAGATTCAGAGACTATGATGAAGAATAGCAAAAGTGTCACAGTGATCTGATCAAGACATATCGAATGCAAAGATGATTCAAGATTATTCGAACTTGAATCTTGAAACCCTAGCTGGATATTGTAAGAATACTTTTTTAATAAAACAGTTTAGTTGAGGGTGCTATATGTCCGATAAATTTTCTGATTTATTTTTCGGTCTAAATCCTCAACAGCTAAAGTCTGGTAGAGAAAATGACAAGCATCTTCTAATAATAGCTGGTGCAGGTTCAGGAAAGACTAAAGTTATTACAACTAAGGTTATCAACCTAATTAGATCAGGTGTTAAACCTAGCAGTAGTCTCGCGTTAACATTTACAAATAAAGCTGCGTAGGAGATGCTCAAATAAGTAATGGATAGGGTTAGCACTAACATATTCTAAATACAGGTCTTTCTAACTCTACGAAGACAATCATCAATCTAAATTATGGGACAATTCCACTTTGCCAAACTCAATACGCGAGTAATCACGCATCAACTTTAGATAAAGAGTTGTCTGATTAAAATATATATCAAAGTCAATCAATTAACTAGAATTGATGTTTCAGATCTACGATTTCGATAGATGAATAAGTAGAAATGACATAAAGAGTCTAGATATTGACAGTCAGTAAACGTAAAAGTAAACCTTGGAAGCTCGCAAGCTGGAAGAAGAAGAGAGGAGAATACCTCAATGGAAAATCCTGCGAGTGGTGCGGCTCAACAAAAAATCTTCAGATCTCTCATAAGAACAATCTCAATATTCGACGATTAGAACGCGAGGTTTTCCATAAATATTACAATCATTATCTTAAAGATGAAAATAACAGTGTTGAGATCAAAAAACTTGAGGAAAAAGCATGGCAAGGATATACGCATCACCTCGGGTTTGGATGTCCAAGTTGCGGTTCAGGCGCCTACTATAGCCGCTCTGAAAATTACTGTAATAAACACAAAGCTCCCAAGTTTAGATGCTTAAAATGCAAAAGTGAATTTAAGCAAGAAGCATCAGTTAAGAAAGCACCCCCCAGCACAAAAACCAAAGTCAAACGTAGATTCCAAAGCCTATTCAAAATCAAACACAGAGAAGAACTTTCAAAAATAATATCTGAAAAAATACAGAAATCTGATGAAAAATATCATTCATTTGAAAACGTAATGGTTCAATGTAAATCATGCCATTTCGCCTACCACAAAGGAATGCATCTCTGCCCAAAATGCAAAAAGAAATACGTCAAGCCAAAATATAAGATATGCTACGCATGTCTTCGCAACTAAGAAAAAAAGATACTTTATCTCGAAAGAAATCTCTGGAGGAATTGCTCAACCTAGTATTAGCTCACATGATCAGAATAAAGATGCGTCTGAAGAGTAGTTACCCAATGAGTAACCCTAACATGTTATAGTTACCAAATATGTATCTATGGAGGAGCCGGTACCGACATACACGCATCAGTCATATGCGATATTGCACAACAAATTCGCAAGCGACAGTTTTCCATCTGATTACTTGTAATGGTTAATCTCAATAAGCATCGTCAAAAAGACACCATAACTATGAGATATGATAATATTAATTCTAAAGATTAAATTCTAAACCACGTTTTTATATATGAATATGAGTTTCACCATATATGACTAGCACTATATCTACAAAGGTTCTGGCCACGATTATCATTATAGGTTTCTTTGTTGGTTTTGGAACCACACTTGGAATATTATTACCTCAGCTCGACGCAACAAGATCAGATTTGTCTAGAGTGCAAGAGCAACTCACAAAGACAACCGCAGATCTTGCCGGAGATATTTCGCTAACGCAAAGCGTAAACGCTCAGCTCGAAACAGAAGTTAGAAACCTAACAAGCAACATAGAGAAGATACAAAATACAAACACAAGCCTATTCACTCTAGTCAACAACCTATCAACCACATTATCAAATTCAAAGACCACAAACACTCAGCTCGAAACAGACGTAAACACGCTCTCAGCTAGATTAAATTCAACCAAAGAAGATCTAGCAAAAGTTGCGAATGAAAACAGCAGGTTAACAAGCGAAATTGATATTTTACGCGAAGAGTATAGTAAATTATTAACCAATATGGGAGCAGATGCCACTTCAGTATTTCTGATTGCAAAGCCAGCTGTTGTGTCAATCTCAGTCTACAATAGCTCAGGAACATTAGCAGCTATTGGATCAGGGTTCGTCTACAGCAAAGACGGATACATCGTCACCAATAGCCATGTGGCGGAGGCTGGCGTTTCCTATCTGCTAACCTTCCTAGACGGGTCGCAAGTCGAAGCTAAGCTAATTGGTAATGATCCGTTAGGAGATATCGCGGTCTTAAAAGCTACCCTGCCTACATATGCAAAGCAGCTACAACTAGCTAACTCTAGTAATCTAAAGGTTGGATCGCCATCATTCGCTATGGGTAGCCCGGTTGGCCTTATTGGAAGCATAACTTCAGGAATAGTTAGTCAGCTAAACAGGACTATCCCAACATATTCTTTTCTTTTCTACATACAAACCGACGCACCGATAAACCCAGGAAACAGCGGCGGACCTCTTCTCAACGCCGAAGGAAAGGTGATTGGAATAAACACTTTTGGATATGATAAAAACCTCTCAGAGGGACTTGGATTCGCAATCCCCTCAAACATATTGGCACGAGTAGTACCAAGCCTAATTGAGAAAGGCACCTACCAATATCCACTGATAGGAATACAGGGAAGGTTTCTAGACCCTTTCTCAGCTAGCGCAATGAATCTCTCACAATCCGTCAAGTCAGGCTGGCTCGTCGAAGGAATAACTGCAGGCTCTGGAGCTTCAAAAAGCAACTTGAAGGTTGGAGACATAATAATTGCAATAAACAACTATCAAGTCACAAGCGAGCAAGACATTAGCTATATTCTAAATCAATATTTCTCACCCAATGAACAGATATCGATAAAAATTCTAAGGAACAATCAGATTATGAGCATACAAGTGGTTCTAGGAGCTAGGTAACAAAAACTCCAGATTCAGAATGCAAAAACTAGCTACGCTTAATAATATCCGAAGAATAATTGCTCACATTGAGCACTGAAACGGATTTTACTGTCGCCGTACACCCAGCCTGTGTAAAACTATTTATAGTCTAGATACTATAATATTATAGCATATAATCTATAATGTGAGAATATGGACGAGACAACATTCAGGATTTTGGACACACTCTCAAGAGCATTAGGCATGTCCCTGTCGATAAACGAGTTGAACAGGAGGATGCATGATCTTCACGGCACTGCATACTACGCCAATACGTACAGGAAACTCCAATCCCTAGCCGAACAAAGTATCATCACTCTGACAAAAGCCGGCCAGTCCTCGCTTGTAACACTGAATTTCGGAAACTATCCATTGATTGACATGCTAGCGGAGATGGAAATCAAGAGAAAACAAACATTCCTTGAAAAACAGGCTGAATTGCAAATGCTCTTCATGGAAATCGAGACATGTTGCAGCCAGATGAGCCACATAATATCTATCTCAGCAGCACATCCTGATAATAACAAGAAGCTGAACAGAGTCGAGCTGCTGATTCTTCTCCATCAAGAAGGGGCGCACATTGAACAGACACTTGCCATACATAAGCTGATGCAAACGATCCAGCGCATGCACACTATTCGAATAGACTACCTGATACTGAGCGGTAGCGAGCTAAGCAGTCTGCTGGCATCCGAGGAAAAGAATCCGCTGCAAGAAATGCTTGCCGATGAGATAACGATACTCAATCCGCAAGGGATCTGGTATGAAATAAGAAATGCTCGCCAGCAAGGGCTCCAAATCAAAACATCCGAGAAGGAGACAAACCCAGCGAAGATACCCGAACAAGATATCATCCACAACCTCGCGAGATTCGGCTACAAGGAACTCGGACCCACGCTAGAAAAGGGGGAAGACATTTGCATAGAGTACATAATCACCTCAGTATTGATGGGGAAAGATGCCAGACGCATCACAGCAATCCCGATAATCCTGGCGAAGAACATGGCAAACTCCAAGCTGCTCACCTTCCTATCCCAGAAATACGGCGTATCAGGCAGGCTGCTGGGGCTACTCAAAGCATTGGACAAGATCAGGCATACAACAGAAACCGAAGCATCTATAAAAAGTCTGGAAGCGATGAATGTAAAAGAAATCGAAGTGGATGAGAAAAACATCATGAAGAAGATGATGCAATACAATGCTTGACAAACGAAGCCTGTTCGAATTCCTTGAAGTCGTAGATGAAGAGCTGAAGAGAAACATCACGCTGGTCGTGGCAGGAGGCACAGCCATGACGCTCCTCGACCTAAAGCCATCAACAATCGACATCGACTTCACAGCACCAGCCGACGACGTACGCGAGTTTAACGAGACGTTGAGAAATATCCCACACGGCTTCAAAATCGACTTCTGGACCGGCGGCATGGTCTTCAGCCAAATCCTCCCCGAAGACTACTTGAAGAGAAGCATCCCGATAAAGAAGATGAAGAACATCGAGTTAAGAGCACTGCATCCGATAGACATAGTGGTGACAAAGATCGGGAGGCTAGATGATAGGGACGAGCAGGACATCGAAGCATGCATAAGGAAATACAGGATAACGAAAAACCAAATAGTGAAAAGGTCGAGTCAAGTCCAATACGTCGGGAACGCAGAAAACTACCGCACCAACCTGCAGCACGTACTAAAACGATTCTTCAAAAAAGAAGCTTAGATACACAGTGAAAATCATAGAAATCCATCACTTCTCTGTCTGGCAAACTGTTCATTGACACGACCCCATAGGTAAATGACTTCTGGTAGAGATAATCTCAGAAGCAGAACTGACCAAAGATGAATTCCAAGAACTGTTGTAAACGCATAAGGCAAGAGAACCTAGAAATACCTTTTTAATAAAACAGTTTAGTTGAGGTTGCTACATGTCTGATACATTTTCTGATTTATTTTTCGGTTTGAATCCTCAACAGCTAAAGGCTGTTAGAGAAAATGAGAAGCCTCTTCTAATTATTGCTGGTGCAGGTTCAGGGAAGACTAAGGTTATAACAACAAAGGTCATCAACTTGATAAGATCAGGTGTAAAACCTAGCAGTATCCTCGCGCTAACATTCACAAAGAAAGCTGCGGAGGAAATGCTCAACCGAGTAATGGATAAGGTTGGTGAGGAGTATGATCTTCAGATATCGACGTTTCACTCTTTTTGCAACCAGTTCCTCAAAGATAATATCCTCGAAACCAAACTTAACTCCGAGTTTAAGGTGATTAGCGACACAGCTCAGCTAGTCTTCTTCGCAAAGAACATGAACACATTCGGATTAGAACATATAGAGTTCGGAGGAACCCCAGTAACACTCGCTGAAGAAGCGCAAAAGTTCATCTCAAAATGCAAAGAGGAGTTCATATCAGCTGACGAGCTACAGCAATACATAGAAGATCAGGTAAAGCAAGAGAAATTCGATGAGGAGGATGTTAACAACCTCAAAGACATGCTCAAAATGTTTCGAGCATACGAAGCCTACACTCAGGAGAATAACATGGTTGACTACGGCGATATGCTCTCAATGGTCCATGAGATACTTCTAAAAGATAAGAGGATTCTTCAGCAATACCAGCAAAAGTACCAATACGTCCTAGTCGATGAGTTCCAAGACACTAACTATCTCCAGCTCCATATTGTCCACATGATAGCTAGTATTCACAAGCGTATCTGCGTAGTTGGAGACGATGACCAATCAATCTATGCTTTCAGAGGAGCTTATGCGACCAACATTGCAGAGTTTAAAAGACTCTTCCCAGAGTATGTGCAAGTTACTCTTGAGCAGAACTACCGCTCAACAAAAAAGATTCTAGAAGTAGCTAATAAGCTAATCTCAAACCAGCCAAGAAGATCAGCAAAGCGCCTAGTTGCAAACGGAGGAGAAGGAGACCCCGTCTCAGTAGTTGAATGCGACACAGACGCGGTTCAAACCGTTTTCGTAGCTGATAAAGTTGAGCAGCTAGCAAGCAAAAGATCATTAGACGATATTGCGATTCTTTGCCGAAGCAGAGCAGGCGCAACTCCAGTAGCTAATGAGCTAAGAAAGAGACAGATTCCAACCCAATTCCTAGGATTTTCAGATTTCTTCTCAGAAGCTATAACTAAAGACGTTGTGGCAACGCTCAAAGTAATTAACAACCCAGCTTATGCGAACGCTGAGCTAGTCCGTGTCCTAGAAAGAGACCCCTTCAACCTTAGAAGAACCGAGGTTGCAAGGCTTGGCAACCTAGCTAGTCGTAAGATATGTAGTATCTACGAAGCTATCAAGTATATAGATGAGATAGAGATTGACAAGGAAAAGTTTCTAGCTGTTAAGAAGAAACTAGATGATTTGATAGCTCAGAAGAATAAGCTTACTACAGGTGAGCTAGTTCATAAGATTCTCTTTAGCAAAGACTTTTACGGTTATGAGGTCGAGCTAGATAATAAGAGAAATGTTACGCTGCTAAACCAGTTCTACGTCTTCACCGAAGACTATGCCTCTCTCTACCCTCAAAGCCACCTATCAGAGTTCATCTCCTTCCTACAGTACGCTTCAGGATTTGAAATGACTGAGAAGATAGATAGCGACAACGCGGTTAAGATAATGACTATTCACACAGCAAAAGGAAAAGAGTTCCCAGTAGTTATAATCCTTAACGCGGTTGAGAGAAGATTCCCATCACAATATAGAAAAGACAAGTTCCCACTCCCAGACTCTCTTCTAAAAGGTGTAAAACCACTCTTCACAGCTGAGGAGAGACATATGCAAGAGGAAAGACGGCTAATGTATGTAGCTATGACAAGAGCTAAAGAGAATCTAATAATCACCTACCCAAAGAAATTCAACGAGAACACCTACGATTCAAGACCATCAAGATTCCTAACAGAGATCAAGTACAAGGAGAACCCAAGCATAACATTTGAAAAAGTAGAGGCTGACAAGGTGAAAGCACCTCTTAACGAGGAGGACCGGCAGATAACAGTAACTAGAAAAGTAGTATCTGACCTAAACACTGAAAACTATGCAGCAGCAATTGAGAAGATACTACTCCTAGCAAAGATGCGAAATAAAGATATCAGATCCCTACTTTGGCAAGTTAAAGAGCCAGACCTTGAAAAAGATGCGAAGAGCCTAAAGAACATCCCAGACCACACAGAAGTAATAAATGAGAATTTCATCTACAGCTCATCGCAGTTCTCAACCTACAACATCTGCCCAAGAACCTACCAATACCACTACGTCTACAGAATTCCAACAGCTGCCAAATCATACTTTGACCTAGGCGCTAATGTTCACAGCGTAATTGAAGAGGTAACCAAGAAAATCAAGGCAGGAGAAGAAGTAACTCAGGAGCAGATGATAAAGATACTAGACAAGGAGTGGAACCCAAAGGGCTTTGAATCCAAGCTTCACGAAAGACGCTCATACGAAGAAGCAAAGCAGATGCTAACAACGTTCCTAGAAGAGCAAAAGCAGACCAGATCAGAAATAGTTGATATAGAAAAAGAGTTCACAGTGAAAATAGACAACATCCAAGTCCGAGGAAGAATAGACCGAATCGACAAGCAAGGAGATGACTTTGTAGTCATAGACTACAAAACATCTAAAGAGAGCCTAAGCGCAATGGATCTAAGGCAAGACCCTCAGCTAATAACCTATACACTAGTAGTTGAGAACCTATACGGAAAAAGACCAAAGTCAGTAGGATGGTGGTTCCTCCGCTCCAATAGGAAGGTAATGTCTGAGGTTAAAGATGAGGATCTTCAAAAGGTGAAACAGCAGATGCTTAGCATTGTCGCTAGCATCAAGAAAGGCGACTTCCACCCAACACCAGGCTGGGTATGCCAGAGATGCGACTATACAACCATATGCGACGCGTCAACAGCGACACGGGTCGGCTAACACAGGATAGAAGCTAAATAACCTCAGCCTCGGTATCTTCGCATCCATCCGTATCAATTTTAGGATAGCCACATGTCAAGCAAGTCCCATCCTCATCAAGGTCAGCTCCGCAAGATGGACAACTTTCAACCAAGAGAGATCATTAATAATATAGGCACTCAGCTTAATATGGTTAATGGAAGATAAGTGTAAATTTGAGATTTAAATCACATTTGATATACTTGAATCTATGGATTATTTTCGTCTGCGCGAATGCTTCCTTTGGGGATTAATCGCAACAATGTCAAACAAGTACCGTCTATAGTTTATAGCTAGAGTTCTTGCGAAGAACGCTCCTTCGATAAGCATATCCCGCATATCGTGCGCGTTCTTCTCATGCAGGTCAAACCTCTCAAATGAGAGGCAGTCTTCGAGATACGGTTTGAGCTTGTAAACATCAACATCGACCAAAACAGCTAAAGGAATAGGTTTCTTACTCGAGGCGACAAGCATATCGTTTAGCGCATCAGTTGCTGATTCATAGTTCTTCCACGCTTCCTCTACAAACCCTGGGAAGACCCCGCTCGCAATCATCTTTGATCTAAACAACCCCTCCTTATCCTCAGAGAATCGTTTTAGAAGATGCGCTTTGATGTTGAGCTCACTTGACTTATCAAAGGCATAGAGGAACTGGCGGGCAACGCTCTCCATATTCGACTTGTAAGCGTGATTTAGAGAGTCACCAAAGGCTCCACAAGCTAGCAGAAACCTAGCCACCTCGTATTCGCAAGATATCAGGGCGCTAGCTATCATGTGTGAAAAGTCGGGTTCGTATGGGATTTCACTCATCAAACACCCTTTCAAAGTGATTTTACCACTTCGGCTCTTTATAGCTCCAATCTCAGTTAGCCAGTTCTCAGCGAACGAAACTTCATTGTGATTCACCTTTGATATGAACTCGAGCTCGGAGAGCTTCAAACCATATTTTGACATGAGCAGCACAATATCAAAGGGAGTTTCACTTTCAAGAGCCTTGCGAACAGCTACAGGCTCTATCTTCTTTGGAATAACAGTGTCAGAGATAATGACGGCGCGACCAGGTTTGAAGCGGCCGATTCTACCCATCATCTGAATAAGAGAATTATTATCTATCTTCTTGTAATGAAGAGTCTTCTGACCCTGCTTCTCTTTGCTGTCAATCATCTCGTTAAAAATCAAGACATTATCAACATAAATATTCACAGACGAAGCAATCACGTTAGTTGCGAAGATCCTAAGGTTCCTATCTATCTCAGCTAGCTGCTGAATCTTGTTAATCTCACCACCTTCAAGACCCCCGTGAATGTATACGCCGCCGTAGCTGCTAGCGTACTTCTCAACAAGGCGCCTCGTGGGGAGAAATACAAGCCACGACTCATTGCCCGGCTGAGTGTAGAGATAGCGAGACAGCGTCTTGAACATCTCTTCGAAATCCTTCACATGCTCAACCTCAAGCAAAACAGGATACCTGCGACCGGTTAACGAGTAGAGCTTCGAGATACCCATGAATGAGAGAAACTCCCCAGGGTCGATTGTCGCGCTCATGATTCGAAACAGGTTCCCAGACCTCGCCTTCTCTTTCTTCGCAAGAGACATACACAGCTCTAGCTGAGAAGACATCTGGTGACTCTCATCAAAGTAAATCGATGAATCCAAAACCATATTATCAGCAAGCATCCTAAGCAAGACACCATCCGTAACTATCTTGATCTTACCACCGACGTTGATCTTAGTATCTTTTGTGATAACCGCTAGATCGTTTTCTATTTCAGGGTGAAGCGCCTGAAGAGAGTAGAAAAGAGCGTTGCAAGCAGCTCTTGAAGGCTCACGCAAAACGATTTGCCTTCGTCTACCTGATAGTTCGAACTCGTGAACCGGAGTTACCGTGCTCTTACCCGTCCCAACATCGCCAATAATTACAAAATGATCAGAGAAGTCTATAGATGGCAGGATTGAAAATATCGGAAGCATCTCCTTCAATCCATCACCAGCTGCTTCCTTTACCTAACCCGCCCCCTAACACCTTAAGATTACGGGATGATTTATGCGATTTTAAACCTTCTTTAAATTATTATTCACAATGCAAAGAGCAAAACCTCGATTTGCACCTAATTGAAAATGAAGAAAGAAAAAAAACCATTAATTGATTTAATAACATTTAATTTACTCTTAAAGCAAGTGTTGAGAATGCACGCTATTTTCCTAACTGGAACAGCTGGCTCTGGCAAATCCATGCTAGCATCCGTTTTGAAACCATGGTATGAAGATAAAGGAGCCTCAACAGCTATAGTCAACCTAGACCCGGGAGCATACAGTCTACCATACACTCCAGATGTAGACGTTAGAGATCACATTGATCTGGAAGAAATTATGGAGTCTTACCAGCTCGGCTCAAACGGAGCGTTAATTTTCGCTTCAGATATGATTGCTAGCAAGCTTGGGGAAATTCAAGAGGAAGTAGACTCACTCAACCCTGAATACGCGATCTTTGACACTGTTGGCCAGATGGAGCTATTCGCCTACAGGCAGAGCGGCCCGTATTTTTTTGACAATCTAACATGCGATGGGAAGACCACTGTTTTTCTATTTGACTCAACGCTTGTTTCAAGCCCGACGAACTTTATCTCAATAACACTGTTAGCATCTTCGATTCAGCTACGACTTAAAGCACCTCAAGTACCGGTGCTATCTAAGATAGATCTAAGTAGTGAAAACTGGAAGACTATTATGAGATGGTCATCAAACATTGAGAAGCTTCGAAGTGACCTATCAAAAGAGCAAAATGGAACATCATACCTGTTAAGCAGTAACTTGCTTCAAAATATCGCTAACACAGGGTTCTCATACGAGTTGATACCCTTATCAGCTATTACTGGCACTGGAATGGTTGAGCTATCAGCTTCTATCTCAAGAATTCTAAAAAGAGGAGAAGAGGTAGAGTACTAAGTCTACCTACTCATGTAGTAAACGATTGAATTTCTAGTTTTTTACTTGCCCGGCTCGCCTTTAATGGTGATTTCCTTAACCACACCTGCGGCGATTGTGGTACCCATGTCTCTCATGGCGAATCTGCCAAGCTCTGGAAACTCTTTGAAAGTTTCGATGCAGAACGGTCTCAGTGGTGTAATCCTAACTAGTGCTGCGTCACCTGTCTTCAAAGCCTTTGGCTTCTCCTCAGTTGGCTGCCCTGTTCTCGGGTCGAGCTTCGCAATCAACTCAGTTATTGTACCTGCGACTTGAGCTGTGTGAGCGTGGATCACTGGTGTGTATCCTGCTGCTATAGCTGATGGATGGTAAACCACGATTATCTGCGCGATGAACTCTTTAGCTATTGTTGGGGGCTTGTCTGGCTTACCTATAACATCTCCACGGTTAATGTTCTTGCGATCAACACCTCTTAGGTTAAACCCGATGTTATCACCCGCCATCGCCTCAGTCATCGCTGTGTGGTGAGTCTCAATTGACTTTACCTCAGCAGTGACGCCGCTTGGCATAATTATGATAGTGTCACCTGCTTTGAACCTGCCTGTTTCAACTCGGCCTACTGGAACTGTTCCTACACCTGTGATTGTGAAAACATCTTGCACAGGTAGCCTAAGTGGGCTGTCGATTGGCTTTGGAGGCTCAACGAAAGTATCTAGCACTTGGAAGAGAGTTGGGCCGGTGTACCACTTCATATTATCAGATTTGCGAACCAGGTTATCACCCATCCAGCCTGAGACTGGAATAATAGGTACCTTAGCCACATTGAATCCAACAGTCTTTAAAAGCGCCTCTATCTGGACTTTCATATCGTCAAACTTCTCCTGGCTCCAGTTGACAGTATTATCATCCATCTTGTTAATCAAAACAGCCATCTGGTTAACACCCAAAGTTCTTGCTAGGAACGCGTGTTCCCTACCTTGGCCGCCAACGGCGAGTGAGACATCACCCTCACCTTTCTTTGCAGAAACAACTAGAACCGCAATATCGGCTTCAGAAGCTCCTGTAATCATGTTCTTGATAAAATCCCTATGGCCGGGCGCGTCGATCAAAGTGTAGAAATATTTCTCAGTTTCAAACTTCTGGAAAGCAAGATCTATAGTCACACCGCGCTCGCGCTCATCCTTGAGATTATCCAACACCCAAGCGTACTTGAAAGAATCACCCTTCCCAGTCTTCTCAGACTCCTTCGCAAACTCATCCAGAGTTCGCTGATCTACGATACCTAGGTCGAAGAGAAAATGACCCATACTGGTTGACTTTCCTTGGTCTACGTGTCCAATTACAATTAAGTTCAAATGAGGCTTGTTTGCCATTTATCTACACACTCTGCGCAATCAAAATAGAGATATTCATTATATAAGTAATTCGTTTTATTTACCGTAGCGATTAACTTTATTGATGGTTAAAGCCATTTTGCAACGAATGTTAGAATGACCTATCTCAACTAAACCTAAGACAACTCAGGTGAGTAGTCTGATTCATCGAAAAAAGACGAGGCGGGCGATAGCATACTCTAAATAGTTGATCAACCGCAAAAATAGTTAACGTGCTAACCGCGAATTGTGAAACATTAGAAGTATTAGATGTAGTGCCCATCATAAGGCATGGCGGAGTCGTAGCGTTCCCAACCGATACGGTTTTTGGAATCGGATGCGACCCGTTTAACAAAGAAGCTGTTGAAAAAATATTTCAGATCAAGAACAGAGAAAACAAGCCTCTACCAGTCCTCTGCTCAGACATCAACAAAGTTGTCAAGATAGTTGATCTCGGTGAATGCGGCCTTAAGCTTGCAAACAGGTTCTGGCCAGGAGGATTAACAATAGTAGCTACGCCGCTGGCCCCAAACCTTCCCAAACAATTAACATGTGGGTCAGAAGGCTTAGGCGTGCGTATTCCAAACCATAAAGGAGCTTTAAACCTAATCGCCTCATGCGGCGGCTACCTCGTGGGCACAAGCGCAAACATTTCAGGTAGAGAAACATTAAGAACAGCTGAAGACATAATGAAGTCCTTCGGAAACAAATTAGATGCTCTACTATACGGCGGAACCACCCCCAGCGGACTGCAATCCACAGTTGTAAGCGTAGTTGATAGTAAGGTTAAAATTCTGCGACGTGGAATGATTCCCACCGAGTTGGTATTAAACACGTTGCGAGAAGAGGAGATAAGAATTGGTCAAGAACACATTCATACTAACCACGTTTAGAGGCGCGGAGAACACCGCCGGCTCTGAAATATACATGCTTCTAACGGAGTTTGGAGACAATAAAGCCAAGGTTAACAGCACCGGGGTTCCAGGAGTGCTGCAGGTAGACACTGCGCTATCCCATCAAGAAGTAATAGACGTGATCAAGAAGATAGTTGAGTTTGAACCGTGGAGAATCAGGTATATGCTAAGACTGCTGCCTGTGGAGAAGATTGTGGATATGGATATGAACAATATTGTTGAAACTGTCAAAACCATGGCTGAGAGAATAGGGGCGAACGAGAGTTTCAGAGTAACAGTCGACAAGAGACACTCGCCAACATCAAAAGACGATTTGATAAAGAATATCGCAAATGTTATGGATAGGAAAGTAGATCTTGACAATCCCGACTGGATAATACTAGTTGAGCTGGTAAACGACTGGACAGGAATATCAGTGATTAGACCATCTCAGATACTAAATATCGTCAAAGCAAAGCGCGGCGATCAAGAGTAGAAACAGATCAGCGTTTACAGGACATCTCGATGGCAGCCTTCTCTGAGAGAATGTAGGGCAGCGCATCACCTTTCAAAACTGTTGATCTCAAACACAAGTCAGTTATTTTATGGTGTTTCTTTAGAAAACTCTCTTTCGAACCAGTCAAGCGAAGAAGAGAGTCGCGCACTTCCCCGAGTGTGCCCAGGTGAATTAACAGGCGATTTATATCATCCGGGTGCCCAACAGCTATAAACACAACATCCATCACGCCGCTCCTAAGCCCGACGGTTTCAAGCGCATTCTCAATTCTCGAGTCACAAGCCAGACGAAGCACAATATCTAGGTCGAACTTCACGCTTAGTACCCCGCGTTTGCTAGCTGTCCACGATTGCTGTGCGATAAGCTTAGCGTGCTCTCGCCCAGCTACGAACCGCGCGTCAACAGCCTGCAAGACAACGCCTGGCACCTCTCTTCGGAGGCTTTTCACAAAAGACTTGGGGTCATCGACTTTAACACCGTGCACAGCAAGCAGCAGCAGCTTCGTGTCACAGTCCAAATCAGATAGAAACATGTTCATCCACCGTGAGACACAGGAATAAACGTAACTTTGTCTCCAGACACCAGCATCACGGATTGATGCGATTCAAATACTGCAACACCATTGACCGCAACAATGATGTCTGCAAGTAAGCCATCAATATCTCTCTTCTCAACTTTGAAGAGGTCCCTGATTAGATCTAAAAGAAGCATCGAGTCTTTAGCGAGTTGAAAAGAGGTTCCACCAAGTCTTCTGCTTAGAGCGCCTACGGCCTTAACTTCGATCATTTCCAGCTGACCTAGTCTGGAAACATCTACGCCTTTATCAAACTACTGTTATTTAGATTGCATTTCAATAGACTCAATAGAATGAGTACCATCAGGTAAATCCATGTAAGCAACACTATATAGATAGCCTATCCTGTAATTAATACTGACACCTCTTACCAGCAGGCTGATTCTATAACCTTCAGGATGAAGAAAAGATATCCAAGTGTATGTGCAACCGCTAATATCCTGTACACCCACTCCCGTAAGATAAGCTTGGAACGACCCACCGCCGCTGGTCTTCTCAGGCGCCTCGCATGATTTGCTTGCAGTGACGGTTGTTGTCGTCGTCACCGTTGATGTTGAGTATATTGTCGTTGAAGAAACAGATGTTGAAGTAGATGTATTTATCGCCAAACCATTAATTGGGTTTGCATTCACTGTCAACCCAAGCCCGATACCCACTACGAAAAGCATTGTGACTACAAGAATAAGTAGATATTTTGACTTATTCTCACTCAAATATAATGCGCCTGTTTAGATATGCTCAAAAAACAAATTGACTGCAAGTGTCCGTATATACGAAAACTACACAATAATTAATACAATATACACTTTGAATATAAGCGTTGTTATAAGTATTTACTTAGAGGCGAGCTCTTCAAATATCCAGTAAACCACCTCGAACATTAAACACACACCTTTCCAAACATGTAACCTAAGGCCCAGAAACCACTAAAGTAAGAATTACCAATAATTCAAAATACCAATCTCACTAATGATCTACTATCCACAATACTTGGAGATATCTTTTTATTCATGAACGATTGATATTATGAGTAGCGATAGAGGCGTGTTTAGAAATTGCCTTTAGAACTAGTTAATCCATACAATTCTCCAGCAGCTAACTCTAGCTGTATTGGAAGTTAACAGGTGAAAATGTAAATGATAGAAGGCCCAGATGAAAAAGGTAATTGCTGGCCGGTATGCGTTTTTTTCAAGTGCGGAGACCGCCACATAAGGCTACAGGGAGAAGCTGTGAAATGCGCATGGCTCAACGACGACTGTATGGGAAGCTCCTGCTCATTCGCCCTTTGCGTTAGGGGAAAGATGATGTCTGGAAACAGATGCGGCTTCACAGTTAGAAGATTAACCATTGAACCAGCTAAACCCGAAGAAATAAAACTAGACCCGAAACTTAAAGGCAAGTTATCAAAACGGGTAAAGGACCTAGACGAACTAATCTAACAATTTACAAGGCGCAAATCAACAGTTAAGAAGAATCAAGTCTTGCTTAGAATAAACAAGTCAGAATAGAATATTGGACGTGTGTCGGCCGTCTAGGGCGGTGCTACGCTTTGACGTCTCACGTATCAACACCGTAACCCTCTTCCTGTTTTAGGCGAGATTTCGCTAAGCGGCCTACCCGAGCCTCTTGCAGCGGTCATCGGCTTCTGTTTGGCCTTGCTCCACGGAGGTCAGTCGTTTCATCCCGTCCCAGAAATCTCCGGGTAACCCCATCACTGTACACTCTGGTTTGGGTTCGTTTCTGTTCTGTTGCCAATGGTCTCCCACTGCGCCTCTTGGCGCTTCGTTTCTGCTTGGAGAGAGGAGTTTCCTCAGGCATACTCCCGAGACTCGCTCACCGACTCGCGTCCGACAGATTTCACAAATCTCTTCAATAAAACTCTTTAGAACACCTAAAGATGCTTCGGTTAAGACCTTCATTCAACCTTAAGGTGAATTACCTTCTAAAGATACTTAAACCAAAACATTGATTGGAATATGAAGAACGTGTCACTTGATGACTAGACTTGGTTTAGCGGGACGCTTTATGTTTGGATTGCTCCGAATACAGAGAACTCCAGCAACAATCGTTCCTGCTCTATCAGGATACTACATTGCCGGAAACAGCGACTTGACGCTTTTCACGTTACTAGCTTTGACAGTTCTCTGCCTTCACATCTCTGGTAGCATATTCAATGACATCGCCGATTTCAACACTGACAAGATCAACTATCCGGATAGGCTGATCGTGTCGGGTATTATCACGAAAAGACAGGCTCTGGTACTTTCGCTAGCCTTCATTTCATGCGCCCTCCTGTTTGCAGTTATGATAGATTGGCTTTTCTTCATACTTGTAGCGACTCTCGGATTAATTCTTGAGATTTCATACAGCTTCGGGGTTAGGCTAAAAGATAGGCCGCTAGGGTCCGCTCTATACCTGAGTCTTGGAACCGCAACTATACCTTTCCTTGGCGGCTTCATAATTACTAGAAACCTAAATCTAACAGCAATAATCCTCGCATTGTTCCTAGCAATTTTCACGTCATCTTCAATTGTAGGTTCGTTGAAAGATGTCTATGGAGATAATCAGGCGAATAAGAGAACGATAGCTGTTGCTCTTGGAGAGGTTAAAGCTAAGCAGATTATCAATATCGTTGTATTGATACCTATTTGCCTATACCCGCTTATCTGGAAACCGTTTGGATTCTCTGAGACATATCTAATATACGCATCTATTCCAATTGCGATTCGCCTTTTGATTACCTACACTATTTTGAAGCCAAGAGCGTTAGAGAATATCCTTGGAAGAAGTAGGTTAGATGCGCCCCGCATTCTTAACCGGATATTGATTGTTGTGGAGTTTCTTATTCTGTCACTGGCAAAGCCAAGCAGTGGGCTCCCCTGGCTGTAGTCGTTTCACGGAATGGATTCTGTAAATTCTTTTTCACGGATGTGTATTTAGAGCCTTTGGCAACTAGCTTTTCTGTGCAAAAAGGTTAAGCGTATCTCAACCCTGTAAACCAGATATGAATAAAGCACCGAAAAATGTAGACACCTACATATCGGCAGCTCCTAAAGAAGTGCAGGATAAACTAAGAGAGATTCGGTCAGCAATCAGAGAAGCGGCACCCGCTGCCACCGAAAGTATCAGTTATGGAATGCCTTATTATAACTACAAAGGGCGCCTAGCTTGGTATGGTCTTGCGAAAGCACATATTGGACTCTACTTACGCCCTCCAGTCATAGAAGAACACAAGAATGAGCTAGCAGATTATGGAACTACCAAATCAACCGTTCGCTTTCCTCTAGACAAGAAAATTCCCGTTCCGCTCATAAAGAATCTTGTGAAAGCTCGAATGAAAAAGAACGAGGCAAAAGAATAGAATCTGCCACCGAAGAAAAAAACTTGAACTTCATCGATGCAAAGGTATGACCATCTCGCTGATTCGGGCGCTTTCTTGCTAGCCATGCAAAAGACTTTACAGAATCTAGGGAAAGTAATCTTTTTCAATTTGCTGGATTTGCTCTGATGTTTCAGATTGCCTGTAATCCTCTAGCAGATTACAGTTTAGTGTTAGAAAAGTCTGGCCCCATTTGAAAATATTTAGAAGTCTCTTAGAATGCTCAACATACCCAGAAATATAGAGCATCGCCGAAACGGCTTCAAGAGAGCTCAGCATTGACCGCTTCCCGTAGTTGATAGGATTAGCCGCCAAAAGAGTTGGAAGTTTTCTGCTGACACCTTTCAATCTTTGTCTAAAAATCGGTTCAGTTGTCTTCCACGAGCAGTCTATAATCACAAGACCGTTTCGAAGATACGTTTTGTCTTCGGGGGAGAATGTTCTTGAGTACGGATTCAAGACGAGCGATTCATCAGGTATCTTTCCAACGCTGTACAGCCGGGTTGCGAGCCCCATTCTCAAAAGCTTCTCAGAGGAGCATTTCCTTGGGTCGTCTTGACCAAACTGAACAACAAAAATTCTAACCTCCAATTCAACAACCTCTCAAACAATAAGCCAATCGTTATTAAACAAATTACCCACCTATAACATCACATATTGTAAGCAGGCTATTTGTACCACTCAAGACTACTCGAGATATACATCAGCATTGATTCAAAGAACCTCTTCGAACCATCATTTAAGCTAGTCTTCCCAAGATATTTCCAAGCCTCCTCGACGTGAAACTTGATTCGCTCCTTAGCTTTGTCAAGAGCTCCGCATTCTGAAATATTCATGCGTATTGACTCCAGTTCCTCTGGTGAAATATCACCTCTAACGCTGAATCTAGTGATGCGTTCAACCACATCTTCACTAGCCATATTCATCGCTAGAATAATATGAAGAGGCTTCTTTCCTCTTATCAGGTCTCCACCAGGGTCTCTGCCGTATTGTTCTTTTGACGCGAACAAGTCGATAATATCATCTTGAATATCAAAAGCAAACCCTATGTTCTGAGCCGCGCTATCAAGAATTGGCAAATCCTTTGCAGGAGCATCTCCAAGAATAGCTCCTATCAGAACAGTTGTTCTAAATAGCGACGCAGCCCTCTTTCTAGCCATCACGTACCACTCCTCAACGCTAGGGTTTTTTCGCTCAAAAAGCAAATCAAGCGTTTGCGATTCGTTTACATTGTGAAAATCATCATTAAGTATGCCTAGAGTTTTGATCTTCTTGCTCTCAGAATAGTCTGTTGATAATATTGCATTTAACGCTAGGGAGTACGCAATGTTGCCTGAGAAGATCGCTATCGACTCACCAAACTTCTCATTGTGCCCGTTGAACATTCTATGGAAAGCCGGCCCGCCCCTTCGAAACTCTTCACGGTCTGCAATATCATCGTGAAGAAGTATGCTGTGCCTGTACATCTCTAATCCAGAACAGATTCTAAGTATTCGCGAGTCAACTTCATTATCATACCCGGTGTAGGCTATGATTGTGTGTATCGAAGCCAGTCTGATACCTTTCCTTAGCGAGTACTCAGATAAACTATCAAACACCTTCAATGTAAACTCGTGATACTTTGCAGATTCAACTCGAAGCATCGTCAAGTATTTCTCGAGATCTTGCTCAATCATTACATTATATCGGTTGGATACGTTCATCCAGTCCATGCTAACCATTGAGGCTCACCGCAAGCCATATGGAAAAACTTTTTCAAACCAATACAAATCACTGTAAATACTCGAAAGGATAATTATGTAAGCGGACTCCATTAGCTAATTATTAGCAAAGAGATTACCAGTCTTGATTAATCGTTTTATGAATTCTCAGGCTGGTTGCTGCAGTTTGCAATTTCTTTATTGTTCTACTTGGTCGAGTTTTCTCAGCACGTTATCCATCCTGCTAAGCGTTTCCCTATCAATAATGTTGTCTATTTCGCTATCCATTTGGTAAAAATCAAAACCTATGTCTCGGGGAGATTGAGAAGTGACTGTTTTAAACAATTCCACCGAATCTACTCGAGTATACCCAATACTAATATTAGTATATATTACTTCCTATAGTAAGACATATATTACTTACTAAAGTTAGTAAAAGACGGTGAAATCATGGTAAAAACAATGAAAATATCCGACGACACACACAGAGAACTCACCATGATCTCAGCCGAATACACCACCCACGACGGGCTGCGCCGAACCTTCGACGAAACAATAATGGCACTAATAGAAGCATACAGAGCTAAGAAATCTGAAAAGTAAAATCTCAGGGCTTAAAAGACTTCACAGCCAACTTAATATCAGCAGCTTTAACAGTTCTACGACCAGCGTGAGCAGCAAACTCCACTGCCTGCTTAGATATCCTACCACCCATATCTTCCAAAGCGACTCTTAGCTCCTCAGCCGACTCATCGCTAACTCTCTCAGCACCTGCTTTCTTTATGATCCTATACATCGCCGCTATCCCTAGCTCTGTTTCCGTCAAATGTATCGTTTCAACGGGGGAATCAATAGATATTTAACGTTTGCAAAAAAAAAGTTAAATCTAGACATACACTTCTAGATTCTCCACATGGCTAAGGCAATTGATATTCACATTCACCTGACAGATGACGAGTACCAGAGGATGCCATGGCTAATGCATGGTTTTCTAAAGTTCTTTGACTGCAAGCTAGTGTCAGCATCTGTTGATCTAGACACATCCATAAGAAGCGTTAAGCTAGCACAGGAGTTCCCGGGAAAAGTAATTCCATTCATAGGTGTCCACCCCCAAATGGTGGAAAAAGTCGACTTGGATAGGTTTCTAGAATACCTCATTGAGAACAAGACGCATGCCGTTGGAATAGGTGAAATAGGTCTAGACAGAAAGTTTGACTCCAAAAGCGATCCTAGTGAGAAACAGGTTTTATTCTTCAGAAAACAGCTAGAAACAGCTGAAAAGCTAGGCAAGCCTGTAGCTGTCCACTCCCGAGGGACGCTTAAAGAAGTGATGGATATACTGCCTTCATACAGGCTAAATAGGGTTCTACTTCACTGGTTCTCCGGAACCGAAAACGATCTATCAAAAGCCACGAACAGGGGGTTCTACGTATCATACGGTCCAACGCTAGTTTATTCAAAGAGCAAGCAGAAACTAGCTTCTTCAACGCAAAAAGACGCTATTCTAACAGAGACTGACGGCCCAGTTAGTTATCAGGGTTGTTTTGGAGGAAGACCTGCGCTTCCAACCTTTCTACCAAGCGTGCTCTTCGCTCTAGCATCAGTTCTAAAGATGCCATATGATGAAACCGCGACTATTGTTCAGCGCAATTCCGAGAGATATTTGGGAGTCACTTTCTAACCAGTTCAACCATAACACCTTGATGAATAATAATACCGTGACTTTTCCAATATTAAAAGAATCGTTAAGACAACGTTGAAAACACATTTACGAAAACCTCAATGCCTATACCGCTAAGACTGGCAAAGTTTGGAACAATTGACTAACCTCGATTAAGAGCACAAGAAGAAAAGAGTTGAAAATCCATCATAATAACCATGTTCAGGTAACTTGAAAGAACACGTTCTAATTATCGTAAAATAACAAGAAAACTCCAAGATTAATTAAAATTATATATAGTTCACAGACTTGAAGGCCAATACACAGGTTTCACTGATTGAATAGAATAAAACGAATCTCAAACCAAATTCTTGACGAGTATGAATCTTCTTTCACAGCAGATTTTGAACATAACAAAGAAACATTAGGTAAAGTAACAATAATAAAGTCTAAACAACTAAGAAACGAGATAGCAGGTTACATTACAAACATGATGAACACTGGTGAATCTGAAGATGTCTCTGAAACATCTGAAGAATCCTCTGGGTCTTAATTCGGTCTATTTATCATACCGGTGAATAATCCTCCTGTTGATTCTAGTCAAGCGATATGCCTAACCGTTCTTACTTGACTTCATGCACGGCATCAAGCATCTGTATAATGCATGTCTGAACGTTCTAGTAGATTGCTTGGAACACCAGCATCTTGACATAGTAGATTCTTTAATTGTTAGAAAACATAAGAACCGTTTCTTAGGGTTACCACTGCCGTGTATCGCCTTCAAGTAATCCGCTTCCCTCGTGGATTCGGTCTATGTGATGTGAAAGTTCGGTTTTATTATCAAATACGGAATTACAGTAAGGACAAGTCAACTTATCTCCTGGCACGTCAGCACTCAATAACCATTACAACCCCAAGACAATGACAATTCCAAATTCAAATCTGAACACGCGGTTAACGCGATGACATTGCAATACGTTCTTGCTCGTTTCGCTTCTTTACACAGTGGCTGTTTGTGTCGTTGTTTGAAGCCAGAAGTAGTTCTTCAGATAAAGCTTCTTCGATGCTTTTGGGAGTTGAAAACGTTGCTTCACGAACCCCTTCCGAAATGAATCTTAACGCTAAATCCACTCTTCGCAATGGAGAAATATCGACAGAAACATGGTAGACAACCCCTCCGTACGCAATCCTTGTTGTATCTTCGTTAGGCGCAGAGTTCTCAATTGCTTTAACCAAAGTTTTCACTGGATTTTCATTTGTCTTCAGGTGAATTATGTCAAGAGTAGTTTCAACAATTTTTAGAGCCCGCGATTTCTTACCACCCATTCTACCGGTGTTCTTAGCATGCTTTCTGCCAAAATGCATTATATCATTTGCGAGTCTTTCAACGATCGGGGCATTTGCCTTGTAAAACTTGTGATGTTGGTAACGGCCCATTGAACATGGCATTACTACAGGTTTTAATGAAATAACGTTTTTCAAACCTGGGTCAGATACTTCAACCTCGCTTAGATCCCACTTTCTAAAAAGCAGAAACTTCTGTTCTTCTAAAGCGGCCGTCAACGTCTCGGCTTCTCCTTTCGCCCGTAAACGAGTTCCTTTAGCGAAACACCGTTCACCTTGAAAACCTTATATCTAATTCCAGGAATATCGCCCATAGCTCTACCCATAGAGCCACCTATTCCTTCAACAACCACCTCATCATGCTCATCAACAAAATTTAGTGCACCGTCAAGAGGCAAGAACGCACTTACCTGTTTCCCATTCTTTATCAATTGTATTCGCACACACTTTCTGATCGCGGAGTTAGGCTGCTTCGCCTCGATACCAATCTTCTCCAGAACTATCCCCTTTGCCTGAGGAGAGCCTTCAAGTGGATCAGCTTTCTTGTCAAGCATCAGGAGCCGTCTGTTAAAGTACTTGTCAGACCAGCGGCTGTTGAGACGTTTCCTTTTCATCTGCCTCGCTGCAAATTCACCGGTAGGAGATTTCTTTCCCAAGTCGTTCACAAGCCTCATAAATCTAGTGCTTAAAAAGTGCGCGGTTACGCATACTACATAGGAGCAACAATATGAATACTTGAAATCTGAAAGTACCTTTTCGCAAGCAGTCGAGCCTTCTCCGCATTCCTACCATCTCTACCAACCACTGCGCCTTTCCTTCTCTGATCACTCACAACTACAACAGCCATTTTATCGCCATCAAGCTTTTCTGTGATTCGGATATCTGAAATAAACTTTGCATTTAGTGCATTTGATATTAATTCACTTGGAACATCAGAGTACTCGACTAGTTCAACTGGTTTTCCAACCATCTCCTGAAGATTCTTGATCGATGTCCCACCCTTCCCTATTGCAAGCCCCATTTCATTCTTATTTACCACAAAGATAACTCGGTCCATCTTCTCATCAATTATACAGTCACGGGCTGTTGCACCGCTCACGTTTTGAAATAGCGACATTAGACCCAGCTCATCTGACGTTAGCTTTATTTTGTCAAGCATAACTTAATCCCAACACATAGTTACATAATATTAGTAAGATTATAAGACCTACTTGTTGATTAAAGGTGAAATATCCACGTCACCAGCCACTTTCACCGACATAACTGAGACTTTGAAAGGTCTATCGCACATTCTCCCCAGAGATACTGATGTCTTGGGGTAACTAATTGTCGGAACCGCTAACTCGCGACATGCATCTTCAATCTTAGTAACAACCTCTTTATCGAGCGAGTTTGAGTAGACCAGTAATTTAACGCCTTTCAGTGATTTCATTGTTTCTCTTAACCCTAAAGAGTACTTTCCAGTCTTAGCAACACTCTTCAACGCTCGCTCGAGTAGTTTTTCGTCTAATTCAACCATTCTAATCAGCTCTCCATGAACAAATCGATCATTCCAGTTCCAAGAGGTATAGGTAAGCCTACTATAACGTTTTCAGTTACTCCTTTCAATCCATCTACTTCACCTCGAATAGCTGCATCAGCCAGTGTAGGAACAGTTATTTCGAAGGCGGCTCTTGCAAGAACACTTGCTTTCTTACCAGCTATTCCATGGCGACCTATCTGCTGAACATGACCTTTTGAGGTCATCAAGTCTGCAACCAGAAGTATGTGACGGATATCAACTTCTAGACCTTGCTCTTCAAGTGTGCTAATCATTTCATTTACAATTGCTGTTCTTGCAGCCTCTATACCCAGAGCAGTTGCTATTTCAAATACAACGTTCGTAGTTGTTCGGCTTATGTCGACACCATCTATTCTCAACGTTTTTGCGAGGTTAGAACCAGTAGTCTGGATAAACCACTCCTCATTCTCTTTAACCACTGTAACTCTCGGTATGCCTGGTATTCCTTTAACGCGCATATTCATAAGCTTAGTACGCAACGCAAAAAGCGACGCCAGATCTGCGCCTTCAACAGACACAACAACTGTCTTTTGTTTTGAATTTACAGCAACCTTTCGCTTAGGTCCCTTCAAGACTAGCGCAACTTCATCGGGGGAAGATTTTCGTTCAGCAAGCTTCTCCTTACTTAGAATAATGCTAATCCCCGTGTTCAGATCGATTATTGACTCATCAACCAAATCCACTACTTTAGTAAATAGAATCTCACTGGCTACTTCTAGAGCCTTTTCTCTTGAAGACCTATTATTCTCATCCAAGTAAACATTCATTGATGGTGTTGCGGGCTGTTTTCTAGCATCTACTATTTCTATCAATCTTGGCAAACCCAACGTAACATCCCGTTCTTTGATTCCTGCGAAGTGAAAAGTTCTAAGAGTCATCTGTGTACCTGGTTCGCCTATTGACTGAGCGGCAATTATCCCACTTGCCTCTCCGGGCTCAACTGTTGATTTCAGTAGCAAATCGATTGTTTGCGATATGATACTCTTGACTGAATCCTTGGATAGATGCGCATTTTGTAACGTATCGTTCAATGTTTGATACATTTTTGGTGTAAACGCTTCCTTATTCTTCTTGAGGATTGAGTTTACATCCACTACTTCCTTTGACTCACCTTCCATAAGAATTGTTGTATCAACTAACCGTTGAATATTTACTGCTTTTCCGTGGTCACTTTTTGCAGGGTCAACTCCGTCCTCACCGTATAGGAATTGAATTATGTTTCCATCAGGATCCCTGACAGTCAAGTCATACTCAACTTTGATATGTTCCAGAGCATTAACCAAACGTCTTTGCATGTAGCCGCTTTGTTGTGTTCTAACTGCAGTATCTACAAGACCTTCTCGACCACCCATTGCGTGAAAGAAGAACTCTGTGGGATTAAGGCCATCTCTATAGTTTGACTTGACGAATCCCTTCGAGTCCGGTGATTTATCACCCCATTTGAAATGAGACGATGCACGTTCGTGGTATCCGTTTTGTATTCTTTTTCCTCGAACCGATTGCTGACCTAGTGCGGCAGTCATTTGGCCAAGGTTTAGGCTTGACCCTCTAGCGCCTGTTCGAGCCATTATCACCCCTGAATTACTGGATGGGAAACCTCTATCAGCTATTCGTCCTGCCTTATCTCGAGCCCTTGCCAATTCCGTGACTATACTGACCTCGAGAATATCTTCTGCGGATAATCCTCTTGTCAAAGGAAGTCTTCCTTCGTTATATTGTGATATTAGATCTTTAACGATAGCGTAAGCAGTATCAAGCTCTTTAGTAATGTTGTTTCGGGCCTCTTCATCCAAGTCAAGCTCATTTAGACCATATGAAAACCCATATCGGGTAATGAATAGCTTTAGCATCGAAAGTATTGAATTTAAGAATATTCTCGCATTATCTGTGCCATAATCTTTGGCGATGCGGTGAAGAATACTATCTGGTTCTTCCGCACCTATAGCGGCTCTGTCGATTACACCTTTCATAAGTTCGCCGTTCTTAATCACAACATCTCTATCAGCTATGCCTCTCTTACTTTGGCCCCATTTTGACTGCATAATGTAATTAAGGTCCTTAGGAATACAAAGTGAGAACACCTGACGACCTGAATAGAGTTCTACGGGTTTCTTAACATCTGGTTCAGGTAGAGCTCCAACGTACCCTGCTGCCAAAGCCAGATTCGAGAACACGTCCTTCGGTATTTGCGTATCATCTTTTGTCAGAAGATATGCGGCTGTAATGAAATCGCGTATAGCAC
>Ga0214473_10001243_pt1 | contig 34214 bp, 26 predicted proteins | sample RVTome_7_FD_203509 | JGI IMG/M metagenome (GOLD analysis project Ga0214473, IMG submission 203509) | Soil microbial communities from uranium-contaminated site in the Upper Colorado River Basin, Wyoming, United States - RVT98D197 | ecosystem: Environmental > Terrestrial > Soil > Contaminated >... | reverse complement strand
AGAACACCTTCTGGAGCAACCCTTACACGGCCATCCTGGCCGGCGTGGCCATCGCGGTCGGGACCGCCGTCGTCATCGACAATCTGCGCGGGGATAACGAGCCCAGCCCGTCCGCTCCCTGAGCCGCAAACCGTGATCGCGGGAAGGCAGGATGAGGCCCCGTAATCAGCGGCCGGCGCCGGGGACGATTCCGGGCAGGGGTCCGGCCCCGCTCGCCTGCCGCCTGCGGGGCGCCCCGCTCGTCTTCATTGCCGGTGCACTCTGCCTCGCCTCGGCCCGGGCCGGCGAAACTCCCGCCGACCCCGACCTGTCCACCGAGGGGCTGCGCCGTGCCGGCCCCTTACATATCAGGCCGTTCGTCGCCCTCAAGGACGTCGGCTATGACGACAACATCCGCTTCGAAGCCCAGCAGCGCCAGGGGGATTTCACGGCCACGGCCGGGCCAGGCTTGGGCGCCCTGCTGCTCACCGGCGATCGCGGCGGGATCTACCTGTCGCAGGAATACGACTACGTCGCGTTCCGCGACAACCCCGACCTGAATCACTGGAACAGCAGCGCGCGGGCGCGGGGCATTTTCCTCCTCAAGCGCGCCGCCCTGTCGCTGGAGGATCGCTTCACCTCGGAGCGCGAGCGCCCGAACAACGAGATAGACCAGCGGCTGCGGAGGGAGCAGAACGCCGTCACGGCTTCCGCGCGCACGCTCGGGAGAGGCCGCCTGGCCGTGAGGACGTTCGTGCGGCAGGAGCGCATCGACTACTCCAGCGACGAGCCTGGCTTCGAGGACGTCGGTCTCAAGCTCAATCGCCAGGAGAACACCCTGTCTCTGGCCGGCGAGCTGCGCGTCCTGCCCAAAACGACGTTCGTCGTAGAGGGAGTCCTCGAGCGCGTCGCTTTCGACGATCGCAGCCAGGGCCGGGATACCCGGACCACCTCGATCCTGCCGGGTTTCCGCTTCGACCCGTCCGCCTCCGTCCAGGGCGGGTTCAAGCTCGGCGTCATGTCCCTGGAGGCGGTCGACCGGTCGCAGAGCGACTTCCGCGGGACGGTCGGCGAGGGAAGCCTGAGCACCCGGCTGGGAGGCTCCGCGCGGCTCAAAAGCACGTTCGCGCGAAGCCTCGTCTTTTCGATACAGGACAACAACCTCTATTACGTCAGCACGGACTGGAGCGCCGCCTACGAACAGTACTTTTCGCGCCGGCTGAGCGCGGAGATGCTCTACGGACGCGGCTTGAACCATTACCCCGAGGAGATGATTCGGATCCCCTTCCAGGGCATCCGAAACGACACTCTGACCAATTACCAGATGTCGATCCGTTACCGGGTCAACGATCAGCTGTCATTCAGCGCCCGGGCCCACCGCATGGAGCGGGATTCCACGGATGATTTCTTCGATCGTGAGCGCAACCTCTACGCCATAGGCTCGGAGTATGAGTTCTGACAACGACCTGAAGGTCCCGGGCAGGGTCCTCGCACTCCTCGCGCTGGGGCTGGCCGCGGCCGTAGCGGCCGCCGCGGCTGAGGAGAACCCGCCCGCGGGAGCGGGCTCCGCTCTGGTGGCCGTCGAAGAAGGCCCGGACGAAGGCTCCTACACTCTTGTCTGCCGGGGACCGATCGAGCATCGCCTGGTTCAGGACCGCAGCCACCTCCTGGTGGCGGTGGAGCTGATGGGCGTGGCGAACGCCATCCCTCCCGAGAGCCTGCCGGCGCCTCGAGGCCTGGTCAACGCTGTCGCGGTCGGTCACGACACCGACGGCGCCACGCGCGTCGTCTTCTCGCTGAACCGCCCAGCCACCGCTGAGGCGGCCGTCAGCAGCCGCGGCCTCAGATTGCGGCTCAGGCCCGGGCCGGCGGAGCCCGCGGCCGTTCCGCAGGGCGCGGTCATGAATGTCCCACCGGCGGAAGCCGGTCCACGGGAGGCGCCCGCCGGCGCGCCCGCGCGAGGAGCCGGCCCGTTGAAGCCGGATGTCGCCCCGCCCTCGCCAGGAGCGAGCCCGCAGGACGCGGATCGCCCCGGCCCGCCGCCTGCAACGGTTGCACCGCCCACCGTCGGTGTCCCAGCCATCGGTGGTGACGGTCCCCCGGAGAGAAGCGACCTGCCGGGCGTGGACATCCTGACGCCGGAGCGGCCGGTCGGCACCGAGGATCTGCTCGAGATCAGCGTGTTCGAAATCCCCGAGATGAGCCGGACGGTGCGGGTTTCCGAACGAGGCAGCATCTCGCTGCCGCTCCTCGGTGAGATACGGGCGGACGGTCTGACGCCCCGGGAGCTCGAGGTGAGGCTGCGGGAGCGCCTGGAAGAGAAGTACGTCAAGGATCCTCAGGTCTCGGTCTTCGTGCGCGAGCACGCCAGCAAGAAGGTGTCGGTGCTGGGCGCTGTGGGCAAGCCCGGGGTTTACGAGATGCTCGGCCCGCGCACCCTCCTGCAGGTGCTCTCCCAGGCGGGCGGGCTCACCCCGGAGGCCGGCGCCACTCTGTTCCTCATCCGCGCGCGCCCGGAAGGCGCCGGCGGCACCATCACCGTCAGTGTCAGCGACCTGCTGGTGAACCGCGATCCCGCTCTCAACCAGGCGGTCCGGCCGGGCGACGTGATCAGCGTGCCGCCGGACCGCCCCGTGTACGTGTACGTGGACGGCGCGGTCAAGACTCCGGGCCGCATCGAGCAGCTCGCCAGCCGCCCGCTCACGCTGCTGCAGGTGATCGCCAAGGCGGGAGGAGCGACCGAGCGCGCCAACCTGCGCGCCATACAGGTCCTGCGGCAGGGAAAGGACGGGACCCAGACCATGCTCGAGGTCAACCTGAAGCGGATCCGCCAAGGAAAGGAAGCCGACCTGGTCCTGGGTGAGGGAGACGTGGTGGTGGTCCCGGAGACGTTCTTCTGATTCTTCAGCAGACCGGGAGAGCCTGAGGAGCAGTCGACACGATGGCCGAGACGGAAAGGGAAATCCACCTCCTGGATTACTGGCGCGTGCTGGTCAAGCGCCGCTGGGTCATCTATACCTCCCTGGCCGTCCTGGTCTCGACAGTGACGCTGGGCTCGTTTCTCATGGAGCCGATCTACACCGCCACCGCCCGGCTGCAGATCGAGCGCAGCGCGCCGAACGTGCTGCCTTTCCAGGAGGTGATGGCGAGCGCCCCGGATCAGCTCAACGACTTCTACCAGACGCAGTTCGGCCTGATCCGCAGCCGCAGCGTGGCCCGCGACGTCATCGCCTCGCTGCAACTCGACCGTCACCCCGAATTCAAGGTGCCCGTTCCCGAGCGGACCCCCGCGGGGCTCACGCCGGAGCAGGCGGCCGAAGCACGGCGCATCGACATCTTCCTGGCGAAGCTGCAGGTTTCACCCGTGCGCAGCAGCCGCCTGGTGGACGTGTCCTTTTCCTCGCCCGATCGCATCCTGGCGGCGGCGGTGGCCAACCGTGTTGCCGAGACGTACATCGCCTTCAACTCCCAGGCCCAGTACAACACCTCGACCCGCGCCACGGCGTCGCTGACGCACCAGATCGCCAACCTGCAGGAGGAGATCGACGCCAAGGAAAAGGAGCTGCAGGCGTACGCCCGCGAGCACGGCATCATCTCCCTCAGCGACAAGCAGAGCATCACGCTCAAGAACCTCAACGACCTGAGCAACGCGTACACCCAGGCGCAGGCGGCAAGGATCGAGAAGGAGGCGCGCTACGCGGCCTTGCGCGACTCCGATCCCGGGAGCATTCCGGAGGCGCTGGAGAACAAGCTGATCCAGGAGCTGGCGCAGAAGTCGGCGGAGCTGGCGCAGCGCCAGGCCCAGCTCTCCGGGAAGTACAAGCCGGACTGGCCGGAGATGGTCCGCCTGCGCCGGGAGATGGATGAAACCCGCGAGCGTCTGGAGGCAGAGCGCCTGGCCTTGTACCGGCAGGTGCTCGGAGGTGCCGAGAGCGCCTACCGGGCGGCGCGCAACGAGGAAGAGTACCTCCGGCGCGCCCTGGACGGGCTGAAGAGTCAATCGCAGGAGGCCTCTCTCAAGGAGATCCAGTACAACAACCTGAGGGCGGAGATCGCCAACCGGCGCGCCACGCTCGAGGCGCTGGTCAAGAGGCAGGGCGAGACCGCCTCGTCGGCCGGTCTCAACGACCTCGCCACCAGCAACGTGCGCATCGTCGACATGGCGGAGGTGCCGGCGAGGCCGACCTCGCCCAGGGTGCGGCTCAACATCCTCCTCAGCCTGCTGGCCGGACTGGCGCTGGGCGTCGGGCAGGCGTTCTTCTTCGAGTACCTGGACAAGTCGGTCAAGAGTATCGAGGACATGCAGCAGGCCGCCGGCGTGCCCTCCCTCGGCCTGATCCCGACGCTGCACCACGAGGGGACGCGCCTGAAGCTCGTGCGTCGCAGCGGCCCCAGAGGGGTGCGCCTGCAGGTGGTGCGCACCGTCGGCCAGCCGGCTTCCGGGGGGCCGCGCCTGGAGCTGATCACCCAGGAGGACTTCAAGTCGAAGGTCTCGGAAGCGTTCCGCGAGTTGCGCACAGCGCTGCTGGTGTCGAGGCCGGGCGGGCCGCCGCGGACGATCCTGGTCGCCAGCACCCAGCCCGGGGAAGGGAAGACGGCGGTCGCCCTCAATCTGGCGATTACGCTGGCGCAGATCGGTCGGCACGTCCTCCTCGTGGACGCGGACCTCAGAAAGCCGCGCCTGCACAAGCTTCTCGGGATCTCCAGCGCGCAGGGTTTCTCGAGCGAGCTGAGCGGGATCGGTCCTCTGCGCGTGCCGCCCTGCAAGACTTCCATCCCAGGACTGGACCTGATGCCCAGCGGCCCGCTGCCGCCCAATCCGGCGGACCTCCTTGACTCCGAGCGCTTCTCCCAGATCCAGCACGAGTTCGAGGCGCGGGGTTACGACCACGTGATTTACGACTCGCCTCCGGTGCTCGCGGTGGCCGACGCCGCCATCATGGCCGGGCGGGTGGATGCGGTGGTGCTGATCGTGCACGCCGGGGTGATCAACCGGGACGCGCTGGCGCAGGCGGCCAGGCGTTTGCAGCAGGTCAAGGCGCGCATCGTGGGGGCGGTGCTCAACCAGGTGGGCCTCGACCAGCAGGGATACTACGGGTATCGCTACCACTACAAGCGCTACTACGGCGAGGACGAGGCCAGGGGAGCCGCGCCAGAGCAGGTCGCACGCCGCCCTCGCAGCACGGCAGCGCCGGGTTAGACCACCGTAAAGCGCCTGGAGCGCGACCAGAGGAACGTCCGCTCGATGACGATGGAACGGTTCCTGCTCTGGGGCCTCATCTTGATCCTGGCTGTGGCGCCGCTACCCTTCGGGTCGGTACAGCCGCGCGCCGCGGCGGCGCTCGTCGTGGCCTGTCTTGCGCTCGGCATCCTGTGGGTGCTCTGGAGGAGCCGCCGCGGGTTGTCGCCGCTCCCGGGAAAGGATCCAGTGCTCGCCGTGGGCGCGCTTTTCGCGCTGGTGGGGGCCGTCCAACTCGTTCCCCTGCCGGAAACGGCTCTCCGGCTCATTTCGCCGAAGGCTGTCGAGCTGCGGGAGCGCTATGAACCGCGCGCCGCCGGGGAAAACCCATCCCGCGGGCGGGGCTGGCAGCCACTGTCGCTCTATCCCTGGGCGACGCGCCAGGCGCTGCTTAGATTCATTGCCTGTCTGATCGCAGCCCTGGTCACCATCGACCTGGCCGGCCGCGAGACGTGGCGCCGCACGCTGGCCATGGCGCTGGTTGCCAGCGGCGGGTTTCAGGCGGTGTACGGTCTGTCCGAATACTTCAGCGGCCGCCAGCACATCTTCGGCTATGCCAAGAGGTACTACACCGAGGTAGCCACCGGCACGTTCATCAACCGCAACCACTTCGCCGGCTATCTCGAGATGACTTTGCCCCTGGCGATCGCCCTGGCGTCGCTCAGCCTGGCGCGGCTGGGGGGCGGGGCCGGCGTGCCGATCACCCGGCGCCTGGCCGAAGCCAGCGGACGTGAAATGTTCGCCGCCAGCGTGCTGCTGCTCCTGGCGCTCACGATGGCGGTTGCTCTGGTCTGCTCGCAGTCGCGCATGGGGATTACCAGTGTCCTGCTCGCCCTCCTATCCGTCGGCCTGTTCCTGGCCTGGCGCGGGCGTGGCAGGAGCTTCGCGCTGGCTGCCGTCATCGTAGCCGGCGCTACATTGCTGCTGGTCGGCCAGGGGAGTGCCGCCGGTTCCGTGCTCGAGCGCTTCCTGGGAACGGCGAAGGAGTTCCAGGGCGACTTCGGCCGCTGGTCGATCTGGGCCCAGGCGGCGGGAATGCTCGCCGCCTTTCCGCTTTTCGGCGCGGGTTTCGGTTCCTTTCCTTACGTGTTCCCCGTCTTTCGCACCGCGGCCGAGGGGGCGTCGTTTCCGCACGCCCACAACGATTTCCTGGAGCTGGCCGCGGAGACGGGCGCGGCCGGCTGCGTCGCGGCGCTGCTGGGACTCTTCCTCATCGGACGTGCCCTCCTGTGGCGGGCGGAAGGCCGGCCCGGGTTCGGCCACCTGGGGTATGCCGCGTCCGCGGCGCTGGCTGCGATTGGCTTCCACTCCCTGACCGATTTCAATCTGGCGATCCCCAGCAACGCCCTGACGCTCTCCGTCCTCGCGGGGATGGTGATCTGCTGGATGAGGGTGTCGGCGCCGGTCCTGGCCGTGGACCAGGCGAGGCAGCGGCGCTGGCTGACCCGGGCGTGGGCGCCCGCCGGACTCATGGCGGTGATTGCCGCGGTGGCTGTGGCGCCGGTGCTGGCGGGGGGGAGTCTGCATTCGAAGACCGGCTGGGAAGAGCCGGCGGCGGGCCCGTCACGTCCGGACGAAAGCCGCGCGCAGCGGCTGGCCCTCCTTCTCGACGGCGACAACGCCGAGCGCCGGTTCAGGATCGCCGGCCAAGAAGGCAGGGCGGCGCTGAGCGACCTGCAGGTCCTGCTCCAGACGAGCGCCGAGGGACCAGGTCCCTCCCCCGTGGCGATGGCGTATATCGAGCGGCGCCTGGAGCAGGCAATTGATCACCAGATCGGTGGTTTGCGTTTCTTGCCGACCTCGTCCGCGGGACATCTCGCCCTCGGGCAGCTTGAGCTCGGGCGATGTGCCGCGGCAGCTCTTGCGGGCGCGGCGCAGGAGGACTGTCTCGCGCAAGCGATGCCCCAGTTCCGCTCCGCTCTGCAGCTCAACCCGATGAGCGCCGCAACCCATTCAGGGGTGGCGCGGATCCTCGTTGCTAGCTGGCCGCTGCTCGACGCACAAGCGCGGTCCGAGGCGGCGTCGGTCATCGAGCGCGCCGTCGCCTTGAACCCGGGTGAGCAGGATCTTGCCGCCACCTGGCGTGGGGTCCAGGCGGGGACCGGCCCCCGCCTCGCCGAGCGCCTGACAGAATGATGGCTATCCTCGATCGGTCGGCGGAGCGCGGGGATCCCGGAACGCTCCGCGTCCTGAGCGTGTTCGGAACCCGCCCGGAGGCCATCAAGATGTCTCCAGTCGTGAAGCGGCTCATCGAGGCGCTGGGGAGGGATAACGCCCCGGTGTGCGTCACCGGACAGCACCGGGAAATGCTGGATCAGGTGCTCGGAACCTTCGGGATCGAGCCGGCGCACGACCTCAATCTCATGCGCGAGGAGCAGTCCCTCGCGTACGTCGCGTCCGAGACGGTGCGCCGAGTCGATGCGGTGTTAGCGAGCGAAAAGCCCGACTGGGTCCTCGTCCAGGGGGACACGACAACAGCGATGGCCACCGGTCTGGCGGCTTTCTACCGTGGGGTGCGGCTCGGCCATGTCGAGGCGGGGCTGCGCAGCCACGAGCCTCGCAGTCCTTTCCCCGAGGAAGCCAACCGCCGCCTCATCGGCGCGCTCGCCGACCTGCACTTCGCTCCTACGGAAGCGGCACGGGGCAACCTTCTCAGAGAGGGGGTGCCCGGGGCGGCGATCCGGGTGACCGGGAACACCGTCGTGGATGCGCTGCAGGAGATCCTCAGGCGGCCGCGGGCTCCTGACGCTGGAGCGCTGTCCGGCGTGCCGAGCGGCCGCGCAAAAATCATCGTCGTGACGGCCCACCGGCGCGAGAACTGGGGCGCACCCCTGGTTTCGATCTGCGAGGCCCTCAAAGATATTGCGCAGCGCTACGGGAGGGAGGTCGCCCTGGTCTATCCGGTGCACAGGAACCCCAGGGTGCGGAGACCCGTCGAGCGCGCGCTGAGCGGTCAGGAGAACATCCTCCTGCTGCCTCCTCTCGAATACCCAACCTTCCTGCGCCTGCTAACCCAGGCTTACCTGGCGCTCACCGATTCCGGAGGGATCCAGGAGGAGGGCGCCAGCCTCGGAGTCCCGGTCCTGCTCCTGCGGAACAACACCGAAAGACCGGAGGGGATAGAGGCCGGCAGGGTGCGGATGGTCAGCACGGATCGCGTCAGGATCGTGAATGAAGTCTCGCGACTGCTCGACAACGGCTCCGAAAGAGATGAGATGGCGAAGCCCACCGACATCTTCGGTGACGGACAGGCGAGCCTGAGGATCGTGGACGCGCTGGTCCGCGCACGCGCGCGGGCCACCCTTGTGGAGAGTGAAGCCGAATGGGGCTTGCGGAGGACGGAAGCATGAAGAGACGGGTCGTCATCACGGGCGGGGCGGGGTTCATCGGTACCAACCTGGCCGCCCGACTTCTTTCCAGGGATAACTCGGTGGTAATCTTCGATAACTTCTCGCGGCGCGGGTCAGAGAGCAACGCCGCCTGGCTGCGCGAGCGGCACGGAAAGCAGCTCACTATCGTCCGGGGTGACGTGCGCGATCCGGACGCCGTGCGCAGGACCGTCGAGGGTGCGGACCTGGTGGCGCATCTCGCGGCCCAGGTCGCTGTCACCACCTCAGTCGAGGACCCGGTGGGGGATTTCGAGGTGAATGCCGCCGGCACGCTTCACATCCTCGAGGCGATGCGCACCCGGGCGCCCCGCGCGACACTGATCTTCACATCCACCAACAAAGTGTACGGCGGGATGGAGGATGTCTCGCTGGTGGAGGGCAAGACCCGCTACCGCTACAAGCGCATGGCCGGGATCTCGGAGGGCCGGCCTCTCGAGTTCTGGTCCCCCTACGGTTGCTCCAAGGGGGCAGCGGATCAGTACGTCCTGGATTACTCGCGCATCTACGGACTCAGAACGGTGGTTTTCCGCATGTCGTGCATCTATGGGCCGCGGCAGTTCGGCAACGAGGAGCAGGGCTGGGTGGCGCACCTTGTCATCTCGACCCTGCTGGGGCGTCCCGTCACCATCTACGGCGACGGTAAGCAGGTGCGGGACCTCCTTTATGTCGACGATCTGGTCCGTGCCTTTAGTCTGGCCGCGGACAGAATCGAGAAGACTGCCGGGAAGGTCTACAACATCGGCGGCGGGCCGGAGAACACCATATCCGTATGGGCCGAGTTCGGGCCCATGCTGATGCGCCTCACGGGGAGGCGCCCGCAGGTCGCGTACCAGGACTGGAGGCCGGGTGACCAGAAGGTGTACGTGAGCGACACGCGAAGGGCGTTCCTTGACTTTGGCTGGCGCCCGAGGGTGAGCACCCAGACAGGCGTCTCCCGCCTGCACTCCTGGGTGAAGGAGAATCTTCCCCTCTTCACAGAACAGCCTGCGGTGCGTCCGCGCCCGGCGGCCGCCGCGCGGGCAAAGGGAACCACAGCGGCCGCCCGCGCCCAGAGTTGAGTTATGCGCATCTGTTCACAGAGAGGCTGAACGCATGGCGATGGATGCAGGCAGAGAGAGTTCATCGGGTACGAAGCCGCTGCAGCGGCTGGTGAGCCCTCTGGCCGATGAGCGCGGCGGCACCCGGTTGCTGCGGGCCACTCTGTACACGCTCGCGGGCTCGATGGGCCGGCGCTGCGCCGCGCTCGTGGTCGGGGTTCTCCTCGCGCGCTGGCTCGGCCGCGAGGGCCTGGGAATCTACGCCCTGCTCATGAGCATGTGCGTGCTGGCCGCGGTTCCCCAGCCGGCGGTCGGGCTGGCAATCGCGAAGCTGGTGGGCGAGGCCGAAGGCGCCGGACAGGATGAGCGCCTGGGACGCCTCGTCGGGGCGGGGCTGTCCGTCGGCTTCGGGGCGCTTTTGATGGCGGCCGCGCTTTACGCCGGGCTGCGGGGCCCGCTCTCGAGCGGCGTCTACCACGAACCGTTGCTCCGGGATCTAATTCCGCTCGGAGCCCTGTACGTCGTCTCGTTCGGCTTCATGGAGCTGCTGGGGACGGTCTTCCAGGGGTTGAAGGCGTTCCGCCTGCTGAACACCCTGACCCTGCTGTCGGCCCTCGTCTCGCCGCTGGCAGTGATCACCCTGGTTCCATCTCTCGGGGTCCGGGGAGCGGTCCTTGCGCCCTGCTTGGTGAGCCTGCTCACGGCCGGGGGGTACGTACTCGCGCTGCGTGCGATCTCCTGGCGCCGGGGGATCGCGCTCTGTAAGTGGCCCGACGCCGCCTCGCTGCGGCTGCTCGCCGGCTACTCCGTACCGGCGCTCCTGTCTGGCCTGGTCGGCCCCATCGCTTTCTGGATGGCGAACACCCTGCTCGTGCGCAGCCACGGCTTCGATCCACTGGGTCTCTTCAACGTCGCGAACGGCCTGGCGGGAAACCTCCCGTTCCTGGCGGCCGCCATCGGCGTGCCTCTGGTACCCATGATCTCCGGGGCATCCTCCGGGACGGCCGAGGAGATGGCAGGCCTCGCCTCACGCGGCCTCAGGGCCGTCGTCCTGTCCACGCTTCCCTTCGCGCTCCTGCTCGCTCTCTACGCGCGGCCAGTCCTGGGCTTCCTCTATGGCGAGCATTTCGAGCCCGCAGCCCCGCTGCTGATTCTCATGTCAGTTGCCAACCTGCTGATAGGGGTGGGTAGCGTGCTTGGCTCGATCCTGATCGGCGGGGGGGCGATCTGGCAGGCGCTGTTGATCAACATCGTCTGGATGGGCGGTTTTCTCGCCCTCAGCGGGTACGCCGTGCCGCGCCTGGGGGCCACGGGCCTCGCGCTCGCGTTTGTTCTCGCCTACGCGGCGCACATGCTCATCCTCTTGATCTGCTGCCGGAGCCGGCTGGGGATCATCTTCGAAGGGCTTCCGGTCCTGGGCGCTTTGGTGGCCGTGGCCCTGGGGGGAGCGGCCGGTCTGCTGGCCGTGGGACAGCCGGAAGTTCTGAGGCTCGTGGCCCCGCTGCTGATTCTGGGGGTTCTGCTCGCGGAGCGCGCGGTGCTCACCCGTAACGAGCGACGCTCCCTTTCACGCTGGCTCAGGCGCGAGCCCGTGGGCGCGGGTTAGAGGGAATCAGTCGTCGTGCGGATCAACATCGTGTCGCCGAGCTTCGTCGGGTATCGGGGGCACGAGATCTTTGCGGGCGGCCAGGTCCTGCTCTGGGAGCTGACCAAGCTGCTGGCCGATCACGGGCACAACGTCACCGTGATCCAGTGGGGGGACGAAGACAGGGAGTTTGACTTTCACCACACGCACATCCGGCAAATCCGGGTTCCCGAGCCGGAGTGGCTTGTGAAAGCCGGCATCACACGCCTGTTTCAGACCTACGGATTTTTCTGGAAGGGGCACCTGGACAGGGATGCGGACCTGGTGCACCTGCACTATTACAACAACGCCTTCCCCTTCGCCACGGATGACATGACCGGCATGTGTCACGGCATCGACTGGGACTGTCCGAACCCGAAGCTCTCCTGGGGACCGAGGGCCCTCCGTGACCGGTTCCACCTGAGCACCATGAAGGCGATCGCCCGCTTCGGGATCCGTCGCCTGAAGCGCATTGCTGCCAACGATCTTTTCTTCCTCAAGTACGTGCAGTCGGAAATGCCGCAGTACAGGGACAAGATCTGGCACATCCCGAACTTCGTAGACCTCGACCTCTTCAACGGGCGGATCCATCCGGCCACCGATCTCGTGGACCGCTTCCGCGACAGCTTCAAGGTGCTCGTCCCGAAATTCGTGATGCACCAGCGAGGGCAGCACCTCGCCATTCAGGCCCTCAGCCGCCTCAATGGTGAAGACGTGGTCCTCCTGCTCGCCGGCGATCCTCCCACCGGGCGGGACCGAACGTACTACGACCGCCTGATCGAGGAGCACGCGCGCCCGGGCCAGGTGATCTACCTGGGCCACAGGGATCACTTCAAGGAGATGCCTGCTATCCACCGCGCCGCCGACGTGGTCCTCGTCCCCAGCCACTGCCGGGAGGCCACAGCCCTGAGCCTCCTCGAGGGTATGGCCAGCGAAAAGGCCGTCATCGTGACGAACGTGGGGGGCCTGCCCGACGCGGTGATCGACGGGCACAACGGCCTCATCTGTCCGCCGACGCCGGACGGGGTCGCCAACGCTCTGCTGCGGCTCATCCACGACGCGCGCCTGCGGGCGGCTCTGGCGAAAGAGGCGGCAAGCTGGGTGGCCCGATTCTATGCCAAGGAGATCTGGCAGAGGAAGTGGCTCGAGTTCCTCGGTCTGGAACTGCAGGCGGTGCAGAGGACACCTCTGGCGGGGAATGTCTCATGTGCGGGATAGCGGGCATCCTCAACCCTGACGGGGCTCCGGTCGACCTGCAACTCATGTGCAGGATGACCCGCATCCTGCAACACCGCGGGCCCGATGGCGAGGGAATCGTGGCCATCTCGTCGCGAGATGGCCGGTGCGTTCTGCTCGGCGGCAAATCTGACGCTGTTCCGGACACTCTGAACGCGGACCTCATGCTCGGCCATCGCAGGCTGGCCATCATCGACGTGCGGGGGGGTGATCAACCCCTGTGCAACGAGGACGGCTCCGTATGGGTGACCTTCAACGGGGAGATCTACAACTTCCGCGCCCTCCGGGAGGGGTTGCAAGCAAGGGGGCATCACTTCCGGAGCCGCTCGGATACGGAAGTGATCGTTCACCTGTATGAAGAAGAGGGAGTCGATTGCGTCAGAAGACTGCGTGGGATGTTTGCCTTTGGCCTCTACGACACCCGCGCGCGCCGGCTGTTGCTGGCCAGGGATCGGCTTGGCAAGAAGCCTCTGTACTACTACTCCGATCGAGACACGTTCATCTTCGCCTCCGAGCTCAAGGCGCTCCTCCTCCACCCGCGGGTCCGCCGGCGCATCGACCTGGGAGCCCTGAGGGACTACCTCGCGTTCCAGTATGTTCCGGCTCCCTCGTGCATCATCGAGGGCGTGCGCAAGCTTCCCGCCGCGCACCGGCTGGTCCGCGAGGCCGGGGCCTCCAGGGTCGAGGAGTACTGGGACATTCCCCTGACGCCAACGAAAAGTGTGGGAGAAGCGGAGGCGGCAGAGGAACTGGTCCGGCGGCTGAGGGAAGCCGTCAAGATGAGGTTGGTGAGCGATGTCCCCCTGGGGGCTTTCCTCTCGGGCGGGCTCGACTCCAGCAGCATCGTGGCCCTCATGAGCCAGGCATCCGATTCCCCCGTGAACACCTTCTCGGTCGCCTTCGAGAACCACGACCCAGACGACATCCTGGCGGCGCGCCAGATCGCCCGCCGCTTCAGGACGCACCACGAGGAGATCTCGCTGCGAGCGGACGGGCTGAGTGCCCTGGCGGATCTGGCGGCGCAGTACGACGAGCCGTTCGCGGACACCTCCCTGCTCCCGCAGTACCTGATCGCCCGCAGCGCGCGGAAGTCGGTCACCGTGTGCCTGAGCGGCGACGGCGGCGACGAGCTGTTCGCAGGGTACTCCAAGTACCGCTGGGGTCAGCCCTACTTCCCCTACGATTTCCTTCCCGCCCAGCTCAAGAAGGGGGTCTTGAGCTCGCTCGGTTCGCTTCTCTCCGAGACCCAGCGCGGACGCTTCCGATGGCGGTCGCCGTGGCTCACTCCGGAGGCGCGCTACGGCGAATCCACCGTGATTTTCCCTCCCGAGACGCAGGAGCGCCTGCTGGCGCCCGAAGCCTGGAGGATGGCTGCCGGCCACGATCCCTGGTCTCATCTCGATCGCCACCTGGCACGAACCAACGGGGCGAATCCGCTGGAGAAGATCCTGTACGCGGACCGAAAGCTCTACCTGTGCGACGACATCCTGGTCAAGGTCGATCGCTCGTGCATGCTCCCCTCCCTCGAGGTTCGGTGTCCCTTCCTCGACCAGGAGGTGGTGGAGTTTGTGGCCCAGCTGCCCACGGATCTGCTGATGCGGAACGGGCGCGGGAAGCTTCTGCTGCGGCGTGCGATGGCGGGTATTCTGCCGCCGGAGATCTTGGATCGGGAGAAGCGGGGGTTCGGGCTGGACCTGCCCCGCTTTCTCGGCCGCCGCCTCGAAACGCTCGGGCGGGAGATCCTGCTGGATCAGAAGAGCCGGTCCCGTGAATTTCTGGACGCGGATTACGTCGAGCGGGTAATCCGGCGCCACGAGGAAGGCAAGAAGGACTGCTCGGGTCAGATCTGGACCCTGACGCTCTTCGAATTGTGGTGCCGCAACTATCTCGACGGCCCCGGGGTGGAGGCGTATGCGCGAGCCTGACGGGGCGCCGCTGGACATTGTCATGCTGGGGGACGGCGCGCTCGAATCCCGCGTCGCCTACACTCCTCAGAGAGTGGCAGCGGGCCTGGCGCGGCGGCGGCGAGTCCTTTACGTGGATCCGCCCTACGCGGCCCGCACCTTTCTGAAGCGCCCCGGCATGCTCATGAACGGCAGCCTGCGGGCCGTGCGTGACGGCCTCTTCCTGCTGAAGCCTCCCGTTCCGCTTCCCAACCGCTTCCAGCACCACGGGATGTTCCGGGCAATGGCCCGGGGAATCGAAAGACATTGGCTCCGCCGGGCGCTCCGCGAGCTCGGCATGGATCGTTTCGCCGTATGGGTCTACTCGCCCTACGACGCTCCGCTGGTCGCGAAGCTAGGAGCCCGCCTGGTCGCGTTCGAGTACAAGGATGAGATCTCCTCCTTTCCGACCTACCGCGCTCCCCGCCGCAAGCTCGCGGTGCAAAGACTGGAGCGCACCTTGCTTCAGCGGGCCGACGTGGTTTTCGCTCCGACGGAGGTTCTGGCCGAGCGCAAGCGCGCTCTGCATCCCAGAGTGCACGTCGTTCCTTTTGCCGTGGACCGCGACCACTTCGCCACGGCCAGGCTGGCGGCGACCGAGATCCCACAAGACGTCGGCGCTCTGCCCCGGCCGCGGGTCGGATACATCGGGGCGCTGGATCGCTACAAGGTTGACTTCGATCTGCTCACCGAGGTAGCCGGCGCGCGGCCTCGTTACTGCTTCGTACTGGTGGGTCCGATCGGTGTCACGGACCCGACGCGCGCCTCTCATCTGCCCCGGGGCGAAAATCTCGTCTTCCTTGGGGAGAGGTCCTACGACTTACTCCCGGGATATCTCAAGGCTTTCGACGTGTGCATCGTCCCCCACTGCCTCAATCGCTACGCGCAGACAAATTTCCCATTCAAGATCCTGGAATACCTCGCCGCCGGCCGGCCGATCGTGGCCACCGACCTGCCAGCGCTGCGGGGGATGGGTTCGGCCGTCCGCATCGCCGGCAGCGCAGCCGAATTTGCTGCGCGCATCGACGAGTGCCTGCTGGCGCCGCCGGTGAATGGACAGAGGCCCCCGGATTCCTGCTGGAGCTGGGAGGAGCGAACCGACAGAATGCTTGAAATTCTTGAGGGCGTCGAGGGCTTGGCGGGCCGCGCGAGGGCGGGCGCATGAGGATCCTGATGGTGTCTTCTCAGATACCTTATCCGCTCCGGAACGGGAACCAGATCTACGAGTACAACCTGGCCAGGCATCTCTCTTCGCGTCACGAGCTGGATCTTCTCGCGCTGGCCGATGCCGCGGAGGAGGGTGCCTCGCTCCCGGCGATCGAGGGATTTTTCCGCCGCACCCGGCTGGTCGTAGGACGGCGGACGAACCACCTGCGGCGTCTCGCCGCTCTGGTCGCTGAAGGAGATATCCTTTACAACCGCGACAACGTCCCCATGTTCAGGAGAGCTCTTGTCGAGGCACTGCGCGACGGCTACGACGCGGTGCAGGTGAACTCCCTCGGGCTGACGCCGTATGCCGACCTCATCGGGCCAGTCCCCAAGCTGGCGGTGCCTTACGACTGCCAGTCCCTCCTCTACTCGCGGGCGGCGGCGCAGGGATCTCCGTGGCGAGCGGCTTACTGCCGGCTGCAGTCGTCGCGGCTGGCGTTCTGGGAGCGCCGCTGGCTCCCCCGCTACGACCGCTGCGTGGTGGTGTCGCAGGTCGACGCCACTCAGCTGGCGGCCCGTTCCAGGAGTCTGGCCGTCGAGGTGATCCCGTTTGGCGTGGACACGGAGCACTTCCGGCCCCTCGATCTGCCGGAAGAGGAGGCCACGATCGTGTTCACGGGAAACATGACCTACTTTCCCAACGCGCAGGCCGCTCGCGACCTGGTCCACGAGATTCTGCCCAGGATCCGCCAGGAGCTGCCGTCGGCCCGGGTCAGGATCGTCGGCGACCGCACCGGCCGCTTGAACCGAGAGCTCCAGGGTGAGGGAGTGGAGGTGGTCGGGTTCACCGACGTGCGCCCGCACCTCGCAGCCGCCACCGTATGTGTGAGCCCGCTCCGGATCGGAGCCGGGTTCAAGAACAAGGTGGTCGAGGCCATGGCAATGGGGAAGGCCCTGGTGGCGACGCCCCTGAGCTTGGATGGAATCGAGGCCACGCCCGGGGAGCACCTGCTGAGCGCGGCGGAACCGGCGGAGATTGCGGCCGCCGTGCTGCGGCTGCTCCGTGACAAGGCGCTGCGAAGGTCGCTGGGAGATCGCGCCCGCGCTCTGGTGACGCAAAGGTATAGTTGGGCCCAGGTGGCAGCGCGCTTCTCCTCGCTTTACGCTGCCCTGACCGATGAGTGCGCGCGTGTCCGAAGGGGGATGGAGGCGTGAGCCGCCCCGCTCAGCTTTATCTCTTGCTACGGTCGAGAGGTCTGGGCTCTTGGCAATCGCTGGCAATCGCTGGCTTATCGTCCGCCGGGGCAGGTGCTCTTCTCCTGACGGTCCCCCTCCTATCCTTCCTGCTGCTTACGTGCGCTGGCGCATTTCTGGTCTTGCTGCTCGTTCGTCCAGATCTAGGAATTCTGGCGCTCCTTATGTTTCGAAGCTCACTCGACACGCTAACGGAGAGTCGACTTCAGATTACTGAATTCGCGTACCTCAACATTTCCGGGGTCATGGCGATCTGCTTAACCTTGGTGGCTGTAATTCTCGTCGCCACCAAGAAGATCAAGATTCTCCGGACGCCCGTCGAGTTACGGTATTCGGCGTTTTTGGCTTATTTGGCGCTAGGTTGGTTCTACTCTGTCGATCGTTTAGTGACAGTCCAGGAATGGTTCCGGGTCTGCGCGCCCTTTGCTCTCTATTTGGTGGTGTCGCGGCTCATAGTGTCTAGTGGCGGCTCTCCGACGCTAAGAAAGGTCCTGGTCTTGTCTTCTCTACCTCCCGTAATCGTCGGTATGTACCAATTCGCCACCGGCTCCGGCAACTTGATCGCCACGCCACACCCCGTTGCGTTGGCGCTCCCCGACGACGCGCTGCTCTTTGCAAGGGTCCCGGGTACATTTGTCCTCCCTATGGCATTTGGACTCTACCTGGTGGCTCTCCTGCCTATAACATTTGTGGAACTTCGCCATGCTCGCGAACGTGGCACACGGATTCTCCTGGCGACATTAATCACGGCAATGCTGATAATGCTGCTAGCCACCTACACTCGAGGCGCATGGCTGGGTTTCATCGTTTCGCTCACCGTCTTCGGTGCACTCAGACTTCGACGACTCCTGGTCTTCCCTGCGAGTTTGGCAGCTTCCCTGGCTCTCTGGCCCACGCTCTTGGGACCCATCTACAGGCGGTGGACGGACATCTTTGATCCGCGACTGTACGAGACGAGCACGGTCCATACGCGTCTCGAGTTGTGGACGACCGCGCTAACGAGGCTATTTCCGGAGCATCCGGTCCTGGGGTACGGACTTGGGACCTTTCCCCAGGTCTATAGGGGCATCCGGTGGGTTGAGGCAGCCCATAACGACTACCTGCGGGTCCTGATCGAGGGTGGGGTCATGGGTCTCGCCTTGTATCTGTGGCTTCTGTGGGCTGTCGTCGCGCTTGGTTGGCGGAAATTCCGCTGCGCAAAGGACGACCAAAGCAAAGACCTAGCGGCCGCCTTTTTATCCGTAATATGTGGTTACCTGGTAATCCAAGTTAGTGACAATCTCTTCGGAATGCCCGTCGTCCAGTTCTATTTCTGGGCCCTCGTAGCCCTGATGGCTCGCTCGTTCGTTCTGGAGAATGTCGAGCAACCATCATGAGAGTCCTCGCCGTCACAGCAATGTTCCCATCTGAGCCCAATCCTGCGTGCGGTGTCTTTGTTAAAGAACAGATTGCATCCCTCAGGAATCTTGGCGTCGATCTCGATACGTTCATTGTCAAAGGGCTGCCGAAGGCGAAATATCTGCAGGCGATTCCCAGGCTGCGAAGGGCGATCCGGAGTCAGCATTATGACCTCATCCACGCCCATCATGTCTTCTGTGGGGCCGTAGCGGTCATGAGCAGCGGCCTGCCTGTGATTGTCACATTCCATGGATCGGAGGTCAGTGGGAACTCGGAATGGAGCAGAGCGCTCTGTCGCTACATCTCACGGCGTGCGGCTGCGACAATCGTCGTATCTTCCGAGATGAAGAAGATCTTGCGTTCAGGTGATGTTGAGGTGATCCCATGCGGTGTGGACCGACGTCTGTTCTACCCGAGGGATCGGAATGAGTGCCGGCGGTTGCTTGGCTTGTCGGCGGATCCGAAGCTCGTTCTGTTCACGGGCTTCTTCGACGGTAAAGTGAGACCGCTGAAAAGGCTTGATTTGGCCAGGGAAGCTGTGTCGAGAGCGCATCAACAGGTAAAAGATCTTGAGCTCTGGGTGGTTAGCAATGTCCCGCGCGATCAGATGCCGCTATATATTGGGGCGAGTGACGCCGTAATCCTGACTTCCGATTCTGAAGGCTCCCCGATGATCGTCAAGGAGGCGCTCATGGTAAGGGTGCCAGTTGTATCTGTCCGAGTCGGGGATGTACCGGAAATTTCGGCACTAACAGACGGCTGCTTCCTGTGTGAAAGAAATCCAGAGGATCTGGCAAACAAGCTAGTGACAGCCTGCCATGTGAGAGAGCGTCCGATCAGGATCGAGAATCTTTCCCAATTGTCTTTGGAGGCCGTCGCAGACCGGATCCTGACGTTGTATTCGCGTACGCTGATCCCGAAGGAGTCGATTGCTTGAAGCACGTTCTAATCATCGCATATGCCGATTTCCCGGGAACATCTCGCCTGTTCAACCAGGTGAATGTCCTGAGAAGAGCTGGCCACCCCGTCACGATTCTGTGCTGTAGGGAAAGAGGTAAACCCAGATGTGAGAGTGCGGCCGGCCTCAGGATCATAAGACTTCCCGTCCTCAAGACGCGAAAATCAATTCTTGGGTATGCATCGAAGTGGATCAGGTTTACGGCCGCTGCATTCGTGGTTACCGCCTATTTAACGCTACGGCGGCGCTTTGATGTTGTGCAAGTGTTCAACCAACCGGACTTTCTGATGGCGTGCGGACTTATGCCGAGATTGCGCGGAGCGAGATTGATCCTAGACTATCGGGATCCAATGCCTGAGACGTATATGAGTAAATTCGGCGTTGGTCCGAAGCATCCAACTGTTGTTGCTCTGCGGTGGCTCGAGCGAATCTGCCTGAGGAGCGCCGATCAGATTCTGACGGTGAGCGAAGACTACAAGAGGAGGGTCGAATCAAAAGGGATAGGCGAAGGAAAGATCGCTGTTTGGATGAACTGCCCAGACCCCAGCATCTTTCGCTTCGGGGCGCGCACTAGAAGAGCCGAGAATGGGTTTATTGCCGTCTATCACGGGACGATCGCACGAAGACTGGGAACGGACTGTGCCGTTAGGGCGGTAGCGCTGGCCCGCAGAACGATTCCGGGACTGAGGTTGCTCATCGTGGGTGAAGGAGAATTGCTCGGGACGTTGCAGCGACAAATAGGCGAAGAGGGACTCCAGGAGTGCGTTGAAGTAAGACGCCCGGTTCGCTGCGAGGACGTTGCGTCGTTTCTACAGACGGCAGATGTGGGCCTCGTGCCGATGAGGAGTGACGCCTACACGGAAACAGTGCTACCGACAAAGCTCCTTGAGTACGCCGCCACTGGCGTTCCGATCATTGCGTCGAGTACGAGCGCGGTGCGCGCGTCCTTCAGGGATAACGAAATCTGTTTTTGTACTCCAGGCGATCCCGAGTCCGTCGCGGGCAAGCTTATCGAGCTTTGGAGGAGTCCCGAGAGAGCGCTCCTACTAGCTCAAAGTGCAAGAGCGCGATATGAGGGAATCGTCAATCGGGATTCTATGGTGAGACAGTACCTGAACCTCATTGGGTAGCGTAAGGTGGCAGAGCGCCACCAAAGGTGACCATTGGGTAAGAGCCAGGGAGCTAGGTGATAGACCTAATCCTTGTTTGTCCTGACTGTAAGCGAGATCTTTTGGTGAGATCAAACACGTTGCTGTGCGAACGGTGTGAGTGTGAATATCCTATTATCGAAGGCATTCCGAGCTTTCACGGTGACCGCTCGGATGCTGAACATGGGCAGTTCTTTGACGCTATGCACGAGCGGATGGAGAAAAAGTATGTCGACCAGCGGCAGCTGCAATTGTGCCGACTACGAGCCTTGACAAACCGTAGTTCCATCCTCAGAAGAGTGAAGGTTGGTCTGCTTTATCACCGGTATAGGCACGAGACGTTCTTCAGAAGGGGTCTGCGTCCTTTTAGTGGAGCGATGATTCTGGATCTGGCCTGTGGCCGCGGAACCGAGATGTACGCTGAGTACGGGAGAGTGGTAGGGGTCGATATCGCGCTGGGAACCTTAATCAAGTATGCGAGAGAGAAGCCTTACGAAGCGCTGGTACACGCAAGCGCGGCGAGACTGCCATTCAGAGATGGACAGTTTGACGTCATTGTGAATTCGGAATTTTTTGGTCATGTCCCGCTATGGATCAAGGATGCGATTCTTCAGGAGTGCAGGCGGGTGCTGAAGCGAGGCGGTCAAATGATTTGCAGCATCGAGACCGATTCGGAAAATGCACTGTGGCGCATTGCGAAGAGACACCCTGATCTCTACGAAAAGCACTTCATTGTGGAGTCAGGTGGGCATTACGGATTGGAACTACCCAGCTGCGTCACCCGGAGATTGGAAATGAATGGTTATGACGTGATCTTCGCTCAGAAAGCATGGGGAGCTGTATGGTCGGTTGAGACATACGCAGATGTCTTCGATAACGAGTACAGGGATCGATCGCGAACTATATCGTTCCTTGTGGAGATGAGTAAAAGGGCGTCAAGAAACCTCCTCATGGCGCGGATTTCAGACGTCGGCTTGGGAATGTTGGCGGCCGTAGTGGATCGGTTAACGCCGCTGGACCATGGAATTAATATTCATGTTGTCTGTCGTCGGAAGGCGGACGAACGAGGGATGGGTCGTGAGGAGTTCTCTTCGTAGAGCAAGGGGAATCATGGCTGAAGGAAGGAGTGGATCAAGTGTGGGTACGCGGAGAGTTATGTCAGCGAGCACGCCAGGGGTTGGACTGCGATGGACGGAATCGATAAAACGAGGCACGGACGTGGTGCTGAGCGTGATGGGGCTGATCGGGCTGTCGCCTGTGTTGCTAGGGGTGTGGGCTCTGGTAATCGTCACGTCGGGACGACCGAGTATTTATCGTGGGAAGGTCGTGGGGCGTGACGGGAAGGGGTTTGATTGCTTCAAGTTCAGAACAATGGTCCTGCGTGGTGATGACCGAGCGTTTGTGGAGTACCTGAAGGCTTGGGTTGCTGGACAAGTAACACCGTACGTTAGCGGTAAAGAATACCTTTACAAGTTTGGGCGGGATCCGCGAATCACCGGAGTGGGTCGGATTCTAAGACGGTGGAGTTTGGACGAGTTGCCACAACTTTTCAATGTCTTGCGAGGTGAAATGAGTCTGGTTGGCCCCAGACCGCCCGTGGTGCAGGAATATGCGCTTTATGGGCACAAGGAGCGGGGTAGGCTCACAATCAGACCTGGGATCACTGGACTGGCGCAAGTGACGGCGCGGAGTGGTTTAACGTTCGAAGAGATGCTCCGCTTGGATCTGGAATATGTCCAACAGCGTTCGGTTGGTCTCGATGTGAGGATCTTGATGAAGACCATCGGGGTAGTGATCTCAGGGCGAGGCGCACGGTGATTCGGCTTGGCTTGATCGGGTGTGGCTATTGGGGCCCGAATATTCTTAGGGCGGTCATCAGACAGAGCGACGCGGAAGTTGTGCGTGTCGCTGACATGAAGTCTGGGCGGCGCGAGTTCGTCAAGCATGAATTTCCAAAGATCGATGTCTGTGCGGACCATGGCGAGATCCTCGAGGACACGTCAATAGATGGCGTAATTGTGGCGACTCCTGTGACGACCCACTATGGGATCGGACGGCAGGCCCTCGAGGCGGGCAAGCACCTCTTGGTGGAGAAGCCGCTGGCGAGGCGCGCCGGCGAGGCGCACGCCCTGGCCAATCTCGCAAAGCAGAAGGGCAAGATCCTCATGGCCGGGCACATCTTCCAGTACGCGCCCGCAGTTCAGGCGGTGGCGCGGCTCTGCGCTCAGGACGGCATGCGGGATATCTATTACATCGACGCCGTTCGCATGAACATGGGGCCCCCGCGATCCGAGGTGGATGTCCTTTGGGACCTGGGACCGCACGATGTATCCATCGTCTGCCACCTTCTTGGGACGGAGGCACAGGAGGTCCAGGCGACGGGTGCTTCGTACGCTTGGCCGGAACTGATTGACACAGCGTTCCTGAACATCCGCTACGACAGGGGAGTGCAGGCTCGCGTCCACCTGTCGTGGCTGTCACCCTACAAGGTCCGGCGCATTCACATCGCCGGCCGCGGGGGCGCCATCCTCTATGACGAGACCGAGGCGGTCAACAAAGTGCGCTTCTTCCACCAGGGAGTCGACAACCGGATCGGCGCTACCGATACGGACAGTAGCCCTCTCTCGTACGGCCCTGGCAAGGTCACGGTGCCGCAACTCGAGGAGTGGGAGCCGCTGGAGCGGGAGGTCCGGGATTTCCTGGATTGCATCGACTCGGGGCGGGAGCCGCTGAGCGGCCCGCGCATCGCCGTGCGTGTGGTCGAAATCCTCGAAGCCGCATCGCGATCTATCGCCGAGGGGGGCGCGGTGCAGGGGCTCCCGTAAGGCAGGGGAGGTGGGCGTGGGAATCAGCCGTCAGATGCGTCAGGCAGCAGCCAGGGGCAAGATGTCGCCGGAGGCCGCCGGGGAGCCGGCCGCCCGAGGGCACATCCATCCCCACGCCCTGGTCGAGTCCAACGAGATTGGAGCAGGCACCCGCGTGTGGGCCTTCGCGCACATCATGGAAGGTGTCAGTGTCGGAGAGAGCTGCAACATCGGGGAAGGCTGCTACCTCGAGCGAGGCGCCGTGGTCGGGAACCGCGTGACCCTCAAGAACTTGGTCGCCGTCTGGGACGGCGTGCATCTCGAGGACGACGTCTTCGTGGGCCCCAACGTCGCCTTCACCAACGACCCGGCTCCGCGCAGCAGGGCGTACCGCGCACGGCCCGACCAAACCCGGGTGTGCAGGGGGGCAAGTCTGGGCGCTAATGCGACGATCCTTTCCGGCATCCGCATCGGCGGGCACGCGCTGGTGGGCGCGGGCGCCGTCGTCACCCGGGACGTCCCGCCCTTCGGCTTGGTCTACGGCAACCCGGCCAGGCTACGCGGGCACGTCTGCGAGTGCGCCCGCAAGCTGGTTTTCGGGGGTGCCCGGGCCACCTGCCGCTGTGGTCGGCGCTATGCGAAGCGCGCGGACGAAGTCCGTCTCGAGCAGGGCCCGGCCGGTGATGGAGACGCCAGATGAGATGCCTCGTCACAGGGGGGGCGGGCTTCATCGGCTCGCACATCGTCGACCGTCTCCGGCGTGAGGGACACGAGGTCACGATCCTCGACAGCCTGGCGCCCAGGGTACATCGCGGCAGTCGGCCAGCCTACATCCCGGCTGACGTCCGCCTCGTGGCCGGTGACGTGCGTGACGCGCGGACCATGATGCGAGCCCTGGAGGGAGTGGAGGTGGTCTTCCACCAGGCGGCCTACCAGGACTACATGCCTGACTTCTCCACCTACATCACGGTCAACGCCGGCTCGACCGCGCTCCTCTACGAGGTGATCGTTGAGCAGAAGCTGCCGGTGGCCCGAGTCATCGTGGCGTCGTCCCAGGCGGTGTACGGAGAGGGACAGTACGAGTGCGATGAGCACGGGCGTCAGCAACCTCCAACACGGAGCGGCGAGCAGCTGCGGGCGGGCGACTGGGAGCTTCGCTGCTCCGTGTGCCGGTCGAGCATGCAGCCGCTGCTCCTGAGTGAGGAGTACTCAAACCCGTACAACCCCTACGCGCTGTCCAAGCTGAGCGAGGAGATGATCGCCCTCCGTCTCGGGCGGCTATACGGCATTCCGGCCGTCGCGCTGCGCTACTCGATCACGCAAGGGCCCCGGCAGTCCCCTTTCAACGCCTACTCTGGCATCTGCCGGATCTTTTCCCAGAGAATCCTGAACGGCAAGCCGCCCGTGGTCTTCGAGGATGGGAAACAGACGCGCGACTTCGTGCACGTCGCGGACGTCGTGGAAGCCAACATGGTCGCGCTGAGCGACCGGCGGGCCGATGGTCTGGCGCTCAACGTGGGCAGCGGCAATCCAACCACGGTGCTGGAGTACGCGCGGGAGATCCTGGCGGCCCTGGGGAGCAGCCTGCAGCCCGTGTTGAGCGGCGAGTACCGCCAGGGCGATAACCGGCACAGCGTGTCGAGCATCGCGCGTCTCCAGGAGCTGGGCTGGGTGCCACGCCACGATCTGTCCCGCATCTTTTCCGACTACGTCGGCTGGCTGCGGGAGCAGGGTGAAGTGCCCGACGCTTTCCTGGAGGCCGATGCGGTGATGAGGTGCACGGGCGCCGTACGAAGGGTGGTGCGATGAAGGAGACCATCATCCAGCATCGGCGGGGACTGTTCGTGGCAAGCCTCATCGCGGCGGACGCCTCGGTCATCATCGCGTCGTTCTTCGTGGCCGAGTACCTGCGCTTCCACCTCCTGGCGGTGGACGGTCCCGTCTGGCACGAGCAGCACCGCGCCATGCTGCAGCCAGCTTTCCTGGCCGTCGTCGCCTTCCTGCCGGCGCTCCATGCGGTGGGCCTGTACGCCATCCGGCGCGGCTGGGGTCGGCTGGATCTGCTGTTCTCAACGCTCGTCGCGGTGGGTCTGGGCGTGATGGGATTCCTGGCGATGTCTTATCTGCTCAAGGAGTTCTGGTACTCGCGACTGATGGTGTGGATCCTCGCGCTCGTGGTCTGGGTGGGCCTGGCCGGGCTTCGGCTGCTGGTCAAGCCGGCGCTCTTGTGGTGTTTCCGTCGAGGTTTCGGGGTCCTGCGCCTGGTCATGGTCGGTGAGTCTCCCGCCGCCCGCTCCCTCGCCGCGCGTATCGCCAGGAACCCGCATCTGGGACTGCGCGTCTTGGGACATCTCGTGGCCACGGGTGAGCCGACGAGCGGGATAAGTGGCGAGGGTGGACGCCTGGAGGAGGCGTTCGAGGAGCTGCAGGGCGCGCGTCCGCATATCTGCCTCTTCGCCGAGCCGATCGAGAGTCGAGAGGAGATGAAGTTCCTCCTTGCGCGCTGTCAGGAAGAGGGGATCGCCGTCTGGCTCGGTACGGACCTGCACGAGTGGGTTTCACCACGTATGGAGCTAAGGGAGGTGGAGTCGATCCCGATCATCGCGCTGGGCAGCCTGCGCCTGGCGTCCTGGGAGCGGCTGCTCAAGCGGACTATCGATGTGATCGGAGCGGCCGCCCTCCTGGCCGTGAGCGCGCCGTTCCTGCTCTACGCCGCGATCCGGACGCGCCAGGAGATCGGCCCTCCGCTCATTTTCATGCAGACGCGTGTCGGATTCCAGGGCCGGCCGTTCAAGATCCTGAAGCTGCGGGCGCTGTCTTCGGGGCTGGCGTTTCCGTCGGCGACGAGGCGCGACGCCCGGGCCGGAACCCCGTTCTGTGATTTTCTGCGCGCATACAGCCTCGACGAAATCCCGCAGCTCTGGAACGTCCTGCGGGGCGAGATGAGCCTTGTCGGGCCGCGTCCCGAGACGCCGGACCGGGTACGGCATTACAACCCATGGAACCGGCGGCGGCTGCAGGTGAAGCCAGGCATCACGGGGCTGGCGCAGATCGCCGGAGTGCGCGGCGAGCATGACTTCGATACCAAGTCCCGCTTTGATGTGCGCTATCTGGAGAGCCAGTCGCTCCTGCTGGACCTCCAGATCCTCTTTCGCACGCCGTTGGTGGTGTGGAAGCGCCGCGCAGACCGTCGCGGGCCGCGCCTAACGCCGCGAGGGCGGCTACCACGGGTGACGCCACCGGGCATCTCAGATGCCGGCCGGGCGGCGGCGCTGACGGAAGTCCTGCCGCGCGTAACGAGCTCCGCTCCGCTGGACCCCGAACAGGCTGGCGCGATGAGCGGAGGAGGCGCCTAGGGCGATGCTGATCACCCGAACCCCGGTGCGCATCTCCTTCGTGGGCGGAGGCACGGACCAGCCGGAGTTCTACGAGGCGCACGGGGGAGCCGTCGTCTCGGCCGCCATCAACAAGTACTTTTATACGGTCCTCACCCGGAGGGAGGACGACGTCATCCAGGTGATCTCCTCCGACCTGAAAGTCATGGAAGAGCTGGAGCGGATCCGGGTGGAGGTTTACGAGGGAGATCTTAAGATTCCCATGGCGGTCATGAAGCACCTGAAGATCCGCAAGGGCGTGAACCTGTTCCTGGCCTCGGAGATTCCGCCGGGCACAGGCCTGGGCTCGTCAGCCGCCGTGTGCGTCAACGTCATTCGGGCTCTGTGGGAGATGGAAGGGAAGCCGCATAGTAGGTACGAGCTTGCGGAGGAAGCCTTCAAGGTGGCGAGGGAGGTTCTGCACGCGCCCGTCGGTAAGCAGGACGAGTATGCGGCCGCATTCGGAGGCATCAACGCCATCCGCTTCACCGCCGACGGAGTCCAGGTCGAACCCCTGCCCCTCGACAGCGAGGCCATCGAGGAGCTGGAGCGGCGAGTCCTGCTATTCTTCACAGGCAGCCAGAGAAATTCCTACGAGATCCTCTCTGAACAGCGGCGTCGCAGCGAGGAGAACGATCCCAAGGTTCTGGCAGCCCTGCGAGGGCTGCTGGGCCTCGTCGACGAGGCGCGCGAGGCGCTCGTCCGCGGCGATCTGGATCGATTCGGCGAAATCCTCGACGCCGGCTGGCAGCAGAAGAAGCAGATCTCCGGGAGGATTTCGCTCCTTAAGGTTGACGAAGCGTATGAGGAGGCCAAGCGTCGCGGGGCCTTGGGGGGAAAGCTGGCCGGGGCGGGAGGAGGGGGGTTCTTCCTGCTGGTCGTTCGGGAAGGCTGCCGCGAGGCCGTGCGCGAGGCGCTGGCCTCGAGGGGTATGAAGGAGATGTCCTTCCACTTCGACCTGCACGGCTCCCGTGTTGTTTACAACGACCCGCTGTTCGACAACGACGGCCGCGGGGGCACACGCTGGCGTTTCGTCTCCGAGGCATGAGATGAAGGCTTACTTGCTCGCGGCAGGTCTAGGAACGCGGCTCAGGCCACTCACGGAATCGACGCCCAAGTGCCTTCTTCCGGTGGGTGGAGAGCCGCTGCTCGGGCGCTGGCTGCGTGCCTGCGCACGGTACGGCGTCGAAGAGGTCCTGATCAACACCCATCACCTCGCGGTGAAGGTGCGCGAATACGTGAGGGAGGCGGCACGAAGCCACGGGGTCGGCGTCCGCCTGCTCCACGAGGAAACCCTTCTCGGCAGCGCCGGCACAATCCGGGCGGCGCGCGACTTCGCGGCGGGAGAGGAATCGTTCTTCATCATCTACGCGGACAATGCCTCGGACGTCGACCTTGGCCGTATGGCTAGGTGGCACGCGGGCCATGAGGCGGTCATGACGGTAGGGCTTTTCCGGGCGCCGCGTCCGGAGCTCTGCGGCATCGCAGTGGTGGACACAGCCGGGCAGATCCTCGAGTTCGTGGAGAAGCCGGCGAAGCCTCAGTCACCTTGGGCTGCGGCGGGGCTTTTCGTGGCGCGGGCGGGGTTCTTCTACTGGCTGGATCAAGCCTGGGAGGAGCGGCCGAAGGGCCGGCAGGTGCTGGACTTCGGGTACGACGTGCTTCCGCGCCTCGCCGCCGCCGGGGAGGCGCGCGGCTATACCATCGAGGAGTATCTCGTTGACATCGGCACGCCGGAGAGCTACCGGGCAGCGGACGAAAGGTTCCTGCGCGCTGCGTTGCCCGGGACGATGGAGGCTCCATCCCGATGGCGCGCCGGGGGGAGGAGGCAGTCAAGTCATGGATAGGATCGTGCGTTACATGGACAAGATTGCCGAACTCGCGCGTTCGATCGATCCCAGGTCGATCCGGCGCGTCAGCGACATCCTTCTGGCAGCCATGCGCGAGAGACGGCAGGTCTTCGTATTCGGTAACGGAGGCAGCGCCGCCACCGCCTCTCACTTCGCGGTGGATCTGGGAAAGGGACTGCAAGGGCCCGGAGGATTGCGCCTGAAGGCGCACAGTCTGGTGGATGCCGTGCCTGCGATGACGGCGTGGGCCAACGACACCGACTACAGCCGTATTTTTTCCGAGCAGCTGATAAACTTCGTCAACCCCGGGGACGTGGTGATCGCCATCTCCGGCAGCGGTAATTCCCCCAATGTTCTCCAGGGGGTGGCGGCCGCCACCGAGAGGCAGGCTCTGACGATCGGCTTGACTGGATTCCAGGGCGGGAAGCTCAAGGATCTGGTAGATTTCTGCGTTATCGTGCCGTCGGAGAACATGCAGCAGATCGAGGACTTGCACATGATCCTGGCGCACGTCATCTATACTGACCTTCGGGAAACGCTCGCAGGGTGGACCGTGGACCTTGACGCTCGCGCCCGTGAGGTCCCCGCCATCCCTTTCTATTCCCAGCGGGTCCCCGAGGTCTGACGCCAAGCTGCTCACTCCGGGCGCCGCAGGAGTAAGAAGGCCGAGAGGGCGATCATCTCGTGGCGTGCAGCGCCTCGCGTCCACGGCGCATTGTCACGGGCTTACAGTTGGAGGTCTCGCGCGATGACAGCCAAACAGCGCCAGGAACGCTATAGCCGGCGAGTTCCCCTGGTCGATCTCGGGCTTCAATACGCCGCCCTGAAGGATGAGCTGGACGCCGTTGTCGGGAGGGTGCTTGCCTCCGGGCAATACGTAGGCGGGCCAGAAGTGGAGGAATTCGAGTCGGAGTTCGCGCAGTTCTGCGGGACGCCCCACGCGGTAGCAGTGGGAAGCGGAACCGACGCGCTGCGCTTCGCGCTGAAGGCTGTCGGTGTGGGCAAATCAGAGGGTGGTGAGGGGTCGAAAGGTTCGAATCCAGCCGGAGAGCGCGCCGAGGTAGTAACGAGCCCGCTGACCTTTATCGCCAGCGCGGAGGCCATCAGCCAGGCCGGTGGCAGACCGGTTTTCGCCGATATCCATCCCGTCTCCCTCACGCTCGATCCCGCGAAGATCGAGCAGGTGATCACCTCCCGAACGGCGGCGATTCTGCCGGTGCACCTTTACGGACGCCCAGCCGACCTTGGTCCGATCCTGGCTCTGGCAAGACGCCGAGCGTTGCCGGTAGTCGAGGACGCGTGCCAGGCGCATGGGGCGCTTTACGACGGCAGGCCGGTGGGCTCGATTGGCGATGCCGGCTGTTTCTCCTTCTATCCGACGAAAAACCTGGGCGCCTGCGGCGAAGGGGGCATGGTGACCACCTCCAGGGCGGACGTAGCAGCCAGAGTCCGCAAGCTGCGTGATCACGGCCAGGTAGAAAAATACCGCTACGCCGAGGAGGGATACAACGGAAGGCTCGACGCGCTGCAGGCGGCGATTTTGAGGGTGAAGTTGAGGAAGCTGGCGGAATGGAACGAGAGGCGGTGTGCGGTGGCGGAAAGATACCGATCGGGCCTGCGCGATTTGGAAGAGCGCGGGGCGCTCGTGGCGCTGCCGGGTGAAATGCCACGGTCGCGGCATGTCTACCACCTGTTCGCCGTGCGGCTGACGGATCGAGACCGAGTGCGAGCAGAGCTGCGCGAGCTCGGCATCGATAGTGGCGTTCAGTATCCAGTGCCACTGCATCTGCAGCCAGCTTACGCCTGGATGGGGTTGCGGGAGGGCGCCTTCCCCGAAGCAGAGCGGGCGGCTCAGCAAGTGCTCACGTTACCGCTCTACCCGGAGATCACTAACTCGCAGGTCGACCGCGTCTGCGAAGCGCTCCGGATGGCGGTCGATGGCCGATGAGGCAACGCAGATAAGGCTACTCTCGAATACCTCCCAGTCGACACGTTGGCGAGGCTGAAAGCTTTCCCTCCTCAACCCGCAAAAGAAAAGCGCCCCTTGCGGGGCGCTTTTCGTGGGAGCGCGGGGCGCTCCCGGGTCGTACGGGGCCGGGCCTAGCGGACGGCCTGCTTGAGAGCGCGGCCGGGGATGAAGCGCGGCACTCTGCGGGCGGCGATCCGGAGCGGCTTCCCGGTCTGCGGGTTGCGGCCGGTGCGGGCCTTGCGCCTGGATGTGGCGAAGGTACCGAAGCCGACGAGGGTCAGACGCTTTCCCTGCTTGAGGGCGCGGGTGATCTCCTCGGTGATCGTCTGGATCGATCTGCTGGCCTGAACTCTGGTGACGCGTGCTTCCTTGGCGATGCGGGTGATCAGCTCAGCTTTGTTCATGCTCTCTCACCTCCCTCTTCGAAGAAGCGCTTGAAACCGCATCATTTCTAGCAGAACCCCGGGAGGCAGTCAACGTAATTCTGCGCCAGGAGCCGCACCACCGCGCCCACCTCATGTCCGCCGAAAGCCAGCGCCCCGTTTCGGAGGTCGCCGCGCCCTGCATCTGCGGGTGCGGATCGTGGTAGATTAGCGGCCGTGCCCACCCTGCCGCGCGGCCGCAGATAGTCGCGCCGCGGCGCCTGAGCAGCCGCGCACCGCGCGCCCCAGGCAGAACCGATGACGGAACCCCTGACGCACACCCGCGAACGCCTCGCCGAGCTGGCCGCCAACCTGCGCTGGGCCTGGAGCGTGGAGTTCGACGTGCTCTTCCGCGACCTGGACCTCGACCTGTGGCGGGAGGTCAACCACAACCCCACCGCCTTCCTGGCCGAGGTGAAGGAGGAGAAGATCGAGGCGCGCGCCGCCGATCCCACCTACCATCTGCGCCTGGAGCGCGCCTGCCTGTCGCTGCGCGCTTACCTCCAGGATGAGCGGCACTGGGCCAGTCGCAACGCGCCCGGCCTGGGCGCCCGCCCGGTGGCCTACTTCTCCGCCGAGTTCGGCCTGCACGAGTCGCTGCCCGTCTACTCGGGGGGCCTGGGGATCCTGGCCGGCGATCACCTGAAGAGCTGCTCCGACCTGGGGGTGCCGATCTGGGGGGTGAGCATCCTCTACCGCCAGGGGTATTTCACCCAGCACATCAACGCCCTCGGCCAGCAGGAGGAGGTCTACACGGAGCTCGACCTGCGGCGCGTGGCGCTGCAGCCGGTGCGCGACGCCGCGGGCGAGCGCGCCTCGATCCAGGTGCAGACCCACCTGGGCTCCTTCTCCATCGACCTGTGGGAGGCGCGCGTGGGGCGCGCCCACCTGCTCCTCCTCGACGGCTCGCGCGATCCCTCGGCGACCCACCGCGAAGCCTTCACGCTGCGGCTGTACGGCGGCGACCTGCGCACGCGGATTCTCCAGGAGCTGATCCTCGGGGCGGGCGGGTACCGGGCCCTGCTGTCGCTGGGCCTGCGCCCCGGTGTTCTGCACCTGAACGAGGGGCACAGCGCTTTCGCCATCCTGGAGGCCATCGCCCAGACGATGGAGGAGGAGGGCCTGCACTTCGAGGCCGCCTCCCAGAGGGTGCGGGCGCGCACCATCTTCACCACCCATACGCCGCTGCCGGCCGGGCACGACCGCTTTCCGCCGGAGCTGATCGACGAATGCCTGGCGCCGCTGCGCCAGCGTCTGGGGCTGTCGCGCGAGGATCTTCTGGGGCTCGGCCGCGTGCAGGCGCACGACGCGCACGAGCCGTTCTGCATGACCGTGCTGGCGCTCAGGCTGGCGAGCCGCGCCAACGCCGTGAGCGCCATGCACGCCCACACCAGCCGCGCCATGTGGCGGGTCCTGTGGTCGGCGCCTTCCCCGCCGCGGACGCGCATCGGCCACGTCACCAACGGCGTGCACGTGCCGACCTGGATCGCCCCGGAGATGGCGCGCTTCTTCGAGCGCCACCTGGCGGACGACTGGCGGGCGCGGTTGTGCCGGCCCGAGACGTGGGAAAAGATCTACCTGACCGATCCGATCGAGCTGTGGGACATCAAGTCCCTGCTGAAGAAGAGGCTGGCGGGGTTCGTCGAGCGGCGCCTGCAGGCGCGACGGCAGCGGCTCGGCGCCGGGGCGGATCCGGGCGCGGCGCTCAACCCCGGCGCGCTGACCATCGGCCTGGCGCGGCGCTTCGTCGAGTACAAGCGCGCCAACCTGTTGTTCGCGGAGCCCGATCGGCTGGCGCGGTTGCTCTCCGACCCCGCGCGTCCGGTGCAGATCATCTTCGCCGGCAAGGCCCACCCGCACGACGATTCCGGCAAGGAGATCCTGCGCGCCGTCTGCGAGTACTCCCGGGAGGAGCGCTTCAGGGGGCGCATCGTCGTGCTGGAAGACCACGACATGAACATGGCCCGCCACCTGGTGCAGGGGTGCGACCTGTGGCTCAACGCCCCGCGGCGGCCGCTCGAGGCCTGCGGCACCAGCGGCCAGAAGGCGGTCTTCAACGCCACGCTCAACTGCTCGACCCTGGACGGCTGGTGGGCTGAGGCGCACGACGGGGCGAACGGCTACGCCTTCGGCGACGGCCTGACCCACACCGACACGGGGCTGCAGGACAAGCGCGACGCGGTCGATCTGTTCAGAGTCCTGGAGGGGCAGGCGCTGCCGGAGTTCTTCGAGCGCTCCGCCGAGGGCGTGCCGATGCGCTGGATCGCCCGCATCAAGCGCGCCCTGGCCTCGCTGGCCTGGCGCTACAACTCCGATCGCATGGTGATGGACTACGTCACCCGCTGCTACCTGGGAGCGGCGGGCGCGCAGACGTCCGAGATTCCGCCCGACGCCGGATGAGCCCGGGCGCGGCGGCGGGACGATGAACGACACGGCGGACGTGGTGGTGATCGGGGCCGGCTTCGCCGGCGCCTCCACCGCCTATCACCTGGTCCGCTCCGGAGCGCGGCGCGTGGTGCTCCTCGAGCGCGAGGTCGCCCCGGGCCGGCACGCCTCCGGCCGCAACGCCGCCCTGGCGGACGCCGTGGAGGACGACCCCGTCCAGGCAGCGCTGCTGGAGGAAGGGCTGCTCTTCATCCAGGACCCGCCGCCCGGTTTCTGCGCGCATCCCTTGTTCACGCGCACCGGCTCGCTGTGGATCGGGGCGCGCGCAGATCTGCAGAAGCTCAGGGGCGAGGGCGGGGCCCGGCGCCCGGCGCAGACCCGGCTGGAGGATCTCTCGATCCACGAGGCGGCGCGCCGGGTGGACCTGCTCGCCGGTGCGCGGGCCGAGGCAGCCCTGTGGAGCCCCGACGGCGGGGTGGCGGACATCCACGCCTTCCTGACCGGGTACATCAAGGCCTTCGCCGCCGCGGGCGGAACCCTCCATTGCGAGTCTCCGGTCACCGAGGTGCGGCGCCGCGCGGGGGGCCCATTTCTGGTTGCGACCCCGCGCCTGAAGCTGGAGGCGCTCGCCGTCGTCAACGCCGCCGGCGCCTGGGCGGGAGAGGTGGGACGGCTGGCGGGGGCGCTGAGCGTGCCCCTCACGCCGTACCGGCGGCACCTGTTCCAGTCGGTGCCGCTGGCTGACGTCGATCCGCGCTGGCCGTTCGTGTGGGACGAGACCCGGCAGTACTATTTCCGGCCCGAGTCGGGAGGGTTGCTCCTGAGCCCGTGCGATCGGACTGCGCATCCGCCCGCCCCCCCGGTCGAGGATTCGGGGGCGCGCGAGCTGCTGGCAGAGAAGCTCATGGCGGCGGTCCCGCGCCTGGCCAGCCTGCGCCTGGCCCGCGGCTGGGCCTGCCTGCGCACCTTCGTCCCCGACTCGCGCTTCGTGATCGGCGAGGACCCCTCCCTCGAAGGGTTCTTCTGGGCGGCCGGTCTGGGCGGCACCGGCATGAC
>Ga0214473_10001242_pt1 | contig 34238 bp, 59 predicted proteins | sample RVTome_7_FD_203509 | JGI IMG/M metagenome (GOLD analysis project Ga0214473, IMG submission 203509) | Soil microbial communities from uranium-contaminated site in the Upper Colorado River Basin, Wyoming, United States - RVT98D197 | ecosystem: Environmental > Terrestrial > Soil > Contaminated >... | reverse complement strand
TGGTTGTGAAGTGTGAAGTGAAATCGAACGGGCCGAGTATCCCGCTCATGTTCTCGCCAGAGTGGGCGATGTCGTCCAACTCCGTGACCGTCGTCGCCGCAGCGCCGTTCACGCTGCACGCGCATCGATGCTCGCCCACCGTCGCCCCGGTCGCGGTGCTGATGTCCTCATAGCTCAACCAGACCTGCACTGAGCGGAACGTTCGACTGGAGTTCTCCGTGTAGATCGTGATGGTGCCTAATGCCGTCAACGTGGCATCTACCACGTCGGCGGCAAGCTGCGTCGCATACCACAGGGTTTTGGTTCTAAGCGCCATCGGCGGGCTTCCAAGTCACGCGCAGCACGAACCCCTTGGGATAGTCCAAGTCGTTGCCGACGATGTGCAGCTTCACCGTGCGGCCAGCAATAGTGACGCGCACGTTCTCGTTGACCGGCCGCCCGGTCTGCCAAGCGTCGAACGCCGCATCGAGCAGCGCGGCGGCGGCGGTGCGTAGTTGGGCGGGAGCGGGCATCTATGCTGAAGCTGTGTAGGTCAAGCTCGTTACAGTCACCGTGTCATTCGTTGCGAGTGTTAAGCCGCCTGGAATGTTAATATCGCTCCCTCCTGTCGCTACCGCACACAGAATCTTGTCAGTGCCCGCTTGGTTCCTGAACGCCGCCTTAGCAATCGTTCCAGCCGTAGCGCCTCCGCTTGTCAGCGGCACACCCGCCAGCGTAGCTACTCCAGCAGCCGCTGCTCCAAAGGCCGGATTCGCCAGCTCGATCGAGCAGACTGTTACGTCGCCAGAGGTAAGAAAGAACAGATCTCCCGGCGGTGCGCCCTCGTCGATTTGATCGACAACGAAGTTGGCAATGCCAGTGCGAACCGCAGTAGGATGTGTTACGGCCATGCTATTTCTCCTTCGTGTTGTCCTGCACTACGTCCATCACCAGCGGACCCTCGTATTTCACCTTTCCGTCCTTATCCCGCACGATGATCTGCGCAGTAACCTTCGCGGCTTGCGCTTCGAGCCTGTTCGGCGCAGGCGCAGCCTTCACATTTCCAACTGCTGCTCTGTCAATCATTGGCTACCCCACGATAAGATACAACGTCTCTGGGTCCTTTACAGGCAAGGCATCATACTCTGCCTGCGTTAGAACCACAACAAGTCTAACTTCTACCGATCTACACGCCGCCGGTAGTCCTGCTGAACCCTGTGCCATCGGCCTAGGCCGGCGTGATGAGGCCTAGCTCTAACACCGCCCCATTTGTATAGCTATTCACTACAAGCCGAATCGCTCGCGCGACCACGGCCAGCGCCGCTGACAGACTCGCACTCTTCGCTGTGAAGTTCGCGTCGTTCAGCCAGGTATAATCCGCCTGCTCTACCTGTGGCGACTGTCGAATATCGCTCATGGTGTCCTCAATGTCGAAGCCGGCAATGCCGGTGAGTGTCACCTGCGCCTGAACTGTTCCGTTGTGCAGATAGGTCTCCAGTGGGATCGTCTTGGAGACGAACGTATCTGCCCAGCCGACATCCAGCTGATTGCCACCAAGGGTCGAGGCGGCCGAGACTGCTGTTACTGTCTTGAAGTGTTTAGTGGTCTCGGTGGGCGCGGCGTTTGGGCCAGCAAGAGTCTCAGAAATCACCTGATTATCAGCATCTGTGCCTGTGATGGTGATATTGATAGCCGAGAGATTTGCAGCAGAATCCAAGCTGATGAAATGCGCAAACCCATCCGGCACGTCTGTCCGCGTGAAATCACTGCTATCCCAGGGACCAGCACCAGTTAGGTTTTCCGCTATCCCAATCAAGCTTACATTTGACGGGGTAAAGCTGTAGTAAACTGGTCTCATCGTCATAGAAATCTCCTTGAGAAGGGGGACCGAAGTCCCCCACTCAGGTTAGCGCACTCGATTGATCAGCTTGGCAGTAACCCTGCTGTTGTCAGCGCCAAGCTCCTTCTTCAGCTTCCTTTCGATGAAGCCGCACTTGTCGGAGTCCTCTTCACTCTTGAAGGAAGATCCCCAGCCAGCTTCCTGCAGAACCTTATCATCATGGGTTCTCGTCTGGCCTTTCGGCTTGCTGTCCTTTACGATGATAAGCATCTTAGCTCGTCCAGGGACCGCCGAGGCCGAAGTTGCCGGCGGCAAGGATGTTGGTAGCGGTGTTGTTGGTTCCCTTTGCTACTGCACTGGCGGCCTGATAGTTCCTGGCCATCCCACCAGTCCCAGTGCTCACCACGAAGATATATTTCTGGTAAGCGGCTGCTTGCGTTGGGACACCATGATTGAAGGTGTTATCGTTGATGTCTACGATCGTAGCATCAGTCATCGCAATGTCAGCAGCGACTGCTGCGGCCAGCCCACCAAAGTTATTGTTCAGGATCTTGATGGAATAGCAGGCAGATGCGGTCGAGTGAAGGCTGATTGCGATCCGAGCGTTCTCGAACATGCAGCCCTGAACCAGCTGCCCCTCGGTGCTGTCCATCCTGATATAGGACTGAAGCACCCCGGCGGCGGCCACGCTGTCTGGATTCTCGGAGAACGAGCAGTTGATGATGCTGGACCCGATATTGAGACCCCCGCCGGTATTCCAGCGCATCCTGATCATCCCGACCACGAGCTGAGCGGCGTTCGACCAGAAGTGAAGGTTCTCCACGTTCGCGTAGGAGGAATCGAGGTCGAGAATGGGAGAATCTACGCTGGTCGCTCCCTTGAAACTGCAGGCTTGATAGACCGAGTTCCCGCGGCCGTTGCCAGTGCCGATGATGCTCAGACCACCGTGCGTGGTGACTGGAACGACTACGTTCTCGGTATATCTGACCCCGACTGCCTGCGGGCGGATATAGATCGTGTCGTCTGTGCCGGCAAGAGCAACCGCGCGAGCCAGCGTAGTCGTTGCCCTGCGCGGTGTCAGCGCGTTGTTTCCGAGAACTCCAGAGGTCCCGTCGACGTAGAAGGTTCGGCCTCTCCACAGACCCGCAAACCTGCTCATCCCGCCGACTGGCGCACCACCCCACTGATACAACCCATCTCTTACAGTTGTCATACTAGTCTCCTAACCTCGGGTTCGTGGAAACCGTCCTACACCCCCGGCCGTATAGGGGCAACACCGAGGCCGATGAACCAGCCTTCTCAGACAGCCATCTATTATGAAACGATAATGGCCGTCTAAAAAAGCCCCTCTTACGAGGGGCAAAGGGGAATCAGTTACTGCGACGCGAAGATGCTCCTCGGGTCGGTGCAACCCACGCTGAACAGCATATACGTCGCTGCTTTCGCGTTCTTCGTATCGAAGTCATTGTCCTGATCGAAGTTCGGCCGCTCCGCCCAATACATCTGCATCCCGTTCGGGCAGTTGGTCCTCACGAACCACGGACTGGCTGAGGTAAAGTAGTGATTCAGCTTCAGTCCGCCGGGGAACGCATTGGTCGCCTTCAGCACGTTGATGTTGTTATTCGCTGTGTCGGACTGCAGGACTGACTGCAGAATCCGATTCGCGTTGAACCACTCCTGGCGCGGAATGTGGAGGCTCTGCGGCATGATCGAGATCAGCAGCCCGCGGTCGTTCTGCGTGCCCATGATCTGGATGCACATATCCTCCAATGCGACTTCGGAGAGGTCGGCTGAGGGGCTCAGCTCGTTGCTGTAAGTCCCGCCGGTAGTGTTCGTATGCACCGTCGAGATCAACGCCACTCCGTCACCTGTAGTGAAGTAGGTAGTGACGAAAGCGTTGTTATACAGAAACGCCGCTACGTTCTCAATCGTCTGATTGATCGAGAAGGCATTCGCCTTCGCCCGGCGCATGGACACCTGCTCGTAGAGGTTGAACTTCAGCTCTTCGTAGGTGCAGATGTAGCCCAGCGCGTAAGCGATATGTGTGTAGCGGGTTACTGGACCCTGAACTTCTGAGTCGTAGGTGAGTGACTGACCCTGAGGCTTGATCGGAGCGAGGCCGAATCCGGTGATCTGGACATCTTCCTCGTAAGCTTGCTCCGAATCTTCCTCGTCGTAGAGGTCTGGCCACTCTCTTGCATGGGCCTCGTAGACTTGGCCCCAAAAGTCGTGCACTCCCGGCCAGAGTGCTTTCGGGTGCGAGCCGGTGGTGATTACGCCTGCTGGCATGTGTGTTCTCCTTTATAGTCCGACGTTGCCAGCGCGGAGGCTGTGGTGGTTGATCGTCACCCACCACTTCGCGTGCTCGCCAAAGGCGTTGTCGGTTCTCTGGGCCAGCCCCAACAGCCGCAGCTGAATCGTTGCACCTACGCCTTCGCCGGCGTTGTTGACTTCCCACCCCGACACGAAGCCGTTGTTGGTGCCCGAAACCAGATCCGCGTTGAGACCGACTTCCGCCGCTGTCAGTGCCGTGCCGCCCGAGACCTCCTGGATCTCGAAGATCGTGCTCGGATCGTCGGCTACCAGGACGTAGTAGTTACGTGTCTTGGTCGCCGGGATCACAATCGGAGTGTCGGCAGGAACACCATACTGGCCGCCGTAGGCCAGAGCCCCTGCTCCCGAAACGATCGCGCCCAGCACTGTATTGCCAACGCCAGCGGTTGCCAGCGTAATGGTCGGAACACCTCGTGCGTCTGCGCTGCCGGCCCAGACCACTGGGTCGCCAATCGCATACACCAAGGTATCATCCGTGTCCGGGATACAGTAGACTCTACCGCCTCCCGTCCAGGGTGCGCCACTCAGGAACCCGACCGGGCTTAGTCCTGATGGCTTGTCTGCATTTGCCATTTGAAAATCTCCAGGTTAAAGTGGGGGTTATCGCCGGCCGCTTTTCTTTCTGAAAAGTTCCGGCACCCTCGACCGCTTCTGATCGACGTAGCGACTGGCGAGGTCTTCCATTGTCTCGCCCTCTGCTCGTCCACCAACCCGGCCCTGAGCATAGCCCGCGGTTAGTGCGTCTGCGACTGAGTCATTCCGTTTCTGTGCAACTTCCTGATCTTCAAGAAAGTGCTCCTGCTTCTGTTTCATCAGATACAGCCGGATTGCGTTTCCGGAGCCGTCGGTCTCGCCTCCCTCAACCACACTTACCCTGGAGCCCATGTCTGTGCTTCCAGTTCTGCTTCCGTCCCCGCCGAGAAGAGTATCGTTGAGCTGAACCTCCTCTGGCGAGACGTAATCGTAACCTGCGCGTTCTGCCTGAGCCAGACGCTGCGCAGTCCCTCGAATCCAGCGAAGATGGTAGCCGGGAATATCCTGGACTTCCAGCTTTCGCTGCGGAACCGATAGAGGAATCCTCTTGCGCTCCGCGGCCGTTTTGTCGAGAGACGCGGCTGGATTCTGTAGTTCCATCTTCGCCCGCGCTTCCGCGGCCTTCTGTTCAAGTGCGCTCATGATTCCTTACTCCTTGTAGTATTGCGTTACGTAGCTGTCGCGCCAGGATTTGATGTCCTTATGCGCTCGATTCGGGCCGACCAGCCGCGCTGTCATCTTGTCGCAGGCCGCCTTGGCTTCCGCTGGAAGGTCCGCGTAGGTCTTCTGGCCGCCGGTCACAGTTGTCTGACGCCCCCGACCTCCGTTGTCTCCGGAGACCTTGGAGGAGCCACCACGCGCGCTGCCACCAAGGGCCTTATCGACCTCCTCAGCTACAGCGTTCAGGAACTCCGCGCCGACCCGGAGATCGCCGGCCTGACGAAACTCGACCGAGATCGCGCGGCCGAGTCCGATCTTTCGCGCGTTCGTGCGAAACTCAGGATTCTTGTCATACCAACTCTCGACCTCAGCCTTCAAGGCCGGCGGGATTCTATCACCACCGCGAGGCGTTACTTTGTCTCCAGACTGCTCATCACCCTCGTCATCCACAGCAACCCGGGTCTCGGCCGCGGTCAGCCGGGTCATCTGGTCTGTCAGGTCAGCCACTGCTTCATGATCTCCGTCACGGGAAGCACGGGTCAATTCCTCTTTCAGCTGCTTCCGTGTGGCCTCGACCTGCGCCTTCACGTCCTTATCGCGCGACTCTTCCAGCGCGCGGATAGTCGCATCGGAGGCCTTCAGAGACTCCTGCACTGAGGACAGCTCGGTGCCCATCTGGTGAATCTGCCCCATCAGCCGCCTGTTGTTGCTCTGCACAATCGGGAGAATCTGCTCTCCCCGCTCAACGAATTCTGGCGCGTCGAGCCAGCTTTTCTCTTCGCCCTTATACTCCTCTTTCGGCACCCAGCCGAAGAGTCGTGCCTTCTTCTCTACTTCTACCCGTTCTGTGCTATCGTCAGCCACCGTTGCTCTCCTTCGAGATCTTGCAAAAGACATCCCTGTCGTTCACCAGGCGATACAGCTGCCCGTCGGCAGGACCCTTCGTGATATATCCGGCCATCTTAGTGACGATCACCTTGTCACCGACAGCCGCCCGCGGCTCCTTTTCATCGGCCCAGCACTCTGGACCGACCGCGATAATCTCCGCTCGCTGTTCCATTACCGCAGAGTTTCGCTGCACGTGATCAGGGATCTTGATCAAGGAAGCCTTTAGGCTATCTAGCTCGATCATCCTGATCAAGACCGCTCGTCCTACTGGCTCAAGTCCGCTCTGATTCATCCTCAAATTCTCCTTTCAGCCTCTCGTAATCCAGCTCTTGCAGAAACCTGAACGCCTGACACTCACCAATAGCGGCTGCATTAAGCAGCAGCTGCTGGTCCTTGCCAAGGTCCAGAACCTTTCCTTCCTCCCACTCATCCTTGCGCTCCTGTCGCTTTGCGGCCAGCAGCTTCTTGACTGCCTCTGTTACTGGGTGCTGCAGCCAATCTGCGAACGCTTCCTCTGTCAGTAGCATCTTCACGTTGCTCACGTTTCAGCTCCATTTCCTTCATTTGAACATCGAGTTGCTTGAGATAAATATCAATCCTCTTGGTCAGTGTTTCGTTCTTAGTCTTCAACATGCCGAGCATTGCGTTCATAACTGCAACTTTGCGGTCCTCAACGTCTCCAGCAGTATCCATCTGAGCTGTTACTACCTCGGCGGCCATCTTCGCAATAGCCGCATCGTTCATCCTGACCTCTTCCTGCATCTCTATGACGAAGCGCTGCATATTCGCCTGCAGTTCTCGCATCGCGTTCTCGTTCTTCAGCTCCTGGATCTGCACTCGCACGTCCTTCGGAGCGCCGGTCTTGGCCATTCCTGGGAAGATCTCGTCGATAGCATCGACCTTCAGGACCTTGAGGTAGCGCCGCTCGACGGCCTCGGCGTCGTAGCCGGGAGTGGTAGCCGCGGCCTGCTTGACCAGCTGAATCTGGACGATCTGCATCTGTTCCGAGGCGATATTCGGGTCGGCGGCCGGAGCAACCTCGTCTGGGTTGCCCAGGTAGTCCTCTCGCAGCGCCATCTGCCCAGAGCCGAAGGACTTTCTGGTCGGCATGTAGATACCGTTGAGGATGTAGCCCTTCTTGAACTCTTCCTTCATCGCCCGCCAGACGCGCTTGAAGACTGCGGTGTAGACCCGCTGGCCTTCTTGCACCATCGTCCGCATAGTCTCGGCGGTCGTGTTCTGCCCAGGGTTCTCCCCGACCATCGGGTCGGTAGTGCCACTGAGGCGCTCAACGTAGTTGATCAGGAGACCTAGGAGGCTAAATAGAACCTGAGAAGGCTCACCCGGCTCGAAGGGAACCATGTTCTTGCGAAGGTCATCGCCGGAACTGTCCACCCGCGTCCAGCCAAAGGGCGACATCGTGTGGACGCCGCCGCGGATCTTAGCACCGCGGCCAAGAAAGCCACCCCGAGTTGTCTGCATCGTGCCAGCATCGGTCAGCTGGTTAATGCCGGTATTAACGGACTCGTTCAGGGGGCCCAGGAGCATTCCGAAGCCTACATCGTAGATACCGCCATCAGGAGAGGGAATGAAGGAATACTTGGTGAAGTATTCCATCCGGCGGATAGAGATGATCTCTTTCTCTTTGTTTCGCTCTATATCTTCTAGCTGGTCAAAGCCGGTTACGATGCGAACGACGCAGTGCTCACTCTCCTCGATAGTGATGATGTAAGGCTCGGCGTAACCATCACCATCAAGATCTACATCGACGTGCTGCTCCAGGAAGATATAGGGAGTCGTCTCGTCAGCCTGAGCCGGCGGCGTCACGCCAACTCGGTTATCTCGCTTGGCCGCCGAGGCATCCAGTGGCTTCACGGCCGGCGGCTGCCCATACCAGGCTTCCCCGCTCACGTCGCGGAAGATTTCTCGCTTCATTCCGGCGTGAATGTCGTTTCTGAAGAACGGGATCACATGGGTCTTTCGCGGGCAGGACTCCACGCTCTTCGCGTAGTAGTCAATCACGAGGTCCTGGGCGAGGACAGTCTCATCAACCTTATGGCCCTTGTTAGCGTCCCAGTAGGATTTCACAAAGACTGTCCCTACAATCGGAAGGTTGATCAGCAAGCGGTCCTTCTGCTCTTCCCAGGCGCGGTCCTCTTCCAGCGCCTGCCAGCTCATGTGCAGGGAGATCCGGCCGGCCCGGCGAGTCTTGCTACCAGTTGGATCTTGCCCGATCACACGGCACTTCACAATGTCTGCACCGGAGATCAGCGCGGGGTAGGCGCGAGAGTGAAAGTTCAGCGCGCCGATAGTAATAAGGGGGAAGGCGATATTGGAACAGCCAGGCCACGGGAACGATTTGTCCTTCTGAACTTGCATTGCCAAGTCCATCGCGGCCGCGGTGCGCTTCTCCCACTTCGCGCGGGAGCGCTTGTCCCTGTCGTAGCCCTCCCAGACATGATTGCCGAGCTTGCTGAGATCCTCGGTGGAGAACCGCCCGCAGAGATTCGGTGATTTAACCGCCTCTTCGTCAAGTGTAAGTTTGGTGCTCAGTTCAAGCATGTTGTTTCAGGCTATCAGGGCTGAAGGTCAGCCGACAGGCGCTGCACCAAAATTGAAACTGCGAGGGCTGATAAATCAGCCGGCCTTTACAGTGCGGGCAAAGTTTCATCAGTATCCTGTCACTTGCGATCGACCGTCGCTGGCAGCCCCAGAACGTCGAGCGCGGGCGGCCATGCGAATCTGAAATTCTTCATCATCCACGAAGTCCTCTTCCTCCACCCGGTCCATGTAGCGATCAAAGCCGATGGCGAGCAGAGAAGTCGAATCGAACTGATCATCGAGCTTCGCCTCGGAGACGCCGGTGAACTTCAGCAACTCCGTCTCGTAGCCAGGATACCACTCGGCCTCTTTATCAAAGCGCATCCCGCCGGCCCGCGAACGCTTCTGCAGCGTGCGGCCACGCGTCGCCTTGTCCTTGACCGAAGGCACCTCGACTATGTTCATCCAGACATCTCGCTCCCGCATCTCATTATAGACGATATGCCGGATAGCCTGCCAGATCACTCCATCCTCGACCCAGAAGAACTCAGGATTCCAGCGAGCCTGGATACTGAACATCTCTTCAATCCAGCCAGCCTTAGTGCCATCGGGGAGGGTCTCAACTGAAGCCCATCGACCGACACGCTGATCCACTATGTGCAGCAGGTTCTGCGTGCACTTCCCACCAACAGTAAAGCTGGTTCGGTTGGCCATGTCAGTCTTGGAGACAGCGAAATCGGCAGCAGCGCCGATAACCTTCGGGCGCTCTCGCTCCTGCTCGCTCATTGGCAGGAAGTCCTGCTTGCGAAGGTAAGCATCCGCGTCGTCCTGCGGATCGTTCAGAAACTCCTGGCTGTAGCCGGCGGAATCACCATCCTCGATGAACTCCTGGCGGCGAGCGCGGAGGCGCTTCTCGGGCCAGGCCTCAGTCCAGAGAATGTCGCTGAAGTCATCAAAGGCTCGGTGAGCTTTATAGAAGAGAGGCTTCCAGGCCTTGCTCTTCATCAAGCGCGCAAGTAGCGAATCTTCGTGTAAGATCGTGCCATGAACGCGGAAGCGGCCTCCACGGCCTAAAGCTTGTCGAGCGGCCCGAAAGACCCACCGACGAAACTTCGCGCGGCGCTCCTTGTTCTCAACCTGTTCGTCGTCTTCCAGGTCATCGCAGACCATGAGGTTAGGCCGCTTGCCCTTCCACATTCGGCCGCGGATCTTCTGCTCGGAGCCACGAGCTAGAACTCTAAAGCGATGTCCATCATCACAGCTAGCAATGATGTCAGTGCTGGAATCCTTCTCCAGCCCTACGATCCCAAACTCTTCCCGTAGGTCATCGTTCTCTAGTAACTCTTCCCGGATATTCGATAACTGCTCTGCTGCCAACTCCTCAGTCGAGCTAATTAGAATAACATAATCCGAGGCGCGAAACACAACCTCGGCTAAGATGTAAGCGAAGGTGAGTGCAGTGCTCTTCGCGTGCTCACGAGGGGCGGCCAGCGCCACCAAGGGCTCATCCGAGGTATATAGAGCCCAGCCAGCGCGATGAAACTCTGGTGTAGGAACCGGCTGGTCGTAGCGTGGGGAGAGAAACGCCCCGGCAAACGCTTCGATAATATCGGCGGTGAGCTTGACTGAGGGCTGCATCAATGCACCGTGTTGTGGATTACTACCAGCCCATCCCGCTCTGGATGACACCAGCAGCGATCCCACATGATGTGAGGAGGGCCAAAGATAGGATACACATGCACATCCTCTCCAGACTGCAGATACTCTGGTGGAGCATCCAGCGCGTTGTCCTGAGGCCGAGGATCAGCCATCAAGGCTCCTTCGGCACGAGAGCCAACAGCCCAATCTGCTGCAGGGTCTGCGAGAGCGAAGTCGTGATTTGACAGGTAAGCTCGTAGATCACTCCGAGGGTGCCTCCAGTTATTGCCTGGGTGACGATGGCCCCAGAGGAGGTTGCCGAGCCAGACACGATAGAGGAGGGGCTGGCATCCGTCCCTGAATAGACAGCAGCCGTTACAGCCTTCGTGGAGATGGTTTCTCCCACAGCGAGCTCGCTGGTGAAATCGAAGGTATAGAGCTTCGTCTCGCCGGTGAGCTTCGGAGAGAGCTCAGCTCGGTTCAACTGGTGCCTCCGCGGTCTCTAGTTTCGCTTCCTTAGACGCCCGCCGATAGTAATGCTCGGCGGCGGCCGGGTCATTCTCCACGTCGAGCTGCTGCATTCGTTTGAGTAGGGACAGACCGCTAGCCTTCGCCCGCAGGAGAAACCACTCAGTTGATTTCTCCGCCGGCTGATTCTTGGTCCCCTGACCAAAGGCAGCAACTTCCGCCTGCAGTAACTGAATTGCGCGGGCTAAGCTCATCCCTTGTATCCACTGGCGTAGGCCGCACGGCCTTGCCTGGCCGCCCTCCGCTTCGCGCCCTTTCCTCGGTAAGTCTTTCCGCGGCTTCCCCAGCGGTAGCCGCCGCCCACACTACGCACAGGGTCGCCGGCCATCTGCGCGTGCAGGCGAATCGGGCTCCCTGGCGTGGGGACGCAGGACTCAGCTGATCGGCTTAGTTTCAAGGACTTGAACTTCGCCATCTATCACCCTTTCTCTCGTTCGTGATTGCAGTGCGACTAGCCTGGTGGCAAGACGCTCCAGCCGGTCACTACTCGCTTCCTGCGGTTTCGGGGCCGCGTGGCCGCCGACTCCCAGGGCCTTCGCTCCCAGCTCCGCTGCGCGGAGGGCGACAAGATCACTGACCTGCGGAGCATTCAGCTTCTCCTGCAGCACCTGCAGGGAACGAATCACAAGCGCGCGGAAGCGCTCTTCGATTGTTGCCTTCAATTCCGGGTCGATGATCTCTTCCCGGCGCGCGGCCATCTTCTCCTGGAAGGCGTCGGAGGCCAGGATGTTACTGATCCAGGGAGGGGTGTATCCAAAGTGAGCGGCCAGGTGATTTTGAGTCATCTCGGGATTGCTGATGATCAAGTCGATTAGCGCGTCGTGGGTATAACTGCACTTCTGCAGCCGCCCCATCGTTGGTGCTCCGTTGGGCCCCCGGGCTTGAGATCCACCCTGTAGCTCCTCTACCAGCGCATCGCCGGCCTGGAAAGCAGCTGAAGTAGACGCAGGAACCATATTGCATTATACCACAATCTACCCCCAAAGGGAAGCCCCACCGTCGGAACGGTTTTTGGACGCCGGGAACGCTTAGGCTGCGCCGCTAGGCGTCTATTATCTCCCCATAATGGACATCTACCCTTCAGGCGTCTCCCCGGGCATCTATCCTTCGGGCCTTCGGCCCGTAGACGTCTAATACCCAGGGGACTGGAAAATTTCCCAGTGCATTTATCAATTTTTTCAGGGGCCGCGATTTCCCCCCGGCCCCTTGATTCCGGGCTCGCGGCGGCAAGGGGTGGGCGATGGTGCAGTGCCGCATGGGTGGCGATGCTGCAGCGCAACATGATAAGGTATACAATGCACTGAATTGGTGCATGATTGACCAGCCGCAAATTGCGGCACAATGTGACGCAGGGCGGCACATCACCAGCCACCCCTCCACGTAACCCATTGATTGCATTGAGTGGGGAACTGGCACGCGGTTTGCATGTCAGAGTGGTATCCGGCGGTCGCCGGACATGCACCAGAACAGTGCATTTGCTCTTTAACATTACGGCGTGTCATCGTCTCCCGCATTGTGCGGGCGGACGACTCACGCATATCGGAGGTTCAGATGAGAAACAAACCGAAAAGCAACAGCGTTGTATCCACGTCATACGCCGACGGTATCTGGTCATTCGGCGTAGCTGGTGTCGGAACCCTGACATTGCACCGCGACCAAATCAGCCCGGAGGTATTGGAACGGGCGCTGGTTGAGGGAATGTCGGATCGAATCGCGGACAAGGCTGCGAAATCCCGCGACCCGAAAACGGGTATTCCGGCATCGCCAGCCGAGAAATCGTTGGCTATGCAATCCCTGATCGAGCATTATCAATCGGGGACGGCGGACTGGACGCTGACCGGCGCGGGTGGGGGCGGACGGAGCTTGACCGTTGAAGCGATTGCCCGAGTCAAGGGCGTCAATTACGAAACGGCCGAGGCCTTTGTCGCGCAATACGCGAGCGCGAAACGCAGGATGCCGGACGGGAAAGAGATGTCATTTGGAGGGGATACAAAAGCAGCCCTTGCGTTTCTGCGAAGCGGGAAACGGGTGGCGGAAGCGATGGAGGAGATCAGGCGCGAGAAAATGCCTGCGCCGAAGGTGGATGCAGACAAGGCGCTCGAAGAACTCGCGTAAGCAGGTTGGAAATTTGACCGGGCAGAAATGCCCGGTTTTTTTTTCGCCTGAAATTCGGTATGCACAACAACAACACACATTGCGGTATGCTCTCCAGAAAGCCGCCTGGAAAAAGCGGGGCTTAGGGTTTGTTTTTTTACTTTCTTTTTTTTTTAAACACAGACCTTAGAACCGACGCGCCTGAGTCTCGGAAGGTATACCGCATCGTGTGTTGTATGATGTGTGTATTCCCTTTATTGACTTATTAACTAGATTGTGATATACTTGGGAAAGCTTAACGAAGGAGCAAGCAATGGCGAAAGAAGTCCTGGTTGTCGGCGGATGGGCCGGAAGGCAATACGTGCCCAATCTATGGATACACTATAAAATAACACTTGAGGGGTTCAACAAACTGTGGACTGTGCAAGACGGTAAATGCGCAGGATGCAAAGGACAACTAGCTCACCCACTGACTAAAGATGTAATCTTCGCAAAGCGCCCAGAAGTAGACCATGACCATGAAACAGGAAAGGTAAGAGGACTCCTATGCAGAGGATGCAATGATTTCCTGGGGAAGATAAAAGATAACAAAGAGTTATTACAGAACCTGATAGAATACCTGATACGTAACGGAGACTGGTGATGCCAAGCGGAAAGTTCTGGCCGCGGAACACCAAGAGTGCGAAGCTGAATGCAGGGCAGGTAATGGAAATCCGCGCGCGCTATCGGAAGGGAGGAATTACGCAGGGGCAACTGTGCCAAGAATACGGAGTGTCGGTCGTGCAGATCGGACGGATACTGCGTGGGGAAGTTTGGCAGAACGTGCCAGACCCGGTGACAGAGGAGGATCTGAACGCTTCGGCCGCCCGACTAATGGAGGTGCAGAAGGGCCTAAGCCGAGATCGAATGGCCGAGGATATTGCGAAGGCGCGAGAGAAAGAGCACGCTGGAGATAAGATGACCGATGAACTCACAGGAGAACCCAATGCCGGAAGCACCAGCAGCAATGCCTGAATTGACCGAGGAGGAGAGGTGGCTGCAGAATGTGCCGGAAGCACTCAAGCCGCTGGTGGAGCGACATGGGCCGCGGCTCTTCCGGCTTACCATGTCGCTGGGAGCGATCAACCACGCACTGGGGATTGTGGCGCGGCAAGGCCGCGGGAACCGAGCGATAGGGCAAGCGCTGTTCGTGCTGCAAGGCGCGATAGACGGACTAGCGAAGGAGAGCATTGCGGGGATGGAGAAGCAGGTGAAGGATTACCTGGAATGCAAAGAGGATATTGAACGGGCCGCAGCGTTGGCTGATCCAGGGCAGCGGTTGCCCAGCGACCGACTTTCGAAGGGTGGAATTATACTGGATAGCTGAGCCGAGCCGACGGGTGTCGGCGGCCAAGGGGGGGATGAGATGTCGGCGGCCAAGGGAGGCTCCGTGCTTCAGGACGGCTTGTATCAAGTGGCGGGATTTGCGCGGGGTTTGTGGTGTCGCCCAGTGCGCCCCGGTGCTGAAGAGGAAATTCGAATACTGGATCAAGTTCGCGGTGAGAATAGGAGACTGAAATGAGAGACTTGCTGATGATGATTTTCTGGATGGCCGCGACCTTCGGAGCCGGGATCTGGCTGCTGTGGTATTTGAAAGAGTTGCGGCGGAAGGGCTAACTCTTTCACCCGACGATGGGGTGGTGTGGTAGAATGGAATTTGGCGCAATGGCGTGCCGGGACTGGAGGTGAAATGAAAGAGGAAATTGCAATTCCTGGCCTGGGCCGCGTGTCGCGTCACAAGGCCTGTCAAATCGCAATATGCGAGGAAGCTGGATGTGAGGAACTGTTCACACCAGCACGGCTTACCCTGGCCGCCGACCTGCGGCAATTCACTGACAAGGAAATCAGGAACGCGCTGGATGCACTGGTGCGGGCTGGACAGGTGCAGCGAGTCGGAGTCGGCTCTTATCAATGGAAGGCTTAACTGGAGGCTCAAATGCCAAGCAAGATTGTTAATATGCAGATCTACAAAAGCACCAAGAACACCCACGTATTCAAGGCTACGCCGCGTCCAGCAGCAAGTGACAAGCCGGTCGTGGAAAGCGTCTACGTCGAGCAAGCGGTGATGGGGTCGATTCCTGCGAATGAGATCGAAGTGACCGTGACCTGGAAGGACTGACCACGCCTGAAGGGGCTGGGCAACCGGCCCCTTTCGGCGGCGATCAGGCCGCGAACACAGAGGCTCAGATGAAAACCGTCACGTATAAAGGCTTCTCGATCACTCACGACGAGTCTGTTGTGAATGTCAGCAAGCCGAACATCGCAGCAGAGGACTTCGACCGAGAGCTGCAGGAGGCCCATACTATCCTCTCCCGCTTCATCATGTCACGGCCAGGAAGTGTCTGGGGCTGCGATGGGATAGGCTACAGCATACAGAAGGAACTCGGAGCGGTGGTGGTCAAGAAATCCGGCGTTGGGCCGCGGAAGTTCGCAGAGGGACTGAAGGAGTTGCTGAGATGATAATCCGCCTAATCGCTGTAGACCCGCGACCAGCCCCGGGCAAATCCGACGTGCTGGTCTATCAGGTTCCTGAACACTCGCGGGAAGCAGAGCTGCTGATGCAGCTCCTTAGCGATGCGAAGATCGAGTGGACTACGCTGGCGAGCAGCGGGAAGAGGAAGGAGAGCGCATGAACCAAGCTCCCCTCCCCTGTCTCGCCCGCCCTCACCAGCGAATCTTAATCGTTCTATCTCGCCCGCGAGTCTGTCTCTGCGGAGCGTATCTTTGGCTGCATCAACGCGGTCTGGGACAGTGCTGGCATAAACTCACGCCAAGAAAGGCAGGGTGGTGATATAAAGATCAACTGGAAGTCTCCCCAGGGTTTTGAGTGCCGCAGGGCCGCGGCAGTCGCTACCTACGAAGGCCAGAAGCGCTTCATCAGGAAGCATGAACGGAAGAACTACCGCTGGGTAAGTAGCGAGCGTTATCACGCTTGGCTAGGCGGGGTATACTTAGGTCACTCCTCCACGCTGGAGGCAGCGAAGGCGATTATAGCGCTGACGATTGCAGAAACCCTCAGAAACCAAAACACGGAGGAAGCTATATGAGAGTCACTTACCTCCGCACCAGCATTCCCCGGCCTGTGGCCGGCGACCAAGCGATTAGCCGACAGCTCGGGCAGCGGCTCTGCTGTGAACCCAAGCCCTTTACCGATAAGGGTATGCGGCTTCTAGGCTTTGAGCGAGAAGGGCTGCAGCTCGCTATTCCCTTCGTTGACATTCGGCGGAAATGATGGTATAGTCCGGTTTCCTCATGGGGAGTTCGAGCAGCGCCCCTTATAATAGGCTGCTCACCCTTAGATAGGAGTCATATCATGGCAGAAGCGCAAGAAAGCAGCAAGAAGGCCAAGACCGAAATCACCCTCGTCAAGATGGAAGATGGACGGGAAGTCGGCTTCGCCGGGAAGCGGAAGGTTCAGAAGGAGACACTGATCGACGAGTCCAAGATCATCGTGGATGGCGCGACCATCACGCTGGAAGAGGGCGCGGTCAAGATCCGTATGGACTACCGCAACGGGAAGAGCCGGGTGTATCCGATCAGAGCCGGGCTGATCCCCAAGTTCGCCGGCCACGGCGGAGAGCAGAAATACGGGGATGAACTGGCCGCCCCAGCCGACAAGCCGCTGAGCGAGGATGACATGGTGCTGGCAACAGACAGCCTGCACGATCAGCTCTACGGCGAAGGCGTATGGCGCGCAGTCAGTGAAGGCGGCGGCGGGTTCGCTGGTGCCTCGGTGGTCGTGCAAGCGCTGGTGGAAGTCTCCGGCAAGACTCTCGATCAAGTCAAGGCGTTCCTGCAGAAGAAGCTGGACGACGCCAAGGCCAAGAGCGAGAAGCTGTCCCGCAAGGAGCTGTATGATTCCTTCCGCAACCCGAACTCCAAGGTCGGGAAGGTGGTCAAGCGGATGGAGGACGAGCGGCTTGCGAAATCCACGAAGGTGGACGCGGACGCTGAGCTGGATAACCTGGCAACTGCCTAAGCAAGGCTTTCTGGTCGAGCCCCTGCGAGAGCAGGGGTTATTCCAGAGTGCGCTGATATGGCCCATCAGCCAATAGCTATACTGCCGGATAAGGGAGATGGCCCTGATAACGGATGAACGCTTCCAGTTGCACTCGAAGTCTACGCAGAGTGGAGCATCGGTAGCTCGCTAGGCTCATAACCTAGAGGTAGAAGGTTCAATTCCTTCCTCTGCATCCAACAGGCTCGCAGATTCGCCAGACTACGCGAGCTTCAGCCGACAGGGATAAAAACCCTGCCCCCGGCAAGTCGTGGCGTGGTTCTGAGCCTCCTCCACGGCGGCAAAGTCCTCGGTCAAAAGCCGGGGCTTTGCTTTTACTGCGAGGCAAAGAGTTGATCTACGGGCATCATTCCTTTATTGCATTTGGGCGTCGTTTATGGGATAATAATGGACGGTTACGATTTTCAGTGACCGCAACAACAGGAGGCTCAGATGAAATACTACCTGCAGAAGAACAAACAAGGCCGTGTATTCCTTTCCGAAACACTGGAAGAAAAGAAGGGGCTCCTCGAAGAGATAGACGCACCTGACTGGATCACGGCGCGAAGCTACGTAAGCGAAGAGGGATTGATCCAGCGGCCAGGATACGGCTGGTTCGTAAGAAGCGCAGTATGACCTCCTCCCCGCAAGAACCGACCAATGACGACTTAGACGCCCTGTCTAAGGAAATAGAAGCAGAGATCTTTACCCCGACGGAACCTGACCCGCTGGAAGATCTCTTCAACGAGGCCTTTCAAGAACGGAAGCTTCGCAAGCCGCAGCGCCGGACAGACCCAGCGCTTCGTGATGCACTGGAGGCCGCCGCGAAGCGTATGCGGGAGTGCTACAGCAATCCCGACAACTGGAAGCGAACGCGTGGCCTGATGTTGATAGACCACGCGACCCATACTGTCTTGGGCAACTACAGCGAATACGTCCACCGGCAGTTTCCGACTACCCGAAAGCTCCTTCATGAGCATCAGCCGATAGTAATAGATGGGCAGGAGGAAGTCGAAGGGTTCATCGGGACGGAACTGGAACGGAAAGTCCGCGGAGTCCTTTGGGACGCAGAGCGAGAGATCACGCTGCACGTCCTGCTCGATCAGATGTTCGCGGAAGCGCCAGACGTGCGGTTGAAGGTCTGCTTGCAGATCAGCACGATAGTCAGGGCGGAGTTACTGGCCGACACGCAGCTGGCTACGCCTTCCGGCGGGTTGCTGCTGAAGCTCCCGGCCGGGACGGACATCTGGGCCGCGTGCAGCATAGATACGAAGGCGGCGGCTAGGAGGGCAGTAGCATGACTACAAGCGCAGAATACGCAGCGGGACTAAGAGAGCTTGCTGACTGGATTGAAGCCAATCCGGAGATGCCCAGACCAGGAGGCACTCTTACCTGCTACAGCCTGAATTCAAGGGAGGAAGCTGCAGCCTGCCTTAAGGCACTGACACCCTGCAAGAAAGACTACACGGAGAGCAATTTCTACCTCAGCCGGGAGTTCGGCCCGGTCAAACTCACCTTCATGTTCTATCGAACTGCTGTGTGCCAGCGCCGTATAGTTGGACAGAGGCAGGTCGGCACTCAAGTTATCCCAGCAAGGATAACTCCAGAGGAGGTAATCCCCGCACACACTGAGGACATAGTTGAGTGGGACTGCGGAGAGCCCCTACTAGCCGCGGCACCACAAGTAGAAGAGCCAGTCTCATGAATCGTATCAAGTATCTCAACCCCAAGACTGGCGAGCGGCGAACAGTCCTCGTTACTCAGCTCTCCGACTCACGCCGAGTCTACCCCTATAAGCCCTACGTCCGCGCTGCCGACTATAAGATGCGCTCAGCCGGCTTCGTTCGCGCTAATGGAAAGAGCCTACGCGGATGATCCCTACAGCATTCAGAGCCTGGCGCTTCCGCTGGCGCCTTTGGTGGATAGATCTCCACTACGCCTGGCGGGTCTACCTTCTCGCCCGAGAGAAATCAAAGAGGAAATACCTACCATGACGCTATTCCGAGTCCGCCGATACGGCTCTGCCGACTGGATCGAAGTCTCCGTCCGCAATGCAGCGGAGGAGGACGAGAACGAAGTCGAAGACGAGATCAGCAAGCTGATCGAGTCGGTGCTGGTGGTGGATGATCTTCACTGCCAGTTTGTGAATGATGAAGGAGAGTGGGAGGATCTGGAGTAATGCCCCGTAAGCTCAACCTCGATCGCCCGGTCGCTCTCACCCTCAAGCTCCCTGAGTCCGTCCGCGCGCGGCTGGACCTACTGCTATTCAGCGCCTTGGAAGGCCGGGTGCCAAAGGGAGCCTACCAGGACTTCTTCGCCGCGAGGATTCAGGAGTTCTTTGAACACCGACAGCTGGATCTACAGCCCTACGGGTTCCCGACAGGCTGCTACATCTCCGCCACGAAAGAGACGCTAAAGGAGCTGGAATACCGACTGAAGAAAGGTGCTTACTGATGTCTCCTGAAGTCCGCGACCGAATCGTCGTCCTCCGGCAGAAGGCCGTTGAAGGAACGCTGACAGTAGAGGAAGCCCGCGAAGGGGTAGTTCTAATGCGGGCCGACCGAGTAGCTGGAGCCTCTGCGAGTGACAGCTCTCGCAGGGCGAAGGCGAAAGCAGTGATTAAATCTGCGGATGAAATGCTTGATGAACTAGGAGATATATGACCCGCCCCCCCTTCCCCGACGTAATCGACTCCAGCTTGATCGCTGCGTTTCGCAGTTGTGGCCAGAAAGCTAATCTGGAATTCTTCCAGCACTGGAAAGGCCGCGAGCCAAACGCCCACTTACACGCTGGCGCCTCTTACGCGAAGGGACTGGAGGTGGCCCGGAGAGCCTTCTATGAGCAAGGCAGCGCGGCCGCCGACGCAGTAGCTCTCGGCCTCACGGCGCTCCTTCTACACTACGGCAACTTTCAGTGTCCAGAGGATTCCGCGAAGTCGGCTTCCAGAACCGCCGGCGCGCTAGAGTTCTACTTCGAACGCTATCCACTCGGGACAGACAAGGCTACTCCGCTGGTCTTCCCCTCCGGCAAGCGCGCGATTGAGTTCGGCGGAGTAGAAGCGCTCGACATCCTCCACCCAGAAACAGGCAACCCCCTCCAGTATTCCTGGCGCATGGACATGGCGGTTGACCTGAACAACATGAAGCTTGGAGAGGACGATAAGACCACCTCGCAGCTCGGTGCGTCCTGGCCGCGGCAGTGGGACTTGCGAAGCCAGTTCACCAGCTACGTCTGGGGTGCCGCGCGAAACGGAGTGCAGCTCAACGGATTCCTGATCCGCGGAGTCTCTATTCTTAAGACTAAGTATGACACTCTGGAGGCCATCACCTTCCGCCCTGACTGGCAGATCGAACGCTGGTATAAGCAGCTACTCCGCGACATTCAGCGCATGATCGAGAACTGGAAGGAGGGCTACTTCGACTACAATCTCGATCACGCCTGCAGCGAATATGGCGGCTGCCCCTTCCGCTCAGTCTGCCTCGCCAAAGACCCGACGCAGATACTAGAGCAGCTCTACGAACGCCGGCGCTGGGACCCAGTCACACGGACAGAGACGGCGCTGTGATAGCTACACTGATTTTTCTGGCTGTTGTCTACTCTCCCATAGAAATTATCCACGGAGTTAAAAAGGACGGCTCTGCTTATGTATGTGGCTATTATACTAAAGGGCCGCTGCTTGAGTTCTGTGTATTCTTCACCACTGAACGGAGATAAACTATGACCACCAAGCCCGCCCCGGTGTGCGGGGAGACGCCGAGAGCACAGCGGTATCACTATACTCGCTGCCATGACAAGGACGACTGGATAGCTGCTAACGATTACGACGCCCTCCGCACCGAGAACGAGCGGCTGGTGAGAGTGGCAGAAGCAACTGACATGCTGCTTGCAACCGAACTGAGCATGACTCGCCAACTAACCGATCTGCTGGACCTGGAAGTGACAAAGCGTAAAGCCGCTGACGAAGAATCTACGCTGATACTGCAACGCTCCGAAGCCGCCGAGTCCGCGCTGGCCGCAGAGCGGGAGAGGGTGATCGAGGAGTGCGCGAATTGTGTGGCGAGAATTCGTGGCCCTTACAATCATGCAAGTGAAAATGCGGATCGCTACCGTATCCAGGATGAAATTTTAGCGCAAGCTGAGAATCTTATCCGCGCCCTCCTTGCCCAACCGAAAGCCGCGCCCGCTAGGGTGGCCGATGGCGTAACTGCGATCCCATCGGTAGACGAAGTGACCACTAAGGCGCAGTCGAGCGCGGCCCCCGACAGCGGGGAAGGAATGCCAGAATATCCGAAGAATGTAGGCGACTACAACATCCATGATCGCTACGAATTATTGAGGGAGTATGCGGTCGCTCTCCGCGCCTACGCCCTCTCCCTGCGCGAGAAGCGGGAGGGGTGGAAGTGGGTGCCGAGGGAGCCAACGATTGAAATGGAAAATGCTGGCGATAAAGCCGACAGCGACTACTCAAATAATCGCTTTCATGGTCTCGGGCATTTAGGGCGAAGCGCGTTTGTCTATCACCACATGCTCTCTGCCGCCCCGCCTGCGGAGAAGAAGAAAGGCCCTTCCGGTGAAATGGCATGAATGGACTGTTATCATTTTCACCCTCCTCCTCATCCTCGCCTGGCACGCAAAGCGTCTGGGTGGATTCTGATGGAACCCTTCATGAATGGTATAACGTGCTGGTCTTTGCTGATCGCGAGTTCTTAGGAGAGTTTCGACTTGACCCAGGTGACCACCCAGAGCTTGGCTATCGCAGGACTGGTGCAGCCTACTACTGCTGGCATTGCGGGGAAGTTTGGGCAAGGCTGGTATTCACCGACTCACAGGGAAGGCGCACGCCCCTAGACGTAGAGCAGGTATCCTGCGAAAAGCATTATGATCAGTGGAGAATTGCAGGTTCCCTTCTAGGGGCACGACTCGAAGGACTATTACCTTTACTACCAGAAGCTGCAGTAAGGCGAGAATTCAGGATTCATTCACAACAGTTAGGAGAATAAAATGGTTTACCTAAGAATAGTAAGCGGACTTGATCTGACCGCATCAAACCTGGAAGCAGACGAAGACGACTTCCAGAGCATCGAGAATCAGGAGATGTCAATCGTGCGCTGGAATGAGAAAGAGAAGTGCTTCGAGCATCTAGTCTGTGAGTCAGAGACAGACCCAGACGACGAAGATAACGTAGACTGGAGCACTAAATGGATACGAGTATGAGCGAGGCTTCAGTAGCAGTTCAAGTTGAGCGCCTCCTCGCCGGCCCAAATGTCTTGCTGAACGGTGAATCCGGCACCGGGAAGACCTATGCCCTTGGCACTCTCGTAGACTGGTGCCAAGCGAACGGAAAGGAAGCTTTCTATCTCGACATCGAGAACTCGCTGGAGACTCTTCTCGGCTACTGGCTAGACAGGAAGCTCCCTATTCCTGAATGCCTTCGCTGGCATCAGATCACTACGCCGCCGATTAACCTAGTGCAGATGCTCAAGGCCGCGAAGGACACTGGGGACTTCAGCTACGAGACCCTGACCAAGATGGTTGACCCGAACCGGGGACAGAATAACCATTTCTGGAAGATCCTCTCTGCCTGTTCAGACTTCCCAGATGACAGAACTGGAAAGAAGTTCGGCCCGGTAGATCACTTTGACACGAGCCGCGCGTTCCTGCTGGATAGCTTCACCGAGCTGAGCAACGCGGCCGCGAAGATGCAGGTGGGCTCGAAGCCCACGATGGCTCCGCCCGACTACAGCGTGGCGCAGAACCACCTGATGAATTTTCTTCGGCTCTGCACTCATGGGACTCCCTGTATCTTCGTGATGACTTCGCACCCAGCAAGGGATAAGGATGAGGTCTCCGGCGCGGTCAAGACAACCGTAAGGACAGTTGGAACTGCAATACAGCCGGACATTCCTCCGCTGTTCTCGGACGTGATCTACACTGTGAGAGAAGGAGACCGCTTCTACTGGGACACTGCGGCATACGGAGTCGTGACCAAGACCCGGAGTCTCGGTTACAAGAGCAAGATTGATCCCAACTTCGCACAGATTCTTGATCTGTGGAAGGCACGGGGTGGGAAGTAGACGCCTATTATTCTTTCATAATAGACGCCCAAATCAAAGGGCTACGCCGCCGGCCCAGCCATCAGCGGCAATTCAACTTTAAGGAGTTCTACTCATGAGTCAAGCACCAAGCGGGTTCGATCCTAAGCTGTTTCTAGATGCACAAGTCTCCGAAACCAACGAGCGCCGGCCTCCGCTTCCCGCGGAGAATCCCTTCTCTCCCGACGGCACCTACATCTCGATAATGAAGGAGCCGATCACCGACACAGGCATCATCGAGAAAGACGGCCCGCGGAAGGGCGAGCCGTGGCTCTCAATGGCTGTCCAGCACCAGATAGAGGTGCCGCAGCAGCTGCAGGACAGCATGAAGCTGCAGCCTGTCGTGGTCATCACGGACAGGGTCTTCATCGACCTGACTCCTCAGAAGACCATCGACAACGCGCCGGGCAGGAACCGCCGGCAGCGCCTCTACCGCGAGGCCCTCGACCTCAACAAGTCCGGAGATGTCTGGAACTGGCGGAAGGTCACCGGCCAGGCGGTGAAGGTCAAGATCGAGCACGAGATGTATAATGGAGAGCCACAAGACCGCATCAGCACCATTCTCCGCCGGACGTAATCCCCTTCGGGCGGCTCCTCCGGGAGCCCCCTTTTAAGAGGACGCGCCCCTGCGTCCTGTTTGAAGGGAAGCTTCGTGCAGCTCCGAAGGCACAGTCTCTTAGAGGCCGGTATCGGCACTCTTGTTGGCCTCGCTGTAGCTATCGCTGCGAATTGGGTAGTCCTGCCCCTCTTTGGATTCCCTGCAACACTCTCCCAGAGCTTCTGGATTGCAGTAATCTTTACTGCAGTTAGCGTAGTCAGGAGCTACTGGGTCCGCCGGCTGTTTAACTGGATGCACGTGAAAGGAGTTCTTTGAAAACAATACCTGTTGATCAGATTCTCATCCCCTCGAACCGCCAGCGAAGGGAGTTCGATCTAGCTACCTTGAACGAGCTTGGCGACTCTATCAAGAAAGTCGGTCTGTCCCATGCGATAGTGCTTCGAGAGGAGCACACCCTTGTCGGCCGCCAGAAGTTCCTAGTCTCTGGCGAGCGGCGACTTCGCGCCATCAAAGACATCTACGACCTCGGCGGGAGCTTCACCCACGACAACCAGCTAGTTCCCGCCGGCGAAATCCCCTACACAGACAAAGGAGAGCTCAGTGGCCTTGCCCTCAAGGAAGCAGAATTCGATGAGAACTATCGCCGGGAGAATCTTACTTGGCAGGAGGAGGCCGATGCTGTCAAGCAGCTTGCCGAGCTTCGCACGGAACAGGCTGCTGCGGCCGGCGAGCCTACTCCTTCGATCGCTGCGGTTGCGGAGGAATGGCGTGGCTCCGCAGTGGGTATTCATCAAGAGATTACGAGAAGGCAACTGATCGTCGCGCAGCACCTTAGTGATCCAGAGGTCAAGGCAGCCAAGAACGTAGATGAGGCTTTCAAGATCCTTCGACGGAAGGAAGATACAGCGCGCAGAGTCCAGCTCGCTGCTGAGATCGGGCGGACCTACTCGGCGGAGACTGCTCACCGAGTGCTGAACGAGGACTCACTAGCCTGGATGGTTGCGGCTCCTGCAGAACAATTCGACATAATCTGCACTGATCCTCCCTACGGAATCTACGCAGATGAGTTTGGCGACTCCGGCGGTCATACAGCCGGCGCACACCAATACAAGGACAACTATGAATACTGGCTCTCGGTCATCACGACGCTGGCGAAGGAAGGCTTCCGCATCACCAAGCCTCAGGCTCATCTTTATTGTTTCTGTGACATTACCCGATTTGAAGAGCTCAAGCAGATACTTGCAGCGGCTGGTTGGAGTCCGTTCAGGACGCCGCTTGTCTGGCACAAGCCGAACGGGAACAGAGTCCCGTGGGTCGACCAAGGGCCGCAGAGGAAATACGAGCTTATCCTCTACGCGAACAAAGGGAAGAAGCTCGTCACGCGGATCTACCCAGACCTCGTTACCTACCCAGCCGACGAAAACCTCGGGCATAACGCGCAGAAGCCAGTTGCTCTATATACCGACCTATTACGACGTTCTGTTGGACCAGGGGACTCTGTCCTTGACCCCTTTGCTGGGAGTGGCCCGCTACTTCCCGCAGCGAACGAGCTTAAGTGCAAAGCGACCGCACTCGAAGATAACCCGGCGGCGTATGCGCTCTGTGCGAAGAGGCTCGATGCGTTGAAGGCAGAGCCAGAACTGGAGGGGTTAACATGAGCAACTCAATCAAGTCCGACCACCCCCTCGATATTCTCGCCCGCCGCTGCCACCGGAACGCGAAGGAGAAGGGATTCTGGCCGCCGGAAGGCCGCAACAAGGCCGAGATGATGATGCTGGAGGTCAGTGAAATCGCTGAGCGCCTAGAGGCGGTTCGGTCAACCGTCCCTCTACCAAGCAGTCATCTCCCTGCTTACTCCGCAGAAGAGGAAGAAGTAGCCGACCTCATTATTCGAGTGATGGATTATGCAGTTGGGCATAACCTTCGACTCGGAGATGCCTTCGATGCGAAGATGGCGTTTAATGCAGGGCGGCCTTACAAGCACGGGAAGGAGTTCTGATGGCTCCTTCCTGGGAAATGATTATAGCTGAACTCATGGGCGCTATACTTGGACTTCTTGCTGGGGTCCTGTTGGTTATCTGGAGAAGGTAGTGCCTCACCGCGGCGACGGGCCTATACCCGCTCGCATAATGCTCGTTGGAGAAGCTTGGGGCGCTGACGAAGAGCGCGAGGGGATTCCTTTTGTCGGCGCGTCAGGGCAGGAACTCAACCGGATGCTTCACGAAGCAGGTATTCTGCGTTCGGAATGCTTCGTCACTAACCTGGTGAATCACAGACCGCCAGGGAATGATCTGGGTGCGTGGATAGCGATGAAGAAGAAGGGCGTGACTCCGCAGCACGTCTGGATGCGAGATAAGAAAGTGCTTCCAGTCGTGTGGGAAGGCTATCATCAGCTTATGGCTGAGATAGAAATGGTCCAGCCTAACCTTATTGTGGCCTTCGGTAATACCGCCTTATGGGCGTTGACAGGGCATTGGGGCATCTTAAAGTGGCGAGGATCGCAGCTCAAAGCTGAAGTCATTCAAGGAGCTGGAGTAAGAGAACTTGGTCTTAAGCTAATTCCTACCATCCACCCCGCCTCTGTCCTCCGCGAGTGGTCGCAGCGTGCTTCAGTCCTCAACGACCTTCGCCGGGCCGCGAAGCACCTTGACTCCAGAGAATACCACCCGCCCAAGTGGAACTTTATCATCCGGCCAAACTTCAGCCAGGTCATTGATGTTCTCAGCACCCTCCACCGACGACTAGAAGCGGGAGAAGAAACCTGGCTCGACTTCGATATCGAGACTCGCGGCGGGCATATCGAATGTTTCAGTCTATCCTGGTCACGGCTCGATGCAATCTGCGTTCCTATAATGAGCTATGATGGAAGGGAAGGCTACTGGTCACTGGAGGAAGAAACCCAGATTCTCTACTTGATGTATAAAGTTACGACCCACTTGAAGGCTAAGGTTCGCTGGCAGAATGGTTTGTATGATGCACAATATGTTCATCGCTGGTGGCACTTCGTTCCTCGCGGCGGCCAGGATACCATGATAAGCCAGCACACAATCTTCTCCGATCTACCGAAGAGCTTGGCTTTCCAAGCTTCCACCTACGCCGAGTGGTATGTCTACTGGAAGGATGAAGGGAAGCACTGGAACCCGAAGATGGCTCCGGAGACACGATGGAAGTATAATTGCTTAGACTGCATCTACACCCGCGAAGTCGGAGAGGTTGAGACCAGCGTTGTAGAGAAGCTTAATCTCCAGCGCGTTCATCAGTTCCAGCAAGCCATGTTCTGGCCGGTCCTCCGCGCGATGCTGAGGGGAATCCGCGTAATCGAAGAGAACGCCGCGAGCTTGGCCGGCGAGATTCAGGACCAGATTTCCCTTCGAGAAGAGTTCCTCAAGGAGGTCCTCGGCTACGTCATTAACATTGACTCCCCAAAGCAAATGATGGCGCTGTTCTACGAGGACCTACAACAGCAGGTCATTATGACTAGGGCAAAAAAGGGACAGCCTGCTCACCCCACCTGCGACGACGACGCACTGCGAAGGATTGGAGAGAGGGAGCCCTTGCTTCGCCCAATCACTAGCTGCGTGGCCGACCTGCGAACCCTAGGAAAGTTCCTTGGTGACTTTGTGATGGCTAAGCGTGACCACGATGGCCGGATGCGGTGCAGCTTTAACATCGGCGGCTCGGAAAGTGGGAAGTCGGCCCCGAAGACTTACCGGCTATCCTCCTCCAAGAATCCCTTTGGATCAGGGGCTAACCTGCAAACGATTCCCTCAGAGAAATCTAAGTCCGTTGGCAAATGGAGCCAACGCCAACACTTCTCGATGATTGGAGATCCCTATCAGCTCCCTAATCTCCGCTCTATGTTCGGGCCAGACCACGGATTCACTTTCTTCAACGGAGACTTAGATCGGGCCGACCTGACCGTAATGGCCTGGGACGCCGACGACAAGCTACTCAAGGCGGCTATTCGTAAGGGCGTAGACATCCACCTGCTGAACGTCTACGTCCTGGATGGAAAAGATCCGCCTCCGCTAGAGGAACTAGTAGAGACTCACCCGAAATACTGGAGCCACCGCGAGCCGCGGAAGCACAAGCGGGAGTTCTCTAAAGTCTTCTGCCACGCTACGGACTATCTCGGCAAGGCCAGAACCGTCGCGGCCCACACTGGACGGACTATCCATGAAACCGAGCGCGCGCAGGCAATCTATCTCGGCACCTACAAAGGCATCAAGCAATGGCAAGACCGCGTGATCGACGAGGTTAAGAAGCGTCGATATGTAGAGAACAGCTTCGGCTATCGCTGGTATATATTCGACAGGATTGATGATCAGGTTATGCCGGAGGCGGTAGCGTGGATTCCTCAGTCTACTGTTTCTATCATCATCAATAAGATCTGGATGAGTATCTTCCAGGGAGTTCCTGAACCAGAGTGGGATCTTTCACCAGAGCATATGTATAAGCTGATGCACCAGCCAGCTGTGGTAGAAACCCTGCTGCAGGTCCACGACTCTCTCGCCGGTCAATTTCCTACTCATCAGAAAGACTGGGCAGTCAAACGAATTCTCGAGCTATCCCGGATAGTAGTCCCTTACTCAGACCCTCTCATAATCCCCTTTACTGTAGGAACGTCCAACTTAAATTGGGGAGCCGCCTAATGATATTCGCGCTGACTGATAAGCAGCGCCGCTTCATGCGCAGAATGAGAGTTCTGCAGGAGGAATACAAGCTTCCCTGGGAAGACGCTACGGCGATTGCTAACCGACTGGAGCTGATAACTAAAGCGGCAGAACAGCGCACAGCCCTAGAAAAGCCTCCCAGGAGCGAAGATGGCCCGGCTGTTGGATGATTGGCTTTCGGCGTTTTTGGACTACACTGAGCATATGGAAGCTCCACGCCTCCTGCGCTCCTGGTCCGGTATCAGTGCAATCGCCAGCACCCTTCGCCGCCGGGTCTGGATTGACCAGGACCAATTCAGTTGGACTCCCTCGCTGTATATTATCTTCGTAGGGCCGCCGGGCGTCCTGACCAAGAGCACCACAACCGACCTCTCCAGTAGTCTCCTTCGCGAGCTGCCTAGCGGCCTCGTTCACTTCGGGCCGAATAACATAACTTGGCAGGCCCTAGCGACCTCCTTCGCAAAGGCCTCCGAATTCTTCGAATACCCAGTCGGCTCTGGCGATCAGAGGCCAATGTCAGCGATCACGCTAGTCTCCCGCGAGCTAGGTTCGCTGCTGAATCCCCGCGATCAGGATCTAGTAAATCTCTTCATTGAACTCTACGATGGCGCTCCGCTCTACGAGAAGGTTACGAAGATGTCAGGTGACGACCGAGTGGAGTCTCCCTGGATAAACCTGATGGGAGCAACCACGCCCTCCTGGATAGCTGACAACGTGCCGCAGAGTGCCCTGGGCGGCGGGCTGATCTCTCGGATCATCTTCCTCTACGGTGACGAGAAGGAGAAGCTAGTCGCCTACCCCGAGGATGGTATCAAGGACAAACGCGCTCACAAGGTCGTCCGAGATGCGCTCGTTCACGACCTCGAGCATATGGCAGTCACGCTCGTCGGCCCCTTCAAGATAACCTCGGCGGCCAAGGTTTGGGGCAAGCGCTGGTATGAAGAGCTCTGGACTGGAGCCAAAGAGCACTACAGTGATGATAAGCTAATGGGCTACATCGCGCGGAAGCAGACCCATATGCACAAGATAGCTATGGTGCTGAGCGCTTCACACAAGGACGAACTGATCATCACCGAAGAGGAACTTCAGCTCTCTAACGAGATGCTAAAGCACGTCGAGGGTTCCCTCGATAAAGTATTCTCGCAGATAGGCCGCACTGTGCAATCAGTGCAAGCTGAGAAGTTTATCGAGGTTATCCGGCGGCAGGGAATAGTTCCCTATGAACAGGCCTACCGCCTGGTCCATACACACTTCCCGGACTTCCGCGACTTCGAAGGGATGCTAGATGGAGCAATCCGCTCAGGGCAGCTGCTGCTAGTCAACAACAGCGCCGGTGGATTCTGCCTCAAGGCTGCTGATCATAAACGCCCATTATCGCCGCATAATGGACTTCCAACCTCCGAAACCAGTATAAAGGACAGTAACATATGAGCACAAGAACCTATAATGCCTGGTGCTTGATGAAGCAGAGGTGTAATAACCCAAGAGCTCCTAACTATAAATGGTATGGAGCTCTCGACATAAGATATGAATTGCGCTGGGAAAACTTTAAAGAGTTCTTTGAGGATATGAGGGAGTGTCCAAAAGGAATGACACTAGACAGAATAGACAATAACAAAGGATACAGCAGAGAAAACTGTCGCTGGACTACTCTTAGAGACAATATTCGTGGAAGGTCCACAACAGTATTAAGTCTAGAGCAGGCTAGAGAAATACGAAGACTATACAAGCTGGAGCGACGAAGATACGGACTCAAGGCTAGCCTAGCCAGAAGATTCAATTGCAGTCAGCAGACAATAGCAGATATATTAGAAGGCAAAAGATGGCAAGAGTAACTGTTAAAAAGTTAGTAGTAGAAGGCTTAGGCTACTGCTGCTTATACGCGTTCTTCAAAACATATAAGCGAACTGGCCTAATAGCTGCTCGCTTGGGTGTTAGTGACCGGGCAATCAGATATCACAAGATGGCCTTCAAGGACAACTGCCTCAGCTGCGAGAAGCGGGAGAACTGCCTGAAGGGTCGCTTGTTTTGAGCTGATCCATTGCGACGCAAGGGCGTCGCTAAGGTCAAAAGCAACTACGCGACAGTCAGGAGATAGTTGGGAGGCCGCCGCGTCGCTGTGAGGAAACGCCGGTGCCTCTAAACCTCGAACCTGTTGTGCTTTGCTCTATTCTGCTCAACAGTAATTAGCCTGTAGTTGAACTCGCAGTCAAGACCACAAACAAGCGGGTGCTGTAGCGGCACTTCATGATCTACCTGCACATTTACCCTAAGCTCTCTACACTTCTCGGCCAGGATGTAGAATTCCCTCATTAGCTTCAGGTTGGCCCAGACAGGTCAGGCTCTTCGCTCACGGACCTTACGAACCTTCATCGACTGTTTATAACCAGCCATTACTGAGTCTCCTCAAAGCGGCGGCCTTGCAATACCACTGGCCCTGGATTTTCCAGGTTGCCGACGCTTTCCTCGCATGAAGCGAGGGCCTTGCCCTACCGACGGTTTTGACCTTCCTTCCTAGCCCTGGCCCGCTCAGCGCGGAAGTGATTGAGTCCAGGCTTTCGCTACGTCTAGCCCCATTACTGCGTCTTGGCCGAGTCCAACGATTTGAGATAGTTCTCGATCAAGCTCTGCGTTCGTTTCTGATGTCTCATCAATGAGTCGTGCAATTGCTGAGTCAAGGATGGCTCCTTTGAAGCAGGCTCGTTCAGGACTTGGGGCACGGGCGGCAAGGGCGGACAGGGAACGGCTACGGGCACGCTCGCCGGACAGCCGCTCAGAAAGAGAACGGTTATCAACACGAAGTTTCTTGAGTTCAGCATCGGCATTCTCCTTTGATTTGCGATAGAGCGCTATCGTTACGATTGCGTCATCTCTGGCTTTCTCAGCAAGCATGACAGCCTTGTCCTTGAAGTCCTTGGCCTCTTCGCACTGCCAGACATACCATCCCATCGCGCTCAGAATGGCGACGCTGACTACACCGGAAATAATCTGAAGTGGGTTCATGTCCAGGTTACCTTAAAGTCAGGATCAAGTGCTGGGGCCGCCGAGGGCACGTAGACTCGCCGGCCAGACTTCGGTGGGATAGTCTGCAGATGCACCCAGGTCGGCGTCCAGCGGGGGTCTTCCATCCAGAGTCCTATTTCGTCTAGAACGTCCAGATTATCCACGCACCATTCAGCAAGAGCACGATCGCTGTCAGGCAAATCAACAGCCTGGGCGGTAAGGTGGCGGCTGCTTGCTGCAGCGTTCCGAGTAGCATCGTTAACACCTTGCGGACGCCATCCGCTACGAACCGAGTCGAGGTCGGAACGTCCTGCGCGGACAAGTAATTCATTACACTTCGCCACAGTGACTTGAGCATTTCGATTTATCTCCTCAGTTAATTCCGCTGCATAAGTAGCATCGCGGCCCATCCAGTAGGCGGTAAGCGTAATCACTTGAACGTCGTCCGCCAGCCGAAGAACCGCTTGCCGAATACGAGACCAGTAGCCCCCGCCCCCAGCACGACCCCGCCTACAGCATAACGGAAGTTCTTACCATTGAATCCTCCAGGCTGCGCTGTCTCTACCGCCGCCGCGGCCGCTACTCCTGTCCCGATGGCGTAGAGCGTGGGGTGGTCAGACTTGGAGTAAGCGGTCACAGCAAGCGCACCGAAGGCTGTTCCACCCCAGAGGTTCTGCTGGTGGCGGTCAGGTTCTTGGGCCTGAGCGGCCGTTACAGCAGGTGTCGGACTGGGTCCATCATCATCCCAGGCGAAGGCCGGCCTTGCCAGGCCAAACAGCATCAGGCCCCAGACGAGGGATACAAACGTCACGATCAGGATACGAAAGAACGATTCCACAGAACTCTCCTTTCAGGTTATTGGAGGTATTACTGGTGCTGCTGGTGCAGGCGCTACTATATACGCTGCTCCATTTCTGCCTTTCAGGTCAACGTAGAACTTGAACATCAGCCCCTGCATGATTCCCCAGGGCGTCAGCACTGCGCCGAGGATCATTGCTTTCTCGGCGCCGGTCAACTTAGTCTCCAGATCGTAGGGGAAGTCAAGCATCCAATCCACTACACGGACTGTGAGCCAGAGCGTAACTACTATCACTCCTAGACTATCAATGTGGTGACTCTCAAACCAGTGCCAGAACGAACGACTAGTTATCCTGACGGTGGTAGCCGCTGTTGCAGCAACCCCTCGTTCACCAATACGTCGCTCATCACTCATAACACAATTCCTCCCTTGTGCATTAAGTAAAGAATGAAGATTAGAATCGCCGGCACGACTATAGCGAGAAGTGGAAGCATCCATCTCAGCACCCGAATCCCCCCGAGAATCTGTGCTTGCATCAGCTTATCCTCGAAGATGTGCTCAGAGAGTTCCTTGCGTGTCGCACTGACCTCCGCCTTCATCGGAATCAAGTGGTGCCGCATGCCCATCGCCAGCCAGCGGTTGAAGCGGCCGACCTGAACAGGGTCGCCATCAGCACCCTCCAGTCCGCAGTTCGGTTCGGCTTGTTCGCTCATCTCACCTGCCCGGAGTAGTCAAGGAGGGTCATCATCCGACACGCGAGACTTCGCGCCACGCTTGTATAGCGTCATCAAATAGCAATGTAAGAACTCCTAGACCAGCAGCACCTGATACATAATCTGCTCCGGTCGCTGTATAAATCGGCTGGAAACTCCCGGAGGTAGCAAAGCCATTTTTGATCGTGACAGCACCTCCGGCGCACAGCAGTCGCACAATGTCTCCGCCCACCCATCCTGTGATATTAATTAGGTTTACCTGTGTCGTGCCAGTTAGCTGGAAAAAGTTTCCATTTCCAAGCGTCAAATTATTTGCAGTTGCGACGTTCGCGCCATGACTCCCGCGCAGACGAATCGCGTATTGAGCAGTCAAGTACAAGGTATTCGCGCCGTTGTCCGTATATTTGCTTAAGGAGGCTGGCGTTGTTCCGAAAATCTGGGTGAACTGTGCCCCAGAATCAATTTGTATGTCTTGCCCCGTGTTGGCTTCTGAGTCACCGCCAATATAAGTGTTATTCTTTGCGCCAGATGCTTCGCGTATTCCGACTCCGGTGTTAGCTTCCGCTAAGGGGCCAATGATGGTGTTCAATCTAGCGCTCTCGAAACGCAGGCCATCCTCTCCGTTGGACTGCACGAAAGGCAGAAGAAGAACCCCTGCGTTTGCATCAACACTCGCTCCTCCATCATGCACATAAATTCCGCGTCTACCATTGAAAGAGGCAACCGGCTTAATCAGCAGGAAGGCGTTTGAATTTGTGCCGTCGGCATCAGCGCCAATGCGGATACCGTCGTTCCCCATCAGATTCCCCATTACCTGATCGAGAATCACATTGTTAGCGAGAACTACGATTCCATCGCCAGTATTCCCGGCTTGCCCCAGAACTCCACCACCAGACCACGTAGCTCCATTGACCGTAATATCAACGGCAGCGGTCGTCATGGTGCTTTTCTTCAGCAAATAAGAGCCAGGTAGATCAGTCGCCGTTACTGCACGTTTTCCAGGAAAAACGAATCGCACATTGCGAGAGTGAGTAATCTTGGTTCCGATTAGGAAGATACCAGGGAATACCAAATCCGCTCCCAAGGCGCACTCATCATGTGCTTTCTGAATTTGAGTGGACAAATCTATCACTGGAGTTCCGGATTGAGCATCCGCAATTTGCGCGGCTGTCATCCAGTCGAATACGCTTACACTCTCCTGCGCCTTATTCTGCACCGTCCTCGTCACTGCCCCGGTGCCGGATTGGGTGAAGCCCGCGAAGGTCTGAAGAATCCAGGTGCCAATTTGACTAAGTGTAACCTGGCGCGTAGTTGCCGACTGCACTAC
>Ga0214473_10001241_pt1 | contig 34271 bp, 24 predicted proteins | sample RVTome_7_FD_203509 | JGI IMG/M metagenome (GOLD analysis project Ga0214473, IMG submission 203509) | Soil microbial communities from uranium-contaminated site in the Upper Colorado River Basin, Wyoming, United States - RVT98D197 | ecosystem: Environmental > Terrestrial > Soil > Contaminated >... | reverse complement strand
CTGCCTCTGCGGGCCGAAAGATGAGGCCCAAATGAAAGAGGCCTTGAAGACCCTGGAGTTGGGTCCGCTCAATACGGAAGAAATGGAACGGATGAGAAAAATCGGGGATTACCTGCATGGTGATTGATGATATCCTCTAAGAACTAAAACAGGATCGGACCAGCCGAACGGGTTCAATTTTCCTTTTAGTTCTTTAAAAGTGGGACCTCAAGAAGGACTTACCCCAGCCTTTTTTGTCCCCAAATCAGCTTATAAGCTTAAGGCCATCGATGCAAGGGAACAGAGATAAAGGGACAGATTTTTTTGCTTAATTTCCATCCGGCAAACCGGTAGGCCCTTGCCTTGGGGCCCGCTCGCAGGGGAATACGACGAGGCCGCAGACAAGTCCACATCACACCTTGCGGGTTTTAAAGTGCCCGTCTTAGAGGACGCTCGTGTAGAATTTGCTTTACCTTGGTTCAAGGATGAAGGGTTTAGGTTTTCCGGCCATGAATATAGTGACAATCGCCAAAAGGTAGATGCACCCCCAAAGGATCAGAGCGTATTGATAGTTGCCCATGTGGTCAAATATGAGGCCGGAAATCAGGGCGCCGCTGGATGAGCCGAGGCCTTGAATAAAGGCTACGGTTCCCATAAGGGTACCGAAAGCCGCCAGGCCAAAGAAATGACCGACCACCAATGGTATCAAAACCACGACCCCGCCCATACCGAACCCATACAGGATAACATAAACCCAGACCATTGCCGTCGAATGGATAAAAAGCAACAGGAAAACAGCTATGGCTTGCACGCCGAAGCAGACCGCAGCCACGTAATGAAATGGGAAACTCTCCGATAATCGCCCGAAGCTCAGTTTGCCCAGACCGCCCACTCCGGCCGTAATGCCCATGGCCATAGCAGCGGCTGTCGGGGCCAATCCGGCCTCAGTGACCAGCGGGACCTGGTGCTGAAGAACGCCGCCCTGAGCTAGAGGCGCCAATAGAAAGGTCAGAGCGACCCACCAGAAGGTTCGGCTCATAAGGGCCGGTTTAAGGGGCCAGCCTTCTTCCTTGGCGCTCGGGAGGGCATGACCGGTTCTGGTTTCAAATGAATCGTTTACGATATTCGGATCGTCGCCATCCGGCCGAAGCCCCATTTCAGCAGGACTGGACTTCATCACGAAAAAGGTCATGGGCACAGCCAGAATCCAGACCAAAAGACCCAGAAAGACATAAGAGGCCCGCCAGGAGAAGTAGGAATTCACCATTCCCATCACCGGGGACATGACCAATCCGCCGACGGATATACCGATCATGGTAAAACCGATAGCCGTGCCCCTACGGCGTACAAACCATCGGCTCAGCAGGCTGCTGACCGGAATATACCCTATTCCCGTGGTGGTGACGGACAATAAGGCGTAAGAAAGATAGAAAAACCACAGCGTCTGGGTGAAGCTGACCATGATGAAGGCGGCGCCGGCCCCGACGGCAAAGGTCGTCATGACCCGTTTCGGGCCGTATTTCTCGGTCAGATAGCCGACCAAGGGTCCGCAAATACCGTGAAGCATCATATAGATGGACATGGCAAAGGAGACGGCGGCCCGGCTCCACCCGAAGGATTCTTCAAAAGGCCGGATAAAAATGCTGAACGAATAAAAACCCGCTCCTGCATAGAGGAAAAGCAAAATAAATCCGGCCATAACGATCCAAATACCATAAAAAAACCCTGCTTTTTTATCTTTTGATTCTTTCATGTTTCTTTTTTTCCTTTAGGATGCTATTGCCTTGTTAATCATTAATCGAGCCCAAGATTCCGGTCAATAAAATTATCCCTCACCAGCCAAATTCAGAGAGGGGGTCGGGGTCGGACCAGCCGAGGCGAACCTGCTGGATGGAGGACGGTCGGGTGGTCAACCGCCAAATCCCGGCAGCGGAGCTCTCAGAACTGAAACGGAGGCTTGAGCAGCGCGACCAGTTTTGGAGGGAAATACAGGCTTATAAAAACGCAACGAATATCAGGAGAAACTCCTCCTGAATCCGCGCCGGCGGGGAGAGCTTAAGGGCCGATTATTTTGTAGTCCGTTTGGGATTCCGGCTGTTCGTATCCTTCTTCAACGTATATCCTGATGATAACTTTGCAGGGAACGGACCTGGCCATGCCCGCGGCGGAAGGCGGTGATCCCCCGGACCGCGGCTGTGGCCGCGGCAATGGTGGTAATGTAAGGGACTTTATACTGGATAGCCGCCTTGCGGATATAGGAGTCATCATACTGGCTGAGTTTACCGCTGGGGGTGTTGATGATCAATTGGATCTCCCGGTTCTTGATACCGTCGACGATATTGGGGCGTCCTTCGTGCATTTTTAAGATGGGTTCACTTTCAATACCCTGACCGGTCAGGAATTTATGGGTCCCATTGGTAGCCTTGATCTTAAAACCCAGTTCGGCAAACCCGCGGGCCACATCCAGCACCCCGGTTCGGTCCCTTTCAGATACGGTAATCAAAACGGTTCCTTCCGAAGGCAGCACCTGTTGAACGGCCTCTTCGGCTTTATAGAAGGCCAGGCCAAAGGAGTCAGCTAAACCCAACACTTCTCCGGTAGAGCGCATCTCCGGCCCCAGAAGAGGATCGACTTCGGGAAACATATTAAAGGGGAAAACCGATTCTTTGACCCCAAAATGAGTAAAGGTTTTGGGTTTTAGATTAAGGTCTGAAAGTTTTTTACCAAGGATCACCTGGGTGGCTAACCGGGCCATGGATATATTACAGACCTTGGAAACCAAAGGTACCGTCCGGGAGGCCCGGGGATTGGCCTCCAAGACATAAACCCGGTCTCCGGCAATGGCATACTGGATGTTCATCAGGCCGATCACGTTGAGCTCTATGGCAATTTTGCGGGTGTATTCGTTGATGGTCTCCAGATGTTTGGCCGGGATGCTGATGGGAGGAATGACGCAGGCCGAGTCCCCGGAGTGGACCCCGGCCAGTTCAATATGTTCCATGACCGCCGGGACAAAGGCATCGGTCCCGTCCGAAATGGCATCCGCTTCGGCCTCGATGGCATTTTCCAGGAATTTGTCGATCAGGATAGGACGCTCGGGGGTAACATCGACGGCTGCAGCCACATACTGTTCCAACATTTCCCGATCATGAACCACCTCCATTCCCCTTCCCCCCAGGACATAGGAAGGACGGACCATGAGGGGATAGCCGATTTTTTCGGCCAGTATCAAGGCCTGGTCCAGATTGCTGGCCATACCGGATTCAGGCATGGGGATCCCCAAACGGTCCATGGACTTACGAAAACGGTCCCGATCTTCGGCCAGATCAATGGCCTCCGGAGAGGTACCCAGGATATGGACCCCGGCTTCGGCCAGGTCATTGGCGATGTTTAAAGGGGTCTGGCCGCCGAATTGGACGATCACCCCCTTGGGTTGTTCTTTTTGATAGATGCTGAGCACATCTTCCACGGTCAGGGGTTCAAAGTAGAGTTTATCGGAGGTGTCATAATCGGTGGAAACGGTCTCAGGGTTGCAGTTGATCATAATCGATTCAAAGCCTTCATCCCGCAGGGTGAAAGCGGCATGGACACAGCAATAATCGAACTCAATGCCCTGTCCGATCCGGTTCGGTCCCCCGCCCAGGACCATAATTTTGGGCCGGGAACTGATTTGGACTTGATCCGAAGCATTATAAGTGGAAAAATAATAGGCCGCATCGGTCACCCCGCTTACCGGTACGGCTTCCCAGGCTTCTTCTATTCCCAATGAAATCCTTTTTTGTCGAATTTTTTTCTCAGGCAGATCCAGGAGTTTGGCCAGGTAGCGGTCGGCAAAACCATCCTTTTTGGCTTTTTTCAACAGTTCGTCAGGAAGGAGCTTACCTTTACATTTTAGCAATTCCTCCTCTAATTGCACCAGTTCTTTCATCTGCTCAATAAACCAGGGTTTGATGAAGGTTTTTTGGTAAAGAGCTTCTATAGAGGCCCCTTTACGCAAGGCTTCATACATCAGGAACTGGCGTTCACTGGTGGGTTCATTTAAAAGCTCCATGAGGTCTTCAAGAGATTTTCGGTTAAAATCTTTGGCAAAACCCAGCCCATAACGACCGGACTCCAGGGAGCGGATGGATTTTTGAAGGGCTTCTTTATAATTTTTTCCGATGCTCATGACCTCTCCCACGGCCCGCATCTGAGTGCCCAGTTTATCCTGGGAATCCCTGAATTTTTCAAAGGCCCAGCGGGCGAATTTGACCACCACATAATCACCCGAAGGGGTGTACTTATCCAGAGTCCCTTCACGCCAATAGGGGATTTCATCCAGGGTCAGGCCTGCAGCCAGCTTGGAAGAGATGAGGGCAATAGGAAAGCCGGTGGCCTTGGAGGCCAAAGCCGATGAACGGGAGGTCCGTGGGTTGATCTCAATCACCACCACCCGTCCGGTTTTGGGATCATGAGCGAATTGGATGTTGGTTCCCCCGATGACCTGGATCGCTTCGACGATATCATAGGAATGTTTTTGAAGCCGCTCTTGCAAGGCCGGGTCGATGGTCAACATGGGGGCCGTACAATAGGAATCCCCGGTATGAACGCCCATGGCATCCACATTCTCGATAAAACAAACGGTGATCATCTGATTCTTGGCATCCCGGACCACCTCCAACTCCAGTTCCTCCCACCCAAGAACCGACTCTTCAACCAATATCTGACCCACCAGGCTGGCTGATAAACCCCGGGCAGCGACGGTTCGCAATTCTTCGACATTATAAACCAGGCCGCCACCGGTCCCGCCCATAGTATAGGCCGGCCGGATGACCACCGGATAACCCAGTTCGGCAGCAATACCTTCCGCTTCTTCCACACTGTAGGCCGGGTTGCTTTTGGGCATTTCAATGCCCAGGCGGTTCATGGTGTCTTTAAAGGCGATCCGGTCCTCTCCCCGTTCGATGGCATCAATATCCACACCGATCACCTTCACCCCATATTCCTTCAACACACCGGTCCGGGCCAGTTCGGAGGTTAAATTCAGGCCGGTCTGTCCGCCGAGGTTGGGCAGGACGGCATCAGGCCGTTCTTTTTCGATGATCTCCTTCACGGTCTGGATATTCAACGGTTCGATATAGGTGACATCGGCCATTCCCGGATCGGTCATAATCGTGGCTGGGTTGGAGTTGACCAGAACGATCTGATAACCCAATTCCCGAAGGGCCTTGCAGGCCTGGGTCCCTGAATAGTCGAATTCGCAAGCCTGGCCGATAATGATCGGTCCTGAGCCGATAATTAGAACTTTATGGATGTCTTCCCTTTTTGGCATAGCCTGGACCTCCGATAAGATGTTGTTTTTTTGTAACTATTATTAATTGTTTAATAAATTTAAATGCCGGATTTTTATCTGGCAGAGTATAGAAAGGGGGGAGCCATGTGTCAAGCTAAAAGAAATTGAAATTCTTTCAGTTAAACTAATTTTTTTAAAAACTTTTTCTGACCGATTGATTGATATTTCCCGAACCTGTGTTTATACTTAAAAATATGATCAATAATCATCAGAAGACATTATGAGGCTCATACACTGAAAGGGATATCCGGTGTCTAAAAAAACCAAAAGAGAGAAAATTGAAAACAACGATTTTAAGGTCCTACAAGAACCTTTTTATCTTCCCCAGGGAAACGAAATAGCCATTTTCGAAGCGGCTCATAAAAACAAACTGCCGGTTTTGCTTAACGGACCCACGGGAAGCGGGAAAACCAGGCTGGTCGAGTACATGGCCTGGCGGTTTAATCTTCCCCTCTACACGGTTGCCTGCCACGACGACCTGAGCGCCAATGACCTGACCGGACGCTACATCATCAAAGGCGACGAGGTGGAGTGGATAGACGGACCGCTTCTGATGGCCGTCCGTGAAGGAGGCTTGGCCTATTTGGATGAAGTGGTTGAAGCCCGAAAGGATGTGACCGTGGTCATCCACCCCCTGACGGACCACCGACGGTGTCTCCCGGTGGAAAAAAGGGGGAAGATTTTTCATGCCCCGGAAGATTTCATGCTGGTTATCAGCTATAACCCCAATTACCAGAGTGTGCTGAAAGAGCTGAAGCCTAGTACGCGACAGCGTTTCGTATCGATCAATCTGGGCTGGCCAAAGGAGGATCTGGAAGTGCGCATTGTCATCCGGGAAGCCGGGGTGGATGAAAAGACATCCGAAAAGCTGGTGAAGGCGGCTAACCGAATAAGAAATTTGGTACATCAAGGACTGGAAGAAGGGGTTTCCACCCGCGAGCTGGTCTATGCCGGAACCCTGCTTAGAAACGGTTTGCCGACCAGAGACGTACTCCAGGCCACCATGATTGAACCTTTGACCTATGATAGTGATCTTAAGAAAAGCATCGAAGAAGTATTGAAAAATTATTTTAGTTTCTGATAAAAAGTTTCAAGGTTTACGCTCTAAGGTTCAAGCAAAACCTTAAACCTTATACCCTATACCATGTACCTATATCGAAAACCTTTGTATTATTCCCCAAAAATGATCAATTATGTCCGATGATTCATTAAAAGACAACGAAAGAGCCGGGGTCGTTGACGAAGACTACGAAAATGAAATCGTTTCCCGGTTCGGCGAGGCCCTGTTCCCTCTAATCAAGCGTTTCGGTTACGAAGGGATCGATTCCATCGGGATCCTGATAGCCCGTCTCAGACAAGGAGACCGGCAGGCGGCCCTGTACCTGATGGAAATCAGTCCTTCCCTTATCGAGAGGCTCCTCCCCTATGGTGAAGACCTGGTCCTGAATATTTACGACCTGGCCAATCAAATGATTCCCTTCGGACCTCTTCTGACCGTGAGATTTTTAGAGATGACTCCCCGGATTATAGAAAAGGACGGCCTTGAGAACTTAGTCAATACAACCGCCCTGATCCATAAGGTTGCCGAAGTTCATGCAGCCACAGCCATAAATCTGGTTGAAAAAAGCCCTGATCTCCTCGAGGCCGTCGGCTTCGATGGGCTGGAAAAGATAACCGGTTTCATTGCGGCCATTGCCGGTTCAAGCTGGAATTATGCACTGAAGGCCATTGAAAACAGCTTTTCTGTTATAAATCGGCTCAACGAGCAGGGCGGAAAACCATTGGTCCTGGTGGTCTACGACCTGGGGAGGCGTATGGCCGCTGACGATTGGAACTGCGCCTTGGAATTTGTGGGAAAAAGTACGCTCATTGCGGAAAATCTGCTTACCCTTGGTCATGGTGCGCAATTAATCGACCTCTACAAGCAGGCCGGCAGGATGACTCCTTTTAATGCTCAATTGACTTTAAGCCTTCTCGAGGCAGCCCCCCGTTTAATCGACCGGCTTGGACTCTCCGGTTTGGATACGATCCGGCGATGTGCTATGGCCATCGCGGCAGACCATAGGGAAAAGGCCGTTACCCTCATCAAGGAAAGCCCGGATCTCGTTGATAACCTTATTTCTCATATTCCTCCCGATCAGGCGGTTGAGATTTATGAATTGGGAAGAGAACTGGCCGGGCTCGGTTCAGGGATGGCCCTTATCTTCATTTCCGGGAGTGTCAAGCTTGTCGATCGCCCCCATCATCCCAATTTGAAATGCCTTGTTGACACAGCCAAAGAAATTGCTGCAACCAGCCGAACGGCCTCTGAGGCCTTTCTGACTGCAGCCCCAGCCTTGATTGGAAAGGTGGATCGGGAAGGTCTTAGGAAGGTGGTCGAGCTTATTATCCCCATAGCCCGTGAAAACTGGGAAACGGCCTCAAAGCTTTTTTTGAAAAGCCCTGATCTGCTCGACCGTCTGGGGCTTGAGGGCTTAAGGCTGCTCGCTGATTTTTCCGCTTTTCTGGCCCGGGAAGGCTGGTCGGCAGCGGTTCAATTGCTGGACCAGTGTCCTCCTATTCTTGATGAGCTCCTGAAGCTGGGCGATGCTTCTTTAATATTCGATGTCTGCCGAATAGGCCGCCGGGCCGCTCAAATCAATGCCCGACTGGCCGTCAGCCTGGTAATGCGCAGCCCCGAAATCATTAAAATTAACGGGTTCGCGGGCCTGGAGAAGGTGGGGGAATTGGCCCTTCAAATGGGTGGTCCCGAGAGTTGGACTTCGGCGGTAAGTCTGGTGGAGGCGAGTCCTTTTTTTCTGGAACGGCTGGACTTCGAAGGTCTGGAACGAATCTCGATCCTGGCCGGAACCCTGGCCCGGGAAAACAGTTTTGCGGCTGTAAGTCTCCTGGAAAAAGGCCCGGACCTGATCGACCGCCTCCTGAAAGCCGGAAACAAGTCTCAGGCACTTCATATCTATGATCTGGTCGGACAAGCCGTCCAGTCAAACTGGAGGTTGGTGACGCCTCTTTTGGAGAAAAGTCCGGAGTTGTTGTCGAAACTGGGGGCGGAAGGGTTGGAGAGGTTGTTTGCTTTGATAATTCAAACCGCCAAGGTTAACGGGCAAGTTGCCACAGGCCTGTTGGATCTGAGTCCGGTCCTGTTGGATCAGATAGGATTTGAAGGGCTGGAGATCGTAACCGGATTGATTTCGTCCCTGGCCGGATTCGATTGGATGGCCGCCCTATCGGTCCTGGAAAAGAGCCCTTTGTTAATAGAAAAGTTGAGGGCTGCCAAAGACCGGAACATTATCCCGGCTGTTTATGATCTGGCGGCCAAGGTGGCCAGCACCAGTCCGGCAGTGGCCATGAAACTCCTGGAAAAATCCCCGGAATTTCTCGATTGGTTGGGATTGGAAGGATTCGGAAAGCTGGCCGCTTTCCTTGAAAATACAGCCCGAGAGGATGAAGCAAAGGCCCTTTCTTTTCTTTCCAGCGATTCTCCGGCCCTGACCGATTTTCTGGAAAACATTCCCAAGGGTCTTGAATTGAAAACAATCAAGCCGATTCTCTCTACCTACCTTAAGGCCCTTCTGGGCAGAAGGGTGGAAATTGCCGAGGCCGATAGGATCCAATGGGACGGGAAAAAAATCTACCTCCCCGGACGCATCCGGGAGTTTCAGGAGCAGGACGACAACTTTACCTATTACAAGGTATCGGCCACCCATCAGGAAGCCCACCTGGAGTACGGTAGTTTTGAATTCGATCTGGCCAGGATCGATGACTGTATTCAACAAGTCGGATCTCTTTTCGGAATCAAGGCAGTAGAGGCGGAAAGCGATATGGAGCGGTTTGTCGGGCTTTTCCCGGAACCGGACCTGGCCCGGGATCTGTTCAACCTTATGGAAGACTGGAGGATAGAAAAAATACTGAAGCGGGAGTATCCCGCTTTGGGAGAAGAAATCTTTCGGATGAACCTCCACCAGGTTTCCAAACGCAGTTCTCCTCTAAAAATGACCAACTCCAAACAGAGGATAGTGGAAATGATCGGCCAGAACTTGATGGCTGGAAAAGAGTTTCCCGATGCGGACGATCAAAGTCTTGCCGTTCTGCAAAAGGCCCTGGAAGGGGCAAGCCTTCTGGAGCAGCCGACTGCCGATGTGCATATAGCTGCTCGAACAGCCTTTGATTTGTATAGGATGATTGATGAACAGTTTAAAGAACCTTACCGATCGGTAAAACCCATGTCGAAACCCTTGGATCAGGATAAAGTGACCCAAAATATCGGAAGCTTCGGCAAGACCTCCCAACAGATTCAAGACCGGATTCTGGGCAGGTCATCTCCCGGGGGTAACCGGCCTAAAGTGCAACCGGAGGCCGAAAGCGGTTCGGAGGGAGAAACACAACCCTCCCCCAGCCGGCCGGGTATGGAAAATATTCAGCAGCGGCCTTACCCTGCCGGTAAGGAACAACGCACCTTTAAAGGCCCGGCGGGGGGGGGAAAACAGGAATCGGGCGATGCCGATCCTGATTCGGAAGAAACGGGCCGAGTGGGGGAGGCCTTAAAATTCGATTCCAGGGAAAAGATCGAACGACTTCTCAGGGCTCTTTATCGGGAACGGGGGATTACCCCCAGGGAGATAGAACGACGTCTGGAATCCCTGCGTCAAAATGAGATCTATCTCTTTCTTCATAATCTGGAGGCCGCACTGACGAAAAAAACGGAACTTCAGAGCGAACGGGACACCTCGCTGTACCCTGAATGGGGAGAGGATATCAACGACTACCGAATGAACTGGGCGAGGATCCGCGAGCAGACCCATGCGGGCAGGTCGCTCGTTTTTTACCGGCAAGCCCTGGATAAGCACGCCGGGCTTCTTAAAAAAATAAGAAGAGAGTTCCAGATGCTGAAGCCGGAAGGTTTCACCAAGCGCAAACGGCAATACGACGGGGATGATATCGACCTGGAGGCCGTGGTGGAATATTGGGTGGACCGGAAGGTCGGGCTTTCCCCGTCGGAAAAAAACTACACCTTTCATCAGAAAAAAAAGCGTGACATAGCCGTGGCCTTTCTGGTCGATATGAGCCGGAGTACCAAAGGGGCCACCATTGAATTGGAAAAGGAAGCCTTGATCATCATGTCCGAGGCCCTCAACGAGGTGGGGGATGTCTTTGCCGTCTTTGGATTTTCGGGGGACAATCGTGATAACGTGGATTTTTACCGAATCAAGACCTTTGATGATCCCTATGACAACCAGGTGAAAAAAAGAATTTCGGCCATTGAAGACCGCTTCGAAAACCGAGACGGGACGGCGATCCGGCACACCATCAGCAAACTGAGAAAGAGGGCGGAACGAACCAAGATGCTTATTTTGTTGAGCGACGGTAAACCGGTGGATAAAGAGTATTCCGGCACCTATGCCATCGAAGACACCCGACTGGCCTTGAAAGAAGCCCGGCATTACGGCATCAAGACCTTCTGCATCACTGTGGATCGTACTGCTGCCGAATACCTGCCCAGGATGTACAGCCACAGCAGTTGGACGGTTATTGATGAAGTGGCCAAACTCCCGGAAAAGATCACCCGCATTTACCGCATGCTGACCGCCTGAACATTTCTCCTTGACCATCCCACCCCCCTGTTTTATACTTCCCTGTGAAAAAAGAAAAAGAAAGGGGAAGTTTAATGGATTTTACTGAGCTTTTAGAAAAACGACGGGCTGTCCGGGATTTTGAGGATAAAACGGTTTCATTGGATGTGATTCAGTCCATCATCCAGGAAAGCATTAAAGCCCCCAATGCCGGCAACCGGCAACCGTGGAAATTCATCGTGGTCAATAATAAGACCATGTTGAAAAGGATTTCCGATGCCAGTAAAAAAGTGATTATCGCCGGAATTGAAAAGGACCCCAATTCGCCCATGAAGAGATACCTGGAGACTTTGCAAAAGGAAGATTATAACGCCTTTTACAACGCCCCCTGCGCAGTGATCATCGTTGCCCCGGCCAAGGGTGCTACCATGGCCCAGGACTGCGGGCTGTTAGCCGCCTATTTTATGCTCTCGGCCGCTTCCAGGGGGTTGGGCACCTGCTGGATCGCTCAGGGAGCGGAAGCCCGTGATCCGGAACTTCTGCAGGAAATCGGTCTGCCTGATGGATACCGGATGTGGGCCCCTATCATTCTCGGTTATCCCAAAATGATCCCACCTATGCCGGAACGTAAAGAACCGGACATTCTTAAAATTATTTCATAGGTTAGGTGGATAGACTGAAGGCCGAAGGCTGTCAGGTAAACAGACCGAAGGCTGAAGGCTGAAATCCTTTAGGTAAATAGTTCTGGTATGGAAGGATGTGTTTATAACCTTCAGTCTTCAGCCTTCAGTCTAAACACCTTAAAAGAAGGAGAAACCTTGGAAGAAAAACATTGGGTCGAAAAAACCGTAGATCTTAATCTCCTTTTCAAACCCCGTTCGCTGGCGGTCATTGGTATTTCCCGGGATCCGGGGCGGGGGGGCGGATTTATCTGGTGGAAAATTCAGACCCAAGGGTATCCCGGAAAAAAATTTCCTGTCAGTCGAAGTTGTACCGAATTGGACGGGATTCCTTGTTACCCTTCCCTGGCTGATATTGATGAACCCATTGACTTGGCCATTGCCGCTCTCCCTGCGGCCGCGATTGAAGGTTTGCTGACCGAATGCGCTCAAAAAGGGGTTAAGTTTGTCGTTATTCATGCCGCGGGGTTTGCTGAATTAGGGGAAGAGGGGAGGGCGTTACAGGAAAGAGTGCTCAAGGTTGCGCACAATAATGGAATACGCCTGGTCGGACCGAACTGCATGGGGATCTTTTGCCCGGAAGCCCGGTTGAATACCATTGTTGAACTCGAGGAATCGGAGGCTTTGCCGGGCGGTGTGGCCTTTTCCGGACAAAGCGGTTGGGCCACGGAGCATTTCGTGGTTGGAGGTGCGGCCCGGGGGCTCAGGTTCAGCACTATCATCAGCAGTGGGAATCAAGCCGATCTTAATTTTTTTGATTTTCTTTCTTACTTCGGTGGCGATCCTTCGACCAGGGTCATCTGTGCCTACATTGAAGGCCTATCCCGGGGAAGGGACGTGCTGAACCTGGCTTCCAGAATAGGGCGCACCAAACCGGTCATTATCTGGAAATCGGGATTCAGCCAGGCGGGAGCGAGGGCCGCCCTTTCTCATTCCGGGTCCGTCGCCGGAAATCGGGAAGTCTGGATGGGGGCAGCCAGAAGCACCGGCATCGTTGCGGCCGAGGGATTTGAAGACCTCGTCGATCTGGCCGTGGCCTTTTCCGCCCCTCCGTTTCCCAGGGGCAAAAAAGTTGGCATCATGGCCGAGGCCGGAGGGGGTGGCATATCCACAGCCGATGCCTGTGAAAAACTGGGATTGGAGGTAAAACCATTCAGTGCCGAGCTAAGAGATCGCCTAACCGCTTTTTTAAAAGATTATCTCCCTCCATTCTCCGGCACCAGCAATCCCTTGGACCTGGTCTGGCTTCCCAAGGAAACGGCTTTGAACATCTGCACCAGGAGTATTGAGTTGATCGCCGAAGAGGTGGACTCGGTCATTATGATGTCTTATATGCCTTTCGTTGTCCCGGATATACTGCCTTCATTCATCAAAGCCCTGGCTGATTTGAGAGACCGGCTCCGTCTGCCGATTTATATCGTCCCGCCCTATGCCGCTAAAGCCGCAGAGGCCATGAAGACTTTGACCCTCGCCGGTTTGCCTGCCTTTCCTTCCTTTGAAAGGGCCGCTCGTGCCGTGTCGGCCACCTTTGGTTGGCAGGCCCGGGTTTCCTCAGAATAATTTCCATGACTGCAACGGTCAAAAAAATCTATCTGACCCCTACAGAGACCTAACATGCGGGTCGTTATGAAATATGGCAAGGCAGGGCTGCCTCTTGATCTTCCTGATGACCTGAAAACGCATATAATCCGTAAAAAGAAGATGCCGATTCTCCTGGACCCGGGGGTGGCTGTTAAAAAGGCCCTATCCCTTCCTGAAGGCTGTAAGACCTTGTTTCAAGAGGCCGAAGGATGCAAAAGTGCCTGTATCCTGATTTGCGACATCACCCGGCCCGTTCCCAATTCAATTGTTTTGCCCGTTCTAATCCAGGAATTGATTCGGATCGGCCTCTCGTCCGATTCCATATCCGTGCTGGTGGCCACAGGGTTCCATCGACCCAATGAGGGAGATGAACTCGGCGAGCTGATAGGAAATGACTGGGTTTTAGAAACCGTAAAGGTGGACAACCATTTTGCCAGAAGGGATGCCGATCATGTTTATCTGGGTACGACGCCCAAAGGAACACCGGTAAAGATTGACCGACGCTTTGTGGATTCGGACCTACGAATGGTTATCGGACTGGTTGAACCGCATTTTATGGCCGGGTATTCGGGGGGCCGAAAGGTGATTGTCCCCGGTATCGCCCATGAAGAGTCCATCCGAGTATTGCATTCCACCAGGATACTGGATGATGAAAGGGTGACCAATTGTCTGCTGGAAGGGAATCCGTTGCACGAGGAGCTGTTGCAAGCAGCCCGGATGACGGGAAAAATCCTGGCCGTCAATACGGTCGTTGATGAAGACCGGAATCTTTCCTTTGTAAACTTCGGCTCCTTAGAGGAAAGCCATCTGGCCGCCGTTACCTTTGCCAGACCTTACTTTGAAATCCCCGTGGATCGTAAGTACAAAACCGTTATTACCAGTGCTTCCGGCTACCCCCTGGACAAGACCTATTATCAAACCGTTAAAGGAATGGTCGGGGTGGGCGATATCCTGGAAGAGGGGGCCGATATTTTTATCGTTTCCGAGTGCTCGGAAGGTTTGGGTTCAAAGGAATACGCCCGATCGCAAACTAGATTTATGCAGATAGGTGCGGACTCTTTTCTAGCTGAGACCGGCCGTAAGGAATGTGCCGCCATTGATGAATGGGAAACGGTCATGCAGATAAAGGCCATGAAGCAGGGGAGAATTCATCTGTTCAGCGAAGGCTTGAGCCGAGCGGAAAAGGCCCTGACCGGTGTTAAGATAATCGAGTCTCTCCCGGATGCCGTTATCCAATGTGTGGCCGGGAAGGCGGATAAGCATATCGCCATCATCCTCGAAGGCCCTTATGCCATACCGGTTTACCGCCCGGTGTGATCGCTGGTATATTTATCGGGATAGTCTGTTGATTTTTTCTTTTGTTCTGATTCATATCGTAAAAATTAAAAAAAATAACAATTTTTAGTTGGTAATCTTATTAGAGGTGTTATAATCCTTTGTCATGGAAAGAATGATGATTAAATAAACTTTTTTCTTTCCATTCCCTAAGCCATTCGGTGGGAATAGATAAGGTCAAGTGTGCACAAGATTGTGCGAAAGAAACGTTTAAAGGAGAAAAAATAATGGGACTGTTAGAGGGTAAAGTTGCGATCATCACCGGCTCCGGCCGGGGGGTAGGAAGGGCCGAAGCTTTGGCCATGGCTAAAGAAGGGGCCAAGGTCGTCATAAACGATCTTGGGGGCTCCCTGGATGGAAGGGGCGAACGGTCCATGGTAGCCGATCAGGTGGTGGCTGAAATCACGGCTATGGGCGGTCAGGCCGCCTCTGATTATTCGGATGTGGGGACCCTGGAAGGCGTGGATAACATGATCTGGAAAGCACTCAGCAAGTTTGGCCGTCTGGATATCATGGTCCACAATGCCGGCGTCTTACGTGATAAAATGCTTCTGAATATGGAGGAAGACGACTGGGATTTTGTCCAGAAGGTTCATTCCAAAGGCTCCTTTCTCTGTACCCGGGCCGCAGGGCGTGTCATGAGGACCCAGGGGCAGGGGGGGGTTATTATGAATACCACCTCCATGTCCGGTCTAATGGGGAATTTCGGCCAGGCCAATTATAGTTTTGCCAAGGCGGGCATGTATGGATTTACCAAAACCGCAGCCGCAGAACTCGGGCGATACGGCATACGGGTTCACGCCATTTGTCCCAACGCCTACACCCGCATGACGGCCAATCTGCCCGCCCTCAAGGGGATTACCGAGGAAATGCTCGATCCGGCCACCATGGCTCCGTTAGTGGTTTTTTTGGCCTCCGACCTGGCCAAGAATCTCAATGGTCGCGTCCTTCTGGCCCATGGAGGAACCATTGGGGTTAAGGTGACCGAATTCAAGATGGCTATGGCCAAGGGCTTCAACAAAAAGGACGGTCTCCCGACCGCGCAGGACATTGCCGACCATATCGACCAAGTGCTGATTCCGGACCCGGATCTGGAGATGATGGCGGCCTTAAAGTTTGACTAGCGGATGCCGCAACCCCCCCCGGAAAAGGTGAATCCTGTTTGGATTGATTTTCAAAAATACCTCGGAGCCGGGTTTGGGATACTCATCTTTTGAGACCCTGATAGTTATGGTCTCGTTGCCGATTCGGCCATGAATGAAGTTCTCCGATCCCACATGACTGGTTATTTCTACTTTGACCGGCAATCGTGCCGGGTCCGCACCTATCTCGATATCCTCGGGGCGTAAACCCAGTTCAGCTTCGCCCTGTTCAATTTCCTTACCGACTCCTTTCAACTCCAACATAAAACCATTTCCCTTAAAAGAGACCTGGTTCTCTTTATGGATAATCTCACCTTGATATAGATTCATTTCAGGCGATCCGATAAACTTGGCCACAAAAGTATCTTGGGGCTCTGAATAGATGACTTTCGGCAGATCCACCTGACGTATCTCGCCCTCCTTCATGACCACAACCCGGTCGCCCAGGGTCATGGCTTCGATCTGATCATGGGTGACGTAAATAATGGTGCCCCGAATCTGTTGGTGCAAGCGCTTGAGTTCCAGACGAACATTCGCTCGGAGTCTGGCGTCAAGATTACTCAAGGGTTCATCTAAAAGGAACAGCTTCGGCCGGCGTACCAAAGCTCGTCCCATGGCCACCCGTTGACGCTGTCCTCCGGAAAGTTCGGAAGGCTTACGGTCCAGCAAATCTTCTATCCCTAAAAGTTGCGCGGTTTCCGAAATCTGTTCGATGATCGTCTGTTTGGGTACTTTCCGCATGCGAAGGCCGAAACTCAGGTTTCCGGCCACGGTCATATGGGGGTAGAGGGCATAGCTCTGAAAGACCATGGCGATATCCCGCTCGCGGGGCGAAAGGTGATCGACGGGTTGGCCGTCTATCAAGACAGTCCCCGCTTCCTGTTTAAAAAGGCCGGCGGTAATATTAAGAAGCGTACTTTTACCACAGCCGGATGGTCCCAATAAAACACAGAACTCACCGTGATTCACCTCCAAATCGATTCCCTTTAAAACCTGAACCTTACCGAAACGTTTAAAAATCCCTTTAAGGGTCAAGGCTGGCATGTTTATCCCTTTAAGGCACCGGCCGTCAAACCGCGCACCAGATGTCGTTCAAAAACAAAGAAAAGAATGATGATGGGTATGGAAACCATCACCGAAGCGGCCATAACCAGTTGTTTTGACAGGTGGACGCTGTCGGCCAATTGGACCACTCCCCGAGACAAAGTAAATTTTTCCGGAGAATCCAGGAACATAAAGGCAAAAAGAAATTCATTCCAGGCGATCATAAAGGTATAAAGGGCCACGGTGGCCAGGGCCGGGGCCGACAGCGGGACAACGATTCTCAGGATAACGCCTAGACGGCTGCATCCATCAATCATTCCCGCGTGTTCTAATTCAACGGGGAGGGTCTGAAAGTAGCTTCTGAGCATATACAGGGCCACCGGCAGGGTTTGGGCCAGATAAACCAGGATAAGGACATGGAAGGAATCCCTGAGCCCCATTTTCGAGAAAAGGACGTAAAGCGGAATAACCAGAACAATGGCCGGAAACATATAGATCAGCAATATGCTTAAGGACATGACCTTCTGTCCTCGAAAATGAAGACGGGTTACGGCATAACCTCCGATCGTGGCCAGGGAAACGGATAGGAGTACCGTCGCTATGGACACATAGAGACTGTTAAAGATATATCGGGAAAAGTCATGCTCAAAAAGGACCTCATAATAGGCTTTGAAATTGATTTTATTTATGGAAAGCCCCAAGTTTCCAGGGTTAAGGAGCATCTCCTCCAAGGGCTTGAACGAAGAGACAATCATCCAGTAAAACGGAAAAGCGACCACAATAAAAAAGAAGATCATTCCCGTTATTCTCAAACCCAGAATAATCCCGTTTTCGATTCGTTCGCGGGTCATGATCGGAAATTCTTCACCTTTCTTTGACCATCCAGCGGAAATAAATAAATAAAAAGATAGATAATATACCAAAAAGAACCATGGCCAGGGCGGAACTGGCCCCCATATTAAATTCTCCAAAGGCAAAATCATACACTTTAATGGTCAGGACCTTGGTTCCGGCCTGGCCTCTGGTTAATAAAAAGACATCGTCGAATTTATTCAGGGTCCAGATAAACCGGAAAAGAAAGAGCGTTGACAGGACCCCGGCCAGTTGGGGAAGGGTGAGGTGAAAAAATTTTTGAAACGGTGTGGCCCCGTCAACCGAGGCGGCGTGATATAAATCCTGGGGGATAGCCTGAAGACGGGCCAGAATAAAGAGAAGGGCAAAAGGGAAGTACCGCCAACCTTCGAAAATAATAACCGAAGTCAGGGCCAGAGGGATCCGCAGGCTCAATCCCAGGATATTGAATTCCCAAAACCGTTGGGAAAGAAATGGAATGGGTTGGGCCCATAAACCCTGATTCATCCCCAACCAATTGATGACCCCCAGTTGAGGGTCGAGGATAAAACTCCAGGTGAAGGTAACCGCTACCACCGGCGCAATATAGGGGGAAATAAACAAGGCCCTGACAAGACCGCGACCGGCAAATTCCCCATGGACGAGCAGGGCGGCCATCAGGCCCAAAAGGATCGAGAGGAGACTGCCTGAAATAGTATAGACCAATGTTGTTAACAAAACCGATCCGAATTCAGGATCCAAAAACACCTTGGTGTAGTTTGACAGGGAAAAGTTAAATCGCAGGAGCGATTCCCCTCTCAGGTCGGCCAGGGTCACCGGTTTAAAACTGAGCCAGATGTTCCAAGCCATAGGGAAGAGGACAAAGGCCAGCACTACGGTCACGGTAGGCACCAGGAGCCAGAAAGCAAGCCTGGCTTCGTTATCGGCAAAGGTCGGTGACTTTCTTTCCATTGTGTCTCTAACCAAAGCTAATTGAATTTTCCTGTTGCGAGTTTCGAGTTGCGTGTTTTCAGAGAAAGGGTTTCGATTTCTAAACCCGCAACACGCAACCCGTAACGATAAGCAGAGTTGGAGAGAAATTCTCAGATCTTACTGGGTAAGAATCTATTGCCCTGAGGCCAGGGCCTTGACCCGCTTGTCCATGGTCTCTGCCCCCTGTTGGGGGGTCAATTCTCCAACTAAAACTTTTTTGAGGATTTCCGGTATAGCTTTGGTCCCATAGATCTTGGAGATCAGAGCCCCTTTCCCGCCGGCAAAACCCCAGCGATCAAAACCGTCCACACCGTTGATAATCGTTTTAACCGTGTCCATGCCGTAAAACTGGCTTATTTTTGCCTTGGTCGTCACACCGAATTCCAATTCCATCCATTGTTTGATAAATCGATTCGGATCATCTTGATCTCCTTTACGAACCGGAAGTTTTCCTTCCGCGGCCATACTCAACCACTTTGGATACCCCTCATTCAGGAGATAAGCGACCCACTTTTTGGCCTTTTCTTTGTCGGCATCGCGGGTAATACCCAGATAATTAATCTGTCCATATTGAGCCGCTCCTTTGGGTCCCCGGATGACCGAGACAAATCCGGTGTTTTGGGCCAGATATCCCGGTTTACCCTGAGCGATATCAGGGATCACCGGCTGATCTTTTCGGAGTCCGGAAAGTTCGTCAAGGATAAAGGGGGACCAAATAATCATGGCCGCCCGGCCTGAGAGGTAGTCCATCCGGGTATGGAGCCAGTAGAGATTTCCCGGCGGGGTAAAGGAGGCCAGCTTCTTATAAAATTGAAGGGTCTCAATCATTTCCGGAGTATTTAATCGGATATTGCCTTTTTTATCGCATAACCGGACATTATTGGACAGAGCGATATGTTCAAAGACCTGTTGGGTATAAACCTGACCGGGATCGGTCGCTGCTTCAAAACCCCAGAGTAAGGGAGGGTTATGCAGTTTTACGGCTGCTTTTAAGATATGATCCCAGGTATCGGGTACGGCCAATTTTTCTTTTTCAAAGAGGTCCTTGCGGAAAAGTAATAGCTGACCCCATCCGTCCATGGGCACGGCGGCATACCCATTTTTTACCTTGATCAGATTCAGAGGGCCCTGGCCAAAGGTTTTCTCTCCCAGCTCTTTAATCAAATCGGTGGCTGATTTGGCATCAAGGATCTTTTCCTCGAACCAACCGATGGTATGATCGATGGGGTGAAAGACTACATCCGGGAGGGAATTGGCGGCATAAGCGGCGGTGATACGTTGGGTTAAAAGGTTCTCCTTAACCGGAATCACCTGTACTTGAATTCCGGTCTTTTGTTCGAATGTTTTGGCCAGGGCTTTCTGTATATCGACCCGGTCCTTTTCATCTTCCGTGGTCCAAAAAGTAATCTGTTCCTTGGCCAGGGCCGGGTGAAAGTTTAAGGTTACCAGCAAAGTCAGGCATGATAACAGGATGAAAATTTTTTTGCTGTTCATGAAAGACCTCCTTTCCAATCCTAATAATCTTAGGGAAGGTGAAAAAGTGGGGAATTGCGGCCAGGCCAAACTCGATTCCTGTTCGAATAAAAAAGTTAAATGCCCCCGAATATCACCAAGGAGTTCTCTTTCGGGTCGTTTTATTTTATTTCATTAGTTTTTTTTGCCTTGGATAAAAAATCGCCCAGGCCCTTCCGAATGGCAATTTTGTCGAATTTTCCCACACTGGTCTTTGGGATCGTCTCGGTGATGAGTATGAAATCGGGAAGCATCCATTTGGTTATTTTGCCTTTTTCAATCCCTTCGGCCTCGAGATATTTAAGAAGGTCTTTTTCGGTTTCCTTCGCGCCCGGCACAAGGGTCACGAGGGCCAAGGGTCTTTCTCCCCATATAGGGTCCGGGACTCCCACATAGGTTGCCTCGAGAACGAACTCAGCTGAGGCGGTCAGGTTTTCAAGCAATACGGTGGGAACCATTTCCGCCCCGCTGCGAATCATATCACTCATTCGGTCGGCGATAATGATATAATCGTCTTTATCCACTTTGGCTACGTCCCCGGTATGAAACCACCCGTCATGCCAGACCTCGGCCGTTTTCTCCGGTTCCTTATAATACTCCATCATGATCCAGGGTCCTCTGATAATGATTTGACCCACCGTTTGGTTGTCGTGGGGCACCGGTTTCCCCTGTTCGTCCACCACCTGGACCTCGAGTCCGGGTACGGGCATGCCGGTTTTAACCCGGACTTCATCCAGTTTTTCTTTTGTCCAGTCCTTCATATATTTTTTGACAAAGGCCCCGATGGCTGCCGGGGCGGTTTCGGTCATCCCATAGCCGGAAGAAACGGTAAACCCCGGTATTTTTTCTTCGGCCTTCAATTTCAACCCTAAAGGCAGGGCACCTCCCCCTACGCCAAGGCTGGTCAGGCTGCTGAAATCATATTGGTCGATATCTTTATATTCGACAATCATGGCCAGAATGGTCGGTACCACACCGGCGTTGGTTACCTTTTCCGTGTGAACCAATTCGCAAAACCCCTCGACCGTGAAAGTGCCCGGCAGCACTATTTTTTGAGCCCCAAAAACATAGTTAAACGGTGCACCCCAGGCGTGAATGTGAAACATGGGGGTGATGATCATCGGTACCCCGCCCTCCCCGTATTGTTTAGCGGCCGGGTCGTTAACGATGGAGGGAATCGAAGCCACATGCAGGGTGTGCAGATAGAGTTGGCGATGAGTGAACATGCAGCCCTTGGGCAGGCCGGTGGTGCCGGTGGTGTAGCATAAAGTGGCATAATTATCTTCGCTCAGCATCGGCCAATCGAATTCCGTCGATTGTTCTTTAAGCAAGGTTTCATATTCGAAAAGGGGTTCTATTTTTGTTTGAGGCAGCCCCGGCTTATCCGACATATAAACGAATTTTTTAACGGTGTCTTTTATTTCGTCATAAATTCTTTCCAGCAAAGGCAGAAGGAGGTCGTCCACAAAAATAATCCGGTCTTCGGAATGTTTGATGGTGTGGATGATGTGAGCCGGGGAAAGCCTGATGTTAATCGGGTGCAAAACCGCTCCCAAACAAGGCACAGCATAATACAGCTCGAGGTGCCGGTGGTGATTGAGGGCCATGGTGGCCACCCGGTCACCCGGATCAAGTGCCCGGCCGGGTTTGACGCCTATGGAATCTTTAAGGGCATTGGCCAGTTGGCAGGTGCGGGCGTACCACTCCTGCCAGGTAAACCGGAAGTATTGACCGGTTTGAGGGTTACGATAAACCACCCCAATCTCATTGGGGTAAATAGTAACCGGCCTCTTCATAAGGGTGGTCAGCAGCAGGGGGTAATGAACACTGAATTCGGGAAAATTTCCGGTTCGCATTTATTTCTCCTTTTTTTAAGTGAAATTTTATTGAAGCCGCCCCTGCCGTCCCAAAAGTTGCTCAACCCGGAAGGGAAAGAGACCGGAGGTCTTTTATTAATTTAGGAAGTTCTGGAGTCGTTAGATAGTATTTTGAAAAAATCTGCCCAAAATTATTTGGGTTTGGTATATGGGATTCAGTATCCAGTTCGCTCTTAATAAAAAGAGAACCATCAAAAGAGCAGAGGATTTTATTCTGATTATACTTCCAGGTATTTGGCGCGAACCTCCGGATTGGCTTTTAATTCTTCCACCGTCCCGGTGAAACCCACATGGGCTTTGCCCATCAGGTAGAGGCGGTGGGCTAAAGACATGGCCACTTTCAGATTGTGTTCCACCAAGAGAATGGATACCCCGGCCTTGTTGATTTCAGCCAGGACATCCCGGACTTCTTTAACCATCAGTGGGGCCAGCCCTTCTGTGGGTTCGTCAACCAGAAGAAGTTCTGGATTTCCCATCAGTGAACGGCCGATAGTCAGCATTTGCTGTTCCCCTCCGGAAAGGGTTGCCCCTTTCTGGGTGGCCCTTTTTTCCAGCATAGGGAAATGTTGAAAAATTCTTTCCAAGGTCCAGGTGTTCGGATCATTAGGGGATTTGATTTTTCCCCCCTTGACGCCCAACATCAAATTGTCCACAACGGAAAGAGTCGGGAAGATACGCCTATCCTCGGGTACGTAGCCGATACCGGCTTTGGCTGTTCGATAGGATGGAAGATGGCTGACATCTTTTCCTTTGAATAATACCGTTCCCGATTTCGGTTTGACCACCCCCATGATACTTTTTAAGGTGGTGCTTTTCCCCATGCCGTTGCGGCCTAAAAGGGCCACTAATTCCCCTTGTTCAACGTTTAGGGAGATTCCCTGCAAGACATGGCTTGTTCCGTAGAAGGTATTCAAATCTTGGACTTCGAGTAGCATCTTTGATTACCCCAACTTTAAATTTTTGGGTTATTATTAGTAGATATATTTCTAAGAAAAATTCCGTTACGAGTTGCGGATTTAATCGGAACCCGCAACTATTTATTCTTATCCGTATTCCAACTCTCCCAAATAGGCATCCTTGACCTCTTGATTCTCGCGGATCTCAGCCGGTGGCCCTGAGGCCAGAAGCTGGCCATAATGGAGGACCGTAATGCGGTCGGCCAGGGAGAAGACCACATCCATATCATGCTCAATGATGACCACGGTTTTACCCTCAGTAAGCCTTCTGATCAACTCTACGGCCGTGTGGGTTTCATCACGAGACATACCGGCCGTGGGTTCATCAAGCATGATCAGATCCGGGTCTGTAGCCAGGGCCATGCTGATTTCCAGGGCCCGGTGTTTCCCGTAGGAAAGCATTCCGGCCGGTATATCACGCTGTCCATCCAGATTGATCCGCTTCAGGATCTCATCGGTCTCTTCGGTAATTTTATTCATCTTGTCCAGTTTTCGCAACATCTGAAACCGGATTTTATTTTTGGAAAGGACAGCCTGTCGAATGTTTTGGAAGGCTGTCAAACGGGCAAACGTGCTTGTGATTTGAAACGATCTCCCCATTCCAATACGCGTCAGTTGGTGCGGAGTTAACTTGGTGACCTCTTTTCCTTTAAAGAAGACATGCCCTTGGGAGGCGTGGTAATTACCGGTGATGACATTAAAAAGGGTGGTTTTCCCGGCGCCATTGGGACCGATCAGGGCCAGACGTTCTCCTTCCCTGACCTGGAGGTTGACATCAAAGAGGACTTCCAATCCCTTGAAATTGTGATACAGACCTTTGGTCTCGAGGATATTCATGAAACCTTCTCCTTTTGAAACCATTTTGCTTTTACTGTATTGAAGAGACCTATCAATCCTTGCGGTGCAAAAAGAACTACCAGTACAAATATTGTCCCATTCACCAACCCGATCCGATCGGTAAACCGGATTACCACATCTTCCAGAATGTGAAGAATTCCCGAACCAAGGATCGGTCCAAAAAAACTCCCCACACCTCCGATATAGGCCATCATCAAGGGTTTAAAACAGGTCCCGATGTCCAAAACGCCTACGGTGGAAACCAGTTTCATCAACATGCCATGGGTTGCTCCGGCCAGCCCGGCAAAGGTTCCGGAAACGATCAAATTAATTGCCCTGATATGGGATAAATTGAATCCCAGATAGTCCATTCGCAGGGCGTTATCCCGGACCCCCACAATAAGGCTGCCGAAGGGGGTCTTGGTATAAAACCATAATAAAAATAGACAGAGGGCCACAAAAATGATGGCAAAATAGTAAAAATTGATCTTGTCGTTCATATCAACGGAGAAAAGTCCAAGGAGTTTGAGGGGTGGAAGGGAAGCCAGTCCAATTCCATCTTCCCCACCGGTTACCTCCCGAAATTTCAGGGCAGCGACAAAAATAAGCTGGCTGAAAGCCAGGGTCAACATGGCAAAGGCGGTTCCGCTGACCCTGACCAGCAGTGGGCTTAAAATTACAGCCAAAAGACCAGCGGCTAACCCGCCAAGAAGGATGGTTGGTAATAAGGGGATACCCTGAATATGCTTCAAGAGCAGGGCGACCGTGTAAGCCCCGGTGCCGAAGAACATAGCATGGCCAAAGCTGAGGACTCCCATATAACCCAACAACAAATTCAGGGTGACGGCATAGAGGGAATAGATGACAAAACCCAAAAAAAGGCTGAGATAGTAGAGGTTAACCAGCTTTGGCAAAAAAAACAGAAGGATGATGACCAAACCCCAGAGAATCCATGTGAGCAGCTTTGTCCTCATTCTCTTTCTCCAAATAGACCCATGGGTTTAAAAGCCAAGACCAGAGCCATGAAGGCAAACATGAGCACGGGAGCCAGGCGGGGAATAAACTGGATACCGTAGGCATTCAGTTCACCCAGAAAGAGGGCTACGATAAAAGCCCCCAACAAGCTCCCGAATCCTCCGACTACCACCACGACAAAGGCGTCCATACCCAACTGGTCGGCCATTCCAGGGAAAACGGTTAACAATGGACCGGCCACAGCCCCGGCCACGCCAGCCAGCCAGATTCCGATGCCGAAGACCAGCATAAAAACCATAGGGGTGTTGATACCCAGAGCGCTGACCATTTCCGTATCTGAGACAGCAGCCTGGACGATCTTGCCCAAACGGGTTTTGAAGAGAATCAAGGCCATAAAACCAAGGATCAGGACAGATATTCCGATAACAAAAAGGCGATAGACCGGATAGGTCAGACCGGCCACTTTCACCAGCCCGCTTAAACTCTGAGGTATTTTGACTACCAGACTCTCGGTCCCCCAGAAGTACTTGACCAGCTCCAAGATGAGCGTCATGATACCCACGGTTATCAGAAGTTCAGCCAGGTGGCCGTGTTTGTGAACGGGTCTTAAGAGAAAACGCTCGGTCAAAACCCCGACAAACCCGGCAATCACCGGGGCAATCACCAATGCCGCCCAAAAGTTCCCGGTCAGTTTTAGAGCCGTGAAACAGAAATAGGCGGCCAGCATGGCAAAGGAGGCATGGGCGATGTTCAGGATCCCCATCATGCCGAAAATCAGGGTAAGCCCGGAAGCGATCAGAAAAAGCAGCATGCCGTAGGCCAGGCCATGGAGTGCCTGAGCAACATACAAGACAGTGGTCGGGCTCATTTTGAAGACCTCCTGAGGAAAAAGAGTCTAAGGGGAAAGGTTGACCCCTGTTGAGGTAAAGGGCATATACCCTATTCGTCCTAACAGCTCGTTCCCAGATAAAGGTGGGGACGAGCTGTTAGGCAGGGAAAAACTATTCTACTTCTTTTTGGCCGGTGCCGCTGGTTTTATAACAGGTTTTGCTGGTGCGGCGGCGGGTTTTTGTGTTTTTACACGACCGACAAGTCGAACATCAATATTAGGCAGGCAGTCTTTCGCCGGTATCCAGATGGGTTCTCCCGGAGCGGCGTTTTTGTCAAAACCCCAGGTATTAGGGAAGACCATTTCAGCGATGGGACGGTCAGCGACCACCTGGTGGTCATCAGGACGCATATAATGCGTCCAGCCGAAAGGATTAAAGGTATCCCCTTCCCAGGCGGCAATGATCTTTTTGGGGTCGGTACTGCCGGCCTTTTGCAATACCTGAAAGAACCAGTAGTACCCGGTCATATTTCTATACCAACTGGTAAGGGGCCATCTATATAGATTTGTATTGTAGGGTTCTTTCCAGGTCTTCCATAGGTTATTCCAGGTATTCGCCATTTTCATAGTAGCGGGAATTCGACGGTCAAGCATGAAATCCACACACAAGACCAGTCCTTTTCCCGCTGGACCGCCGACTACCTCCAAAGGACGTGTATCATCCAGGAAAGGGCTGGCCATAGGAATGTAAAGATCCGGATTTAAGGGGCTTTTCAACCCGAGCTGTCGGGACTGCTTGATCAGGTTTTCGTTGTCCGCGCCCCAGGCCATGGTGACCACTACTTCAGCCCCGGAGGCCCTGACCTTTTCCAGGTAGGGAGCAAAGTCTTTGGCGAATACGGGGAAGAATTCTCTGCCAACTATCTTTGCATTAGGCTTAACTTCCTTGATGGTTTTTTCGAAAATTTCCGTCGATTCATGTCCCCAGACATAATCCTGGGCCAAAATATAAAATTTGGTTTCAGGCCTGTTCTTATAAAATACCCCGAGACTCTTGGCCGTTGTGGAGGAATTACCATTGGTACGGAAATAATATTCGTTAAAATCCGGTAGGAAGTTCAGTTCGTCGGAGTAGGCGGAAAGATTTACAAAAATCGTCTTGTAATCCTTGGCCAGGTTCTGACCGATTTTTGCAATATGGGTACCGGCTACACCGGAAAAGGCCACGATTTTTTCCTGCAAAATGGCTTTTTCCAGGGCCCTTCTGGCCGGGTCAGGCGCCGATTGGGTATCAACTTTGACGATCTGGATTTTTTTCATTTTCCCGTCCACCTTGATCCCGCCCTGGGAATTGATATCCTGGACGACAAAACCCAATATGGCTGTATAGGCTTCCCCGATATAGGCGTTTGGCCCGGTAAAGGAATCCCAAATAGCAAACTTTATGGTGTCTCCAGAGGTGGGAAAGGTTTGATTGTTGGGGTCATACTTGGAAAGATTCCCTTTGAGGGGCACAAAGGCCCCGGCCTGGGGCAGGGCGATTAAAAAAACAAAAAACATAAAAATGCATCCCATTACTACCCATCGTCCACGAAAGCTACCTTTTGTTTTCATTTTTTTCTCCTTAATTAAAGGTTGGGTTTTGGTTAAATAGAAAAAGATGACCTTTGTTTTGGGTAAAACCCGTTATGGAAAGTTTCTCCTTTACCATCAAATAGAAAGAAGAGAGTAAGTTTTAAGTTTGGGATTTTTTTCGGGAGTAGTTCCCGTTAGTTGTGAGAATTGGATGTTACAGTTTTTGCGGGCACTGAAAATAAAAATATCTTTTTGAATCAAAATCGCCTCCGTAAAAGAAAATATGACTTTGACTGTTTCATTTTCAAATCAAATATGGTGTTTCAATGGGTACAACTTTTAAAGTAATGCGCTTAAAACGTATGGCTTAAGGTTATCGTGATGTAATAAACTTTCTATTTAAAAGTTATCAAACTTGATGGTTGTAAGATCAAATTTAACAACGCAAAAACGATGAAGGGAAAAGCTTTGGAAGAGCAGACAATTTCTTTTGCTCCGGTCCCCAAAGTGGATTAAATTTAATTGAGCCCAAATTTATTGTCAAGTAAAAAAATCATTAGTTGTTAAAGTGGGTACGTTCTTAAAAAATTAAATATTTCTTTAAAAAAACAGGCATCCGTTAATGTTTTAAGGACGGCTGCTTACTTTTTCAAGAAACACCTACTCTCCCAGTCCGGTCTAATGTGTATTGTTCAAAAAAGCCAGGACCGTTTCGTTAAAGTCCCTGGGGGCCTCAATGGCGGCTATATGACCGGTGTGGAAGGTTTTCAGTATGGCCCCTTTCAACTTTTTATGCATTTCTTCGGCCACACTCAAGGGCATAAAATTATCAGCTGTTCCGGCCAGCATAAGAACCGGACATTGGATTCGATCGAGATCGACCGGGGACAGTGCCGCCGCACCCATGGCCATCATGACCGGGAGATAGCCGGAAGGATCATTCTGCAGTTTAATAGCCTTGTATTGATTAAATACAGCCGGATCCTTTTCTTTAAATCCCGGCGAAAAGGAGTTGACGGTCATGATCTCGGCTATGATTTCATTATTGCCTGCCTGAATCATCTCGATCATCATTTTGGTACGTTCCTCCCTTTCAGGAGTCGTCGGTGCACCGACAACACTGTTGGCCATGACCAACCCGGTTGCCTCCTGCGGGTATTTCATGCAAAATTCAAGGGCAATGCGGCCGCCCATGGAATACCCGAGCACACAGGCCAATCGAAGGCCGAGGGTCTTAAGCAATTCATGGAGATCATCGGCAAACAGATCCATTGAAAAAGGACCCGGGGTTTTTTCGGTTCGGCCGAAACCCCGTACGTCATAGGTGAGCACCTGGTATTGTTTGGAAAACTCCGGGACCTGGTTGTACCACATATTCAAGTTGTCGGTGAAACCGTGAATCATCACCAGGGTTTTACCCTTTCCGGACAATTCATAGTTCATCTCGATTCCGTTGGTTTTAATCTTCATGATGGCGGTTCCTTTCTTCTATTTTTAGATTCTTGCACGGATGATCCAAGAATTTATTATTAACCTTAATTATTATTACGGGTTGCGGGTTTAGAATTCGATACCCTTTCTCTAAAAACTCGTAACTCCCTGCCTGCCCGCAGGCCCGTAACTCGCAACAGAAGAATTTCAAATATCATTTGGATAGGATTTTTATTTATCATCGTGATATGGTAGAATTAAATCTTATGAGATTCAAGAAAAAAAAGAGAGAGATTCAGCCGGCTGACAGCGGTCTTCAAACTCTGGATTTGTCCCGTACCTATGATGTCCTGGTGATCGGGGGGGGAAACGCCGCACTCTGTGCGGCGATAACGGCCAGGGGGGCTGGGGCGACGGTCCTTTTGCTCGAAAGCTCTCCCAGGGAATTTCGAGGCGGCAACAGCCGGCACACCCGCAACCTGCGTTATGCCCATGAAGAGGGCCATCATCATCTGACCGGCCCTTATCCGGAAGAAGAGTTCTGGAACGATTTAATGTCTGTGACTAAAGGGGAAACCAACGAGGCCTTGGCAAGGTTGACTATTCGTGAATCGAACCATATCGGGAGCTGGATGAAACAACACGGTTGCCGATTTCAACCGGCTATGCACGGTACCATCCATTTGGATCGCACCAACGCCTTTTTCCTGGGGGGCGGAAAGGGATTGATAAACGCTTATTATGCTAACGCCGAACGATTGGGAGTCCATATCTTTTATGGAGCCACGGTGCAGGACCTGGAATTCAACGATGGGCGATTTACCTCAGCGGTTTTTGATTATCACGGTTCCTCCCTGATGGCCCAGGCGCGGGCTGTGGTGCTGGCCTCCGGCGGTTTTCAGGCCGATTTGGAATGGTTGAAAGATTCCTGGGGGCCTCCGGCGGAGAACTTCCTTATCCGGGGTACCCCTTACAACAAAGGCCGCCTGCTTCGGATAATGCTGGACCAGGGGGCTAAACCCGTCGGAGATCCTCGTCAGTGCCATGCCGTGGCCATAGACGCCCGGGCACCCAAGTTTGACGGTGGAATCGTCACGCGTTTGGACTGTGTACCTTTCGGGATTGTTGTGGACCAAAACGGCAGACGTTTCTATGACGAGGGGGAAGATTTTTGGCCGAAGCGTTACGCTATCTGGGGGCGGCTTATTGCCCAGCAACCGGATCAGATTGCCTATTGCCTGATCGACGCCAAATCCATCGACCTGTTCATGCCTTCGGTGTTTCCACCCATTGAAGCCAACTCTCCCAGGGACATGGCCGAAAAACTAAACCTGGATCCGATTGTCCTTGAAGAGACCGTCAGTGCCTTTAATACCGCCATACGGGGAGGACCCTTTGATCCGTCTGAACTGGACCGTTGTACCACAGAAGGCTTGACGCCGCCTAAAAGCCACTGGGCTCGGCCACTCGATACCCCGCCTTTTTACGCCTATCCCTTGCGTCCCGGAATTACCTTTACCTACCTGGGCCTCACTGTCAGCCAGCGGTCACAGGTAATCATGGGGGACGACCAACCGGCAGAGAACATTTTTGCCGCCGGTGAAATCATGGCAGGAAACATTTTGGGTCAGGGGTACCTGGCCGGATTCGGGATGACCATCGGCACGGTCTTCGGCCGTATTGCCGGAAAGGAGGCGGCCGATTGTGCCATCAGAGGTCCTAAAAGAAGCTGATCGGGTGATGAGGATCTGCAATGCCTGCCGTTATTGCCAGGGTTTTTGTGCGGTATTCCCGGCCATGGAACTACGAAGGACATTCTCAGAGCAGGACCTTAAATATCTCGCCAATCTCTGCCACGACTGCCGCGGCTGCTACTACGCCTGTCAGTATGCTCCTCCCCACGAGTTCGCCCTGAACCTGCCGAAGGCCCTGGGTGATCTCCGACTGGAGACCTATCGGCAATTCAGCGGGCCCCCGGCTTTGAAAAATCTCTTTGACCATAGCTTTCGAACGGCCGCCATGATAGCCCTGCTTGGTGTCTTCCTCATCACGCTGCTGGTCTGGCTGCTTCAGGATCAGGCGGTTTTTTTCGGCAGCCACCTTGGTGCCGGGGCGTTTTACCGGGTGATTCCTTATTGGATGATGGTGGTGCCCTTTAGCGCCCTGGGGATTTTTGCCCTTTACAGGCTGGGGAAAAGAACGGCCGTCTTTTACCGGGGTACCGGCGGAAATTCAAAAGACTTGCTGAATCCTCGGGCCAACCTTCAGACCATCGGGGATGTTCTGCGAATGAAATACCTGGACGGTGGCGGGTACGGCTGCAACTATCCGGATGAGCGTTTCACCATGATCCGCCGCTATTTTCATCAAGCGGTCTTTTATGGCTTTTTACTCTGCCTGGCTGCCACCACCATGGCCTTTTTTTATCACCATTTTTTCAACCGGCCTGCGCCTTATCCGTTCTGGAGCTGGCCGGTGGCCTTGGGCACCCTGGGCGGCTTGGCCATTCTGGTCGGTACGGCTGGTTTGATATTCCTTAAGACGAAAATGGATCAGGCGCCGGCAAGCAAGGGAGCTTACGGCCTGGATATCGGCTTTTCCGTCCTTTTGTTTTTGACCAGTTTCACCGGACTTGGGCTGCTCCTTTTCCGCTCAACCCCGGCCATGGGTATCCTGTTGGCCCTTCATCTGGGGTTGGTGGCCGGTCTGTTTATCACCATGCCTTACGGCAAGTTTGTCCATGCTGTTTATCGTTATGCGGCCCTCGTCCGTCATACGGTTGAACAGTCCGGGAAGAAAGATAAGTCTGGTGAGTTGCCGGTTTCAGGCGAACGCATCTTTATGAAAAGTCCTTGATCGGATGACGATCGGTAAAATAGAATAAACAAAATATGAATTAGAGGTGGAGAAAACATGATTAGAATCATCGGTATTTGCGGAAGTCAGGTCAAGGAAGGGAATGTATCGGCCCTGCTGGAAGCCGCCCTTTCCCAAACGAAAAAGCAGAAAGACGTATTATCGGAAGTCATACCTCTGGCCGGGAAAAAGATCGGCCCCTGTCTGCATTGTAACTGGTGCATTCAAAAACAGACTCCGGAAAAGATCTGTGCTCAGGAGGACGATATGGAGCCGATCTATCCCAAGCTGTTGGAAGCCGACGGCATTCTGGTCGCCTCCCCGGCCCATTTCGGACGGCTGTCCGGGTTGACGGCCGATTGGATGGATCGGACCAGGGCCTTTGTCCACGGCAAGATTTATAAAATGCCGCTCAAGAACAAGATCGGGGGGGCCATGGCCGTGTCCTTTTTCCGCGGGGCCGGATTGGAAACGACTTTATCAAGTATAGATATCTTTTTTCTGACTCACCAGATGATTGTGGCCAACAGCCGTCTATATCAACTGGGGGCCGGGGCTTTTTCCAGCCGGGAGGGGAGGGGGCGTTTTGAAAAGGACATCCGCCATATGACTCTGGAGGATGAAGTCGGGGTCCTGTCGGCCGGGATGCTGGTGGAAAGGGTCATCGAACTGGCCAGAATCGTTAAGGCCGGCACTCGAGCCTTGAAGCAGGTTTGACAAAGAAGCCATCCGAAACCGATGTCAGTTCGTCATCTTTTACTCAAATATTCGAAAATGGTATGGCCTTCGGCCCTCAAAGGTTAAAACATTTTTCGGGTCGGTCCTGAGTACGGCCACCTTGGACTTGGTCATTCATTGCCTCTTATTGATAAGGGGTTAGATTCTTACTGTCGGTCATCTGAAAATTTATCTCTAACTTTAATAAATTTTCGGGTTTCGGGTTACGGGGTGGGAATTAAGAAAACATAACCTTTTTTCTAAAGACTCGTAACGCGCAACTTGCAACTCTCAAAAGAGAAATTTTAAATAGGTTTGCTGGCAGTTTAAAACTTAGTTAAATTACTTGTCCGGTCATCCTTAAGGCCGGTTTTCTTTTTCCAATATTTCTTTGATCTTTTTTTCCTCCCATTCCTTGCCCAGGAATTTTCCCTTGAAAAGAAAAACTTTTAAACCATAGAGTAAGATAAAAAAACCCCAGAAAATACTAACCCAGTAAAACCATAATTTTTCGGGATTGGTGATGAGATTGATAATAATCAGGAGAATATTAATCGCAACGTAGGTAGTCAAATTTCTATAAAAGTGTTTTAATTCTTTTACCCTGGCCTTGGCTTCTTCGTATTTTTCACCGTTCATCATAACCTCCTTTTATCCTTTAACGTTATATTTTCCCTTTCAAATATCTTTGCCTTAGATCCTCCGGGAATTTCTCAATGGCATAACGGAGCATGGTGCGCGGCATGATTTTATAGCGGGTTTTTAGAAACGATTCTTCGGTTGTTTGATCCCGTTTCCCGATTTCCCGGAGCATCCAGCCCACGGCCTTATGAATCAAGTCCTCCGAATCCTGAAGAAGCATCCGGGCGATCCGCAGGGTTTCCGAGAATTCCCCCTTCTTGATAAAGTGAAAGGTGGCCATAATGGCTATCCTGCGCTCCCAGAGGAGCTTGGAGGAGGCCAAGGTTCGAAGGGGATCACGGGTCAGCGTCCATAGGTGGGCGCCGATAATATGATCAGCCGATAGGTCTACCAAATCCCAATTGTTAATAAAGCGGGTATTTCCCAGATAGGTGTGGTATATTTTTTCTTGGAGGAGGACATCCCCTTGTTTATAAGCGCCAACCATAATGAGCAGGGCCAGGAGTCTGGCTTCATGGACGGGCGAATGGAGCAACTGGACGGCAGTGGAAAGGGGAATAGACTGATATTCTTTGGCCAGCCTTCGGATCTCCGGAACCCGCAGCCCCCAAAAGATATCCCCCTCTCCATATTCTCCGGGGCCGGTTTTGAAATACCTTTGCAGGTCTTTGGCCCTTTGCGGATCACCCCGGTCCTCCATTCTGGAAAGGATTTTTTGAACGGTTAATCTATTCAACAATTTTTCAGCCTTATTCATTTTTTTTAATGTAGCATATTTTTTTAATTCGAACCTTATTTTTTTTACTTTTCTTTCTTTTTTTGGTAAGTATATCAAAAAGAAAGGTTCATAAAAGTCAAAATCATCTTAGGAGGAGGAACATGCAGGAAGAAAAACTTAAGGTGCGAACCATCGCCGATATTAAGGCTATTGAAAAAACCCTGATTAATGAAAAGATGAAATTTTTTAATACCTACGATATGCTGAAGAATGGGGCCGCCATTAACCCGGATTCTACGGCCATCAGTTTTTTCCTCACCGGGGATAGTTATGCCTCTCCCCAGAGGACCAGTTACCGGGATTTTTTTTCCAGGATTACCCAGACGGCCAACCTCTTCCACGATCTGGGCGTAGGACCGAAAGATGTCATTTCCTACCTCCTGCCCAATCTTCCGGAGACCCATTATGTGCTTTGGGGTGGGGAAGCCGCCGGGATCGTCAATCCCATCAACTCCCTGTTGGCCCCTTCAACCATTCGGGATATCTGTCAGGCTGCGGGCACCAAGATTCTTGTGGCTCTGGCCGAGTTCCCGGGGGCGGATATCTGGGAGAAAGTCCAGTTAATCAGAAAAGAAATTCCAGGGCTCAAAGCCATCATACGGGTCATGGGACCCAGTGATGAAAAAGAAGGGATCTACGGCTTTGGAGAAATTCTTCCCCGCTATCCGGGGGATCGGCTCGTCTCAGGCCGTGTCATCAATCCTGAAGACATTGCTTCCATGTATCACACCGGCGGGACTACCGGAACTCCCAAGCTGGCCCCCCATACACACTATAATGAAGCAGTCATGACTTTTAT
>Ga0214473_10001240_pt1 | contig 34277 bp, 37 predicted proteins | sample RVTome_7_FD_203509 | JGI IMG/M metagenome (GOLD analysis project Ga0214473, IMG submission 203509) | Soil microbial communities from uranium-contaminated site in the Upper Colorado River Basin, Wyoming, United States - RVT98D197 | ecosystem: Environmental > Terrestrial > Soil > Contaminated >... | reverse complement strand
TCCATTTAAAAAACAACTATAATTTCAAAGAACAACGGACCTTTTTCCACCACCTGACTGCTCGCGGCACGTAGCCCACAATTGTAAAGCAGAGTTAGCATCACGGTTGGTTTGTCTGCCGCATTTGTTGCAAGTTCCGTGCTGATCACCTTCTTGTACGGATTCAATGGTGCCTCCGCAATTGTAATGTTTGGAAGGGATACTCTCTGCTTTGATTTCTATGACACGGTGTTTACTGAAGGCGTGTTTGATTGCATCTTCAAGGATACTTACACCACAGAACTGGCGCAGAGCATTAGCTGCTTCTTCTTGTGGAGTGTGAACATCTCTTTCCGGCTTGGGTTTTTTAGCCATCTTTTGTTTGTTGGTTTTGCTGATACACGCCTTTTCGTATTTCCTTGCCAGACTGATAGCCCACTTCCGATATATATCTTGACGCTGTAGCCGTAGTCGGTGTTGGATTGCAGTGCTTATTCCTACGAGATGTTTATCTTTTAGCCGCCACCATTCAAGGTATATTGCTAGACGTTCTAATCTATTTTCAACCTTGTGTTTCTTCAGCCATGCATCGATAGTAGGGAAGCTGGTATCTTCTGGGTCTTCTCCTTTCTTGTTATCCATGTATAGGTCTTTTTTAGGAATGCATTCTAAGCGCTCTTCCTTCCACTTCTTCCATAGAGCGTTTCTCTTGTCAGGAGATACATATTGAAGGTTGAGTGCGAAGGTGAGTATGGCTAATTTTCCATGGGCCTTCCATTTAGGCATAGTTGCTTTGAGATCTTTTGCCCATTTAGGTGGATTTCGGTTTTCTTTTTTATACCAAGCGTCAACGGCTTTTTGTGCTATTTTTATGTTGGCAGCATTTTCGTCAAGCCACTCAGGGAGTACTTTGGTCATTACGTTTTTGAAGTGTTTGTCAGAATAGCTTTGCAACAATCTAGATAGATCTCTCTTATCCAACATTTTGTTTGGCAATACCAGAGAGTTACTTGTTTTCCCGTCTTCAGTTACAGCAACTTGAAGATCCCCATCCTTGAGAAGTCTCCATCCTCCCCGTATGGCGACAAGTCCTTTACCTTCAGGGCGAGTCAGGAAGGTTTCAGATTCGATCCAGAATAATAGTTGATAAATGATTCGGAGTCCGATTTTGGTCGCTTTGAGATAGACCCATTTAACGACAGCATCATCAGGGAACTCTCGGTGCATCACAAAGGGGATTTGAATGATTCTACCTTTCTTGTCCGGTTTTCCCTTCTTACCTTTTTCATCTTTTTCTAGTTTGATCGTTGCGATAGCCGCTTGTGGGGCTTTATCTTTCCGTTTCCCCTCTTCGTATCTACGTTTAGCTTTATCGTAGCCGTGAATGTGAACGTTCGGGCACATACTGATTTGGACTCTGGAGCATTTCCCTTCTTCGAGCATGTCTTTAACGGTAACGTCCAAGGAAATTCCGTTACGTTTGACCTTAGTAATTTGTACTCCTAGCATGCCCGAATGGTTGAATGGGACATACTCAGGCTGGTATATTGAGTCCTTGAAAGAACGTTCAGCATCTTTTTCTACTTTCATGTAGGTGCCGGGGGAGCAACCGCACTTTTCTCTGGTTTTATTTTTCTCCTCGTATGCGGCTTGCTCAAACTTTTCTTTGGTTTTCCAGGCGTCATCCCACTGTTCTTCTTTGCACATTTGGGCACGGATTGTTGGTGGGAAGAGCTTTTTGATCTGGGGACCAACTGCATTATCTAGTAGTTTGGTGTAATCCTTTTCAGACAGATTGTCGGGACGGTGCGCGAGAGAAGGATCTTTTTCGATCGCCTTCTCCTTTATCATATCCATTTTACGTCTTTTGAACTCTGTGTTTCCTTCAGAGAAGTGTATTTCGGTTAACCTGTCTTTTTCTGCTCTGATGAGGTCATTTATTCTTTTTCGTTCGGCGTCAAGTTCTTTGATCTTTTCGGCTTCTGGGGTTTCGACGAAGTCTTTTTTAGAGAGGTACTCTTTGCGTAGTTCTATGTGGTTACGGCTTTGGACGCTTTTACGAGCTTCCTGGCAAGCATTGTCGGCTTTATCGTACTGTTTGCAAAGATCTTTTAGGTAAGGGGACAGGCTGATTAGGAGCTTCCGGTACTGGTCCCGCCGTTTCCGTTCTATACTGGTCAAGGCATTTCGGTATTGATTTGCGAGAAAGAGTTCTTGATCGATGATCTTTTTTACCTCATCTTCGATTTTTCGAGTTGGTACCCCAAAAGGGTACACCCAAGTAGGATTGGTAGAAGTTTTGCGGGATCTGGATTCTTGGTTCTTCTTTTTAGGCATGCTCATTCCCATTTATATTTATATTTATTTGTTTGATTATGGCTTTACTCGCACTTTGAGTTGGTGAATTAGCTTATACTGATTTTGAATTTATGAGCTAGCTTATGTAAATTTTGAAGCTCCGGATTTAGGATATGAGGTGGGAGGCGAAAGTACTCGCCTTTATGGGGGTGGTTTAGATCACGGGTTTTGAATTTGCGAAATCTAAATTTTAGCATCCTTTCTAAGTTCATTACCTCCTTTTTCTCCTTACTTATATCAAAGACGTGTGTTATTCGAAGTGTTCCGTCTTGTGCTGTTTGTAGTGATTTTATTCTAGAAGAGGGTTGGTAGGAGTACCCGAGCTTGTATATATCGCTGGCCAAGAGGTTGTCGTAACGCCTCATGAAATAGATCTTATAGTTTTTGGTTACGTCTTTGGACTCTGAACGTCCAGTAGCTGTTGGGTCATAAGGGACAGGGACGTTGAGTTCTAGCTTTTGGATTTGGTCTACCAGCTCGCGGAATCTTCCATACTCTTTTGCGAGTTTGGGATTTTCCGTGACTTGCTTGGTACCAGTAGCGGGATTGAAGTTACGCCTCTTTTGGATTGCTTTGAGGCGGCGAGAGATATACTCTTCCAGTAATGTTTTCATTTTCATTTTCATTTATTTTCATTTATAAAACATTTTATCGGATTTTGCAAGTTAAAAAACAAAAACAATGATGATCTTCCGAATAAAGTTCCATGGCATTAACCGTCATCCTGGACATTTAGACATTCAACCAGAACCTGGACATTTAGACATAAACGATTATTACACCGTAAACCGGCTAGTTGTCAACTTATTTTTGGCTTTGAAAACCTAGAAAAAACACTACTAGACTTGAATTTTTTCTTTTTGGGGTGTATTAAGAGAGAGCATGAAACATTTTCCGAGCGGGCAGTTGTATTATAATTCCAGTGGTACATGGAATGTTACAAAGCTTTTCAAGGCGTCTAAAAAACTGTTTTGTCAATATATTGAAATCGATAGTTTATTGAAAGACAAGGAAGTAAAAGAAGATGTCGAAATGCTAAAAGTTTTCTATTTAAAGCATGTGCTGAGTGTAGATTTACGTTACCCGATTATTGTCAATGCTGAAAACCTAGTGATGGATGGTTACCATCGTTTAGCCAAAGCGACCATACTGAGAAAGCGAGTCATTCGTGCAAGAAAGTTCAAGGTAACCCCACCTCCAGACATATAAATGTTTTTCTCTATTCTCTGCTGCTTGGCGGCCTCCAATTTGTAATGTTTTTTCCATAAAGTTTAAAACTGTACTATGAATATAGATTTGAAAAGCTCTCTAATTTACCTAGCTCGCCATGGTAGTCATGCTTATGGGTTGAATACCCCAGAGTCAGATTTGGACACTAAGGGGGTATTAATTCCACCTGTAGACTATATTCATGGGCTGTTTGTTGTGGAGCAAGTTGAGAACTCTAAAGACATTCCTGGGAATGACAGTGTGGTGTATGAAATCAGGAAGTTCTTTCGATTGGCAGCCGATTGTAACCCCAATATTATTGAAGTCCTGTTTTGTGATGATTCTGATATTTTGATAAGCACCAAAGTTGGGGAAAAGCTTAGAGAGAACAGGGAGCTTTTTCTCTCAAGAAAAGCCAAGCACACTTTTTCTGGATATGCTTTTTCTCAATTGAAGAGAATAAAGGCACATAAAAAATGGTTGCTTGACCCTCCGAAAGCCAAACCATGCAGGTCAGATTTTGGGTTACCGGAAGAGTTGAAGGTTATAAACAATGAAGCATTTAGCAGCGAGGTTATGACAGCGGCTATTGTACATGAGAAGCAATATGCTGAAGCATTAGCGCGTTGGGATCAATATCAAAATTGGAGGAACACCAGGAATCCAAAACGTGCTGAGTTGGAGGCTAAGTTTGGGTTCGATTGCAAAAATGCAACGCACTTAATTAGGTTATCTCGGATGTGTTTAGAAATTCTCAGTGGTAAGGGTGTAATTGTAAAAAGACCCGATGCCGAAGAACTTTTAAGTATTAGAAAAGGGGCATGGACATACGATCAAGTGATGGAGTATGCTGAAAGTTCTGAGAAAGAAGCTGAAAAACTATATGTAACTTCTACTTTGCCCTATAAACCAGACATGGGAAGATTAAACAAACTTTGTATCGAATTGATTGAAGAACATTTGATGAGAGGTCCCTAAAACGGGAGGGCAAATGATTATTCAAGGTTTAGAGTTTCCAGATGAGTGTCCGGAAACCTGTTGTTATAAAGGCAGTTTTGCCCAGTTTGGCCAGTCTGCTATTTGTGGTAGATGTCCATTGTTTTGTTGCAAACCAATGCCATACTACCCTGATGGTGAAGGAGGGTTCTGTCTAATAGAACCAGGAGGGTTCTGTCTAATAGAACCAGGAGGGTTCTGTCTAATAGAACCAGGAGGTTATCGTCCAGATTGGCTAGCAGAGTGGCACAAATTTTTTCAAAACGGTATAAAGCCTCAGTTAATACTTCAGAAGGTGCCTACTAAGTCTGATGTGATACTAAAAGCCAGACTAACTAGGCTCGTACGCAGGATACACAATAATGCAGTGAACCATGGATTCTGGATAGGATTAGCAAATATACCTGAGAAGTTAGCACTTATTCATTCTGAGGTGAGTGAAGCCCTAGAAGACCACAGATCAGGCAATCTTGCTCTGAAGTACGATGATGCGGATCATAAACCTGTAGGTTTTATGTCAGAATTAGCTGATGTGGTTATACGTGTTCTAGATCTTGCAGGAGATATAGATCCTGATGAGTTCGTAGAAGCATTACTATCTAAGATGTCTTATAATGAGACCAGACCATACAAGCATGGGAAGAGGTACTGATGTTTACTGATTTGATACACACAGGATCTGCACATTTGAAGGGGTGATATATGATAGTGCCGTGTGGGGTTGATCGTAATTTTTCTCTTACCATAAACAAGATACTACAAGACCCTGGTAATCTTGAATCTTGGAACATTCTTTGTGGGTATGTCTCAAAGTTTGGGATGGGGAAATGTTTATCAGATATCAAGATGGTATTACAGTCTAATGATCAACAAGAACTTCTTGTGTTAAAAGAAGAGATAGAGCAGTGGAAGAAAGACATACATGAGCATATGAAGGACAGTGTTGGGAAACCATTTTGATCAACTGAAAGTTTTTGGTGTTTTGTTAAAGGAGGAACGCAATGTACAGACAAGGTGATGTGTTATTAGTCGAAGAGAGTGTTACGGTATTGGGAGAGGCTATTCCACCTCGCGAGGGTCAGAATGTGCTGGCAGAAGGGGAGGCGACTGGGCACGCACATACTATAGATGCTAGAATGGCAACGATGTATAGAACAGCGGCGGGTATTGTATTGCTAGCGGTGGTTAAAGAAGCTCTATTAAAACATCAAGAGCATCAAGAAATCAATATTCCACCGGGGACTTATAGAGTAGTTAGGCAGCGTGAATACTCTCCCGAGGAGATACATAATGTTGCGGATTGATAAATTGACTTTTGGGCAGGAAAGCTTTCTGCCAGAATATAAGGATCGTTGGTTAAAAATAGGTTTGTCTACAAGCAATGAGTCTTTAGATGTTAGGGGTGTTAAACAAATCATAGATAGAGTATATAAAGAGGGTGGACTAAAAGCTCCAGATTATATTGTTTCGCTAGACTCCCCCTTGGCTGGGTGTGTTGGTGCAGCAATGTTAGATCAAGTCCAGGTTCGAGTCCGGACTCAAGTCAGGAATCAAGTCGAGTCTCAAGTCGTCTGGGATCAAGTCGAGGCTCAGATCCGGGCTCAAGTCGAGAATCAAGTCGAGGCTCAGGTCGAGGCTCAGGTCCGGGCTCAAGTTAGGAATCAAGTCGAGGCTCAAGTTAGGAATCAAGTCGAGTCTCAGGTCTGGGATCAAGTTGGGGATCAAGTTAGGAATCAAGTCGAGGCTCAGGTCTGGGATCAAGTTGGGGATCAAGTCCGGGCTCAGGTTTGGAATCAAGTCAGAGAACTCGCGTACCCCGGTCCCGGAGAGGCTCAAGTCCGGGATCAAGTCTGGAATCAAATTGGGGATCAAGTCAGGGATCAAGTCCGGGATCAAATCTGGGATCAAGTTGGCTGGAATCAAGTCAGGGATCAAGTCCGGGATCAAATCTGGGATCAAGTTGGGGATCAAGTCGAGGCTCAAGTCCGGGATCAAGTAGGAAATCAAGTAGGAAATCAAGTCTGGAATCAAGTTCAAGCTCAGGTCCATAAATGTGGGTATGGCATACAGGATGCAGATTGGTTGTCTTTTTATTCTTATATCTTGGAGGTACTAGAACTAGAACAATCTTATTGTTCTAAATTAGTCCCATTAATGGAACTATCACAAGAAGTTGGTTGGTGGTGGCCTTTTGAAAATACAGTTATAGTCACCCCCAAACCCATCCTACTAAAGCGTGATGAGCAGAATAGACTACATTGTGAGGATGGTCCTGCTATTCAATACCCAGATGGTTGGGGAGTGTGGGCTTGGCATGGAGTGCGAGTGGGCAAAGAAATTATTGAACAGCCAAGCACAATCACATGTAATATGATTGAAGCACAATCTAATGCAGAAATCCGTCGAGTATTAATGCAGCGTTATGGGTTAGCTAGGTATTTAGTGGATTCTGGTGCTCAGCAAATCTCTATTGATCAATATGGTATTCTTTACCAAAAAAACATTCCTGGGGATGTCCCTCTTACCATGGTACGTGTGAAAAACAGTACCCCAGAACAGGATGGTGTGTTCAAGGAGTATTTTTTGCGCGTTCCTCCAAACACTAAAACAGCATTAGAAGCCGTTGCGTGGACATTTGGTATTGAGCCAAAAGATTATGCTTCTAAAGTGGAAACATAACAAAAATGTATTGATGTGGAAGACAACTGAACTGAACTGAACTGCAAAATGAAAGGGATTAAACATGAAAGAAGCCACTGGACCCCGATCTAGGTATGGGAAATGTTTGATTAAAGGGTTAGCGCGTAATTGGGGGAAACATTCTGTTAGTGATGTGATGGCTGAATTGAGTAGGCTGTACGAGGATTTTCAAGCTGGGGGTTTTGAGGATCAGAAAGTTAATATCCTTTATCGAGAAACGGTAGAGGGTGTTTTTGATTATATGCAAACCATGGTGTCGGTTGATTCCATCAATAAATATAGGGTTTACGTGAGGGGTTTGATAGAAGGCACTCCTAATCCTACTTTTACTTATGGGACTGATTGGAGTTGGATGAATGATGATGTGTCTAAGGGGTTGAAAGCTCTTGACGAAAGCCCCCCAAAGACAGAAGCATCTCCTTTAGGTTTAGAGTTAGCAGCGTTTGTATCTGTTGTAGAAAAGAAATGGGATTATTCTCATCCATTTTTCTTATTTAGAAGTAAAGTACTCCCGTCAGCATTACTTGTAGTCACGAGTGTGGGTCCTGATAGCAGGACAAATTTGACAACAAATGTTAATGCTGGGATTGGAGCGGTTATATTACCACACATGGACGAAGAACATTTGGTGTTCGAGAGTGGTTCCCCTGTCACAGTTGGACTGGATAGTGGACATGGGCGGACATATTGGGGGTGGGTATTTAAGATAATCTCTGGGGTTAAGGTTAGGTTTTGGATGTCCAAGATCATTGAAAGAGAGACTTGGGATCAACGAGCAAAACTTATGATCAGATTGGATCCCACCTCTCCCAAGGGTTTTGTCAAAATATCTTTAGACCATAAAGATTTGAAAGTGGGGGTATAATAAAACAAAGAAGGCATTACGAATTGGAGGCAGGATGGGAAAAGATTCTGTGAATTCAGATCTTGTAATTTACCATGCTAATTGTGTTGATGGTTTCACCGCAGCTTGGATTGTATGGTCAGCGGGGCATGCGAATTCTTGTGAGTATTACCCCGCTCAATATTCGGATAAAGAGGTTGATCTACCAGATGTGATTGGGCGTAATGTCTATATGGTGGACTTTAGTTTGAAGCGCCCACAGATGTTAGATGTAATTAAAAAAGCTGCTTCGGTTAAGGTGTTTGATCACCACAAGACAGCAAAAGCTGAATTAGCAGGGATTGATGGTTGTGTTTTTGATATAACTAAAAGTGGGGCTATGCTTGCATATGAGTTTTTTAAACCCTCTTATGTGAGTTTAGATTTTGTAAAGTACGTTCAAGATCGAGACCTCTGGCAATGGGCTCTTTATAATAGCAAAGAAATAAACGCTTATATTCAAAACCAAGAGAAAACTTTTAGTAGATGGGAGGCCATAAATAGTTTGATGCGTAATCCAAAAAGTACCCCCACTAGTGGGGGTATCCCTTATATTATTGATGTGGGAAAACAACTACTAAACAATACTGCTAATTATATAGCTTACATGAAAACTCTTGTGCAAATAAAGCGTGATTTACAAGGCAGAAGAGTTGCATTAGTAAATTCCTCTGGATGGAATGCTTCGGATTTGCTTGGGGAGCTAACGGAGGGGGTGGATTATGTGGTTGGGTGGTTTGTGGAGAGCACGGGTAAGATTGTATACCAACTAAGGTCAAATGGTAAAGTAGACGTAGCAGAAGTAGCTAAAGATCAAGGCGGTGGGGGGCACAAAAATGCCGCTGGTTTTATGTCTGAGCACAATCCTCGTATATTTTTCCTTGATATTTAGTACTATTTATTAAAAAGCAAGAATTTATCTAAGTTTTTATTAGTACAAAAACTTAGATAAATGTCTTCGTCTGATCTCATAGTGCAAATTATTTCTGGAGTGCTTTCAGGAAGTGCTCTGGCTGTTACCGCATTCGCTACGGTGTTTCGAGACACCTTGAAGCGGTTGAAAAATTTAGAATCCAAACTTGGGAGGGAGGATGATCCTAGAACAGGTTTGTTTTTATCTTTCTCTAAATTAAATGAGGCCACACATAAAGTAGAGAGAGGCCTTGAGCGGGAGCAAGATAAATTAGATCACCGTTTAGACAATATGGAAAAGAACCTGTCAAATATTTCAGATATTTTAGATGGTTGTCTCCAGCGTCAAGACTATGATAAAGATTGCTTAGATCGATCCAAGGAGTTATCTTCAATTCGTGAGCAATTAGCTGCTTCTAACGGGTTGCTCAGAGGGATTATGTCGTCTCTTGAGTACATAAAAAGATAGACGGGGAAATATATGGGTTCAAATTCTGATATTAAATATCTTCGTGCTATAAAGCTGGAAGCTAAAGAAAATAAAGATCTAGCAGAGAAATTATATGCTCTTGTAAGCAGCATTCCTCGTGCGAAGTTACGATTAAAGATTGAGGCTATGAATAAATTACATGAAGTACTGAAATTAAAATCAATGGGTTGAGAGGGAAATTATTTCAGGGAAAGCTCATTTGGTGTAAAGTCAAGGCATGCCTACCTCCAAAGAAATGTTTGAAGCCATTGAAATGTGCCTAAAGTTAGATGAAGAATTTGAATTATCAGAGTGGGAAGAAAATTTTATTATCAATATAGGGGGCCTTATTAAAAAAGAAAGAACCCTTTCGGTAAAACAGGTGGAACGACTAGAGAGTATTTACGACCGTACTTGAGAGAGGAACTTTTACTTTTTCAGATAGCTCTTTGTTATCTCAACCGCCTGTTCGTGAGAAACGGTCAACATGATTATGACTTGGGTTGGGGTTTGAGGTAGATTCATTATTTTAATGTTCCCCTTTCTGATAATGTCAGGGTCTTTTTCTGTAGGAGACATTTCAAGGGATTCACTTAGAGCTTTGAAATTGATTTGCGCTTTTATGGCTTTGTGTTCTTTTTCGACTTGAATGTTATATTTTTTTTCCGCTGTTTTAATTTCTACCAATATTCTAGGTAGTATCTTTGCGAAAGGGAATTTTGCTGCTCGTGAGTTTTTCCCTAACTCAGTATAATAATGTCGTTTTCCATGATTAATTCTGATTGTCACTCTAGCCCTAGGGTCTGGAGCCCACACAGGGAGGGTAGCGTCAAAGCTCATTTCAATGGGGATACCATTTCCTGAGCATGGTACGTTAATAGGGTGATCCGTTGAATTTAGCAGGTAAGTAGAGGTAATTTTCATTTTGATTTTACTTGCTTGTAAATGATCCATTAATTTTTCAGTGAATCGTTGCAAGCGAGGAGCTACACTGTCGAGGGTTTCAACAGTAAGTTGTCCATATTCCATAGTTTCTGGTAAAAGTGGTGTATGGTCATCCATGGCTAAGAAACAAGCTCCTAGGAAAAAAATAAATATTTTGATTAAACCCCATGTCCTTGAAACATTACAGTTGGGGGCTGTTTATCACGGGATTAAATATCAAACTTACCTGCAATGGTTGGTCGAAGAAGGGCTTAGAGGTGAAGCTCGTTACTACGGGTGGGCTACTTTAACCAAGCGTTATATAACGCATGGACTTAACGAATTACAAAAGCAAAAAATTCAACGGGTTATGAGGGACGCAAAACGTAAAGTAAGGCAAAGGCGAGCTGATGAAAGTACACCATCGGAGGGATCTTCGTAAACCTCTTACAACCCGAGGGACTTATTGTAGAATTATAACTATACGTCTTCCTTATGATTTAGAAGAGTCCATCAAAGAAGTAGCAGAATCTCGTGGGAGACCTTGGCAAACGACATTGAAAGATCTTCTTAGAGAAGCGTTAGGGATTTCTAGCGTAGTTGAAACAAAACGTATCTCTGCAAATAGTTTGCAAGCTGCTACAAAAAAGTTGTCTCGTCCGTAAGTGCTTCTTGGTAGTTTTTGGTAGCGAAAAATGATCGGTTAAAAATGGAAGAGCTAGAGTTATTACATCAAGCTGAACTTTCAGTGGATTGGATTCATGAATTCGTAGTTGAGTCCAACAAGATTGATCCACAACCAAGTGGGAATGAGCCTGGATTTTTGCTTTATGATGGGCATAGAGAAGCTGCTCTTTATGCCATTCGAATGGCAGCAGAAGGACATTTTGCTCTTCCAAACGCGATACACAAGCTACTGCTTCGGGACCACCCTTTAGCAGAAAAATTGCGTACCCATAATATCAAGATTGGATTGAATTGTATTTTAGAAGCAAGGTTTGTTCATTACTTGCTTTGGAGATGGAACTGGTCTGTTAAAAATGTGATGAATCATTTACGAACCGCAAGAAATATAGACTCCGAGGATAAAGTAGCTGAGGTCTGGGCTCTTCACTGTGAATTTGAAAATATACATCCTTATGAATTATATAATGGTAAAGTAGGTCGTATCTTGATGTTGAATCATGCTTTGTTGGCTGATATTGACCCTTGGGTGATTCCATGCACATCCTTAAGTCGGGAGTGCTACTTTGATCTAATACGGAACCATCCAAGCGCAAATTGGGGTTTGAATCCCCCTATAAATGCCGCGATTCTTCCACCAGAGCATTTTTTAGCTACGAGCTAGCACCATTGGAGGAAGTATACAGACCAACCCACCAGAGAACCACACGACTGACCATATAGATATAGCTCCATTGGGAATTGAAGCTGGTCTTGTAAGGCGTTCTAGTAGCTCCACTTTGGAATTGCGTTTTTTTAGCTTGGAGTAAACAAGGTTTCTAGGTTTCAGACTAATTTCATTCGTAGAGGTGTCAATTAGGACAACCAGATCATCGCCTAATGTTTTACGTTCTTTTTTCCACAGACGTATAACCTTGGGGGTGAGATCTTGTACAAGTTTTGTCACCCCTTTTTGTGTGGGCGGGTATGTAGACAGATTGGGCATCATATCTTAAAACAAGTTTTCTTATAAGTTATTAATTCCTGCAAAAAATTCCTCTTTGCTAATTTTGTTCTTTACTGTGGAGATATGAATATCTCCTAGCTCACCTTTTGGACATGCTATACTATAAGCTCGCACGAAGCGGTAATGACGCATGTTCTCTTCTTGGTACGATGCTTGTAAATACTCACACTCTGCTCGTTCTTCTTCGTCAAGCTCTTCAAGTTGTCTGCCTTGAAGAATAGAGGTAAGAGGATCTAGTATCTCACAGTAGATTGTAAACCCTTGCGCGTGCCGGATACAGAAATCCCCTGGTTTGATTTCTGCTTGTTCTACGGTTACCTGTTTGTTTGCCTCTTCACGGGCTTTATTTTCGAGCATAAAAAATTCATCAATTGAATGATCCATGTTATACCTACACCTGAGCGAGCGAAAAATTCAAAATTATCTTATAAAAGTACAGAAACATGAAGCCTGGTTTTTATATTAGTTTGGAAAACATTGTTTTGTCCCCTCGTGTTAAACTTCAACGTGGGGATTGGCTGGTTACAGACGGTTATATAATCGGGCGTTTTGACAAAGATGTAGAGCTTGATTGGTTGCCATTGGATTGGGTAAAAGGAAGTCCTATTTTTTTTGATAAAGTCCTTGAAGCCAAGTTGGACCCTGTATTGATGCGTGTCTCTTTGTCTCGATTGGAAGAAGATTTTCATAATCTTATTCTTATCGAGCCTGGAGAACCAATCCCAGATATACCTGCACCATCGTTGCGCCAACTAGAAACCTATTTGCGTTCACGTCGAGTTTTGACAGCTTTTTACACTTACCAACGTCCTTAACTATTACACCATTAGAAAGATTTGTCAATATCCCTTTAGTTACAATGGGTTTCTAGTTAAATTTGTTAGAAATTTGACGTTATTTTGTTGAAAAGGGGCTTTGTAATTTGGCTTGACTTTAGATACTTCCGTCCCATCTTCTTTTAAAGCTAGCTCACCAGCTTATAGAGTGAGACATTGTTTTGATAAGAAAAAATGATGCTTTCTGTTTTCTTGTGGGCAAAATATAAAGAAAACACTTTTAGAATGGCACCTGTGAAACTTTATGCCTTTGTCTCCTTTATGCTTGGTTCAAGATGGCGCTCTCCCCTTTGTGCCGACCACAGGTGGGGTGGATGTAACTCCAGGTAACACTATTAGTATTAAATTGCTTGATACTTCAAGCACTGTAAATTGGTTTTTAGAAATTTTAGGAACTGATGAATTATATACAATCCCCGTTCTTACAAATGTAAATCCAAGTACACATCAAGTTTTAACTCCTACCACTATTGTTACTTTTACATTTCCAGCTTTTACAGGAAGAGCGGTAGGATTCAAAAGCACTGTCACCGGAGTGGGAGGCCCCTTAGAGACTACTTTTGGAATATATTCTCTTACTTCTTTTACCACCCGTGTTGGTTTTGTTACTGAAACTCGTGAGGGGGATGTAAATTTTGGTTGGGCTACGAAACTGAATCCTCTCATTCGTTTGGGAGGAGGCGGTGGAGGTGGGGGATTAATACCAGATGTTGTTAAAGTTGATCAAGATGATAGCCCAGTAACTGTTGAACAAGATAAGCGTTATTTAATAAACAATAATGGAGCAGCACAGGCCAGTAATATAGACCTAATCTTGCCCGATCTATCTGGTGCTGATTTAACTAAACGTGTATATATTAATACACGTTATACCCATGAACCAACATCTGGTATCTCTGGTGCAGCTCTTATTACATGCTCTGGTACCGATTTAATCTATATGGGTGCAATTGCTGGTGGTCATCAAGCAATATTATTGTTAGACCAATCTGAAGAAAATATAGTAATGGTGCCCTATCAAGAGGGTCTAAATTTTTACTGGATTATTGAAACATGAGTGGAACTCTAATTAAATATCTACGTTCACGTAGAATTGATCTAGGTTGGTTCTGTGACGATGCTAAGCTCTTGAGGAAAACAACGCAAGAACTGTACGAAGGCACTGGCCATCCCGAGTTTTGGATAGCCATTCTTTGTTGTACACAACCAGACAAAGCAGCAGAACTATTAGTTGAGGTGGTCTCTATAGCTGTAAAAAATAATCAAGATTTAACTGGATACATGTTAGGACTACAACAAAAGCCACGAAATAAAGTTGTAGAGATACATGATGAGTTAAAAAAGCAAATTTCGAGTAACACCTTTTTGGCTAACGCAGTATTAAATACAACTAGATATGTGTTAAACAAAAAAGCTGGTAGTGCTTCTGCCGCTATTCTTGATATTAAGAAACAAGCTTTATCCACGGGTATAGCCGAAGAAGTCTTCCTAACTGAATTATATAGTTTATTGCATACAGTAACTTTTGATGTCTGGAAAGGCGAGTACGAGTAATGTCTATTCCAGCTGCAATACTTACGTTACTTCGTTCATACTGGAAACGACAGCAAGTCTTTTCCCCAACTGAAGCTCCTTCTCCTGAAGATGCTATAAGAGCTATTGGTCAAGATACGTCTAATGCTATCAAAGCTGAAGCTGGTAGTGGTGTTGGATCCAATGCAATTCATGCTGTAACAACCAATGCTGACAATGATGCGGCTGCGGTAAAAGCAGACGCTACTGCTAGCTCTTCGATAGCCGTACTAGGACTTGGTGGGAACAACCAAACAGCTATTATGGGTGTTGGTGGTATAGGGTATGGTGTTCTTGGAGTTGCCCAAGCTCCAAAGATTGCTGGTGTTGTTGGATCTGGTGGCCCAGCCGATGATTTGTTAGCATTAAGTGGGGGCTGGGGTGTGATTGGTATTGGTGGAGCTAGTGGTTCTACAATACCAGGTGGTATTGGAGTCCTGGGCTTGGGAGCTGATGCACCATCAAGCAGTAACCAAAATGGTGCTAATGGTATTGAGGGCGAGGGTGGAGATGCTGATGGTTTAGGTAAAGATGGGGCCGGGGCAAAGTTCACTGGTGGTGGTAGTAAAGGAGCTGGGTTATTAGCTTTTGCTGGAGGTGCAACAGCTCCAATTGTACCACTTGATGATTTATATCCAGTAGCTATTTTAGGTGTTAGTGCTCTTGGAACCTCTCCAGCTTGTATTGGTATATATGGTGAAGCAGAAGGTAGTGGTTCCACTGCTGGTTTGTTTTATGGCATTTCCAAAGCTTCTGGTATTCAAGCTCAAGGCGGAAATGCATTGGTTGGAACAGATGAAAGTGGGGTTTATGGAGCATGCTTTCGTGGTGGAGCAGGGGATGGCTTAGGGTATGGTGGTGAAGGGGCTGAGATAGATGGGGGCAATGGCGGTGTTAATGGTAACGGCGGTGATGGCCTTACTGCAAATGGAGGTAATGGAGTACTTGGTGGTTGGGGTGCCAGATTTCTTGGTGGAAACTCTGCTTCCCCTGGTGGTACAGCAGGAATTGGGTTATTTGCAACAGATGGTGTTGAAGGTGCCGGTGGTAAAAATGGTGCGGGGGTTTATGGTACTAGTCACTTGGGTGGGCACTCCGATGAATTTGTAGATGGACAGGGAGTTGTTGGTGTTTCAGGTAGTGGTAAGGCTGGAGTGGCAGGATTTGGTTGGCCTGGAGGAACTCCAGGTATTGGAGTTATGGGTACCGGTTCTACTCCTGGTGTACTAAATAATCCTGGAGGTGTTGGTGTAATAGGTCAAGGCGGGGCTGGCTATGGTGCTGACCAAAATGGTGGCCATGGCGTGGTGGGTTATGGGGGTTTTGCTACTGGTACCGGCATATCTGGTATCGGTATATATGGTATATCCTCCGGTGGTGGCTATGGTATAGTTGCCCAAGGTGAATCAGGACTAACACCAGAACGATCTGCATTGCGCTTGGTGCCACAAAGCGCGGATCCCATTACAGCTGCTCAAGGCGATCTATATGTAAATTCAGGCACATCAAAGCTTCGTTTGCATGATGGTCTAGCTTGGACCGAAGTAGGTGGTGTTGCTGCTTCACATGCTCTTGGTGGTGTATCACATACAGCTGATACTTTAGCTAATTTAAACACTAAAGTCAGTGATGGTGTTTTAGTTGGTAAGGATAATGCTAATACTTGGACCAAGAAACAAACTTTTACTCCAACTATTGCTGGTGAAGCCATAGAGGCTACTGGTAATGGTGTAGGCACTGGCATTAAGAGCACTGGTGGGGTTACCAACGGTATTGGCATCGAAGGTATTGGTGGTACAGCAATAGCAGGAACGGTTCCTGGTGGAATAGGTGTCGTAGGCACTGGTGGAAGCGGTTTTGGGCTCAACCAAAATGGTGGCAATGGTGTTGAAGGCACTGGTGGAGCCAAAACTGGATCTGGGCTTGATGGTGTTGGTGGTAAATTCACTGGTAATACTGCTGGTACTGGAGTTGTTGGCATCGGTGGAACTACCGGCTATGGTGTTGTTGCTGAGGCTACAATTGTTGCCCCTACACGAGCAGCATTACGTGTAGTACCTCAAGACTTAGACCCAGCTGTAGGTGCTAGTGGTGATTTAATTACTACAACAGTAGTACATCCTTCAGGTGTTGGTAAGCTTCGGTTACATAATGGAGCAATCTGGCAGGATGTAGGTGGTGCTTCTACTATTTGGAAGGCTACTGTAGTTGGGGCTGGACCACATACTCTAGAAAAAACTAAGTACAACAAGTACAATAATAACGCTGGAGTGGGCATGGTCTTAGCCTTCCCAGTGGCCCCGACTAACGATGATGAAGTTTATCTAAAAGAAGTTGGCAATAGTTTAAATCCAGTTAGCTTATCTGCTGGTGCTAGTGTTATGGAGCGTGTAGATGGGACTTTAGGTAACAATGACAGTTTAAATATAGCTAGACTTGTTATTGGTTATAAATGGGATAGTGTCGATGCTATTTGGCGTATTATTAATCGTTATGTGTCCGAAGCGGGTGAAGAAGTTGAGCTTAAGTTCACTGAAGATGTCAAGAACTCAAATTATTTTGCTTCTGATGGCGACTTCGTTAGAGCTGATCCAAGTGGTGGTATTTTTACAGTTTATGCTCCAAGCTCACCAAAGGTTGGATCACGTTTTGGTGTCAAAAATATAACAAATAGTGTTACCGCAATTACTGTAGATGGTAATGGTAAACTATTGGACTGGGCAGCCACTAGAGCACTTAATATTCAGTATCAATGGCGTGTTTGGCAGTATGATGGAGCACAATGGTCTGAAGTAGATGCTGGTGGTTCTTTGATGATGTTCACTGGAACCAAGATTGCTTTATATACAGCTTTGGTAAAAGAGATTGTACGAGCTGATCCAAGTGGTGGAGTTTTCCAAGTTAATGCACCAGCTACTCCAATCAAGGATGATCGCTTTGGTGTTAAAAATGATACAGCCAGCACTAACGTAATTACAATAAGTGGCAATGATAACAACTTAGATGGTAATGCTTCATTACCAATCAATCAAGCTTACCAATGGCGTATTTTCCAGTATGATGGCACTGAATGGCGTGAAGTAGATGGTGGGGGCTTGAAGCTAGATTTTACTTCAGTGAAGACTTCAAACTATACTGCTTTGAATGGACAGCGAGTAAGATACAATCCTACAGCTGGTGGATTTACAATCTATGCACCAGCTTCACCTTCGCTAAACGATGAATTTGGCATTAAGAATAATACAACTAGTACTAATATCATGACCATACATGGTAATGGTAAAAACTTAGATGGTTTTGCAACTAAATCTGCAAGCCAGATTAGTGAAGAGCGCACCTGGAAGTATAATGGTACGCAATGGAATGAAATAGGAGCGTAAAATGGGTATTCCTGCCGAACAATCACCAGCCTTAAATGTTGAAAATACTTTTACTGCTAAGCAGACTTTTGATGAGGCTACGCCTGTTACTGATGCCTCTATTAAAGTAATAAGACATGATGTTGATCCATCAAGCCCGGAAGAAGGTGATATAATTATCACTTCTGATTCCCATCCAACAGAAGATGCTGGAAAGATTCGACAGTACAGTGGCGGTAGCTGGGTCAATATTGGTGGAGGTGGCGGTGGGACTGTAGTTCTTGATGCAGAACAAACATTTACAAAAGAACAAACATTCTCACCAGATGATGCCAATCCAGCTGTAACTGCAAATGGTGGTGATAATGCCGCTGGACCAGCTTTTTCTGGTATTGTGGCTACTGGTGGTGATGCTACTGCTGGTGATAATGATGGTGGTATAGGGGTACAAGGAATTGGTGGTCTACCATCAGGTGGTGGTGTGTCGGGCATTGGTATATATGGCGTAGCTTCTGGAGCAAATCCTGCGATCAAAGGTGAAAACTTTAATGGTCCTGCTGGATTATTTCTTGCGGGTGGTGGTAATACAAGTATAGAAGTTATAGGTGGTGATGCCACAATTGATGGAAATAGTGGTGGTGATGGTGCCAATATATTTGGTGGCGGGGGCTTAGGTACTGGCAGTGGGGGCCAGGGCATGGAAGTTTCTGGTGGTGATAGTGGAGAAGGGGCTACTGGTGATGGGGGCACTGGTGGTGTATTTATGGGGGGCAATTCTGCGGCAACCGCTGGTACTGGTGGTGATGGTATTTTAGCTTATGGTGGTGAAAGTAATGGTGGTAATGGTGGTGTTGGTCTAGATGTAGAAGGTGGTGAAGCAAATAGTGGTAATGCCCTTGGTGGTATTGGAGCGCGGATTACAGGTGGGACTAGTGCCGGAGATGGCCCTGGTGCCCCTGGAGCCATAATTACTGCTGGTAATGGGGGATCCAATGGCCTTGGTGGTGCTGGCCTTATTGCGCAAGGTGGTGATGCCGGGGGTGGCGATAACAATGGTGGGGTTGGCCTTATTGCATCTGGTGGGGCTGGAAATGGCACTGGTGTTAGTGGTCATGGGGTAATTGGAATTGTAGATGGTGAGGTACTACCACCAGGACTCAATACTCCAATTGGTGTGGTTGGTGTTGGCCCCACAACCTATGCTGGTTATGGTGTTTATGGTACTGCTTCTGGTGCCGGTGTGTGTGGTACTGGTGTTGGTGCTGGTAGTGTTGGTGGCTTGTTTAAAGGCACCCCAACTCTTTCAAGTTCTTTTGTTCTAAATGAACATGGCGTTTATGGTATTGCTGGACCTGGGACTGGATTATCTCCATCTGTAGGTGTGGTTGGTGAGGCCACTGGTAAGGGTCCCCTGGGTGCAGCAATTGGTGTTTTAGGTATATATGAATTGGGTGCTGATGACTCTGAAGCTACGGGCATCGTTGGTGTAGGTGGAACTTTAGGTGGCACTGGTGGATCTTTCATAGGTGGAGGTTTTCCAGGAGCTGCGTCTAATGGTGGTATAGGCGTAGATGGGCTTGGTGGCGAGAATTCTAGTGCTGCTGGCGGCATAGGCGTTAGAGGTGAGGGTGGACCTGGAGATAGTGGTCAGAATGGCGGATCAGGTATTGAGGGTTATGGTGGAGCCGGGGAGGGAGCTGGGTATGGTGGGCTCGGAGGATATTTTGAGGGTGGTGGACCAAATTCTCCAGGACTCATGGGTGTTTCCGCTGATAAGGATCCAGATTTAACTGAGTTTCGTGAAGAAAATATTGGTGTGGTGGGGGGTGGAGGCACTGGTGTTCTAGGCATTGGGACAGAACTGGCTGGTGTAGAGGGTATAGGAGCTGATGGGGATAGTGGTCCAGGATCATGTGGGGTTGGTGGCATTGGTGGTGGTGGAGACATTGATTTTGATGGTGGTCCTGGTGGATGGTTTAATGGTGGTCAAGCTGGTGCTAGTGAGGGCGTAACAACAGGCGGACAAGGTGTGGTTGGCACTGGTGGTGATGCAGTAGGTGGAGGAGCTGCTGGTGTGGGGGTTGTTGGTTATGGTGGTACTGGCTCTGTTGATGGTGGTGTTGGTGTAAGTGGTCAAGGAGGCACACCAAATTCAGGTAATCACGCGGGGGGTATTGGTGGAGAATTCCACGGTGGCGCTGGTTTGGGTACTGACCAGAATGGTGGCTACGGAGTTTATGTAGTTGGTGGCACACCAACTGGTACTGGGGGTAAAGGCGTTGGTGTATATTCAGTCTCAGCTGGTGGCCCCTATGTAGAAGAGGTGGCTTACGCTGGTCTGGCTGGGTTTGGCACCAAGTATGGAGTCTATGCCATAGCCAGTGGATCTTCTGCATTTGGTGGTTATTTTAAAGCTTACGGGGTTGGCAGTATTGGTGTTGAGGGCATAAGCACTAGTGCAGCTGGCATCAAAGGCTCCAGCAATACTGGGCCTGGTGTGGAAGCTGTTACTGAGCTGAAGCTCACTGGAACCAATGCTAGTTATGCCAGTATCAAGACTATTTCTGAAGAAGTAACCATTGGTGTTGGTTCAGGTTCTGGCGGTGTAGCTACATCTGGTAATCTAGCTCCAGCTGGAGCATTGATTTTTGGTGTGGCTGCTAGAATTACTGATGCTCCAGGTGGTGGTGCCACTACAGTAGACATTGGTATTACTGGTGCAGGTAACCCAAACGCATTAATAGACGTCATGGCTACTGCATTAGATACCATAAAAGTATCAGCTGGTGGTAATGATGGTACTCAATTACCATTGATGAACGGTTCGGCAACTACGTTGACATTGACTACAGATGGAGATGTGACTGGGAATGAGATGAAAGTTCGTGTAGTGGTGTATTACTTACAGATAGTGGCTCCTACCTCGTAGTAAAGTAATTGATGGTTAATTAATACATACTCAAATGACTAGGATCTTATTTGCAGGAGCTTCTGGTTATGGAAATGTGGGGGATGATGCTTATCGTGCTATTTATCAACACGAGCTTGGAAAAAATTATGAACTAAGATTTCATAGCCCATACCCAGATTTGGAAGCAGTGGCGTGGGCAGATGCATTAGTAATTGGAGGTGGTGGATTAATTTACTGTAACAAAACGGCCCATTTTTCTTATATGAAAATGTATATGGATGCTGCTATTGAGATGAATAAACCTATAGCCTTTTCATCTATTGGTGTTCAACTTGTTATGAATGATACCCCAAGAGAATCAGAAGGAATCTTAAAACTAAGTCCTCAAATTGAACCTTGGGCCTCATATTTGAAAAGAGCAATCAGTATAACAGTACGTAATCCTCTTGATGCACAAGTCATTAAAAATGTTGCACCTACCTCAAACCCACAAGTGTTTCCAGATTTATGTTATGCTTTTCCTGTAGTGTCTAATTATCAATTAGTTGGAAATAACGCATACGTTATTATTCCTTTACCATTCTCTTTAAAGCGTCACGGAATTGATTATTATAAAGCATACATAAAGAAAGCAAAAGACAAACCTTGTTATCTACTGGCTCTTAGTTTAGAAGACCAAGAAGTAGTTAAAGAGTTGCAGAGTGTATTACATTTACAAGAAGGTAAACATACCTTACGAAATCTTACACCAATGGAAGTAGTAAACTCGGTTATGGTCTACGCTGAGTTTGTTTTAACAGATCGTTATCATGGTTTAGTACTTGCCAAAGCAGCAGGGGTACAAAATGTTATTAATGATGATAGAAGATATAAATCAGCGTTTGAACCAAATTGGGAGAACCCTAAAAAAGATGCTCTGGGTCATACACAAGTTTTGAGGGAAAGCTTAGGTATTACAGCGAGTAAAACAGCATGAATGGACTGAGATTTTATAGACCAGATACCTGGGATGAAAAGATATTCAAAATGGTCTATGGAGGGGAATATGGAAAGATTGACTTCATGCACAAAACCGTTGTTGATATCGGGGCACATATAGGTGGTTTTTCTGTTCTAGCTGCTCATTCGGGCTCATCAGTAGTACATGCATATGAGGCTTCTCCCGAAAATTACTATTTGCTTTCTAAGAACTGTGATGGGTTGCCAGTTATACTACATAACCAAGCAGTTTGGCGTTCCGATGGTGCACAAGAGGAATTGGCTTGGGTACCTTCTCGTGATATCAAGAACACGGGTGGGGGTGTGGTGACGACAAGGAAAGATATAGGAGTACCAATGGATGTAGTATCTTTTGATAGCATCGTTGAATCTGTAGGTGTTATAGATATATTGAAGTTGGATTGTGAGGGCAGCGAGATACCCATACTTATGACTTCGAAGTACCTTCATAGTATAGAGTTAATAGTAGGTGAGTACCACAGACGCTTATTTCCAGAGACGGACTGGTCGGTAGATGCTGTGTTTCAGCAACTTAGAAACCAGGGGTTTCTGGTGACAAACAAGGATAGCTCAGCAACATCAAAACTTGGTAAGTTCACCGCGAAGAAGAAATGAAGAGTATTGCTTACATAATAGCTGGTCCGATACGTAGCGGAAATAGGCTTATGGCGTCTATTCTAGGGCGCAGCGGTTGCCTTGGAGAAGGAAGTACCCGTCAGCCCAATGCACGAAGTATTTTATCAACGGTGAGGGATGGCAAAACACTTACAGATGTTCTTAGAAGTAGAACTAATGTTATTGTTCATAATATTTTGGCAGCGAAGGAAATGGAGGCAAGAGTGGAAGTAGTAACTTATGAGGGCTTATGTGAGGAAGCATTAAAAGTATGGCTTCCCACGATTGGTTTGCCCTATAAGTCTGGTTGTCTCGATCTGCCAGGGCAGCGTATCTCTAATAACATTCAACAGCAGAACGCGAAGCATTATGAAACTTCTTTGGTATAGTGACTTCTTAGTCCCGACTGGCTTCGGTAATGTAGCCGAAGAGATTATTAGTCGATTAATAACTACCGGTAAATACGACATTACCGTTTTAGCTATTAATCATATCGGTGAGCCTTATAATCATCCAAGCAGTCCATACTACAAGTTTAAAGATCTTCCAGTATACCCAGCTGGTATAGGTGGTGATTTACTTGGCAGGGCACGTTTAATAGAGCTGCTTAGCAAAAACCAGTTTGATATTTTGTTTGCGCTGCAAGACACATTCAATATGGCCTCGTTTGCTAATGATTTAAGCAACACAAAAAAGGCACGTAACTTCAAGTACTTTTATTACTTCCCAGTTGATGCTCATTTAAACCCTCAATGGGTAACTGATAGCGTGTTACTTTCCGATGGAGCTTTCACATACACTAATTATGGGCAACAAACGGTAAAAAGGGCAGTACCTACTTGTGCAGTAGGAGTGCTACCACATGGTGTTGATTTTAATACATTTCGCCCGTTAGATAAAAATGAAGCCTTGCAGTTTAAACAAAGCTACTTTGGTCTTAAAAATGAGTTTTTGGTCACAAATATAAATCGTAACCAGACACGAAAAGATATTCCTAGCACACTTTTAGCTTGGTTAAAAGTGAAGCAGGAAATACCAGATGCTTATTTATATTTGCACATGCCAATTGATGATCCAGCTGGATATAATCTCAATGAACTCGTGCATAGTATAGTACCAACCCAATGGACTCCTTATGTACTTTTAGCTCGTCCATTGAATTTAATTGCGTCAAAAGAAACTATGCGCATGATCTATGGTGCATCAGATGTGATAGTTACCACCACACTTGGTGAGGGTTGGGGTTTATCAATTACTGAGGCAATGGCTTGTGGTGTGCCTGTAGTTGCACCAAGGCATACAGCTTGTCAAGAGATTATTGGTGAAAATGAAGAACGGGGCTATTTAGCTAAGATAGCTGGACAGATAGTACTATCTAGAAGTGACAATAGTCGAGTTAGACCATTAGTCGATGTGAATGATATGGCACAGAAAATACTACAGGTGAAAGCTGGTCAAGGTACACATGAAAAAGTGGAGGCTGCTTTAAGCTGGGTCAAGTCTCATTGTGATTGGGACAAGATCGTTGAAAAATGGGATATCATATTAGGAGGTAAATAATGAACAGTAAAATACGTTTTGGTGGAGAGAAAGTTATGAAGTTCGCAGAGCTATTAAAGCAAAAATCTAAAAAAGTAGGTAAAGCCAAAGTAGGTGAAGCTAAAGTGAATGAAGTGGGTAAAGCTAGTAATAAGCCCACTCATGGGAGATTGTTTGATACTTTGGCTAAGGTGTACAAAGATCAAATGAAGACAAAAGCTGTTAAGTCAAAGTAAACAATACAGTAAGTCATATATCGAAGATCCATATGATCAGATACAAGATCGGTGACCTCCTCAAGGAAGATGTTGAAGCTCTGGTCAATACTGTCAATTGTGTAGGCATCATGGGGCGTGGTATTGCTCTTCAGTTCAAGAACGTGTTTCCGAGAAACTTTGAATCCTATGCTCTCGCGTGCAAGCGGAAACAAGTACAGCCGGGGCGGATGTTCGTCTTTGAGCCCGGCCAACTAACCAATCCACGCTTTATCATCAATTTTCCTACCAAGCGTCATTGGCGGGACAAGAGTCGAATCGAGGATATTGAGACTGGTTTAGTCACTCTGGTAGAGGAAATACGGTCGCGAAAGATCAGGTCGATTGCGATTCCGCCGTTGGGTAGCGGGCTGGGCGGGTTGGACTGGTTCGAGGTACGACCGCGTATCGAAGCGGTGCTGGGGAAGATCGAGGACCTTGGCATAGTACTATTCGAACCATCCCGGTAAGAATCCTTCATTTTTACTTCTCGTTAGATAGTTGCGCATTTTTAGTACACTTTTAGACTTAGCAGTTAAAGAGGAACTCTCGTAGGCAACTATGGGAGATTCTTTTTTAAAAACTTGAATTTTTAACTGCTCTCGGTGTAATATCTAAAAATAAAGGAACCAGATGCCTAAGTATCAATACCTATACCTTGCCTATGGAGAGTACCCGAACGGCGATTATACTCACACTTGTGGCACAGACGAAGATGGAGTTGTGCAATTGTTCAAAGAACAGAACCCAAATGCAAAGCTTCTAGGGGTTTCCACGTACACCTACAAATTCAGTGTGCATACAATTTTATCAAACTATAATGCGTGAAATTATAATAGCTCCAAAGACAGAAGGAAAGGGGCGTTCCTTTCAGGCTGTGTTGTTGGCGACAGTAGAAGCTGATCTTCTTTGGACAAAAGGCAGAACGAAATCAGACAATGCTCGTCCAGTGTGGGCGATGTTTGGAGGGGCTGATAGTGAACTTCGAGCTTTTATGGCCAACTTGGTTTCTGGGCATAAAGCTATTTTCCCTAAGCGGAATTATGGTTGGCATAAAGAAGATGGTTTAGAGATTCTAAAATCGGTTGATTATCAAGTCATTTGGCAACGAGAGGAAGAAGGGTCATTAGTTACGATCTATCTCCCCGAGTTGTTTCAAATCGACCCTGGGATGGTAGATCCTTCGGGAATTCAATTCATTCTCCTGCCGACGCAAGAATGGTATAATGCTCAGAAAATCGATTCTTCTTTGTTAGTTGCACATATAATTAAATGTGGGTATCATTTAGAGGAAGATCAAATTATTAAGTGGCTTCCTTTAGCCTATCTTTTTGCAGCTTATTTAGATCGCCGTACTCGCTGCCCGCTTATAGCTGATGGACGTTTTTATATCCAACTTATGTTGGCATGTTTGAATCATAAGTTGGCATCTTTTTCAACTGCTCAGCGTAGTTATTACAATGATGATCAATTTGGCATACACCATAGTAGTCAATACCATGAGAACGACATTGAAGAAGTTGGGTTATTTCCTGGGCTAGCTTTTAATTCTGATCACACTACATTCGAGGCCCTTTTATCCAATCAAGTTTCTTTTTACTTTGAGCTGATTAAAGGTCACAAGTGGCACGTTTAGGTTCTATAGCAATTGGGGGTTACTACCCAACTCCTTCCCATTTGATTCCTAGAATCTCTCCTTTACTGTCTCCTTATTGTGGGGAGGGTAGTATTTCATTTTTGGACCCCTGTGCTGGTAAAGGCGAAGCGGTTCTCAGTCTTATCAAAGCTTTAGACAAAGGAAAGGATTCGTCTCTTTACGCTTGTGAAATGGAAACCACAAGATTTGAAGAGCTGAAAAAAGCTTGCGAAGAGGTTAATTACAGACTAGCTAAAAATCTAGTGGGTGGCGATGCCTTCCAAGTATCGTTTCGACCAACGGGGGGCGTGTCAATCTTATTTTTGAATCCTCCGTATGATACAGATAGGGTATATGGAAGATTAGAGCATAAATTTTTGACTCGATTTTCCTCTGCCCTTATGGATGATGGGATCTTGTTATTTTTGGTTCCGTTCTATGCGTTAAAAACATCGGCTGAATTTATCGGGACAGAGTACACAAATGTACATTGTTTTAAGTTTCCGAATGAAGACTTTGAAACTTTTAAACAGGTGGTTTTGTATGCCAGAAAGACCGAAACCCGCCTATCTCCTGATCAGACAATTGTAAATCAGGTTGAAGCTTGGGCAAAGGATGCTTCAGGGCTTCCCGAGTTACCACATATTGCATCTTTCCCTATTGGTGAAATCCCTAGTTTAGATCGATATACATCTGAGTTAGAAGAATGGGTTTTTCGGCCTGTTGACATGCTGTCCCTTGCTAAGAAGATTCGTCCGTGGGTTACATCAAAAAATGGGGCTTACACACCAGTGCGTGGGGTATTACCGGAAATCCCCATTCAAGAGTTGCTTCTTAGAAAGTACCCAGTAGCTACGCCTCCTCGTCCTGCGCATATAGCGGCTGGAGTGGCTGCGGGAATTTTCAATGGATCAAGAGTTGAACCTACGGATCCTAGTACTAAATTACCATCACTTTTAGTAAAAGGTGTTTTTGATAAAGAGTATAAAACTATAGAAGAAAAGAAAAATAAAGATGGGGTTGTGACTTCTGTTGTTCAAGTGCAACAACCTAAATTAGTAACTACGGTATTAGATTTACAAACTTATCGATATCATACTTTGCTACCGGGGGATAACAATAACCCTGTCATTGAAGAGATGACTGTTGCAGGATTACTTAAACATTACGGCAATAGTCTTATGGCCGTGATGGAACAACAATGTCCTATTCTATATGATCCTAGAAAAGATGGGGACTCGGTTCCTTTAACTTCCACGGATCGAAGGTTGTTCACTGCTCAGGGGCATGCCGCTAAAGCTATCGTGAAGCTGTTAGGTGGCCCTACAGCAAGTAAGAAAGAACGTCAAGGTACATCTGCTATTCTATTGGGCGAGATCGGCTCCGGAAAGAGTTGTGTTTCTTTGTCTGCTGCACTTACCATAGGCTCTAAGCGCCCGTTGATCCTTTGTCCGCCCCACCTTCTTACGTCTTGGCGGAATGAAATTGCAGCGGTCTCGTCAAAAGTAGATGTTCGCGTGTTGCATTCTATATCGGATCTTGAGTCAGTTGCATCTGATACGAGTGATCAAGTAATCGTGTCTCTCTTATCTCGTGAGACAGCAAAACTTTCACATAGCTGGGAAGGAGCTGGAAAGATTTGTCCTAAGTGTGGAGCACCTACTCCCCATGAAGATTTAGCAAAAAAGCGGTCTAAATGTCAAGCTCGAAAACTTGTAGGGTCTGGATCAATAGCTAATATAGTAATAAAGTTAGCTAATCAATTAATGCGTTTTGATCCACAAGATTCAACGATATTCGGATTGTTGCAAGAAAGGTGGGATTGTAAGCGGATAGCTTTCTATAAAAAGAAAAGGAACACTAACCCTATAAACTTCCCAGGGTTTGTTCCTACCTATTTTGATGTGGTGCTAGAAGATCTAATCTCTGACTTTGACGGTGAGTCTACTCCTAAAGCTAAAGCTATTGTTTGGATTTTACAAAGCTTGGGGGATCAAAATCGTATAGCTAAAGTTGCAGAACGATTTTTATCAATGAGTAGCTACTCAGGTTCAGATTTTGGGCGTCAATTGTTGTTTATGTTAGAACCTAATGGTCAACTTCAAACCGATTTGGTAGAGAAATATCAAAAAGGTGCTTCTAACCATTGGGGGGTTTGGTATGGGTTTAATGACTCAGTGAAATGTACCCAAAAAGACGATTCCCATATAAGGGTAGGAGGTCTCTCTTTATCTTGGGCAGACAATATACTTAAAATTGGAGATGGGGTAAAACCTCGTAGTTTACAAGCAGCTAAAGCGACGTTGAATATTTTAGCTCATATCTCAAACTTACATTGGTCCGAACCTTGTGGAGAGATTCTATATCAAGCGATACCAAAGCCTAGAAGGGTTGCCCTTGCAAAATACATACAACGCAAATATCCGTCATTGTTTGATTTCTTGATCATAGACGAGTGCCATGAATATTCTAGTGCCGGGGCAGCTCAGGAAATTTCTGCACATCGTCTTACTGGTCTTAAGATACCAACAATTTTAATGACTGGTAGCATTATGAATGGCTACGCTGAAAGTCTCTTCATGAATATGTGGTCTGTTTCTACAGCTTTCAGGCAGGAATTTAAGCGTGAAGATAAGCAGCGGTTCAATGACCGTTATGGGTATCGTAAGCGTGTTATTTCAGATAAGGATGAAGAAGGTAAAGTCATTGAGTTTGGTTCAATGACAGATCGTGTTACACGTTCTGAGCACATTGTTGGTAATGCCCCAGGGGTTTTACCTCTGTTTTTGCTGCGGCATTTATTACCTGTGTCTGTTACGTTGCATAAAGCTGATTTAGCTTTAGACTTACCCCCGTGTCGGCAAGAGAAATATTTAATCGATCCAGAGACAGAATTATATGGTCGTTTTAAAGGTTTGCAAACTGCTCTTGTGAATCAAATAAAGCGAGATAGGTTTGACCCAGAGCTTGCCGGTAAGTTGTTTGGGCAACTTGCAGAGCTGCCTAGTTACTTGGATCGGGCTACGGCTGATACTGGAAATAACGACAGCGGGAATTATGAAATTCGTTATCCTGAGTCTGTGGGCTCTGAGATAGTTGCTAGCCAAGACCCTTTAGATAGTTCTGTTCTGTTGCCAAAAGAACAATGGCTTTTAGAAGTTGTACAAAAAGAGATATCAGAAGGGCGTAACGTGATGGTGTTTTCGTGGCATGTTACTTTACTGCCTCGTCTTGCTCGTTTGATTTCTATCGCTATTGGAGAGAAGGTCCCAATTTTGTATGCGAATAAGGTGCCTACCGCTAAACGTCAAGATTGGATTACAAATCAAATTGTGAAAAAAGGTGCTCGGGTAATGGTAACGAATCCCGTAGCAATTCAAACGGGGCTTAATAACCTGATTCACTTTGCAACAGAAGTGTGGATGGAGTTACCGGCATGTAATCCAATCACTTTCCGTCAAGCTATTGGGCGTATAGATCGAATTGGACAGACTGTAGAGACTCGTATAATGTGCCCGCTTTATGCTGGAACATTACAAGAACAACTTTATGATTTGTTGCTTCATAAAGTGGCTGTGAGTATTGCCACAGACGGGTTAGATCCCGAGTCTGCTTTAATTGCAGCAGGTGTAGGAACGGATGAGTTCTTGACCGGGCTCAGTATTGGTAAACAACTTTGGGCAATGCTTTCTGAGGGTGTTATTCCTTCTTCTGAAAAAAGGTATAAACCCAAATCTCAAGTATCCAGCCCTATGTCTATTTTTGATTTAATGGATAATGTAAGCGCTTAAGTGCTACGACATTTTTTACCATGGTGTTTTTTTACCGCGATACTAGAAAGGAAGAAGCTTTCCAGGATTTCAACTTTAGAGAAATCTTTTTTATAATTGGTGTATAGGTAAAGAGCGTGAGGTAGCACCCCTTGGGTTGGACCTCTCGTGCCACTGACCGCACTTGAAGCAAACTGCTGATGGTTTGGGGAGGTGGTGGACGTTTTTAGGTTGCTGAGCAGCTCGTGGTTTGAGATTGTCCAAGTCTGCACCACGAAATCTGTGAAGCCAAACGGCTACGAGAGGAACTACAGCCATGCAAATTAGTGCAAATCTCACATTTAATAAAGTCCGTTTCGATCAGGAAACCGAAGCTCATTTAGTAGTAGGGCTCACAGCCCCGGCTGTTTCTGTTGAAGAGAAACGTCCATCGCTGTGTATTATCCCTTTAATTGATGTTTCGGGATCGATGGCAGGGACTAAATTGGAATATGCTAAACGGTCCTTGAACAAGTTGATCGAGCATCTTTCAGCTAAGGATTATTGTGGGCTAATCGAGTTTGACAGTGATGTGAATGTACTGTCAAAACCCTTGCTTTGTTCCGTTGAGGCAAAGGAAGAGTTAAAAAAGCAAGTTGCACAACTGCGAAGCAAGGGGTCTACAAACATTGCGGGGGCACTTCTGCAAGGGTTCGAAATAGCCAATAATATGGATCTGTCGGCTGAAGTAATCACGCGAGTGATCCTTTTTACAGATGGGGCCGCCAATGTGGGACCAGTTGTGACTCCAAAAGAGATTTTGGATCTTGTAAAGCCTAACATTGGAATTGCTTCCGTGAGTGCCTTCGGTTATGGTCCCGATGCTATCCAAGATTTCTTGCTGGAATTATCCAAGAAGGGGGGTGGTAATTATGCTTTTATCCAAAATCCTGACGCTGCCATGTCGGCCTTTGGGAAAGAGTTAGGGGGGCTTCTGAGCACCTATGCTACCAACCTGATTGTTGACATAGCCCCATTAGCTGGACACCAGATTACTCAAGTGCTTTCGGATGTTGCGGCGGAAGAAGCTTTGGGGCATGTCACGGTTAAGATCTCTGATATTTTGTCCGAAGAGACACGATATCTTGTATTGGCGGTGAAATTGCAAGCACAAAATAATATTTTTCCACGGGAAGTAAATATTTTTGAGGTTGGGCTTGGGTATGATATGTTAGGTGTAAATCTTCGCAAAGAACATCAGCAAAGTGATGTGAAGGTTAAAGTCCAATTTGTGAAAGATGGGGAAGAGCAAAAAAAGCCAATTCCTGAATTAGATCGAATTGTAGGATTAGCTCAAATTGCCAGAGCCCAGATTGAAGCTGAAGAGCACGCTCGAAAAGGTGACTACTTATCCGCAGTTGGGGCTATGGACTTGATTTGTGAAGACTTCGTTGCAAGAGGGTTGTCTGATCTAGGTAGTGTCGCCAAGGGCATGGGACAGCGTTTGGGGAGTTCAGCGGCCTACGCCACTAATGCTGCTTATTTTAGTTCTATGGGTCAAGGGATTACCCGAGGAATGGGTGGAACATACAGCACAGATGCTATCGGTGATCTTCAATTGATAGGTATGAGTATGTCCAACAGTGCTCAAGAGAAGACATCAACATCTTTTAATAGTGGGAATAACTGTGATGATAATAGTAGTTTTACTGTCCATTCTGGGATTCCAGGCATCGTTGAACCAGGATGTTTGGTTGAAATGCCTGGACCTAATCCAATTTTTGTGGGGGTTGTGACACCTGTTGAAAATGAAGAAATGAAGAAATTGACTAAGGCTAAGGAGGGAAAGAAGAAGCGAATTTCCCAGAAGTCTAAGAGTTGGTAACTTAAAGTCTTAGTGTAGAAAAGGGGGAGATAAGGTTATCCTTGTCCCCCCCCTTTCTTTCTTTGATATAATGGATGGTGTAAATGCCTGAAAGAGTGATACCTTACTCCTTACTTTGATAATAGAAACCACCAATAAAAAAGGGGTGTTAAATGAAAGAATTTGATTCTAGTTGTGTTAAGTATATGTTTATTCGCGATATTGTCAAGCCTGATCGTGTCGTAACCATTGCATACTACCTAAAAGAAATTGCAATAAAAGACGATACTACCACAATGTGTGTTACGATTTCTTTGAACAAAACAGTAGAGCCAGAAGAGTATGCCGTTGACTTCAGATTACGTCAATTTTTAGGCCCAGTACTGTTTCGAGACTTACAAAAAAAGATGCGTAAGTATTATGGGAGTGATCCACATTTTAAGAAACGTGCCAAACAAGTGGCTATTGGAAAGTTCAAAATGGGACATTTTTTTACTGTGAAACTAAAACGTGGGGAGGATCTAACCTCTAAGGTTTGGGAAGCACTTAAAGAAGATCGTGTGAGGAGCTTACGAGGTTTTGTACCTGCACCTACTGGTAGATGTTTTGGATCTGGTGGATGGAGACCCGAAGAATTTTGGGAAGTTTTGGGTAGAGTTTTGAATCAGTAGTGGGAACATTCTCCACGTCTTTTGAGGGAAAAAGAAAATAGACTTGAATTTTTCCCTTAGTTCGGTGTAATAGTCCTATGGACTGTTTACGTTGTGGTGGAGAAGGAAAGTTGGTTCAGTACAACCATGTGCTGAACGGAATTTGCTTCCGGTGCTGGGGATCGGGGTATGAGCCAATTTCTATACAAGAATTGGAAGCGTGGCTTGAAAGAGCCCGTAAGGAATATCGGAAACGTAGGGCAAATCTAAAAATTGCACCTAAAAGCCGACAATCTTTTTTGCAGACTGAGTTAGAGTTAATCGAGCGGATGGGAAAGGCGGCTAAAGAACGCCTCCGAAGGCTTGTACAAAAAGGATCACGTTGTAAGAAGATTGCTACTTTTCCAGTAGCTACGTTCCATTCCTACACTTCGGATCGTGAGTACGAGATTAGAGAGGCAGCGGACAAGACACACCTATATTGTTCTTGTCCTGCATGGAAGTTTCAGAAAAAGCCGGTGACAGAAAGAACTTGTAAACACCTTCAAGCATTTTTAAAGAATTGTTATACACAAGAGCGAAAAGGCCCTAATCATGACGAACACAGTGGAGAGGATGCTCCCATGAAGGTTGTGTAGTGTGATTTTTGGGGCAAGCCATTGGCATTGTTATTGAAAAACTTGAATTTTCTTTATACTTCGGTGTGATACTAGTATGAAAAATTCGTTAGGATGGTTTGAAGCTGATAAAGAAGGGCTTGGTAAACTTGTCCGCAGAAGAGGAGTGCGTTTCATCCTATACGAGCTAATACAAAACGGGTGGGACACGGACGCTACAAATGTTCGAGTGGATCTATATCCAATTAATGGCTCACTGGTAAGCCTTCGAGTAGAAGATAATGATCAAAAAGGATTCCATGATTTAAGTCATAGCTTTACCCTCTTTGCTGAAAGCGAAAGGAAAGGGGTTCCAACTAAGAGGGGTCGTTTTAATCTTGGGGAAAAGATGGTTTTGGCAACCTGCAAGAAAGCTAAATTATCATCTACCAAAGGAACGATTTATTTCGAACAATTAGGAAAAACTCTTCGACGACGAAAAACCAATGAAAGACTGAAGGAAGGATCTGTATTTGAAGCTACTCTACGATTGACTCATTCAGAACAAGATGAAATTTTGAATGCCGCCCAACTTCTTTTGCCTCCCATCACAACCATTGTCAATGGAAGAGTGCTCCCAAAAATAGAACCCTTGAAACATTTTGAGGCTTTTCTACCTACAGAGATTGCTGATGAAGAAGGGTATCTCCATAGGTCCGTTAGAAAGACCACTGTTCGTTTATACGCAAACAAGGGAACAGCCTATTTGTATGAGATGGGTATCCCCGTGGTAGAGATGGAAGGTTTGCCTTGGCATATAGAGATTATGCAGAAGGTGCCTTTGAATTCTGATAGAGATAATGTAACTCCTGCTTATCGAAAAGCTCTAACAGTATTAGTGCTAAATGAAATGCATGCCGAGTTACAACGAAGGGATGCTTGTAACCCTATTATTCAAGAAGCGTTGGAGAGCCCCGATGTAAAGGCTGAGGCTATTAATACGATTTTGACACATCAGTTTGGCGAAAAACGAGTGGTGTTTGATCCTTCGGATCAAGAAGCAAACAATAACGCATTCGCACATGGGTATAATGTTATTCCTGGTGGGGCTTTTACGAAACCTCAATGGGAAAACATTCGTAGGGCTACCGCTGCTATCCCATCAGGTAGATTGTTTCCAACCCCTAAGCCATATTCCCCCGATGGAGATCCCGCTCGAATCATTCCTGAGTCCGAATGGACAGAAGGGATGAAGTTGGTAGCCACGTATTCTCAAGATTTAGCTTTAGAACTCATGGGTGAACACATCCAAGTTATAATGGAAAAAGAGTCGGCACAACCCTATTATGCTAATTATGGGGGTTTGTGCTTGACTTTAAATGTTCTTCGATTGGGCAAGAACTGGTTTGACCTACCCAACATGGAACAAATCAATTCTTTACTTATCCATGAGTTTGGGCACCAGTATGAATCCAACCATTTAAACGAAAAGTATCACAGGGCTCTTACACGTCTCGGGGCTAAGATGGTTACTCTTGCTCTTTCAAACCCTCGTTTTTTCTCAATAGAGGGGATAG